>VFQT010003201.1_pt1 | contig 15315 bp, 11 predicted proteins | sample 3512381 | NCBI WGS metagenome assembly VFQT01 (sample SAMN10412376, study PRJNA504923) | tailings metagenome | isolation source: Relicate 2 Philex TSF3 active mining site | place: Philippines: Tuba, Benguet | collected 2017-08-29 | reverse complement strand
GTCCCGGCCTTCGGAGAGCGCCCACATCTTGCCGGAAAGCACGATGAAATAGTTAAGCGTGTTGGTTCTGTGCATTGAGACGTGCTTGGCATTCCTCAGATACTCAAGCGATGGCACATGAACGCTATGAAGCTTTTCGTGGTTTGCGTGCATTTCTTCTGGCGACGTGTCGTCCCACATCCCGGGCTTCCATTCGACGATGCGAAATGCCGCTCCGCCAGCGGGAGGCTCATGCTCGAAAGATCGAACTTTTGTCGGATCATCCGTCAGCGAGAGATTTGCCGGCGTCTCATAATTGATCCACAGATCCAGGACGCGAGCGGTCGTTTCAGGGAAAAAGACTTCCTCATCTGACAATACGTCCGAAAGACCATTTTGCCGATTGCCCATCACATACTTTCTCGCCATTTGCCTCTCCTTACTGCTTGACCGTTGGATTGCTGTGCAATGAGGTGGTCGCCTTCTTGGACAGTTTGGCGGCTGAGTTAAGCTAATCCCGGTTGTCTTTCATACCACCTGTTTGATCATCAGATCATGGGGGGCTGCCCCCATGATCTGATTGTCCGATCCGCCGATAGGCCTCGGCCGGGTTCTCCCGGCTAACCGCCGGCGGTGAGGGATGCCATGCCACCCTGCCAGCTATGGTGGGTCTGGCCGCTTACATGCCTCAAAACGACGGTTGGCGCGTTCGGCGGGCCGCCTTCATCGATAATCAGCAGAATACCTCCGGTTGTGCGAATTCGCCGCGTTTGAACCTCCATGTCACATACTCCCGATCACTAATGAGTACTCGCTCCGTGCCTCTCTCGCGATCGCCAGCTGTAAATTTGACGGACGGGCGAGTGGGGTCCGGGGGAACATCGCGGTCTCCCGGATACGTATCCCTGCGCCTGAGCGGATCGCAGGCGATATTTCAGCCTTGGCTAGCGCGAGAGAACCGTAACCACACACGCCGACTCCTCGATTCCCCAAAGGCCGCCGCCATTTTCGGCAACCGCCACCTTTGCATTCTCCACCTGCCGCAGGCCCGCTTCTCCGCGCAGTTGCTGAACCAGTTCGAATACCTGGCCCAAGCCGGTAGCACCGAGCGGGTGCCCCCTGCTTTCAAGGCCGCCAGAAGTGTTAACCGGAATCCGGCCGCCGAGCGCAGTCTCGCCGCGAACGGCCGCGAGCCCGCCCTCGCCCGGAGGGCAAAGCTGCAGGTTCTCGACCTGGATCACTTCCCCGACGGCGGTCGCATCATGGACCTCGGCAACCGACACATCTGTTGGGGCCACCCCGGCCTTTTCATAGGCCTTGTTTGCGGTGACGCGCCCGATGTGATTCGTCATGTCATCATTGGGGCGATTGATCGACGACCCGAGAATGCAGGCGCGCACTTGGATCGCACGTCCTTCCGCACCAAGCCTACGGAGGCCGGCCCGCGTACAAACCACAGCAGCCGCCGCGCCGTCGCTGATCGGCGAGCACATCGGGCGCGTAATGGGCCAGGAAATGGACGGAGCCGCGAGAATCTCTTCAACGGTGAATGATTTGCGGAACTGGGCAAGCGGATTGTTTACCGAATGCTCGTGGTTTTTGGCCGACACGGCCGCGAATTGTTCCTGCGTCGATCCGTAGAGCCGCATGTGCTGGCGCGCAAAGGCGGCGTAAATTTCCATAAAGACGCTGCGGCTGGTGGCGGTCTGCGGGGGCGCACCTGCTAGGTCGCCGATAGCGAGCAGCGTGACGCGGCTCGCGTCGCGCTCCTGCACGTCCCAGCCGCCGTCGAAAGTTGCGAAGGACCGATCACGATCCTCGTGCGTCATCTTCTCCGCGCCGACAGCAAGAACGATATTCGCGCCTCCCGAACGCAGATAAGTGACTGCGCCATGCAAAGCGGTCGAGCCGCTCGCGCAGGCGTTTTCGACATTGACGATCGGCAAGCCCTGAAAGCCCATGGGGCGCAGCGCGATCTGACCGCGGATCATATGTTGGCCGTCGATGACGCCCTGCGCGGCGTTTCCGAACCACGCGGCCTCTATCTGGGGAATTTCGCACCCTGCGTCGGTCAGCGCCGCCCGCACGGCTTCGCGGGTGAGCGCCTTCACGTTGGAGCCGGGGTGTGGCCCGAAGGGGGTCATGCCGACGCCAGCAATGAAGATATCGGTATCGCTCACTCTATTTCCTTTCCTGTAATTTCGTCACGGCAAAGGCGCGCGCACGCTTCCGGCTCGACGCGATATGTCGCGTGTTCGAGACAGCCATTCGCCTCGCCTCGCAATTCTATCCCCGCCCAGAGCTTGCACCGGCGACCGTCCCACGCGGCGGCGCGGCGAGCCAAAGTCCCCCTGCACCTTCCAGCACCGCGACCCCGCTCATCGCGGGGCCAAGCGAATAGCGGCGTCGAGCCGCACGACCTCGCCGTTCAACATCGGATTAGCAACAATCGCCTCAACGAATTGCGCGAATTCCTCGGGTCGCCCGAGCCGGCTGGGATGTGGAGCCTGTCTGCCAAGCGAATCCTGCACGGATTGCGGAAGGCCGCCCACCATCGGGGTCCAGAAAACTCCGGGTGCGATTGTAACGACGCGAATGAGATGCTGGGCGAGGTCGCGCGCGACCGGCAAGGTCAGCCCGACGACGCCTGCCTTGGAGGCCGCGTAGGCCGCCTGACCGATCTGTCCTTCATAGGCAGCGACACTGGCCGTATTGACGATTACACCGCGCTCCTCGCCGATCGGATCGATCGCAGCGAGGCGCGCCGAGAACTTCGAAATCGTGTTGAACGTCCCCATCAAATTAATCGCTACCGTGCGAGCAAAACTGTCAAGCGGATGCCAGTCGCCGTTCTTGTCGACGGTTCTCATACCGCTGGCAACGCCCGCGCAATTTACGAGGATGCGGGCAACACCGTGCGCTGCGGCCGCTTCATCGATGCCCCTTGCCACGCCGGTATCGTCCGATACGTCGGTACGACTGAAGCGGGCACCGATCGCTATCGCATGCGCGGTCCCGATATCCTCGTTCATATCGAAGATCGTCACCTTGGCGCCGCGCTCTGCGAGCATTGCCGCAGTAGCACCGCCGAGGCCCGAAGCACCGCCCGTGACGATCGCTGCCATGCCTTTAATATCCAAACTCCATCTCCACGTGAATGAGGTAAATCACTATTGCAAAGGATAGGTTGGCCTGGTCCACCGAGCCATCCTGCCACCTCTATGGCCGAGCCCTGCGCCACTCAGTGCCAATCACCGGCCGACGGATAATTCAGCCATCATATTGCTCGCGAAGAACGCGCTTGAGCACTTTGCCTGCGGGACTCCGGGGGAGGTCGGCCGTGAAAAATATCTTCTTTGGTGCCTGGACTGATCCGACGCGCTCTTTCGTGAAGCCGATCAGTTCGCGTTCGTCTATTGCGGCTTCAGGCTTGAGCTGCACGACGGCGGTAACCAGCTCGCCCCACTTCTCGTCGCGGAGGCCGATCACGGCGCAATCGACGACTGCGGGATGCTGGCAGATGGCTTGCTCGACATCATTGGGGAAGACGTTGAACCCCCCGCTGATGATCATGTCCCGCTTCCGATCGATGATCGTGACGAAGCCGTCCTCGTCCATCACGCCGATGTCTTCGGTATGATGCCAACCGAACCGCGAATTGCCCTTGGTCCGCTCGGGATTCTTGTAATAGCCCGGCGTGGTCAGATTGGATCGAACCACGATCTCGCCAGCTTGCCCCGGCGGCAAGAAATTGCCGTCATCGTCCATGATGGCCACATGGCAAACCGGGGAGGGACGCCCGGCACTCCGCATCCGCTTTTCGTTAAGGCTGCCGTCGGCATTGATATAGTCCTTCGGCGCCTTTGCGGTGATCGGCGGCGTACATTCCGCCTGCCCGAAGACCTCGGACATGACAGGTCCGAAGACCCGGTGGGCTTCCTTGATCTTTTCAAGCGCCGACGGAGCGGCCGCGATAAAGAAATGGCGAAGCGAGCTGTAATCGCGACCGCTCACGCTCGGGTCGGCAAGCATCATGTAAAGCGCCGTCGGCGGAAGGAAGATATGACTGATCTTCCAGCGTTCGATAGCATTGAGCACAGCCTTCGCATCGAATTGGGGCATGATATAATTCGTACCGCCCGCAGCAAAATGCAGGCAGCCGAAGAGCCCCGACGTATGCGTCATGGGTGCAACGACAAGGTGGCGGCTGCCTTCGCTGTAATCAAAGCTCGCATACATGCCGGCGAAAAAGGTCGCGAACATCAAGTTGGTGGCCTGAATACCCTTCGAAGGACCGGTCGTTCCCCCGCTAGGAAAAATCACCGCGACGTCCGAGGGTTCCGGACGGATCCTCGGGATATGGGTCCGAGTAATGGCCGAAAAATCGGCAAAGCTAAGCCCGTCGCCGATCCTGGCATCCAGGCAGACGATTTCGCGGATGGAGGGGGTCATCTGTTTGAGAAGCTCAGCTTCCTTCGCGTAGTAGCTATGGTATATCAACAGCTCACAGTCAAAATTCTCCAGGAGATTCTGGTTGGTTTCGATCGTATTTCGCGGATTGATCGGCAGCCACGTAAACTCGGCGCGAAAGATTGCCAGCAAGGCGATATAGGCGACGACCGAGTTTGGCGAAAGGACGCCTACCTTCGCTCCTTTGTTGTAACCGAGATCGATCAGCCCGCAGGCAGCTTGATGCACCCTCCGGTCCGCGTCAGCGTAGCTGACGCTCTCGGCCTCATCCACGAAGGCGAGATTGTTGGGAAAGATCGTCGCGCCGCGCTCAAAATATTCAATCGTCCGCATCGCAGGGATTCCCCTCTGGAGAAATCAGTCAAGCCCCGGCCTGACGGTAGTTCGGGCTGTCGATGAGAATGCCGGCCATCACGCAAGGCTTGTCAGATCGGTTTTTCCACGCGTGCCGCGTTGCCCGCTGGATCGCTACGTCGCCGGCGTGAAGCTCGACCTCGCCTTCATCTAGGATGAGGCAGACCGACCCCGACAGAACGACAATATAGTCAATCGTAGCCGATGTATGGAAACCACTCTCCAGGTCCTCGATGGTGCCGTTGTCATCAAACCCGACCCGCGAGTCGAGCATGAGGCTGCTGCCTTCGCTCTCGGGGTAGAGCGTTAACATGCGGAAGGTCGATCCACCATGCGCGGGCTCAAGCTTGACGATATCGGCAACTACCGGGTCCACCTTGTTATCAGGATCGGGCTTGGCGGGATCGTCGTACCAGAGTTCCTCGACATAGATTACGCCCGCGTCGAGCATTTTGGGCGTGATGCCGTTGTGCACGAAGTAGGATTTGCCTTGGGCATTGATGCCCGTGACGATGCGTCTACCGCCGGTCGGCATTTCTTAAGTTCCTTCCACTCTTATCGTTGATTATGCGTCTTCTGGCGTGATCCGCGAGATCAATGCCGATAGACGGTGACCACGCTGGCACCGCCGAGCCCCAGATTATTCTGCAAGGCAACGTGCGCATTCTCGACTTGCCGGGACTTGGCATTGCCGCGAAGCTGGTTCACCAACTCGTTGCACTGCGCCAAGCCGGTCGCGCCGAGCGGGTGCCCCTTTGACATGAGGCCTCCCGACGGCCCGATGACGAACTTGCCGCCGTAGGTGTTATCGCCATCGACGATAAGCTTTGATGCTTCGCCTTCTTCGCAGAGGCCCAGAGCTTCCATCACGATGACTTCCTGGTTCGTGAAGCAATCGTGCAACTCGACGACATCGGCGTCCTCGGGACCGATGCCGGCTTCGGCATAGGCAAGTTGGGCCGCTCGATAGTTCATGTCTCGGCCTACAATATTGAGCGGGTCCGTCCATGTCTCGCTTTTGTCAGTTGTCATTGCCTGGCCGACGATTTCGACGCCGTTGATGCCGTTCTTCTTGGCGAAGGCCTCGCTGCAAATGATCGCCGCGGCCGCCCCGCAAGACGGGGGGCATGCCATCAGGCGGTGGAGGTAGCGGCCGTAGAGGAGCGGCGAAGCGAGCACCTGCTCTTCCGTGATTTCATCCTTAAAGAGCGAATAGGGGTTTACGGCGGCATGCCGGCGCGTCTTGACGGCCACCTTCGCGAAAATGCTGGGACTGGCATGATATTTAGCGACATAATATTCTGCCGCGGCGCCGAACATCCAGCAAGCCTGGGCGTCCATCATTTCGGGATAGCCCATCTCGACCAGCCGATCGGTCGAGCGCCACATCGGAAATTCCATCCAGTCGAACTGCTGGCGGGTCGGTCCGCGCCTCATCTCCTCGAAGCCGAAAGCGAGCGCGCATTCCGCAGCGCCCGACTTCACGGCCTGGCGGGCGAGATAGAGCGCCGTCGACCCCGAACCGCAATTGTTGTTGACGTTAATGACCGGAATGCCGCTCTGGATGACGTCGTAGAGTGCATTCTGCCCGCTCGTGGAATCGCCATAGACGAAGCTTGCATATGCCGTCTCGATGGCGGCGGGATCGATGCTCGCGTCGGCGAGAGCTGCGCGGATCGCTGCGGCGCTCATTTCGCGATAGCTCTTCGACTGGCCGGGCTTGGCGAATTTGGTCATGCCGACACCGGCGACGTAGGTTTTTGTCACGTTACTATCCTCAACTAAAGGCTTGCAGCTCGTCATCGCGGGATATCCAGTGATGGGAGCTAGTCAGAGCCAGACAAGAGAATCCAATAGCTAATATTCCTACCTCGGACGGCGCACGGCCCTAATATAAGAAAGATCGCGGATCGGCAGCTTTTCGGCCTTAGAACATCTGCGTTGGCGGTCGTTCGAAGGATGAAGCCCAGCCATGTCGAAATTACTTCCTGTCGTACAACTGCCCGGTGTTCGTCTCATTCCAGGCGAACGATGCCCCCCTCGTCAGAACTTTTTGCCGATCCGGATGCCGTAGGTCCGCGGGGGGACGAGCGCCCGCGTCGAGATGCTTCCCACGAGCGCGCTACTGACGAAGCCACCGGCCGAAGCGAGTTCGTTTGTCAAGTTTCGGGCATAAATGCCGACGTTCCATCCGTCCGAACGCTCATAGTTCAGGAAGAGATTAGTAATGGCGTATGACTTCTGGGAGTCCGCTTCGAGGTTGAAGGGCGAGAAATAGGCTTTGCCCTGTAAATAGACCTCCCCGCGAATGGTGAGTTCACCTCCGACGGTGTCCCATGTATTTTGCGCGCCCATGCTCAACGTGTAGCGAGGAGCGTTGGACAGCCTGTTGCCGGCTAGGTCCTGCGGCCCCAAGGCAAAGCGCGCCGGGTCGGTGGTCTTATAATCCGTGAACCTTGCATCCAACCACGCAGCGGCAAGATCGAAACTCGCACTACCAACGCGGGCATCGACTTCTAATTCAATCCCGTCGACCTTAGCATTCGCTGCGTTCCGGATGATGCTGGCGGCACCCTCCACGCGCCCCTGCTGGAGATCACTATAGTCGTAGTGGAAGGCGGTCAGGTTGGCTCGCAAGCCGGGAAGCAGCGTTGCGCGAACGCCGGCTTCGTAGCTCCAGATCGTTTCCGGCTCATAGGGAGGCGCGAGCGACCCGAGCGAGAAGCCCCCACTCTTGAAGCCCTTCTGGGCCGAGGCAAAAATGAGGACACGATCCGCCGGCCGCAGTTCGATACCGAATTTCGGCGTGAAGGAATTGAAGGTGATCTCATCGGGCAGCGTCGTCGGACGCGGGGTCGCCGGCAATGTGTTAGCCGTGGCCTCTTCGCTCCGGATTGTCTTCCTCTCGCTGCTGTAGCGCGCGCCAGCGGTGAGGCTCAGCCACTCGTTGAGCTTTACCGTCGCCTGGCCGAAGACGGCATAGGCGTTGGTATTGAGACGGCCGGTTTGCTGGATCAGGACGCGACCGATATTCGGTCCGAACACCCCCCGGGAACCGCCGAAGTTCGATTCGTAGAAGTAATAGCCGCCGACGATCCACTTGACCGGGCCGGTCGAGCCGACCAGTTGAATTTCCTGGGAATATTGATCCTGGTCCTCTTCGCGGGTTACATTAACGATGTAGGCGCTCGTGCCATCAAGGTCAGACAGGAAGTAGCTCGAACCGCCGCGCCAGGCCGAGATGGAGCGCAACGTGACCGCACCCAGATCGACTTCGCCTATCGCGGATACGCCATAGAATTCGCGTTCGTTGCGCGGATGCCCATCGTTGTTGACGTCGCGGATGTCGGAGGAGGCCTGACCGCCGATCAAAACGCCGCAGGTCGGAAGATAGGATGTTGCCGGAGGTGAGATGGTGCCCGGGATGCCAGGCGCTCGGCATCCCGCAATTGGACCGCCATAGTGGAACACGAAGGCAGAATCATTCTCGCGGAAATAGTCGACCGACAGTTTCAGCGTGACGTTGGAAGCCGGTTCCAGCTTCAGTTGACCGCGGATGGCACTTGTATTGAGATCGTCGACGTCGCGGCCGTTAAAAAGGTTGGTGCCGAAGCCCGACCGGTCTTCGAGCTTTGCCGCGACACGGAAGCTAATTCCTTCGGCGATCGGCCCTCCTATCGCGCCTTCGGCGGCGATATGATCGTAATTGCCGTAGCCGATCGACACATAGCCTTCCATCACGTCGGTCGGCTGGCGCGTGATAATGTTGATCGCCCCGCCCGTCGCATTGCGGCCGTAGAGCGTGCCTTGCGGCCCGCGCGCCACCTCTACACGTTCGATATCGTAGAGACCCGCAAGACCTGCTGCAGGCCGCGCGATGTAGGTGCCGTCGAGATGGACTGCGACACCGCTTTCCGCGCCTGCGGTCAGGATGTCGAAGCCGACACCTCGGATCGTGACAACCCCAAAGGAAGTTCGTTGCTGGATATTAACGTTCGGCGCAAGCGACTGCAGCTGCGTGATATCGCTGATGCCGCGCGTGCTTAGTTCGTCCCCACCGACCACCGAAAGGGCGAACGGAACATCCTGAAGGTTCTGGGAACGCTTCTGTGCGGTTACGATAATGTCCTCGAAGCCCGAGATCTCCGACTGCGTTTCGGCTGCCGGCGCTTCCTGTGCGCTCGCGGCAGTTGAAAACAGGCTGATTGCAAGACTTCCAAGGCTGGCGCCAATAGACCGACCGATCATACATCTCCCCATCTCTTTTTTCTGGCTGCATCAAAGTTCAGGGCCTTGTCTATGTGGGAGCCCACCTTCAAGTCGAATGCTTATGATTCTTCACCCCTATGACTGATTGTCATAAGTGCCGCTGCCCAAGCATGTGGGGTCCGTTTTTTAATCGCTCGTGCGGAGCGTGGACTCGCAGTGGATCTCGATTTCGCCGGGAATGGCGCTGCGGCAGGAGAGCGGGACTGCGGGTGCATCCTTCGGCGCTGAATGACTGACCGGCCAGAGGCCGGCAGGAGCAAGCGGAGGGGCTGAAGCCATCCTTGTGGGTATGGCGGTCCAGATAACGCATGATGATGTCATCGGTGATGTTGCCGGAAGCGGTCAAGAAGTATGCCCGGCGCATCGTGGGCTGGAAGGTCAGCACCTCTGCTACCGCCGGCTTCGTGCTCGATGCCCTGGAGCAGGCGATCCATGCCCGCAGGCCGGGTTCCAAGGATGGCCTGATCCACCACAGCGACAGGGGCGTTCAATACCTGGCCATGAACTACACCCAGCGCCTGGCAGAGGCCAATCTCGTGCCGTCGGTCGGCAGCGTCGGCGACAGTTATGAAAACGCTTTGGCTGAGACGATCAATGGTCTCTACAAAGCCGAAGTTATCGGGCGGCAACGATCATGGCCCAGCGCGTCGGCAGTGGAAATGGCAACTCTGCGCTGGGCCGATTGGTTCAACCATCATCGCCTCTTCGGACCCATTGGACACATCCCGCCTGCTGAGGCCGAAGCCAACTACTATTCAGCCAACGAAACCCTCGACATGGTGGCATGACCCAATTGAAACTGCCTCCGGGAAACCCGGGACGCTTCAAACATCCGCTGGCGAGACACTTACGCGTCGGCTAATATCCCGTTTGCAACGATAAATAATGAATGGGGAGCAAGGCCTTGGACGTCCGGAGACTGATGCGTATCGACCTGAATTTGCTCGTCACTCTCGAGGTGCTCATCGAGGAACGAAGCGTTTCGCTGGCGGCGCAAAGGATGTTCGTCACCCAGTCGGCCATGAGCAAGACGCTCAACCGCTTACGTCTCCTTTTTGGGGACGAACTCCTGATCCGCAGTCCCGCCGGAATGAACCCAACCCCATTTGCCAAGGCACTGCGACCGCAGCTCGTCACGGCGCTTTCGGAGGCTTCGAAGCTGTTTCGCGACGAGACCCTCGCACCCGCACAGTTCGATCACGAGTTTTCGATGTTCCTATACGAGGGTCTCGCACTCAATCTTCTGCCCAAGTTGCTGAAGGAAGTCCGCGAGGAAGCACCGCGCGTTCGCTGCAAGACCGTGAGCACGATCTCCGACCACATCGGCGAACTATCGAAAGGCCGGCTGGATTTCTCGATGCATATCCGGCATCCCTATTATCCCGACAGCTATTCGGTTCATTCGCTGGGCTCGCGCGAGGGAGCCATATTGGTTCCGAAGGGTCACCCTCTGACAATGGCATCGGCGCCGTTCGAGCAGCTCAAAAATTATCCGATGGTAAGGCTGACCCTTCCCGATATAGACGACTTTCGAAGCGATCGCGACATGGGCGGATTGAGCCAATCACTCATGATGGACGTCGAATACGCCGTCGAGACGACGCACCCCTTCACCGCACTCGAACTGGTAAAGTCACTCGGCGGATTCATGTATGTCAGCCTGCTTCTTCTCAATGTCCCCGCGTTTGCGGATCAGTTGACGCCGATCTGGCTACCAGAGGACGAGACCTGGCACCCCGACTATGTTCTCGTGATGCACAAGCAGCTAGAAAATTCCGCCGCGCACTGCTGGATGCGCGACAAGATCATTTCGACGTTTCGTGCGCTAGACTTCACTTACGACGTCGATTAAGCGGAGTTCGGCCAGGCCGAAGAATGAGGCAGTGTGCCCGCCATCAGTTTCGCGGTGTAGGCCCTACCGCCTCTCGGCGATGATCAAGGCCGCCGGCGTTGCCCACCGGCTTGCCCGCACCGTGCCCCCCTGCCGATAGAGCGGCACGAACCGTCCCGTTGCCAAAAGGCGTCTGCGGCGAGTGCCATGGTGGAATCTTCTCCCACGTCGATGCTCGCCGCCAACCATTTGGTCTGCGGGAGGATGTGATCCGCGAAGAAAGCGGCAACGCTGCACTTCGCGTGTCCGAACGGAGTGCGAGGATCCGCAGCGGCTGACCCTGTCCCAGATTTGTGGCCGGCCAGAATGAGGGCTCTGGCTCTTCATCGGCCGGGGTTAACCCCGGCCGATGAAGCGGAGGAAAACCAGCTCTTTCGACTATTATGACCCTATGTCATGCGGGGTCCGATATTTGATCATTCGACTTTCTCTGGCGGCCCTGAAAACATCTGTCGATAGGACGCCGAGCGAGCAATTTGCCAGGATGCATCAGTGCATTCAATTCATAAAAAATTGAAAAATTCATAATTCAATTATCTGGGATAATAATCTTTTGATAAATCAGTTAAAACGTATTGAAATTAAAAAGCAAATACTTTCAAAATAGTAGGATGAGCCTGAACGAAATGACTACTTCGCGCCATGCACACCTGAGAAGATCGTCATGTTCCGATCCAATGGAGATTTGCGCGAGATTGCCTCGTCTCAAATTTGACGATTCGTGCGTATTTTTTGATTTCGATGAATTGGCGAGAAACTCTATCCCCGGGGTGATCCAGATGCGGGTAGCAGCACAAAAAGCCGCCCTGCTCTAATGCCAGCTATTGCAAAACTGGGGTTCAGATCACTGGCAACTACGCCAAGGAAAAGTAGTCATGGATTTCACCGCCGCTACCGCCGATCAGATCCTGGCCATCCGGGTTAATGCCGGAATTGACGAACTGGCCAGCCACGAACGCTTTGCTGCTGCGACGCCCGACATGGTCGAAGCGATCGTTGCGGGGATCGGGCGGTTGGTTGCCGGGGAATGGGCGCCGCTCAACCGCATTGGTGACAAGGAAGGCGTGGTTCTGGCAAATGGCACGGTTTCGCTCCCCGATGGTTTTGCCGCCGCCTATCAGGCCTATGTCGAGCAGGGCTGGAACGCGATTGCCGGGCCGGTGGAACATGGCGGTCAGGGCCTGCCTTTTACTCTGGCGGCCAACGTGCTCGAAAACCTCGGCAGCGCCAACATGGCCTTTTCGCTGCTACCGATGCTGACGGTCGGCGCCATCGAATCGCTCCACCATCATGGCACCCCGGCGCAGCAGGCGCTGTACCTGCCCAAGCTGATCAGCGGCGAATGGTCGGGCACGATGAACCTGACCGAACCGCAGGCCGGGTCGGACGTCGGCGCACTGCGCACCGCCGCCACCCCGCGCGGCGACGGCACCTGGTCGATCAAGGGCACCAAGATATTCATCTCCTGGGGTGAACACGACCTCGCCGGCAACGTGATCCACCTGGTCCTGGCCCGTACCCCCGGCGCTCCGGCCGGAACGCGCGGGATCAGCCTGTTCCTGGTGCCGAAGTACCATGTGAACGCCGATGGTTCGCTGGGCGCCCGCAATGACCTGCGCTGCGCGGGCCTCGAACACAAGCTGGGGATCATGGCCAGCCCGACCTGCGTGATGAGCTTTGGCGACAACGACGCGTGCATCGGCGAACTGGTCGGTCACGAGAATGAAGGGCTGAAGGCGATGTTCACGATGATGAACTCGGCCCGGATCAATGTCGGCAATCAGGGGGTGCAGATTGCCGAGCGCGCCTTGCAGCAGGCGCGGCGCTATGCGCGCGAACGCATTCAATCCGCCCGGGCCGGTGCGGCGAGCCGCGAGCCGGTCGCGATTGTCGAGCATCCCGACGTGCGGCGCATGCTGCTGCGGATGCGGGCGCTGACCGAAGGGGCGCGCGCCCTGCTCTATTACACCGCCGGGATGGTCGATCGCGGCGCGCTGGGGATCACCGGTGCACAGGCCCGGGCCGACTGCCTGGTGCCGATGATCAAGGCCTGGGGCACCGACATCGGCTGCGAAGTGGCCAGCCTGGGCGTCCAGATCCACGGCGGCATGGGCTTTGTCGAGGAAACTGGCGCAGCCCAGCACTATCGCGATGCCCGCATTGCCCCGATCTATGAAGGGACTAACGGCATCCAGGCGGCAGACCTTGTCACCCGCAAGCTGGGCTATGAAAGCGGCGCAGTCCTGACCTCGCTATTTGCCGAGATTGTCGCCAACTGCGGCGATGCGCCGGTCCTGCAGGCATTGGCGCAGGACTGCATCGACGTGGCGTGCTGGATGACCACTGCGGCGAGCATTGATGACAAGCTGGCCGGGTCGGTTCCGTTCTGCACCATGGCTTCAACCGCTGTTGCCGGGTGGCAATTGCAGCGCCAAGCCCGCGACGGTGCAGGCGGTGAGCAGAAGACGGTAATCGCGCGCTATTTCAACGAACACCTGACCGCAGAAGCACGCGGGCAAAAGATACTCGCCATGGCCGGAGCCGACTTGCTCTACGCCATCAGTGCTGAGCTCTTGGCAGGTTGAGCTAGCGGATTTAAGGATCGTCGGGGGAGGATGGTCTACCCACAATTCCTTTCCGGCTTTAATGACCACAACTTTTGACGACCGCTTCAGGCGAGATTCGAACTCACCACAATTACATAGCAATCGGTGCCTCATGCCGCAGAGAAGGTTCGACGCCGGTCGACTGCCCACCGCCAACGCACCGAGTTGCGAAACAAACTGTCTCCCCCGACCATCGTCCGTAGGCATAACCTCTTGAAAACCGTTGAAGTTCCGTTGTTTTTTGGCGGAATGGCTATCCACTGCCGCTTCGCCACCCACAGGCCGTGAGTTGGAAAAACCGCCCGCCTACCGAGAGCTTCACGAACTCTATCACCTGCCCGAAAACCTAAAGCCCCAGAAAACGGCCATTCTCACCGACCGAACCCCTTCTTTCGAGGTTCGGTCGACATGATGTTCTCGCTGTCTGCGACGGCCTACGCCACTGGCGTAGGTCGGATCAAAAATGGCAGCCAGCGATGAAGCACCAGAGAATACCCAGAAAAGAGCTGAAGGTCACAGTCACCTTCCTAGAGGCAGACAATACAAGCGCCAGCCGGCATCTTGGGAAATTACCATCGGTCGACGTCACGGCGATAAGGCAAAGGACCGGGTTATCACAGAGAGACTTCGCCGCCAGAATTGGTATTCCGGAAGGCACGCTTGTAAGCTGGGAACAAGGTCGCCGGCAGCCGTCCGGGCCGGCCAAGGTGCTCCTTGCCCTGCTCGCGAGGAGACCCAATTTGGTGGCGGAGATTTACCCTCAGCCACAGCCAAGGTTACGATGGACTTTGGGGCCTCGGGACCCGCACAGCATGACGGCAGATGAGAGGTTGGCTGAGGTGGAAAAATCTTGGCTGCGGGCATTCAGCGAATGCAATAGGCACCTGCTGCCGAGTAAGATATCTGCACTAGGTCCTGGTTAGGATTTTAGAACAGCAGTGTCACTCTTCCACCAATTACTGGGGGACAACCACCGAAACTGCGCGTGCCCCGCAAGGACCAATAGTCCGCTCATGATGGCAAGGTTTTTAAAGAAATTCTGCCTCTCCGCTTCGACGATCCAATAAGGATGGATCAATACATTCACTAATAATACATAAACTACGAAGCCGTAAGCGGCGAGTTTGACGTAACGCCCAGACATAAGCGCAACTGCCCCAAGTAAGCTGGACACGCCCGCAAATACCAGTAGAGGGTAAGCGAAAGGTATACCCCGTGCCTCCATCAGCATAAGCTGAGAGTTATTATCGAAAAGCTTGGAAATGCCAGGTGCAAGAAAATAGAGACCCAGTAAAAATCGGCCAACAATGATACTAAGTGCCGATGCGTTAAGAGATGGCATGTGACTATTCCAATTCGCGATAGTAGGCTCTATCAAAAATGTTGACCGGAGGACCGTTTTCGATCCTAACGCGGACAGGGCTGAACGCAAGGCGAAAAATCGGAAAGTGACTGCGCAATTGCTTGTCGAAACGGCAGATACTCTCACTCATCGATGGTTTGCGGAGGACGACGGCAACTTGACCTCACCGGAGATAATGACATGCGAGCTGAGGTGCATGCTCAGCGCTTATCTCGTTGCTACAGCTGGTGCCCATGTTTAGCTACGTTGGCCCTAAAGACCCTTAAAAATTAGCCGTTTGATATCGATACGACAATAGAAAGAGAGTTGGTTGGGAGACGCTCTCGCACCGCCAACATCTCAATGCGAATCAATGAGATGGGCCTTCCAGGGCCAGAAAATCC
>VFQT010003200.1_pt1 | contig 15316 bp, 11 predicted proteins | sample 3512381 | NCBI WGS metagenome assembly VFQT01 (sample SAMN10412376, study PRJNA504923) | tailings metagenome | isolation source: Relicate 2 Philex TSF3 active mining site | place: Philippines: Tuba, Benguet | collected 2017-08-29 | reverse complement strand
CGTGAAGGCGGCCGTACTGTAGGCGCTGGTGTTGTTGCTAAAGTTTTAGATTAATGAACGTAAGGGGCGTAGCTCAATTGGCAGAGTGTCGGTCTCCAAAACCGAAGGTTGGGGGTTCGATGCCCTCCGCCCCTGCCACAGCAAACTGAAAAATATGTCGCAAACATCAGTCGAACAAGAAAATAAAACTAGCTGGATGATTATCCTGGCTGGTTTTATTGTCATTCTTTCTTTAGTCGCTTATTACGCGCTAGCTTCTCAAACTATTTGGGTGAGATTGGCTGTGCTATTGGGTGGCTTTGCAGTGGCAGTTGTTCTTGCTGCTGTGTCGGCTGATGGAAAGCGCTTTTTGGCTTATGCCAAAGATTCAGTTGCTGAGGCTAAAAAAGTTGTATGGCCAAGTCGTAAAGAAGCAACACAAATGACGCTAGTTGTTTTTGCATTTGTTGTTGTTATGGCTTTGTTCTTGTGGGCAGCTGACAAACTCATTGAGTGGTTGGTTTTCTCTGTATTCCTCGGTTGGAAGTGAGTAAAAGATGTCTGAACAAGCAATCATCAATACACAAACTACTGGCAATATGCGCTGGTATGTTATTCATGCTTACTCCGGTATGGAGAAGAGCGTGCAAAAAGGTTTAACAGAGCGTATTGCGCGTTCTGGTATGGCTGATAAGTTTGGCAAAATTTTGGTGCCATCTGAAGAGGTTGTAGAGATCAAGAGCGGTCACAAGGCTGTTTCTGAGCGCCGCTTCTTCCCTGGTTATGTTCTTATCGAAATGGAAATGACTGATGAGACATGGCACTTGGTAAAAAATACGCCAAAAGTGACTGGCTTTGTTGGTGGGGTTAGAAATAAACCATCACCAATTTCTCCTGCTGAAGTGCAAAAGATCATGGATCAAATGCAAGCGGGTGTTGATAAGCCAAAACCAAAAACATTGTTTGAAGTGGGTGAAATGGTTCGCGTTAAAGAAGGTCCATTCACAGACTTCAACGGCAACGTTGAAGAAGTTAACTACGAAAAATCTCGTTTGAGAGTTTCGGTAACTATCTTTGGTCGTGGCACACCTGTAGAGCTAGAGTTCGGTCAGGTAGAAAAGATGTAAAGATTTACAGGCCTGTGAAAACAGGTTTGTATGAGGAGCTGAGTTAGGGTCGCCGCTCTAACAAGGCGTTTTACTCAACGGTGGTCTTTTTAAAAAAGATGCGCCTAAATTGGAGTGTAAAAATGGCAAAGAAGATTATTGGCTTTATTAAGCTACAAATCCCAGCCGGTAAAGCGAATCCATCGCCACCTGTTGGTCCTGCGTTAGGTCAACGCGGTTTGAACATCATGGAATTCTGTAAAGCGTTTAATGCGCAAACACAGAGCATGGAACCAGGTCTACCAATTCCAGTGGTGATCACAGCGTTCGCAGACAAGAGCTTCACATTTGTGATGAAGACTCCTCCAGCAACAGTTTTGATTAAAAAAGCTGCTAAGTTGGAAAAAGGTTCTGCACGTCCACATACAGACAAGGTTGGCAAGATTACTCGCGCTCAAGCTGAGGAAATTGCTAAGGCAAAAATGCCTGACCTTACAGCAGCAGATATGGATGCAGCTGTTCGCACAATCGCTGGTAGCGCCCGCTCTATGGGTATCACTGTGGAAGGACTCTAATCATGGCTAAAGTTTCTAAACGCGTAGCTGCTTTTCAAGCAAAAGTAGACCGTAACAAGTTTTACCCAATTGATGAGGCATTAAGCCTTGTTAAAGAATTTGCAACAGCTAAGTTTGATGAGTCTATCGACGTTGCTGTGCAATTAGGTATTGATGCTAAGAAATCTGACCAAGTTGTTCGTGGTTCAGTGGTGTTGCCTGCTGGTACAGGTAAATCAGTTCGTGTTGCAGTGTTTGCTCAAGGTGAGAAAGCTGAACAAGCTAAAGCCGCGGGTGCAGAGATTGTTGGCATGGATGATTTGGCTGATCAAATTAAAGCTGGCAAGATTGATTTTGATATTTTGATTGCATCTCCAGATGCAATGCGTATCGTGGGTACATTGGGTCAAATTCTTGGTCCAAGAGGTTTGATGCCTAACCCTAAGGTTGGTACTGTAAGCCCTGACGTTGCTGGCGCGGTTAAGAACGCAAAAGCAGGTCAAGTGCAGTTCCGTGTTGACAAAGCCGGTATCGTTCACGCAACGATTGGTCGTCGCTCATTTGAACCTGGTGCGTTGAAAAATAACTTATTGGCATTGTTGGATGCTTTGAATAAAGCTAAACCAGCTGCTAGTAAGGGTGTTTATTTGAGAAAAGTTGCCGTAAGCAGCACGATGGGTGCTGGCGTACGTGTTGACCAAAACTCATTGGCTGCTTAATAGCGGCCATTAAAAGAACTTTGGGTTAAGCGCAAAAGAAATTTTGCGCTTGAACATCAAAGACCGTTGGTGAGTTAGAGATAACTCTTAATGCCAGAAATGGTGCCAACGCAGATGGCGATCCTGAAAAGAATTCGCCTGTGTGCAACCCCTAACTGGCAACAGTTAGGTTAATAGGAGTTAAACAGTGCCTTTAAATATGGAAGACAAAAAGGCGGTCGTGGCTGAAGTGAGTGCAGAAGTTGCACAAGCTCAAACCATGGTGCTAGCTGAATACCGCGGTATTCCAGTGGGCGAACTGACTACTCTTCGAGCTCAAGCTCGTGCAAATGGTGTTTATCTTCGCGTTATGAAGAACACATTGGCACGTCGTGCAGTTCAAGGTACGTCATTCGAATCATTGGCCGGTGAGATGGCTGGTCCGCTTATTTACGGTATCTCCGCAGACCCAGTTGCGTCAGCAAAAGTTTTAAACGACTTTTCAAAGACGCAAGCAGCTTTAGTAATCAAAGCGGGTTCATACAACGGCAAGGTGATGGATGCAGCAGCAGTTAAAGCTTTGGCATCTATTCCTGGACGTAATGAACTTATCGCGATGTTGCTTGGCGTTATGCAAGCCCCAGTTTCTGGTATGGCTCGCGTATTGGCAGCGGTTGCAGAAAAGAAAGCTAAAGAAGCTGCGTAATTGCAGTCTTGCTTTAATTAATTAAAGAAATTTGAATTAGGAGTTTTAAAAATGGCAGTTACTAAAGACGACATTCTAGAAGCCGTTGGCAATATGTCTGTAATGGACTTGAACGATCTAGTAAAAGCATTTGAAGAAAAATTTGGTGTATCAGCAGCTGCTATGGCTGTTGCTGCTCCTGGTGCTGGTGGTGGTGCTGGTGCCGCTGCAGCTGAGCAATCAGAGTTCACAGTTGTGTTGGCTGAAGCTGGCGCAAACAAAGTGAGCGTGATTAAAGCTGTTCGCGAAATCACTGGCTTGGGCTTGAAAGAAGCTAAAGACTTAGTTGATGGCGCACCGAAGCCAATCAAAGAAGGCGTTGACAAAGCAGCAGCTGAAGACGCTAAGAAGAAGCTTGAAGAAGCTGGCGCTAAAGTCGAACTTAAGTAATAGGTTTGATGGGCAGCTTTTGCTGCCCGGTTTGCTTAGAAGGCAAACCAGATATTAATTAGTTGGTATCTGGTTTGCCTTTTGATACGACTGCAAAAGGCAAGTTTGGTCGGGTTATGCATCTGCATACCGTCAGCCACGATTGGTAGAGGCCAATCACCAAATCTCTGTTCAGTCGCTTAAATTCGGAGATGACATGGCTTATAGTTTCACCGAACGCAAGCGTATCCGTAAAAGCTTCGCGAAGCGCCCTAATAATCATCAAGTACCTTACTTGTTGACAACACAGCTTGAGTCTTATGCAAAATTTTTGCAAGAATCAAGATCACCTGCTGAACGCATTAATGAAGGTTTGCAATCTGCATTCACTTCGATATTCCCAATCGTGTCAAACAATGGTTTTGCGCGCATGGAATTTGTTCAGTACAACCTTTCAACCCCACCGTTTGATGTTAAAGAATGTCAACAACGTGGTTTGACATATCACTCAGCCTTGCGCGCAAAAGTTCGCTTGATCATTAATGATCGCGAAGCGCCTACAAAGGTGAAAGAAGTAAAAGAGCAAGAAGTCTACATGGGTGAAATTCCATTGATGACTGACACTGGCTCATTCGTAATCAATGGTACAGAGCGTGTAATTGTTTCTCAGTTACATCGTTCTCCAGGCGTGTTCTTTGAGCACGATAAAGGCAAGACGCACAGCTCTGGAAAATTATTATTCTCAGCACGTGTGATTCCTTACCGTGGTTCATGGTTAGATTTTGAATTTGACCCTAAAGACATTTTGTATTTCCGTATTGACCGTCGTCGCAAGATGCCAGTCACTATCTTGCTTAAAGCAATTGGTATGAGCGATGAGCAGATTTTGGAAAACTTCTTCGGCTTTGATGATTTCAAATTGCAAGCAGCTGGCGCGCAAATGAACTTCGTGGCTGAGCGCTTAAAGGGTGAAGTTGCACGTTTTGATATCACTGATAAGTCAGGCAACGTTGTTGTTGCAAAAGACAAGCGTATTAACGCAAAAAATATTCGTGATCTTGAGGCAGCAAAAACAACAGCCATTAATGTGCCTGACGACTATTTGATTGGTCGCGTTGTTGCGAAGAATATTGTTGATGCAGATACTGGTGAAGTATTGGCAACAGCAAACGAAGAAATTACAGAAACTCTATTGGCCAATTTGAGAGAAGCTGGCGTTAAAGAGTTACAAACAATTTACACAAACGATCTAGATCAAGGTTCATTCATTTCGCAAACATTGCGTATTGATGAAACTGCCGATCAAATGGCTGCTCGTATTGCTATTTACAGAATGATGCGTCCTGGTGAGCCTCCAACAGAAGATGCTGTTGAAGCTCTATTCCAACGCTTGTTCTACAGTGAAGATACATATGATCTTTCACGTGTGGGTCGTATGAAGGTTAATAGCCGTTTAAACCGTCCAACAATGGATGGTGCAATGGTTCTTTCTAATGAAGACATCTTAGACACGATTAAGTTACTAGTTGACTTAAGAAACGGTAAAGGCGAAGTAGACGATATCGACCACTTAGGTAATCGTCGCGTTCGTTGCGTTGGCGAGTTGGCTGAGAATCAATTCCGTGCAGGTTTGTCACGTGTTGAGCGTGCAGTTAAAGAGCGCTTGGGTCAGGCTGAAACAGAAAACTTGATGCCTCATGACTTGATTAATAGCAAGCCAATCTCTTCTGCTATTCGTGAGTTCTTTGGTTCATCACAGTTGTCACAGTTTATGGACCAAACTAACCCATTGTCAGAAATCACGCACAAGCGTCGTATTTCAGCATTGGGCCCTGGTGGTTTGACACGTGAGCGCGCAGGCTTTGAAGTGCGTGACGTACACCCGACACACTATGGTCGTGTTTGTCCGATTGAAACTCCAGAGGGTCCAAACATTGGTTTGATTAACTCTTTGGCTTTGTTTGCTCGTTTGAACGAACACGGTTTCTTGGAAACTCCATATCGCAAAGTTGTTAATAGCAAAGTAACAGATCAAGTTGATTACTTGTCTGCGATTGAAGAAGCTAAGTACGTGATTGCTCAGGCAAACGCATCGATTGATAAGTCAGGTAAGTTAACGGACGAGTTGGTTTCTGCTCGTGAAGCTGGCGAAACAATGATGGTAAGTCCAGAGCGTATTCAGTACATCGACGTTGCGCCAAGTCAGATTGTTTCTGCGGCTGCTTCATTGGTGCCATTCTTGGAGCACGATGACGCGAACCGTGCGTTGATGGGCGCGAACATGCAACGTCAAGCCGTGCCATGTTTGCGCGCAACTAAGCCATTGGTTGGTACTGGCTTAGAGCGTACTGTTGCGGTTGACTCAGGTACTGTCGTTATGGCAACTCGTGGCGGTAAAGTTGATTACGCTGATGCCAACCGTATTGTGATTCGTGTTAATGACGAAGAAACAGCTGCTGGTGAAGTTGGTGTTGATATTTACAACTTGATCAAGTACACACGTTCTAACCAAAACACAAACATCAACCAACGTCCTATCGTTAAAGTGGGCGACATGGTTGATCGTGGTGACGTGATTGCTGACGGCGCATCTACAGATTTAGGCGAGTTGGCTTTGGGTCAAAACATGGTTGTGGCATTTATGCCATGGAACGGTTACAACTTCGAAGACTCAATCTTGATCTCTGAAAAAGTTGTATCTGACGATCGCTACACATCTATTCATATCGAAGAGTTGTCAGTGGTTGCTCGTGACACAAAACTAGGACCTGAAGAAATTACACGCGATATTTCAAACTTGGCTGAAACTCAGTTGAGCCGTTTGGATGAAAGCGGTATTACATACATTGGTGCTGAAGTAGAAGCCGGTGACGTGTTGGTTGGTAAGGTAACACCTAAGGGTGAGACTCAGCTAACTCCAGAAGAAAAACTTTTGCGCGCGATTTTCGGCGAAAAAGCTTCTGACGTTAAAGACACTTCATTGCGTGTTCCATCAGGTATGACTGGTACTGTGATTGATGTTCAAGTGTTTACACGTGAAGGTATTGAACGTGATGCGCGCGCTCAGTCAATCATTGATGAAGAATTAAAGCGCTATCGTTTGGACTTGAATGACCAGTTGCGTATTGTTGAAGGCGACGCATTCAGCCGTTTAGAAAAATTGTTGTTAAACAAGGTTGCTAATGGCGGTCCTAAGAAGTTGGCAAAAGGCACAAAGATCACTAAAGATTATTTAGCTGATCTTGAGAAATATCATTGGTTTGATATTCGTCCTGCCGATGAAGATGTTGCGGCTCAGGTAGAAGCTATTAAAGAAGCTATCGAAGCTAAGCGTACACAATTCGATCAAGACTTCGAAGAAAAGCGTAAGAAGTTAACGCAAGGTGACGAATTGGCTCCAGGCGTTATCAAGATGGTTAAGGTTTACTTGGCTGTTAAGCGTCGTTTGCAACCTGGTGACAAGATGGCTGGTCGTCACGGTAACAAGGGTGTGGTTTCAAAGATCACTCCTGTTGAAGACATGCCTTACATGGCCGATGGTACGCCAGTTGATATCGTGTTGAACCCGTTAGGCGTTCCTTCACGTATGAACGTGGGTCAGATTCTTGAGGTTCATTTGGGTTGGGCTGCGCTTGGTATTGGTAAGCGTATTCAAGACATGTTGAAAGCTCAAGCTAAAGCTGAGCAACTACGCAAGTTCTTGAAGCAGCTTTATAACGAAACTGGTCGAGTGGAAGATATCGACAGCTTTACAGATGAGCAAGTTCTTGAGTTGGCAAACAACTTAAGGGATGGCGCTCCATTTGCAACACCAGTATTTGATGGTGCAACTGAGGCTGAAATTGCCAAGATGTTAGAAATGGCTTATCCAGCAGAAGTAGCTAAAGAGTTAGCAATGACTCCATCACGTCAACAAATTACATTGTTCGACGGTAGAACTGGTGATGCGTTTGAGAGATCTGTAACTGTGGGTGTAATGCATGTCTTGAAACTACATCACTTAGTTGATGACAAGATGCATGCTCGTTCTACAGGCCCTTACTCATTAGTAACGCAACAACCATTGGGCGGTAAAGCTCAATTTGGTGGTCAGCGTTTCGGTGAGATGGAAGTTTGGGCTTTGGAAGCCTACGGTGCGTCATATGTGTTGCAAGAAATGCTCACAGTTAAGTCAGATGACGTTAACGGTAGAACCAAAGTTTACGAAAACATCGTTAAAGGTGAGCACAGCATTGATGCTGGCATGCCTGAGTCCTTCAACGTGCTGGTGAAAGAAATCCGCTCGTTAGGTATCGATATCGACATGGAGCGCAGCTAATATGAAAGCATTGCTAGATCTATTTAAGCAGACGCATGGCGAAGAGCAATTTGACGCCATTAAGATTGGTTTAGCTTCACCAGAAAAGATTCGTTCATGGTCTTTTGGTGAAGTTCGCAAGCCAGAAACAATTAACTATCGTACGTTCAAGCCTGAGCGCGACGGTCTTTTCTGCGCCAAGATTTTTGGCCCTATTAAAGACTACGAATGCTTGTGCGGCAAATACAAGCGCTTGAAGTATCGCGGCGTTATTTGTGAAAAGTGCGGCGTTGAAGTTACTTTGGCTAAAGTGCGCCGTGAGCGCATGGGCCATATTGAATTGGCTGCCCCTGTTGCGCATATCTGGTTCTTGAAATCATTGCCTTCTCGTTTAGGCATGGTTTTGGACATGACTTTGCGTGATATTGAGCGCGTTCTTTACTTTGAAGCATATGTGATTGTTGATGCAGGCTTAACGCCAGAAGGCGCTATGCGTCGCGGTCAAATCATGTCTGAAGATGAGTACTACGCCAAACTAGAAGAGTTTGGTGAAGGCGCATTTACAGCCATCATGGGCGCTGAAGGTGTTCGTGAATTGCTGCGTTCAATCGACATCGATCGTGAAGTTGAAGTATTGCGTGCCGATTTGAAGGCAACTGGCAGTGAAGCAAAGATCAAGAAATTTGCTAAGCGTTTGAAAGTACTTGAGGCATTCCAACGTTCTGGTATCAAGCCAGACTGGATGATCATGGAAGTGTTGCCAGTGTTGCCGCCAGAGTTGCGCCCATTGGTGCCTTTGGATGGCGGTCGTTTTGCAACTTCTGACTTAAACGATTTATATCGTCGCGTTATCAACCGTAACAATCGTCTAAAGCGTTTGTTAGAGTTGCGCGCACCAGAAATCATCGTACGTAACGAAAAGCGTATGTTGCAAGAAGCCGTTGACTCATTGTTAGATAACGGTCGTCGCGGTAAAGCAATGACAGGCGCTAACAAGCGTCCATTGAAGTCTCTTGCAGAGATGATTAAAGGTAAGGGCGGTCGTTTCCGTCAAAACTTGTTAGGTAAGCGTGTTGACTACTCTGGTCGTTCAGTGATCGTTGTGGGTCCAACATTAAAGCTACATCAGTGCGGCTTGCCAAAATTGATGGCTCTTGAATTATTCAAGCCATTTATTTTTAACAAGTTAGAAACATTAGGTATTGCTACAACAATTAAGGCTGCCAAGAAAGAAGTAGAAAACCAAACACCAATCGTTTGGGATATCTTGGAAGAAGTGATTCGTGAGCATCCTGTCATGCTTAACCGTGCGCCTACATTGCACCGTTTAGGTATTCAGGCATTTGAGCCAATGTTGATTGAAGGTAAGGCGATTCAGTTACATCCGTTAGTTTGCGCGGCATTTAACGCCGACTTCGACGGTGACCAAATGGCTGTACACGTACCTTTGTCATTAGAAGCTCAGATGGAAGCTCGTACATTGATGTTGGCTTCTAACAATATCTTGTTCCCAGCTAACGGCGAACCTTCAATTGTTCCTTCACAAGACATCGTGTTGGGCTTGTACTACACAACGCGCGAAGCAATTAATGCTAAGGGCGAAGGCATGACTTTTGCTGATATCAGCGAAGTAATCCGTGCCTATGAGAACAAGCAAGTTGAGTTGGCTACACGTATTGCTGTGCGTATTACAGAATACGATTTAGTTGATAAAGATGCTGAAGGTGATGCTCGTTTTGCTAAGAAAGTGACATTGCGTCATACAACAGTTGGCCGTGCCATGTTGTCTGAAATTTTGCCTAAAGGCATGTCATTTGACAGTATCAACAAGCCACTTAAGAAGAAAGAAATTTCTCGCTTAATTAACTTGTCATTCCGCAAGTGCGGCCTAAGAGAAACTGTAATTTTTGCTGATAAGTTATTGCAATCAGGTTTCCGTTTGGCTACTCGTGCGGGTATCTCAATTGCAATTGATGACATGTTGATTCCAGCTCAGAAAGAAGCAATTATTTCTGAGGCGGCTGGTAAGGTTAAAGAGTATGACAAGCAATTTATGTCAGGCTTGGTAACTAACCAAGAGCGTTACAACAACGTGGTTGATATTTGGGGTGCAGCTGGTGATCAGGTTGGTAAAGCCATGATGGAGCAGTTGTCTCAAGAAGATGTGATTGACCGTAATGGTAAGCAAGTTAAGCAAGAGTCATTCAATGCTATTTATATGATGGCTGACTCAGGTGCTCGTGGTTCTGCTGCTCAGATTCGTCAGTTGGCGGGTATGCGTGGTTTGATGGCTAAGCCAGATGGTTCAATTATTGAAACTCCAATTACAGCTAACTTCCGTGAAGGTCTGAACGTTCTTCAGTACTTCATTTCAACTCACGGTGCTCGTAAAGGTTTGGCTGATACGGCTTTGAAAACAGCTAACTCAGGTTATTTGACGCGTCGTTTGGTTGACGTGACACAAGACTTGGTTGTGTTGGATGATGATTGCGGTACAACTAATGGCGTTTCTATGAAAGCCTTGGTTGAGGGTGGTGAAGTTATTGAGCCATTAAGCGATCGTATCTTGGGCCGTGTATGTATCGGTGATGTTGTAAATCCTGATACACAAGAGACTGTGATTTTCGACGGCACAATGTTGACTGAAGATGATGTTGAACTAATCGACTCATTGGGTATCGACGAAGTTAAAGTTCGCACACCGTTGTCATGCGCAACACGTTTTGGTTTGTGCGCTAAGTGTTATGGTCGTGACTTGGGTCGCGGCACAATGGTTAACTCTGGTGAGGCGGTGGGTGTTATTGCTGCTCAATCAATCGGTGAGCCAGGTACACAGTTGACAATGCGTACGTTCCACATCGGTGGTGCTGCGTCTCGTGCTGCTGTAGCAAATAACGTTGAAGCAAAATCAAACGGTGTATTGCGTTTCACACCAACAATGCGTTTTGTGACTAATGCTAAAGGTGAGCAGATTGTTATCTCTCGCTCTGGTGAAGCATTGATTACAGATGACAATGGTCGTGAGCGTGAGCGTCATAAGATTCCTTACGGTGCAACATTGGCGCTAAAAGAAGGTGCTGCTATTAAAGCTGGCGCAACTTTGGCAACATGGGATCCGTTGACTCGCCCAATCATTACTGAGTACTCAGGCGTTGTTCGTTTTGAAAACGTTGAAGAGGGTGTAACAGTTGCTAAGCAAGTTGACGAAGTAACTGGCTTGTCAACATTAGTGGTTATTGATGGTAAACGTCGTAGCGCGGCTTCAAAGGGTGTACGCCCAATGATTCGTCTATACGATGCTGCTGGCGCAGAAGTATTAATCGCTGGCACAGACCATCCAGTAACTATTGGCCTACAAGTGGGCGCCTTGATCACTGTTAAAGATGGTCAGACTGTTCACGTGGGTGAGGTGTTGGCTCGTATTCCTATTGAAGCTCAAAAGACTCGAGACATTACGGGTGGTTTGCCACGTGTGGCAGAACTATTCGAAGCTCGCTCTCCAAAAGATGCAGCAATTTTGGCGAAAGTTACAGGTACTGTTTCTTTCGGTAAAGAAACTAAAGGTAAGCAACGTCTTGTTATTACAGACATGGACGGCGAATCACATGAGTTCTTGATTCCAAAAGAGAAGCAAATTTTGGTTCACGATGGTCAAGTTGTTAACAAGGGTGAAATGATTGTTGAAGGCCCTGCTGATCCACACGATATTCTTCGCTTGAAGGGTATTGAGGAGTTAGCAACTTACATCGTTGATGAGGTTCAAGACGTTTACCGTTTACAAGGTGTGAAGATTAACGACAAGCACATTGAAGTGATTGTTCGTCAAATGTTGCGTCGTGTTCAGATTACTGACGCTGGCGATACAAAATTCATCACTGGTGAACAGGTTGAGCGTTCAGACATGTTGGATGAAAACGACCGCATGATTGCGGAAGGTAAGCGTCCAGCTTTGTATGACAACGTACTTTTAGGTATTACAAAGGCTTCTTTGTCTACAGACAGCTTTATTTCTGCTGCTTCCTTCCAGGAAACAACAAGAGTTCTTACAGAAGCTGCCATTATGGGCAAAGTCGACGGTCTTCGTGGCCTCAAAGAAAACGTCATTATTGGTCGTCTCATCCCTGCCGGTACCGGTTTGGCTTACCGTCGCGCACGCAAAGTACGCGAACAGTTGGACCGTGAACGTGCAGAAATGATTGCTGCTGAAGAGGCTAAATCTGAGGAAATCGCAGATTTAGAGTCAACAGGAGAGGCTGAATAAGGCCAAAAAAGGACTAAATAGACCTAAAAAGTCAGCTTTTGCCGTCTTGACGGCAGGAGCTGACCGGTCTAGAATGTCGAGTTCTTCGCAAACCGCAGAATTTTCTGCTTTGAAAGTAAGCTATGCCAACAATTAACCAATTGCTCAGAAAGCCTCGTACTTCTGAGATCGTAAAAAGTAAAAGCCCAGCGCTAGAGAATTGTCCTCAGCGCCGTGGTGTATGTACTCGTGTGTACACAACTACTCCGAAGAAGCCTAACTCGGCTTTGCGTAAAGTAGCTAAAGTACGCTTGACCAATGGATTTGAAGTGATTTCCTACATCGGTGGTGAAGGCCACAACTTGCAGGAACACTCAGTGGTTCTTATCCGCGGTGGTCGTGTGAAAGACTTGCCAGGTGTGCGTTATCACATCGTGCGTGGTTCACTTGACTTACAAGGCGTTAAAGACCGTAAGCAATCTCGCTCCAAATATGGTGCGAAGCGCGCTAAGAAAGCTTAATAGCTTTTTTGCGTATGTAGCAAGCTCAATAAGAGCTTGCTAAGTAAGTGGTTACTTCGGATCAATTGTGATCTAGTTGAGTAACTTTGAGGAATGGTCCTCTAACTGAATAAAATTAGGAGTTGTAATGCCGCGTCGTCGCGAAGTACCCAAGCGTGAAATTCTTCCGGATCCAAAGTTTGGAAACGTAGAAGTTGCTAAATTCATGAACGTTTTGATGTTGGATGGTAAAAAATCCGTTGCAGAACGTATCGTTTATGGCGCTTTCGAGCACATCGAAAAGAAAGCCAATAAAGAACCCCTAGAAGTTTTCTCAATTGCAATGGGCAATGTAAAGCCTATCGTTGAGGTTAAGAGCCGTCGTGTTGGTGGTGCTAACTACCAAGTTCCAGTTGAGGTTCGTCCATCACGTCGTCTAGCCTTGGCTATGCGTTGGTTGCGTGAAGCAGCTAAGAAGCGTGGCGAAAAATCTATGGCTCAACGTCTTGCTAATGAGTTGATCGAAGCGTCTGAAGGACGTGGCGGCGCAATGAAAAAGCGTGATGAAGTTCACCGTATGGCAGAAGCTAACAAAGCTTTCTCTCATTTCCGTTTCTAACAGCTCAGAAAAGACGAGGACAAAGTGGCACGTAAAACCCCGATTGAGCGATATCGCAATATTGGTATTTCCGCACACATTGATGCAGGAAAAACTACAACAACAGAACGTATCTTGTTTTACACAGGCGTTAATCACAAGATTGGCGAAGTGCATGATGGCGCAGCTACCATGGACTGGATGGAACAAGAGCAAGAGCGTGGTATCACCATTACTTCAGCGGCTACAACAGCTTTCTGGAAGGGTATGGCTGGTAACTACCCAGAGCACCGTATTAACATCATCGATACCCCAGGCCACGTAGACTTCACTATTGAAGTTGAGCGTTCAATGCGCGTATTGGACGGCGCTTGCATGGTTTACTGTGCGGTGGGTGGCGTTCAACCACAATCAGAAACAGTTTGGCGTCAAGCTAACAAGTACAAAGTTCCACGTTTAGCGTTTGTAAACAAGATGGACCGTACTGGTGCTAACTTCTTCAAGGTTTACGATCAAATGCGTTTGCGTTTGAAAGCAAATCCAATTCCTGTGCAGATTCCTATCGGCGCAGAAGAAAACTTTAAAGGCGTTGTTGACCTTATCAAGATGAAGGCGATCTTCTGGGATGAGGCATCACAAGGTACTAAATTTACTTACGAAGATATCCCTGCAGAATTACAAGCTAGTGCTGCTGAGTGGCGCGAGAAGATGGTAGAAGCTGCAGCTGAATCATCTGAAGAGTTGATGGATAAGTATCTTGGCGGTGAAGCGCTAAGCGAAGAAGAAATCAAAAAAGCATTGCGTACACGTACGATTGCAAGTGAAATCGTTCCGATGATGTGTGGTACAGCATTTAAGAACAAAGGCGTGCAAGCTATGTTGGACGCTGTGATTGATTTCATGCCATCTCCAGTAGATATTCCACCTGTAACAGGTGAATTGGAAAATGGCGAGCAAGGTGACCGCAAGGCTAGCGATGATGAGAAATTCTCAGCGTTAGCGTTCAAGATCATGACTGACCCATTTGTTGGCCAGTTAATTTTCTTCCGCGTTTACTCTGGCGTTATTAATTCAGGCGATACGATTTACAACCCAATCAAGGGTAAGAAAGAGCGTATCGGACGTTTGTTGCAGATGCATGCAAACCAACGTGAAGAAATTAAAGAAGTTCGAGCTGGTGACATCGCTGCTGCTGTAGGTTTGAAAGAAGCCACAACAGGCGAAACATTGTGTGATCCAGATAGCATCATTATTTTGGAGCGCATGGTATTCCCAGAGCCAGTTATTTCTCAAGCGGTTGAGCCAAAAACTAAGGCTGACCAAGAGAAGATGGGCTTGGCATTGAACCGTTTAGCACAAGAAGATCCTTCATTCCGCGTTAAGACTGACGAAGAATCTGGCCAAACAATTATTTCAGGTATGGGCGAGCTCCACTTGGAAATTTTGGTTGACCGTATGAAGCGTGAGTTTGGTGTTGAGGCAACGGTTGGTAAGCCACAGGTTGCATACCGCGAAACAATTCGAAAATCATGCGACGAAGTCGAAGGTAAATTTGTTAAGCAGTCTGGTGGTCGTGGTCAATATGGTCACGTTGTATTGAAGTTAGAGCCACAAGAGCCTGGTAAGGGTTATGAATTCGTTGACGCTATTAAGGGCGGTGTGGTTCCACGTGAATACATCCCAGCGGTAGACAAAGGTATTCAAGAAACATTGAACAATGGTGTATTGGCTGGCTACCCAGTTGTGGACATCAAAGCAACATTGTTCTTCGGTTCATACCATGACGTTGACTCAAACGAAAATGCTTTCAGAATGGCCGGTTCTATGGCGTTCAAAGAAGGTATGCGTAGAGCTAACCCAGTATTGCTAGAGCCAATGATGTCTGTAGAAGTTGAGACACCAGAAGAGTTCATGGGTAACGTAATGGGTGACTTGTCATCTCGCCGCGGTATTTTGCAAGGTATGGATGACATTCCTGGCGGCGGCAAGATTGTTCGCGCTGAAGTACCTTTGGCTGAGATGTTTGGTTACTCCACTGGATTACGTTCATTGACTCAAGGTCGTGCAACTTACACCATGGAATTTAAACATTATTCCGAAGCTCCAAAGAACGTGGCTGATGCAGTGATTGCTGCAAAGTCTAAGTAATTTTTAATTAACAATTATTTGAATTAAAGGCTGAAAAAATGGCAAAAGAGAAATTTGAGCGGACGAAACCGCACGTAAACGT
>VFQT010003199.1_pt1 | contig 15320 bp, 10 predicted proteins | sample 3512381 | NCBI WGS metagenome assembly VFQT01 (sample SAMN10412376, study PRJNA504923) | tailings metagenome | isolation source: Relicate 2 Philex TSF3 active mining site | place: Philippines: Tuba, Benguet | collected 2017-08-29 | reverse complement strand
CCCTCAGGAGAAGAAAGTAAATGCCTTCAAATAGTTGAACAAGTTGACCTTGAACTTCTTGAACGAAACGCCGATCGGAATGCATTACTTCTCAACGTGGGAGGTGGTGTAATTACCGATCTTGGAGGTGTAATTGCTGCAACCTACAAACGAGGAATTGATTTCATTCATATTCCAACTTCACTCATGGCACAAGTTGATGCGGCCATTGGTGGAAAATGTGCTGTGGATATTGGCTCTTCAAAAAATACCTTCGGAGTATTTCAATTTGCAAAAGAAGTTCTTATTTACACCCCATTTTTGGAAACTTTACCTGAAGAAGAACGCTTGTCCGGTTTCGCCGAAATGTTAAAGCATGGAATCATTTCTGATCCAAACTTTTGGACAGCACTTACCTACATAGATCCCAAAAACACAAGCGAGTTGGCTCTATTTGTGGAACACTCCGTTCAAATTAAATCAGAAATTGTCAAGGAAGATCCTACAGAAAAAAACAGTCGAAAAAAATTAAATTACGGCCACACGGTTGGGCATGCTATTGAATCTTTTTTCCTAGAAAAAAATACACCCATTTCGCATGGGAAAGCCATTGCATGGGGTATGCAAATTGAAAACAACATTGCCGTGCGCGAACAACTCATGCTGCCTCAAACTGCCTCTGAAATCAACGAATACTTGCATTTGCATTTCGGTGAACCCACGAAGTTTTCTGATTTGGAAAAAGAAACCTTGATTTCATTCATGAGAAACGATAAAAAAAATGACAAGGGAAGCATTCAAATGTCTTTGGTCTCTGAAATCGGGAAATGCCATATTAACTGCGAAATTCAAGAAGATTTAATCTTGCAATCGTTGTAAATTTGTCCCATTCAAAAATTAGAATGGAACTACCAAGCAAATATTCACCTGCAGAAATAGAAGATAAAATCTACGCTGCGTGGTTAGAGAAAAACGTTTTCAAAAGCACTCCCAATAACAAGCCCGCATATACCATTGTTATTCCTCCGCCCAATGTAACCGGTGTGTTACACATGGGGCACATGTTGAATAACACCATTCAAGATTTACTTATTCGCAGAGCCCGTATGCGCGGTTTTAACGCTTGTTGGGTTCCTGGAACTGACCACGCTTCAATTGCAACAGAGGCCAAGGTTGTTCAGAAGTTGAGAAAAGACGGCATAAAAAAATCTGACCTCTCACGCGATGCATTTCTAGAACACGCCTGGGAATGGACCCACAAACATGGCGGTATAATTCTAGAACAATTAAAAAAATTGGGGGCTAGTTGTGATTGGGACCGCACGCGTTTTACCATGGATGAAAAATACTATGAAAGTGTCATTGACTGCTTTATAGATTTATATTCCAAAGGAAAAATTTACCGCGGCGAGCGCATGATCAATTGGGATCCCGCCGCGCTCACGGCACTTTCAGACGAAGAAGTTATTTACAAAGAAGTTCAATCGAAACTTTATTTCTTAAAATATCAGATTGAAGGCACCAACGAATTTCTTACCGTTGCTACCACAAGACCTGAAACAATCATGGGAGACACTGCCGTATGTGTTAACCCAAAAGACGAGCGATACCTGCATCTTCATGGAAAGAAGGTCATTGTTCCTCTTGTTAATAGAGCGGTTCCCATTATTGCAGATGAATATGTTGATCCAGAATTTGGAACAGGATGCTTAAAGGTTACACCAGCTCATGATGAGAATGACTTCATGTTAGGGGAAAAGTTTAAGTTGGAAGTCATTAACATGATGAATGCCGATGGAACCATTTCTCAAGCAGGTGGAATGTACGTGGGTGAAGAACGATTTGCCGTTCGTGAAAAAATTGCAGAAGACCTCAAAGCCGAAAATCTCCTTGCCAAAGTAGAAGAACATATCAATAAAGTGGGGTTCTCTGAGCGAACTGATGTGATTATTGAACCTCGATTATCGCTGCAATGGTTTGTGGATATGAAAGACTTGAGCAAGCCGGCGCTTGACAATGTAATGAATGATAACATTCGTTTCTTCCCTCCGAAATTTAAGAACTCGTATCGCAATTGGATGGAAAACATCAAGGACTGGTGCATCTCTCGCCAACTTTGGTGGGGCCATCGCATTCCCGCATTTTACGCACCAGATGGATCATTTGAAGTTGCAAAAAATGTGGAAGAGGCCTTAGCAAAATTCAATGCCAAAGGTGCCTCATGGAATGCAACAGATTTGAAACAAGATGAAGATGTATTAGACACTTGGTTCAGCTCATGGTTGTGGCCCATCTCTGTTTTCGATGGCTTCTACTCAAAAGAAGAGCTAGACTATTATTACCCTACCGCAGACCTTGTTACTGCTCCTGAAATTATGTTCTTTTGGGTGGCTAGAATGATTGTGGCTGGTTACGAATACCAAGGTAAATTACCATTCAAAAACGTATATTACACAGGTATAGTTCGTGACAAACAAGGTAGAAAGATGAGTAAATCGCTCGGAAATTCTCCCGACCCTATAGAACTCATGCAACAGTATGGAGCTGATGGTGTTCGTGTGGGTATGTTACTTTCTTCACCGGCTGGAAATGACCTGCCCTTTGATGAATCGCTTTGCGAACAGGGAAGGAATTTTGCCAACAAAATTTGGAACGCTTTCCGTTTGGTGAAAAGTTGGGAGGAGAAAATTGATACTTCTTTGGAACAACCTGAATCTTCAGCCATTGCTGTGAAATGGATGAATAACCGCTTTGAACAAGTCCTTGCTGAGATGGAAGACGGTTATGATAAGTTCCGCATTAGCGAAGTCTTAATGCAAACTTATAAACTCATTTGGGACGACTTCTGCTCTTGGTATTTGGAAATGGCTAAGCCCAGCTATGGCAAAGGCATTGACCAGAAGACCTACAACGAAACTCTAGCCATATTCAAAAACGTATTGAAGGTTTTACATCCATTCATGCCTTTCTTAACAGAGGAAATGTGGCAGCATATGCCCGCATGGAAAGCAGAATCGGAATTCATTTGTACTTCTGAATGGCCGAGCGCTAGTTCCTTCAACGCAGAATTGCAACAATCGTTTGAGCAATTCGAAGCCTTGGTTACTGAAGTGCGTACGGTTCGAAAAAAACAAAACCTTCCTAACAAAGAGTCATTGGTTGTTTCATTCCTGAAATCAAACGCGAGAAATAATGCATTCGATGCTGCTTTCAAACACCTATGTAATGTTTCTGAATTGAATGAGATTTCTGAAAAACTAAATCCTTCTTTCAGTTTCATGGTGAATGGTGTAGAATATTTTATACCGTATACAGCTTCAGTAGATATTGAGGCTGAACAGGCCAAAATGAAAGAGGAGTTGGCTTACCTCGAAGGATTTTTAAAATCTGTAGAAGGTAAATTGTCGAACGAACGATTTGTACAAAACGCACCAGCGAATGTGCTAGAAGCCGAACGTAAAAAACAAGCCGATGCACAAAGTAAAATTGCAGCTATAAAAGAGCAGTTAGGGATGTAATTATTTCTTTTTGGAATAGATAAAATCTAGAATGATTTTCTTTTCAGCAAAAGCTCTGTTCCAGCTGCCATGTTTAACATCTGGGTATGAAATGAGGTGAACATTTTTGTTCACCTTTTTTGTTGCCTTCACCATTTGAACCGAGTTTTGATATGGAACTACATTATCTGCTTTACCGTGAAATGCCCATACAGCTGTAGTAGTATTTTTCTGTGCTTGAAGGGTGTCTCCTCCGCCACAAACGGCCAAGGCAGCCGCAAATCTGTATGGTTGACGTGCTATATATTCCCAGGTTCCATAACCGCCCATACTTAATCCAGCAATATACATGCGAGAAGTATCAATAGCATTGCTCAGCACCAATGAATCTAACGCCTTCATAACAGCTTGTAACGGCCAAGTAGGCTGAGGTTTCATGGTGTGATTCGTTGATTTCCAGTCTACATCAGTCCAACGCTCATTTGCAGGACACTGCGGCGCCCAAACAATGTATTCATCTATACCAGATAATTTAAGCGTCTCCATAAATATTGGTAATCCTACTTTAACCTGCGCACAATTGTCGTCACCACGCTCACCTGCACCGTGTAGAAATAAAATAAATGGTTTTTTCTGGGTTGAATTTGAATCTCCAACGTTCAATTCAATTAATGGTATACGTCCCGAATTACCTGATAAATAGGTGCGACTGGTGTCTATTTGTCCAGATGATGAACCAAATAACAAGAACCATGTACTAAAGAACAACAAGATTTGCTTCGCCATAGAAAAGAAAAAATGTTACGTTTTTGTCTTTCAAAGATAGGTGACCAAAGAAATTTTAAGATTTGAAATGGAGTTCCAAATAAAAATAAATGCCATGAAAACACAGAACACCTGGAATTTCGATGACATCGTATTCGAGCATCGAAACAAAAACTACGGAGCCTATCAATTGAGAAAAACATATGGAAAAAGAACTCTCGCCAGCATTTCCATCGCCACTCTTTGCTTGGTTGGATTCTTGTTCGCCTTAATTCCTAAGCCTGTGGCCATTGAGAAAGAAGCGCCCAAGATTGTACCTACAGAGCTGATGAATGCGAACATTCAAAAAATTAAGGTAGAACCTAAAAAAGCGCCCTTGAAGCCAGTTCTTCAAAATAAAATTAAGTCAAGCGGCGGAATCAATAATACGACTCTTGCTATTGTAACCAATGGAGGTGGAGGCGTTGCACCCGGAAAAAATCCTGGGCCTGGTGGTGGAAGTGACGATGATGATTTTGGCTTCCCTCAAGATCCAGTTTTTGAGTTAGACACTACCACTGTGCGTAGCAAGCCACCTACAAAACCTTTCGAACCATTTGCTCAGTACATGCCCGAATTTCCGGGTGGATATAATGCACTTGCAGAATACATGAGTGAAAATGTATATTACCCAGAGCGCATTCGCCAACTCGGTGTTGAAGGCACAGTATATATTTCATTCGTTGTGGAGGCAGATGGATCAATCGCCAGAGTGAGCGTAGAGCGCGGTATTGACGGTGGATCTGAATTGGAAAAAATTGCCATTCAAGCTGTGAAAAAAATGCCAAATTGGACTCCCGGCCGAAATGGTAACACAACGGTAGCAGTAAAACAAGTAATTCCTATTCAATTTTCACTTGTAACTGACTAAATTTGCGACCTATGTTGAAATCACCCCTGCTGATCATTCAGGCTGTCATGGTAGGCATGTTTATTCTCATTGGAATAGCTGCGCTGGTTCTTGAGCCAATGAAAGCCATACTGCCGGGCAACCAAGCTTATTGGTTTGCAGGAGTTGTTTTCACCTATGCCATTATTCGTGCTTTTCGTATTCGAAAACAGTATAAACAAAATAAAGAGGAGGATCAAGCATGAACATGCGTCTCATCATCTTAAGTCTTTTTTGTGTATCTCTGTTTGGTTGCGGAAATGGCGGTGGTACAGCCAATCAAATGAACGAAGGTGAGTTGAAATTGGGCGTAGACAATTCGTACAGCTTGCTCATGCAGTCCATTATTCCTGTCTACGAAAACACGTACAACAAAGCACACGTTGTAGCCACCTATGCTTCTGAAGAAGAAATTTTACGAAAATTGTATGCTGATAGTATACAGGAGGCCATCTTGAGTAGACCTTTGACCGATGAGGAATTAAACTATTTCAAATCTCAAAAAAAATTCCCAGAACAACTGAAAATCGCTGTTGATGCCATTGCATTTATTGTGCATCCAGAAAACCCCGATACTGTCTTTACAATAAAACAAATAGAAGAGGTTATGGCGGGAAGGATAAATACATGGTCGGGAATTCAAAGTGGAAATTCAACCGGTGAAATACGTGTTGTGTTCCCAGAAAGTGGTTCTGGTGAGCGCAGATATGTGAAGGAATCTATTTTAAAAAACTCAGCAGAGCCTAGCAATCTTGCTGTAAAAAACGTGAACGAACTCATTGACTATGTCTCGCAAAACAAAGGAGCCATTGGGGTGATTTCTGGCGCTTGGATCAGTGATGAAGAAGATCAAGTAAGTCAAGATTTTCGGGGTAAAATTAAAATTATTCGTGTCATAGACTCTACAAATGTGGTAGACCCGCGTAAACCATTCGGCCCTGCAATGGGTTATATAGCCATGAAAGAATATCCATACCGAAGAGACGTTTGGGCCATTCGAACAGGACTCACCGGATCAGTAGCCACCCATTTCTTATCTTTCTTAGCGAATGAAGATGGGCAGCGCATTGTAAGAACAATGGGCATGGTTCCTGTAAAGATGGATATACGATTAATACAAATTAAGGAATAAACAAAAATGAATATGAGAAATCTCTTCCTTGTGTCAGCAACTGCGCTTCTATTCGGAGCATGCACCGCACAAAAACCAATTTTGGAATCGAACCCAGCATTTGATCCAATACGTAAAACAACACTTAACGAACGTTATGAGAAAGCACTTTCAGACGTAGAATCTTTGCCCTCTTCTGGAGAAAAATTTGCAGTTGTAGGATTCAATTACGCTGAATGGGCTTTCGATGGTAGAACCTTCGACCCGAAAAAAAATCAAGAAGCTATTGACGCATTCAATGCAGGTGTAAAAATTGACTCCCTTTTCCCGATGAACTATGTGGGTCTTGGTAGAATGGCACTTCGCAATAAAGATGTTACCAGTGCACAGCGTTATTTCGCAAAAGCGCAAAGCATCATTGAAAATAAAAAATACAAAGTTTCAAAACCACTAAAGCAAAATACGTATATCGCTATTGCTGCCGCTCAATTGGCAGAAGAAACAAGAGATACAACTGCTGCAAGAAAAGCTTTGAACCTAGCCTCTGCCATTGATGAAAATAACCTTGAGCTTCGTTTAACTTGGGGAGATTATCAATTCAGAAAAAACATCAACAACCAATCTGCTGCCATTGCAGAATACAACAAATGTTTGAACATTGATTCAAAATACGCACCTGCGCTCTACCGCAAAGCACGCTTGTACAAAGCAGCTAAAAACTATGAAGAATCACTGAAAACATTGAACGAAGCCATTGCCCTTGATCCCACTTTTGCCCCTGCATACAGAGAAAAAGCAGAAATGTCGAAAGAATTGAGTCGTTTCGAAGAAGCCATTTCTGCCTATGAAAAATACCTGGAGCTAAATAACTCTTGCCGTGTTCAGCAGCGTTATGCTTCTTTCTTCTATCTAACTAAAAACTACGACCGCGCCATTACAGAAATCAACGCTGCCATAGCCTGCAATGAGAACAACCATATTTTGAATCGTATTTTAGGTTACTCACACTTTGAATTAAAAGCGTATGATCAGGCAAAATCTTTCATGGATAAATTCTTCGCGAAAGAAGATCCTAGAAACTTCGACGTAAAGGATTTCGAGACGTATGCAGACATCATGATTGGTTTGGGTCAAGACAGCATAGCCATTATAAATTATGAAAAAGCGCTCAGTCTATTCCCAGATTATACTGCTGGCTATGATAAAATTGCAACGTTATATACCAACAAAGCCATGGCTGCAAAAGGAAAAGAAAATGAAGCCAAGCGTATCATGTACTACACCAAAGCTGCAGATACCTACAGTAAGAAAATGGCAAAATTGGGTGAAGATCCAAGAGACTTGTTTGTTCAAGGTCAAGTCTTGTATTTCTCACAACAATATGTACTGGCAGACTCTACTTTCATGAAAGCCACAAAACGCTATCCTGAATCTTGGTTTTGGGTGGCGAAATGTGAGAACAAATTGGATGTTAATCAAGAAGGAAGAGCTAAGGCCTTTTATGAAAAAGCAATTGTACTTGTTGGTCAAAACCCAGAAGCTATAGCTAAAGGAAAAAAGAGTTTAGCTGAAGCTTATCAATACTTAGGTTTATACTACGGAAACAAGGGCGACTTAAATTGTTCTAAAAGTGCTTGGATGAAGGTTTTAGAATTAGACCCAACCAACAAACTTGCAAACCAGTTATTGGTAACGCCTGAAACCCTTGATAAAGAGTTAATGGCTGCAGCTGGCGATTGTGTTTTAGTCACATTTCCCGAAGTGAAAAAAGAAGAGGAAGAGAAGTAATCACCTTCTTCACTTTTTAATCTTAATAACTCCCAATTCTTTCTGAAAAGCGAAGAATTGGGAGTTTATTTTTGAGGTAGAATTTTGTAATCACTATGAGCACCTCAATGAATCAACTTGCAGAAGAACTTTTATCTAAACTTAAACAACTTCAGACTGGACAGCTGAACGCTTCTGATACCGATGAATTGGTTAATCTATGTGGAAATTTGTACGAGAAATTAATTGTACTGCGTTATAAAGCATATGTTGAAACCGATGTAACTGAGCAGCCTTCACCATCATTCACGCAGCCCATTGTCATTGACACTGCCCCTGTTGAAGAGGTTGTCATTTCTTCAGAACCCAATCAAGTCAATTTAATTGATGCCATTGCTGAAGCTGAACAAACCGAAGAGCCAGTAACATTTCAACTGATTGCAGAAGAAGAAGTAATTACAGATATCAGTGAGATTACCTCTCCTGAGACCATAAGTCAGCCTGAAGCTCAACCCGTTCAGGTGATACAACCCACTCAAGAAGAGAACAAATTGGATCGAGTTTCAGTGAATGACAGTTTCAAACCATCTACAGTTTCGTCACTAGCACAAAAACTTGAAGGATCAGCTATTTCAGATTTAAAGAAAAACATTTCATTAAATCAACGCTTCCAATTCTGTAAAGATTTGTTCAAGGGCAACAATCAGGAGTATGAGGTAATGGTTGAAAAACTAAACAATACCAATCGCGACGAAGCCTTAAGAATTTTAGATGTACTCACCAATAAATACAGCTGGAATCCAGAATCAAATGCTGTTAAAGATTTTACTGATTTAGTGAATCGTAGATATTTGTAATGAAATTATTTCTAGTCCCAACGCCAATTGGTAATCTTGAGGACATCACCTTGCGTGCAATACGTATTTTAAAAGAAGTTGATTTCATTCTTTGCGAAGACACTCGGGTAAGTGTTAGGTTACTTTCTCACTTGCAATTCAGCAAACCGTTGGTATCCTTCCACCTGCACAACGAGCATAAAAAATTAGAAGATACGTTGCAGCGCATTCAAACCGCATCAAACGGTGTTGCACTCATTTCCGATGCGGGCACTCCTGGCATTTCGGATCCCGGATTTCTTCTGGTACGGGCCTGTTTAAAAGAAGGAATACCAATTGAAACTTTACCCGGAGCAACTGCTTTTGTCCCGGCTCTGGTGAACAGTGGTCTCCCCTCAGATAAATTCATTTTTGAAGGATTTTTACCTCAGAAAAAAGGAAGAGAAACGGCAGTAAAACGCATAGCGCAGCATGAAATGACTACTATTTTGTATGAATCACCTCATCGAATGGTTAAGTGTTTGGAGCAGCTTATGACGCATTGTGGCTCGGATCGACTTTGCTCGGTTTCAAGAGAAATAAGCAAAAAATTTGAAGAAACAAGACGTGGAACGCTTGCGGAAGTTTGTGCACATTTCAAGTCAAATGAACCGAAAGGCGAGTTCGTAATTGTATTAAATTCGCGGTCATGAATGCGAATTTGTCTCCAGAAGAAATTGTAAGAAGAGAAGCCTTAGTGAAATTGCGTCAATTGTCGATTGACCCATTTCCAGCTGCCGAGTATGAAACAAACGCAACAGCGGCAATCATTAAAGCAAATTATCAAGAAGGGCAGGAAGTTTCCGTAGCTGGAAGGCTCATGAATCAGCGTATTCAGGGCAAGGCTGGTTTTGCAGATTTACATGACGCAAGTGGTCGAATTCAAATCTACATAAATCAGGAAGTTTTATGCCCTGGAGAAGATAAAACGCTTTATCAAGAGGTGGTTCGTCACTTGTTGCATCATGGCGATTTTGTTGGTGTGAAAGGGAAAGTGTTCACCACTAAATTGGGAGAGATTTCAATTAATGTTTCTGAACTTACCGTTTTGGCGAAGTCACTTCGCCCTTTGCCCGTTGTAAAAACAGACGCAGAAGGAAACGTTTATGATGCATTTACTGACCCTGAAATGCGCTACCGCATGCGATACGTAGACTTAGTGGTAAACCCGAAAGTCAAAGACACATTCGTAAAACGCACAAAAATCATGAATGCCATGCGCGAATTTTTCAACGAGCGTGGCTATCTAGAAGTAGACACTCCCGTGTTACAAGCTATTCCTGGAGGTGCATCGGCAAGACCATTCATTACACATCACAATACTTTAGACATTCCAATGTATTTGCGCATTGCGAATGAGTTGTATTTAAAAAGGCTTATTGTTGGAGGTTTCGACGGAGTATATGAATTCAGTAGAAATTTCCGAAATGAGGGTATGGATAGAACCCACAATCCGGAATTCACCGTAATGGAAATTTATGTGTCTTACAAAGACTACAACTGGATGATGCGTTTCACAGAAGAAATGATTGAGCACGTTGCCACCCAGGCATTGGGCACAACAGATGTTCAGTTCGGAGACAAATCAATCAGTTTCAAAGCCCCATTTGCTCGGGTCTCCATGACAGATGCTATTCTGCAGCATACCGGTTTTGATATTACAGGTAAAACAGAAGCCGAACTTCGTGCAAAGTGCATTGAACTTGGATTGGAGGCAAATGAAAATTTTGGAAAAGGAAAATTGATTGACACCCTATTCGGTGAGATGTGTGAAAAGCATTTTATTCAACCCACATTCATTACAGATTACCCGGTTGAAATGTCTCCACTGTGTAAACGTCACCGTGATAATCCAGAGTTAACCGAGCGTTTTGAATTAATGGTGAATGGAAAAGAATTGGCCAACGCATACAGTGAATTGAATGACCCTATTGATCAACGTGAACGATTCGAAGAGCAAATAAAACTCATGGAAAGAGGAGATGATGAAGCCATGTTCATTGATTACGATTTTCTTCGTGCTCTTGAGTATGGTATGCCACCTACATCTGGAATGGGTATTGGAATTGACAGATTGGTGATGATGATGACCAACAATGAAAGCATTCAAGAGGTGTTGTTCTTTCCTCAAATGCGACCAGAGAAAAAACAAGAGGGGCCAGATTTGGCTGCCTTTGAAAATATTGGCATACCTGCATATTGGATAGAGGCATTGGTTAGTCTAGGTATACATACTTTAGAGCAGTTGAAAGAAGTGAAACCAACAGCATTGCATCAAAATCTGAATACGTACCGCAAGAAAAATAAGCTTGATATTCCAGCGGCTCAGTTAGATGAAATTTTAACTTGGATCAATTAAAAAGCATGCGAATGCTCATGCTCCCTGCATGAACCATAGGTCTTGCCTCTGATTTTCGGCCATTGTACTGCAAAGACAATTGAAGATTCTCATTGATAAACTTTCTCCAGTCTACCTGGTATTGCATGTTATTCCCAACTTGAAGACCGTTCAATGCGTCATACAATGCAGAGCCTGTAAGTGCCCCGTTCAAAGCTATTGAAGTCCATTTTATTTCGGTTTTGAACAATTGCCCATCACTGATTTCCCATTGAATAAGTCCCGATACCGAAAGAGAAGTAGACTCAAATTGAGTTTCAGAATTGCCCCCATTTTTTAATCCAAATTCAGAATTCAGACCAAATTGTTTTTTAGCGGTAGGTTGAAAAATAAGTGCCGGTTTAATTGTCAGGAAAGAATACGCATAATTACGAATGGCCAAAAAGTTAGACGCTGATATTTTCTTGCCGTAATCAACAGCGCATAGCACATTCCAAAATGATTTTAGGGTGGTGCGTGCAGTCAATTGACCGCTGCGATCTTCTTTGCTCTCAAACCCAGATAACAATTGACTCTTGTTCTCATTTCTCGAAAAAATGAGATCAGCAGAAAAACGTGGATTACCCCTATTGAAATAAATACCTCCACGTTGGGCATTGGTATAGCCCAACCAAATGGAATCATTCATTACAGCTATTGGATAAAGTCGAAATTCAGACTGATTTGTTTTCGATTCCGATCTGTTCTGCAATGAAATAGACCAAGGTTTCAAAAATTTCTTAAAACCATCATTAAGCCACACTTTTTTATTTGAAAATTGAATGTTTAAAGACGTGGTTAAACTTGAAGTGAAAACATTCTGATACTCGGTAGTTTGAATTGGAATACGAATGTAATTTGCTTCATAACTAAAAGCTGAGACTTCAAATTCTTCTAACTCCTTCACTCCATTCTCGTTGTAATCATTCCAAACATAAACTCCTTGCCCCAAAGGCACTTCGGCATAAACATAGGCTTGAATAGGCGACAAACCGCTTCCTGTTTCATAAAACAAATTCAATTGTATCAACTTCTGTGATGCCGTTCTAAACTCAATTCTACCTAAAGTCGTATTCAATGGAATCAAGGTAGAACTGGTATCCAACACGTGTAAATTTCTTTGATTCAAAATGAAGTTGATTTGAGTCCCTTTAGCGGTTTTACCCTTCAACTCAAAACCGCCATTCCATGCTGTGGCCAATGGTGTCAATGCATCATTCAGAATGCGTTGATCGGTTCTATTTCGAACAAAAAACTTGATCATTTTCGACGTAGTATCTTGTGATCTCAAGTACAACTCACCATCAAAAAATGCGTAAGTATTCGTTCCCGTATTTGCATTATTATATTCCTGCTCATCTTTGAATCCGGTTACTATCTTCTTTCCGTCATGATAAACATGTAACTTCTGTCGTAAAAACTGGCTTTGAACCACACCTTGTGTTTGAAGCGCCCATGCGTCTGCAACGACATGCACACGCTTCGCTAGAATAAGATGCTGTTTGTATGTTACTTTTTTTCCGAGATAAGCGTCACCCAATTCTAAAATACCCAATTGCAAAAGTAGATTTCCATATTTTTTAGATTGATACCCATAGCCCAATTGCGCATTCAATTGACTTGTAGTCAATACAGGTAATGCGAGCAAATTCCAATTTCTTTCAAATTCCACTTCTCTAAATCGTTCTATACGTTTAAATTGTGACGACAAATACTCTGCTCTACAATCCCATTGATGGCTTCGATTCTCTTTATCGTTTATGAGTTTTGCTTCGAATAATCCAGCACCACCCAAGTTTACTTGATTTCCAATAGATGAAAACGTATTCAAATCATTTTGTGAGAATGCGGCTTCAGTGCGAAACTTTGCTTTCCATTGATTGAAAATGCGTTCGTTTGTTAAACCTAAAACCCACATGAGTTGTCTATTGGGAGGTGTTAATTTCCGAATTGGCTCGTAACTTCCTTGAGGAATTCCAGCAACTGGAGCCACCCATTTGTAAACCTTGCCAAAGGGTGAAATTGCGCTTTCAATGTAATTTCCATTGCCTACACCTACAAAAGTGAAAACTGCAGAGTAATGCGCAATCAATGCATTGTTTGAATACACCAATATGGAATCAATACCAAGAGAATCAACGAGCTCATACCGAATCTGATTTGGATCAAAACCCAAACTATCAATTGCCGAAATAAATGTGCTTGTGATTGAATTGCCCGCATTATAAAGAGTTTCTCTTTCTGTTAAGTTTAATGATTGAGACAATGGCTGGTTCTTAACATCGGACTCCATAAAAAACTGTGAATAAAATTTCCCGCCATTACCGAATGAATATTCGGTTTGTTGTGTGATAAGCGGGCGTAAATATTGGCGATCTACATATTGAAATTCTACGACTATTCTTTTGTCTTTGGTAATGCGCTGTTTCGATGTGAATACTATTTCGGCGGTATTGTAATCAATTGCATAATCTTGATCCAGTCCGCGAATCATTTTTTTACCATCTATGTATACAACTTCTGTTCCCGCTAGAACGGTAACAAAACGCTCTCCGTTTGCACCTTGTAAGCGATATGGTCCTTGCACACCTTCTAGACCTTGAATTGTAAGTCTATTGAATTTACCCTTAGAAATGGAAATTGAAGTCTCTGTCTTCATTTGCTTTTTTCCAAAAGTTTCATTTGAATTTACATAGAGTCCGAGCCCGCGTTTATTGAACTTCATGAAATAATTCGTTTGGCTAGAAAGTGCAAAATCACCTGCAATCCATTTCGATTTTTCATCGGATAATTGAATAAAAACCTGATCAATTTCTTGAACTTGTTGGGTTGTACCAGAGGCTTGGATGGGAAGTTGATTATCAGAGATTGAAGCTACCAATTGAAATCTATTGGCGAGTTTTCCTTTGAGCTGGAGGTTTAATGCAGATTGCGCTCCAATGTTTTGCTGATTGCCAGCTGAAATTGATCTTGAAATGGATCCAAACTTTTGAATTTGGTCTGAAAAATTTTCTTTACTTCTGGGCTGTATGGTTGTAAAAGTGAATTTATCGGGTTTGGAAGCACTCCAATCGTATTTCTGATTACTCACTTTAAATTCAAAAACTTCATATGAAATTCTAAGGGTATCAGATAAACAACAAAGACGAAAGAATGAATTTGAGTTCGATAGAAATTGAAATTCAACTGTTGAATTGGTGGTTAAATTAAGGGCTTGAATACTTGTTGGTCGAACAACTAGAGTATCTAATAAAATACAGGCCTCCCCGGGAAGAAGCAATTTGGTCTTGGGCTGAGCATTTGCAACCTGGAATAAAAAAAACAAAGATGCAAATGCCAGTATATTCCTCACCTATTAGTTGTTGTTAACGTACACGCGAACCACCGCGTGGTTCATCTGGAAAAAATACAATCCAGTAGCCAAGCTTGCAGTTTCAATTTCGCTCTTTAACGAATAAATGAATTCATTTCGTATGATTCTTCCTTGTGTATCAGAAATTGTAATTATTCCTGAGGCCGGCAATTGACTGCATTGAATATTCACTCTTCCGCTGCTCACAGGATTAGGATAAACCATGAAAGCGCTGTTGATCTCATCAACACCAATATCCCCAGTATCTGCATTGCAATCATCATCAATACCGTTCTCTAAAATTTCAAATTCATTTGGATTTACGTTCGGATTAGAATCATCACAATCCAATGCTACAATTGCATAACCAACACCAGGATCTGCACAAAACCCAATGGCGTTTCCAAATCCAAAATTGTCAGAATCAGCGTCTACATAGTAAGGTAAGGAAGGAATACCTTCATCTATCGACCCATTGCAATTTTCATCTTCAAAATTACAAATCTCAACGGCGTTCGCATTTACAAGCGAATCATTCTCATTGCAATCGCCGTTGCAAGCATTCAATCCATCACCATCCCAATCAATAAATTCGTCTACCTGACCGTCGTTATCATCATCAATAGCATTACAAAACTCTTGTTGAATTTGATATTTCAAAAGGTAAGC
>VFQT010003197.1_pt1 | contig 15325 bp, 6 predicted proteins | sample 3512381 | NCBI WGS metagenome assembly VFQT01 (sample SAMN10412376, study PRJNA504923) | tailings metagenome | isolation source: Relicate 2 Philex TSF3 active mining site | place: Philippines: Tuba, Benguet | collected 2017-08-29 | reverse complement strand
GCCCCCCCAGGGAGGCCATCGTTTTTGATGTCCTCTTATTAACGAGGTATTTATTGGTACTAGTATATTTTGAGGATTTATTTTACGAGAGAATATTAAATTTCTACATTTTTCTAGATCTGACGATATTTTTATTATAGATATCTAACCAGGATCAAGTAAGTACCATCTAAATCTGAAAGATGGTACCCAGTAGGCTGTAGGCTTAAGTAAAAAAAATGAGTACCATCCTAATCGAAGATGGTACCCCAGTATCTAGTATAGTCAAGTAAAAAAATGAGTACCATCTAAATCTGAAAGATGGTACCCCAGTAGGCTAGGTTGTAGGTAAGTGGTCATCTAATAAATATTAATTTAAAAGTATAAGCCCAGTTCTAGTCTGGATATATTGGATTATTATCTTGGTCTCTTAAATATAGATTAATGATTTACATTTATTATTCTTACCCATCTTTTAATATAATTTGGTTGTCGTATGTAGAATTATTATTATATGCCTATACAGATCCATATTCTATATTAATGGGGATTGAAAATGATTAGTCTTATTAACAGATATATGATTAATAAAAGTCTGATGATTATAGTACTAGGTATTATATACTAACAACGTTTACATTTAAATCACTTTGAAAACTATTAATGACTGGATTAAATACTGGATTATTAATACTGAACCCTAGCATATCGTATATTTAGTTTTATATATCAGTTGACTATCTATTAAAATTAAATGATCCAGACGATATAGTGAATGAAAGTCTATAACCATTTAATGTAAAGGCTAAAATATTTGTTCCTATTTATTAATTAATCTAGCTACAAATAATAGTTGCTAGTTGAGTTATATTATAATAGTTACTAGGTATAACAGTAGTATAATTAATTGTTTGATGTGTATATTTTAGGGTACTATTATGTCTATCCACGTTTTTGAATGATTATGTAAAACTAGCTGATTATAATATTGCTTTATTATATTTTAGTTGATATGGGGCTATGTATTATATTTTATCATCAATTAATTAACTATTATATTTAGAAATTAAAAGACTGCCAAATGGTTTAAAATCTTATTATATATTATTGCTCATTTATATAAATTATAAATTACCTGGACTATTAATAAATATTTAAAAATAATTATAAATACTTAAAATATGACAGATGTTGATTTACAAAATGATGATTATAAAAAGGCAATTGATTTAATATAAAAGCGTTTAAAATAAAAATAATAATGTAATGAATAATTATCTTAGAGTGAATTAAAAAAGATATATTAATTTCCATTTTAATAACTTTTAATAGGTAATACGAATAGCGGCAAATCATATAGTATACTGAATATTTTAAAAGATCTAGATTTATAGGTATTAGATAGACTAGAATTTTAAAATATCTATATAATAAGTCCTACTGTACATCTAGATAATACAATGGGTGAAATAAAACAATTATTAAAAACTACTTATAAGTAATTATATAATGAATAAAATATGTTTGAGGATGTAATCTAGGGGGTTTAAAAAATAAAGGACCTTATGAAGGAATAAATAAAATTAAAAAATATTGGCTAAATTTAACCATTTATATTAGTTATATGGGATGACTGTTTTACATATCTAAATAAAGAACCTTTAAAAAATTTATTGATTGATATAAGTATAAAAGGTCGTCATTATAATATAAGTAGCTTTATAACCAGTCAATCTTATAAATAAATAAATAATGTTATACGGCGTAATTCAAAACTTATTAGTATACATAACGTAAATTTATAAACTGAGCTAGAAAGTATATCTAAAGAGTTATCATGTCAATCATTAAAATCTAAGGATCTATTAACTATTATAGAAAAAATTACTTAAAGTGGGAATAATGATTATTTATTAATATCCTAGGATAGAAAGAACACAGAAAAATATTTATTGAATGGTTGTGAGATTGTATTATTTTGATATATTAAATTATTTTTTTATTATGGTTATAAATGTGTGATCTAAACAATTAACTAGGATTTTCAACAAGCTCTTTAAACCCTGATGATTTTTATAATAAAAATGAAACTGACGTATTACTAAATAATAAATTAAATGCTTCAGTAACCTTAAATTAAATAAACATACCATAAAATAATGTAAATCTTAATAGTTATAAGATTATAAATTTATAAAATCCAGTGAATAATTTAGACGCTAGTAATAAGTAATATGTAGATTAATAGGATTCTTAATAATAATAATACACAGATGATTAAATATCTAGTGTAAATACAACCTTGAATAATAATTATTATACATAGACGTAAACTAATAATTTATTAACAACTAAAGCAGATATATCTTATGTAAATTAAGGTGATTAAAATTTATAAAGTTAAATAACTACAACTAATACTAATTTAACTAATAATTATTATACCTAGACCTAAACTAATAATCTACTAAATACCAAATATGATAATACTACTACATTAAATAATATAACCCTAGCAACTGGTGATGTAAATATTAATAATAATCATATATAAAATGTTTTAAATCCAGAAAATAATTTAGATGCTAGTAATAAGTAATATGTAGATACTAATATTTCTAGTTTATCTTCTGTATATCAAACGATTTCAGGTATGTCTAATTATTTATTATCTAGTACTACACTAAATAATATTTAAGCTCCTCTGAATCCATTATCTCTCAATAATCAATAAATTATAAATACTGCCGATCCCATTGCGCTTTAAGACGTCGTAACTTTAAATTATTTTAATAATAATATTTCAACTGGTACAAAAACTGTATACAGTGGTAGATGTAAATTAGGACTAACTACAAATTTAATTACTCCATAATCACTTTCTAGTTATTAAGGAATTATAACAGCAGGTACTAAGGTATATATAACAGGAAATAGTAGTTATGTGAATTTAATTCAATTAACGTTTACAGGAGTACCAACTGGTTTTTAGTATAGTCCTAGTATATAATTTATGAATAATTATAATGAAGTAACTCAAAGTAGCTATACTGACGCTCTTCCTAATTTATCTCATATGATATAGAGTTTCGGGGCTACGACCATGACATTAATGTATAAGAGTAATAGTACACTAGATTCTCAAAGTGCTAACCTATATTTATATGTTACTTTGTCATAGTACTGATTAATTTAAATATTTTTTATAATACTATTAAATGTGGAGAAGAGTTATTAATTATTTAGAGATTTAGTAGATATTTATTAATGTAGCGTTTATAAAATATTATTATGACTATCAAAAATAAACCTCTAAAATATGAAAGTAGTATATTAGTTATAAAACTTTTTTTTTATTATGCCTATAAATTACATATTATGTTAATAGGGGGTCTATTAATTGGAGAAGAGATAATAAAAGATATTATTATTCCAGCTACTGTAGTATCAAGTATTTCTAATATAGCTACTGGAGCTGGGGTAATCGGAACAGCCGGTCTTATAGGAGAATAGATTATTTAAAATATAGAAGAATAAAAATCAAGTGATATTGTTAATCAATAAGAAGATATAAGTATACACGATTAATATATTTAAGATTTAATTGATTAGCCAGTAGATTAAATATAACAGGATAATTAACAAGATGAAGAGGATTCTAGTTTATTTGAATAGGTAATATAAACAATATGGCCAGCTATATCACAATAAGATTTAACTGAAGAATAAATGAGATAAAGGGATAATCCATAGCCTTAGCCTTAGCCTTAATAAGAGCCTGACCCTAGTGGACCTAGTGGACCTAGTTCTAGTGTAGTATAATAAATTGTTAATAGTGGTGCTAATGCTATATTACCTAAAATAATTGGTAGAAGGCCTAAACAAGAAGAGAAAAAATAAGAAGAAGCCTAGTAGTAGTAATAAGTAATAATTAAAGTATAAAATGAATTATAGCCTTCTAAAAAAAAGTAATTAGATGAACATGATATATATAGTAGAACTTTGGTATAAAATAATGGCGCCTATAAAATAAGCTTAAATACACGTAGACTTAGATGATATTTTAATTATTTATTTTTATTTTTATTTTATTTTATAATTACTATAAATAATGATAATCACAAAACCAGGTATTGATTAACAATCCTTACCAACAAATATTATATATACTAAATCTTTATTGTCTAATACTGATTAGGGGGTATAAAGCGGGAGTACTTTTACTATTTAAATAAATGATACTAACATGGAATAAGACTTTATGGATTTAGCTAATAGTACTTTAAATTTTAATCTTAATTTGCCCCTTGTAGAAACTCATTTGAATACAGGAGTACCAAATGATGATGTTTAAAATATATTCTATATTGAACAGGTAAAATTACAAGGGGCTAGTCTAATGCTATCTCATTCTTCTAATGACGCAAATTAAATACTATATCCAGTACTCTAGCATTATGGTCAATCTAATAGTGAGATGTAGGGGGGTGGTAGTAGAGAGATAATGGTTTCACAGCTGTCAACTATTTATGGCACTTTAAAACCAGTTCCGTATATATATAGTAATCCATAATTATTTATTTTAGACACTGAAAATAGAAAAAAGGCTAAGTTTATAGCACGTCATTTTAAAACAGATGGCGATGGTGTATTAAGTGCTCTAGAAACAAGTGCTAATGGGTATAGTGTAAAATTAGGTCATTTGTGTAGAGAATTATCTAACATGAAATACATAAATAAAGAGCTATTCTAAGGATAAGGTCTATAGCTTGTGATAAGGCTCCTATCATATAATTAAATAATGAGTGGATATCTTTGTAATGGAGCTAGAACAGGCGACAATGCTTAAAAATAAGGAGTAACCTATAATCAATCATATAGTATTAGTAATGTTTATTTAGGGTGTGTATATATGAAGAATACCCTATCTATTCCTCAATAAATGTCTCTAGTATATAATACATATGCCCATACATTATATACGTTCCCTAATAATTCAAAAAGTTTTGATAATAATACATTTATAAGTGGAACCAATTTCCTAAAAGGCGTTATTATAGCACATACAATTACAAATAAAACGACTACAATAGCGAACAGCGCTAATGCTATTATACCGGCATTTAATGATTATGGTCTAGAGACTATGTTTGCTACAGGATAGACTAATTATTCTTTATTCACATTAATTTAAAATTATAAGGTATAGATTGGAACTGAAATTTATCCCTCTAGTATGCCATCTCCAAGTACAATCTATACTCAATTTTAATTAGCTCAGCAATTTAGTGAATAGATATTCGGCGTATCATGCGGATTTAGTTTTGAAGAATTCTGTACCACGAAGCATTATTTATATATTCCAATTAATAAACAATTTGAAAAATCAGTCGGTATAAACACAAGTATTTCATATGTTAACAACCAGGATAATAAAACTGTTCATGTATTCTATATTTGTAGTAAATTAGCTGAAATTGATAAGAGCTTTGTAATAAAAGTCAAATGATATAATTATATTTAAGAGGTTTTATTTTTTATATAAATGTATTATCCAAGTGAGTCTTTAGACCCTTCTCAAAATGTACTATTAAAAAAATAATAATATCATACGTTTAAGGAAGAGCTAGCAAAGCGAATAAATAGTATTGATAATTTATACTAGTTTATGTATAACTGTAATAACCCAGATTTAAAACGTGATATTTAAAAGGAAATTAATGAGATTATAATATTGGCTAATAGTTAAAATGTAGATATAACTAAAACATTAATAAAATATTATTAGCTATCAGAACAAAACCAAATCTTTTAGAATATCGAGTATCTATAGACGGATTTAATAGATAATTAAACATAAGACAATAACTAATGATAAGTCTAGAATAATATTTTTTTTATAATTTGTATAAATGAAAGGCTGTTATTTACTAGAATATAAAAAAGATAGATACGTTAAGTTTGGTCGAGCTAGGGATATATAATAAAGACTTTTATAATATAGAGGATATACACATAAAAAATCAGGCTTCAAATAACTTCTTATAATAAAGAGTAATTAATATAAAAAGCTAGAAAGATTAATTCATAATTATCTAGAAACATTATATAAGAGGCAAGGACGTTATGAAATATTTAAAACAAAAACATCTAATAATATTGTAATAAATTAAATAAAGGATTATATAACAAATAACCCAAATATAAATAAATTAGTTTAAGGATTTATTAATGATATACCTATATAATGATTAAGGTTTTATATTTTTTTATTTTGTATAAATATAATGGCTTAGTAAATTATTACAGCAGAAGATAAACGACGACTATCATAAAAAATAGGAGCCAATCTAGATGACCTAAAATAAAGGTTGCCTAAAGAACTATATGATATATTAAATAATATTGAGTATAAAAAAAGCACAAAGCTTGATGCGGATAAAGTACTATAATAATATGAAGATGTATTTAAATAATATAAATAAAAGGTAGATAATCCAGAAATGGAGAAAATTCCTAATTATGATATAATGTTAACAGCTTTAGAAAATTATGATTCAATAACTAAAGTTTTTTCGGATGTATTATAAATGATAGATACTCGTATATAAATGAACACTTAAAATACAAAAAATGAAGTAGATTAACAATTAAAGGTAATGGATGATATATCAGATAGTACATATAAAACATCTAACCAAACTCTAGTCACAGAATAAATAAAATAAAATTATGCCAATATGCCTGAAAAGATGAAAGAAATTTTACAAACCACACATAAAATAAATCCAGACGATTTTTAGGTTATGGCGGAAATATTAGCAGATCCTAAAAAAAATGAAGAATAACTAAAAACCATAAAAGGGCTATATAATAAATATAAAAAGATTCATGAACTAAAAAAGGTACTTAATAATAAATACGCTTAAGAATTGCTTAATTAATATAATAAAAGACTACAGCAATAAATAGTTTATAAAAAATGATTATAATATATATAAATGAATAATACTAATATAGAATAATAAACCACAGCCCAAACTATAATATAAAGTGTGAGTGTGATTATGAGCGGCCTTATAGTGGCCTTGGGGGTTATACTAAAAATTTAATAAAACATGCTATTAAACATTAATGAAAAATAAACGGAACACTTATAAAATCACGGCTAACAATTATAATAAATACAATAAAACAGTGCTTAAGGGTCCTAGCCTATATCCTAGGTTATTATATGATTAATTAATTTATTTTTTTATTTTTAATATTATACATAAATAATAATGGATCAACAAAATACTGAAGAATGTAAAAAATGTAGAATGTAAGAGCTAACAAAAATAAGACAATAAAAAAGACTTGAAGGTCAACCATAACCTCTAAAAACCTATACCATAAAAATAGTAGAATCTAAAATACCAGATTACTTATATAAAGTGAAAATTAATAAATAATACATTGATTAGATAGGCAAATATTCCAGTACTAATTATAATAAAAAATATGACGACCTTGAATATAAGCTTGAAAATTTATACAACAGAAATTTATTCAAAAGGCTTCTTCTATCAGGAGATCCTCTAGAAAATTTAAAATAATTTAAGCTATAACTTTAAGACATATAATGCGATGTAAAATACAATGAAGATAAAATTTAAACTATTGTTAAAAGAAAATAAAAATACGACAATAAAAGGAATAAAGCGGCTACTTAATCAGAATGAAAAATTTAATTATTTTTTTATTAATATAAATGGGTAAACAAATCATGAAGCGACAAATGAAACTATAATCCCTATTATTATCAGATACAGACGAAACAAGCGATGACGATAGCGATTTTGAAAATACTATATAATTGAAATAATAATTAATTAATAAACTACATTCTGTGAACTAGAAATATATAGAGAAAAAGATGCTTAAATATAAATAAAAGCAGTAAATAGACGAAAGCACCAAACACATGTATATTTGATTAATTAATTATTTTTTATTTTTTCTTCGTTATAAATATATATGTAGGAATTATAATTATTGACGTTCGAAAATAAATCATTCTAGATCTACGGTACTTAATAAGATCCTCTATTTAAGTGTTCTGATATAATAATAAAATTATTATAGTATAGAGATACTTCATGTGCTAAATGGTTTTATACAATAAAAAATGATTAATATTATGTATAAAATTATACCCTCCAAAATGGCGGGTCCTCCTAGTATATGTTTACAGAACAAGGATTATATAAGGCTCTTATGAAAAGTAATAAACCAGTAGCTGAATAATTTTAAAGGTAGGTCTGTTAATTATTAAAGGATCTAAGAATTAATACCCAAAAATAATTAGAATAAACTAAAGAATAATTATAAATATTGTAGTAAAATTATGATGCTTCTATAAAGGTAGGTTATATATACGCATTTAAACATAAATAATTTTAGAGTATAGATTATGTAGGAATGACCTAGTAAACTATAGATTAAAGGTTTGATAGCCATAAATAGACCATGATATCTAGCCTTAAAATACCCTTCTATAAATTATTAATAATTGAAGCCTTATAGTAGTACGACGTTATATAACTAGAAGAACTAAGATATACTGATATAAAATAATTATAAGAGCGTGAAATTTATTGGTAGCTACATTATAATAGCGTATAAGATAGCAAATAATATAAATGCTAAAAATGTTCATATGAGTGTAAATAATTATAAAGATTTATAGACCATAGATAATAATGCTATTAATAAATAAATGATATATCCGAATGAATTAATTAATTATTTTTTTATTTTTTCTTCGGTATAAATATAATGACTGAATATACCATTAAAATCTCTAAATCTTAGCTCCCTGGATATCTATTTTGTGTTAAAGTGAAAAAATAAAAACTTGACTAAATAGGCCATAATAATAAACCCTTCAATAATATATACGATAGCCAATAGTCACTAGGTAATTTATATGATAGATAATTATATAAAAATATTTTGTTATCTAATAATATACTAGATAATCTAAAGGCCTTTGAGGAACAATTAAAATAATAAAATTGCGTGCTAATATACAATGAAAAACTAATGGCTACTATACTAAAAAAATAACAAAAACTAGATTAAAGTAAATGATCAAGTAATTATTTTTTTTATAATCCCAAAAAAAATTCTAGCGCTAATATAATCATGGTCTTGGAATAATAAGCATATAGAGATCCTAAATCTTAGATAATCTGGAAACTGCTGTATATATATAACCCCTAAACATATTATTATCCAGATTATTGATTGGATGAGTAATAAGTAGTTTATTATAATGGGTCATGCCTTATAATGAATGGCATGTATATCCGTGTTATTATATAATAGAGGGTTATTTATTCTTTAATTATTCAGCATAATTGTAGCCCTCTGGTAATTGATATAAAATCTAGCCTGTATAATACTTAATATTATTAAGCTTAAAACACTTCTATACTCTATATTTAAGATGGGCCTTTAATTCATTAGACCACATATCTTTCTGGTTATTAGAACAGGTAACAATCATATTCTCAGGATTATATTATTAAATCCATGATTGTTTGGTTATTCTCTTAGTAGTGCGTTATAAGTACTAAAATAGTTCTTTTTCAGATTACCCTTAACGCATCATTTATCTAAGAGTTAATTTAAGCTACTATAGTTTTACACAGCCAGATGCTCTATAATCAGTATTATAATGGGTTTCGTCGTATACTACATCATAATTATCTTTATTAAATATATGCTGGTTATCTTCAGGGTAATTGGATATTTGTAGATCGTCACCTAAAACATACACATTAGCCTGTGGAAATTCTCGCTTTAAATATTTAATAAAGTTATATCCTACTAAAGTAATTTCATCAACAACTATATTTTGAACACATAGTTTATGCTTATAATTATCACAAATAGACTTAAATTTATCTTTAGTATAACACTTAAGACCAGACCTATTAACTAGATCGTCAACTAATTGATTTGTAAGGGTAATATAAGTAAGGCCAAAATATGAGTGTTGGTTTGTTTACATTATATTATAAGTTTTACCAGAACCACCTTGTCCCATATGTAATTAATACTGATTATATTATTCTTCAGGACCAAACATAAATTATTTATTATTAATCTAGTACTCGTTATTAACATATTCATGATAATCCTGATTTCTTAGATAATACTTCTCTTTAATAGCAAATGACTTAATAGATAGATACTTATTTTCTTGTTTTTCTCTAAAGATTGGAAGAATCTAAAACTCATGAGGAAGATAGTAGATGTCATCACCACATAATAAAACAACCTTATCAATATTCATTTATTCAAGCTACAGCATCATATTGAGTTGCTAGGATTATAATACATAAGCATATAAGTGTTGTTTGGTTTTATAATGGGTCTTATATTCCTTTTTAGCACTAATATTATACATATTATCCTCTAGAGCTACCATTCGATGAGGTTAGCCCTATAATTAAAGCTTTTGATAAATAATACCAGCCATATTCTTACTACAATGAATAGTCTAAGTAAAATCTTCTAGCTACATATATTTTGAAAAGGCGGTATAATATGCTTTTCTATCGCATTTAGTAATATAGGCTTCTTCAGGTAGAGTGATCTATTTTGAATATTTGCCATACATACCTCCAAAGACCTTAATAGAAACACCATTATTTTTAAGATATTTAATAATATGAGAATATAAGAAATATCTAGAATGATTACCTAAAATGACCTACATATGCGGTTTAAGATTTTATAATTCAACCATATATATACCATTATATTCAATAGCAAAATCTACGCTTGATACATATCTAAATTAAGAGATATAAGGAAATCCATATTTATATTATTCAGGTAAATTCTAAAATTGACTATATCCCTTAATCATATCAATATGTTTTAATTATTCAGGCTTAAATTCCCTTTTATTTAATAATAAACATCCAGCAATTGAAGTACTATAATTAATAAATTTGGATTGTGAAATCTTAAATCCATCAAAATCATAAGCACTTGAATCCTCATTATGATAAAGAGTTTTTCTAGAAACCATAATCTATAAATCATCGGTTAATTCATGGATTTTATTTTCATTATCCATAAGCTCTTAATATTAATAATTGATATAAGTAGTCATACCGTCATTGATCTTATAAATATGGCTATCATTCTCAAAAATACTAAAAACTTGATTATTATGGATAAGCTCCTATCTAATATCATAAAGTTTGGATTCTTCAACTTATTAGGTATTATATTCACCAGACCACAATTGGACGTGATTATGTGAAATATTCTAAAACTTAAATTTCATATCACGTTTTACTGAATTTTTAGATTTATAGGTAATCTTTTATTGAGTAATAACATCATAAATTTAAATCTTACAGTTAAGCTTATCACATAATAATTAAATAAGCTCTTTAGTAGCACCCTAAACATAGAATTACTGAGCTAATTTTAAGCAGTGATTAAACATAGTCTAGACTTTCTTTTTATAAGAACTAGACAACTCATCTGCCTGAAGAACATCCATTATTCGTTATTTAATCGGGTTAAGCATACAATTAATTTAATCACCGTATCTATATACTTAGTCATCATCTAACCCAATATTTTAAAAATCATCATAAATATCTAGTTGATCGTAATTTTCTTAATAATCAATAGAATTAAAAATTAATCTTACTGTTTTAGATGGGGTACTTAAAATAAAGGTCTTTCCAGCCACCTTAATTACTGAACCTTAGGGTTTATTTTATAAGGTATCATATAATTATTTAGCAATACTTTAGTTATAAGTACTATCTGTGACTTAATTGGGATCAATATATATAGCTAGTTCATTATTAATAGAACCTTCCATTTAGCTAAATATATCTTACAACTATTTAGTAGTAGTTGATTTAAATTTAAAGTTTTTTGATAAACCTAAATTCTTAAGCCTATTCCATAATATAATTCTAGTATTTGGCTTTTTATCTCTAGGTAATCTTTCTCTTATATTAATAGATCTAATACCATGTGATCTACTATTGTGAATCTTTAATCCACGAATGCTTTTTAATTATTTATTACAATGAGTACACTTGTTCTCCATTTATAACGGGAATAATTATTATTTGTATTTAATATATATTGCTTTAAATCAAAACAAAAAATAACCAAATTATTATATCAAAAAAAATAATCTATAAATAATCATGATCAATCACATATCTGGTTCCATAATAGTCAATTATTATTTAGCTCTCGTCCAAGCAATATACTTACAGTTATACTCTTATTATTAATTAGCTAGTGTATCATTTGGATCAATATTATAATCTACAAATAATACATTATTATACTCGAGACCCTTAGATTTATGTACTGACTATAGGATAATATTATCAGTATTAGATTTATTATATTATAAATATTATTCAAACTATTCATAAGCGTCCTCATTATAGTCTACAATCCATTATTTAAAATATAAATCCATTATACTGGTATATTCCTTCTTATCATCATATTAATCAATAAATCTATCAAATGACTTAAGATAATCAAAATCTATAGCAAAAGTCTTCTTTTATTTTAATAGGCCTATAGAAATATTTTATAAAGTCTTATTAGTCCTAGCTAGAATAGTAGTATTATTGTTAATAATATCAGCTACATTATTATTATATGGAATAGTCTTCACAAATTATTAGTCGTTATACTAAAATCCAGCATACATCATATTCTATGGTTACATATGACTAACGAAACCAATAATACTAGGAGCACATCTATAGTTTATATTAAGGCTCAATGTAGTTGTACCAGGAATTAATTATTTTATTTCACTAAATACATCATTCGTTGAACCCCTAAATCTATAAATAGACTGGCGAATATCACCGACACATACTAGTTTACAGTTCATTTATTATACCATCTTTTATAATATAATAATCTAACACATATTAAAATCCTAAACCTCATCGCAAAATACATAGTCAAATTTACCAAACTTAAATTATTGGTTTAATTGTGAAATATAATAAAAGTCATCACTAAAGTCTCTCATATTACAATAAGTCTTGTTTGATGGACTAGATAACTATAACATTTATTAGACTTATTAAACAGAGGGTAATAGACCTGGTAATACATACTTTTTATTATCCTAGGTATATTCATCAATAATATCCTAAATCTAAGGGGGTTATTCACTACTAATATTATAAGACTTACACTTATCAATAATATCAATCAACTAGTTTTTGAATGGTATTTATTGAATAAGTTCTAAATGGCTATAAAAGGCCTGTGGAATAATAATCCTAGTCTTATTTTATTTAATAGTAGTCTTCATATTAGATTTTAATACAGCCTAACAATAACTATTCATAGTAGAAACATTAACATTATTTGGAAATTCTTTTTATGCTTCAACTTAGTTCTTTTTATTAAAAACTAAATATAAAATACTACTAGATGAAGCCTATCTGGCAAGGGCCTTCAAAATTGTAGTTTTTCCAGTACCTGCTTTAGCATTAATCAAAATATGCTTATTATCAGATGAACTAAATTAATCTAAAATAATCTATTATAAATTAGTATTAGAGGTCTCCCATTAATAATTATGAATAACTTCATCAGTCTCTTCTATATTATCACATTCATATTCCTAGTCTAAATTATCCTCAATAATAATTTATTCATAAACTGGTTATATCTCTGGCAATTATAATTAAACCTTAAGAGATTCTAGAATCATTTATTACTCATATTATTAATGAATATATTAAAACTTCTAGATCATTCCATTTTAATATTACTTTTAGATAGAAAGGTCTTCTTATTTATTAGGAGTATTATTTTTAGATTCTTCTTATATATTAATTTAATATACATCAATAATATCATCCTCAAATGTAAATGATTCATCATCCATAATAATAGTCTAATCTAAATCCTCATCCATAATAAATACTAGATCCATATTATATTCTTCAATAATATCAGATTCAATAATATCAATACATGTTTCATCTAGATCAGGATTCACCTCGTATATTTATTCTAAAGTACTTTCAATAATAATTGATTCATATACTGGATTTACTGAAGTAATCTCAATAATTTTATCTTCAATATTATATTCCTAGTCTAAAGTACTTTCAATCATAATTGACTCATAGACTGGTTGAACCTCTGGCATTTATAATTCCTTAAGAGATTCTCTTTTAATAGTCTTTTTATTTTTAGGTACAACAACTCTAGGTTTTCTTTGTACTTTAATCTTGCCAAATTATTCAATATTAATCATTCTAAAAAACTTTTTAAGATAGGGTACGACATATCCTTTTTATTCACGCTTTTATTATTTCTTTTGATTTTTAATGCGCTAAGCTCTAATCTTTTTATTAGCCTTTTATTAAACCTTAATAAATTCAGTCATAATATATATAATAAATTTAATATAAATTGATTTACTCATAATATATAGTGTATTTAATATAGATTGCTTTAAATCAAAACAAAAAATAACCAAATTATTACAACAAAAAAAATAATCCATATATATTCATTCAAGCAGCTACTTTTCATATTATTTAATCTAGTGTAATTTAATATCATCTTATTTTAATTTATATGTGTTGAAGCTATAAATAAAAGTTACCCCATCATCTAGTTTTAATTTTAATTCATATAATGGTTATTTATATAGCTCACACATTTATAACTAAAATCTTTATTAGTCTTCTTATATAAATTCTTTAACCTCGAAATTAAATATAATGCCATATTTCTTAATATTATTAATGAACCACTTCTTTACATCTTTCATCTTTTTATATTCATCTTTATCAAATTAAATAGCAATCAATTATACAGTAGATTTATTATAGGTTTCAGTCTAGGTTAGTTAGGTCTTAAATTTATAGTTCATTATTTATAGGAATTATAAAAATTTTAAATTAATATTTATTAGATGACCACTTACCTACAACCTAGCCTACTGGGGTACCATCTTTCAGATTTAGATGGTACTCATTTTTTTACTTGACTATACTAGATACTGGGGTACCATCTTCGATTAGGATGGTACTCATTTTTTTTACTTAAGCCTACAGCCTACTGGGTACCATCTTTCAGATTTAGATGGTACTTACTTGATCCTGGTTAGATATCTATAATAAAAATATCGTCAGATCTAGAAAAATGTAGAAATTTAATATTCTCTCGTAAAATAAATCCTCAAAATATACTAGTACCAATAAATACCTCGTTAATAAGAGGACATCAAAAACGATGGCCTCCCTGGGGGGGC
>VFQT010003195.1_pt1 | contig 15343 bp, 12 predicted proteins | sample 3512381 | NCBI WGS metagenome assembly VFQT01 (sample SAMN10412376, study PRJNA504923) | tailings metagenome | isolation source: Relicate 2 Philex TSF3 active mining site | place: Philippines: Tuba, Benguet | collected 2017-08-29 | reverse complement strand
CCGAGCCGCCGATCTCGCAATTGCCGTCCAGGTCGCCCGGGCACGAGGCGCATGATCCGCACGGACCCCAGCCCACGAGCATGATGCCAAGGTCCGCACCGTCGACGTCGCCGTCACCGTCAAGATCGCCCGGAGGGGGCGCGAGCGACGCGGCCATCGCCACAGCCGCTCCGGCATCGAGCCGGCCCGCCCCCGTGAACTCATCGACGCCCGCGGGTGACATGTCCACGCTCGTGGCGGCGAGGATCGATCGGATCTGGACGTTGGTCAGGCTCGGGTTCACCGCGAGCATCAGGGCCACCGCACCGGCAACATGGGGGGCCGCCATGCTCGTGCCGCTGCGCGAAATCAAGCCCCCCGCCGTGGTCAAGCTGAGCACGTTCTCGCCGGGAGCGGCCAAGTCCACTTCGGCCCCGTAGTTCGAGTTGACCCAGCGAAGGTTGGCGTGGGTCGAAGCCGCCACGGCGATGGTCTCGGGCCAGCGGGCAGGGAATGCGGGAAGCGAGAGATTGTTGTTGCCCGTGGCCGCCACCATCGGCACATTGAGCGCTTCGCCGTAGAGCACCGCGTCGCGCAGCAGCTGGCCGCCAGCGTTGGATTGCAGGCTCATGTTGACGACATCCGCGCCATGATCGATGGCCCACACCAGCCCCTCGGCGACCCACTGCTCAAAGAACGTGCATGGATTGACAATGACGACCGGAAGGATCGCGGCATCCCAGCACATGCCCGCCATGAGCGCTGCGTTGTTGCCGGTCGCGGCAGCGATCCCGGTCACATGGGTCCCGTGTCCGCCGCACGTGTCGGTGGTCACGGTCGATTGCTGCGGCACGTTCCAGCCCGGCAGGATCCGACTGCCGAACTCCGCAAGCGGCTGCACGCCGCCATCGAGGAACGCGATGGTCATGCCGGTCGATGAGGCTTGGGTCCACGCCGAAACGACGTTGACGTCGGAACCCGGCACGCCACCGGTCTGCCCGGTGTTGCGCAGCGCCCACTGCTGAGGAAACGACGGATCATCGGGAAGGTCAGCGAGCGAACCCGACCCATCGGGCTCGACGACCTCGAAGCCCTCCCACGATCCAGCGAGCATGGCGCATGCGCCGATCGGTTCAGTGCCGTGGGGAAACTCGACAGCGATCCAGCGATCGAGGCCGATGCGGTTGGCCACGGGATCCATCGCCCGCGCCGCGCCCACGCTGCCGGTGACGCGGCCGCCGAGCGCAGTCAGGCATGCCGCGGCGCGCTCGGGCAGGAGCTGGACCTGGGGCCCCGGCTCCCAAGCCCAGGCGGCAACCTTGGCCTGCGCCCGAACGGGGGCTTGGGCGACGGCAGCGGCAACGAGGATGGTCGCGAACGCGGGCATCGATCTTGGAGAAAGCGTAGGTCGCCACCGGAGCGCACGCCCGGGCGGCTGCCAGTTAGGATCCGGCCCCCAATCGTGGCATCCCTCCGGCTCGCCTCCAAGCGTTGTTTCGGAAGGATTGGCCCAAAGTTCACCGCTTTCTGCCCCAACAAGGACCCGACATGCCCGCAGGACTGCACACCTTCACCAGCGAATCCGTTTCCATGGGCCACCCCGACAAGGTCAGCGACCAGATCTCGGACGCTGTCCTCGACGCGATGCTCGCCCAGGATCCGCGCAGCCGCGTGGCGTGCGAGACGCTCGTCACGACCGGGCTGGCCGTGGTCGCCGGCGAAGTCACCACCAAGGCCTATGTCGACGTCCAGAAGGTGGCGCGCGACACGATCAAGCGCATCGGCTACACCGAGGCCGGGGTCGGCTTCGATGCAGACAGCTGCGGCGTGGTCGTGACGCTGCACGCGCAGAGCCCGAACATCTCCCAGGGCGTCGACACCAAGATCGGCAAGAAGAAGAAGGCCCAGGGCGCAGGCGACCAGGGCATGATGTTCGGCTTCGCGTGCAAGGAAACGCGCTCGCTCATGCCGCTGCCGATCTCGCTCTCGCACCGCCTGGTCGCGCGCCAGGCCGAAGTGCGCGAAAAGGGCATCATCAAGGGGCTTCGCCCCGATGCGAAGAGCCAGGTGGCCGTGCAGTACGACGGGCTCAACCCGCGCCGCATCGAGAACGTGGTCCTGTCGACGCAGCACTCGCCCGACTGGAACACGCGCCAGAAGGCGCTGCACGAGGCCGTGACCAAGCACATCATCAAGCCTGTGCTCGGCGACTGGTGGCATGACGGCATCAAGGTCTTCGTGAATCCGACCGGCTGCTTCGAGATCGGCGGTCCGCACGGCGACTGCGGCCTCACCGGTCGCAAGATCATCGTGGATACCTACGGCGGCCGTGGTCGCCACGGCGGCGGCGCCTTCAGCGGCAAGGACCCGAGCAAGGTCGACCGCAGCGCGGCCTACATGGCCCGCTACATCGCGAAGAACATCGTCGCCGCCGACCTCGCGGATGTCTGCGAAGTGCAGGTCGCGTACGCGATCGGCGTCGCCGAACCGACGAGCGTGCTCATCGACAGCCATGGCACCGGCAAGGTCAGCGACCTGGCGCTGGCCAAGCTCGTCCGCTCGCACTTCGACTTGACGCCAGCCGGCATCATCCAGACGCTCGACCTGCTGCGCCCGATCTACTCCCCCACCGCCTACCACGGCCACTTCGGCCGCGAGCCCGGCGAGGGCGGCAAGGGCACGTTCACCTGGGAGCGCACCGACGTGGCGCCGAAGCTCGCGAAGGCGGCCCGGCGCACGGTGCGGGCGTGAGCGCCAGCCCGGCACGAGCGGCAGCGTTTGCACGCCTTGCGCGGCACGCTGCGGACTATCCCGAGTTCGCCTTCGGTGACGATGCTCCCGCCGGGCTCGAGCCGCGCGATGCGGCCCTGGCACGCGCGATCGAGCAGTCCACGCTCCGTCACTGGCGTGCGATCGTGCCGGTGCTCAGCGCCTGCGTGACTCGTCGCTTCGATGAAGTGCAGCCCGAAGTCCGTGGCGTGCTCATGGGCAGCGCTGCCCAGCTGCTCTGGCACGATCGATTGCCCGACCACGCCGTCGTTGATGACGCCGTTGAGTGGACCAAGGAACAGGTGCATCCTCGCCCTGCCGCGTTCGTGAATGCCGTGCTGCGCAAGGTGATCGCGCTGCGCGGCGGTCTGCTCGAGGCCACCGATCCGGAGGCAGCGCGCTGGCGCGAGCGGCGCGATGCGCTGCCCTTGTCCGACGGACGCGTGCGGCTCCTGACGGATGCGGTGCTGCCTGAGAGCCAGGTGCAGCGGCTGTCGGCGCAGTGCAGCATCGGCCGCGCGCTCTTCGAGCACTGGACGAGCACGAAGGGATTCGAGGCCGCCGTGACGCTGGCGGTGCAGTCGCTCGTGCAACCCGGGCTGACCGTGACGGGGATCCCCCTGGGAGCGGTCGATCCGGCGACCAAGGCCGCGTGGCCGATGGTGCAGCACGACCTCGCCGGCTTCATGGTCTGGGAAGGCGGACACGAGCAGCTCATGGCTGCCCTTCGCGCGCATCCCGAGGCGCGCGTGCAGGATCCCGCGAGCGCGCGAGCCGTCGAGGCCACGCGGCATCTGCAGCCGCGACGCATCCTGGATGCGTGCGCCGGGCGCGGGACCAAGACGGCACAACTGGCCTCGGCGCACCCCGCGGCCGAGATCATCGCGACCGATGTCGATGGACCACGGCGCGCGGCGTTGCGCCAGCGCTTCAAGGGCCATGCACGCGTGAAGGTCGTTGGTCCCGAGCAACTCGCATCCTTCGGCGCTGGCTTCGACCTGATCCTTCTTGATGTTCCCTGCTCGAACACCGGCGTGCTCTGCAGGCGCGTCGAGGCCAAGTATCGCTTCAGCACCAAAGGCCTGGCCGGCCTGGTCGAACTGCAGCAGGGCATCGCCCTGGATCACGCACCACTGCTTGCACGCGAAGGCCGCATGCTCTGGTCGACCTGCAGTCTGGAGCATGCGGAGAACCGATCACAGGCCGAGTGGCTGTCCCGCAGACTCAAGCTGCGGATCGAGCACGACGAGGCCATGGCGCCTTCGGGCGCGCCGGGCTCGCCGGCGAAGGCCGTGCGCAACGGCTCGTATCACGCGCTGTTGGGTCCTTGATCCTGCATCGGCCTGAGCCGACGCCACAGTCCGCGGACGATGGGCATCCGAGCGCCGACGCGCCGCCACCAAGGTTGGCTAAGCGCCGCGCTCGACGGCAGAGAACAGTTCGTACATCCGCTCGGCGCTGGCTGCTTCGTAGCACTGCGCCCGGAAGGCCGCATTGGACATCACGCGACTGATCCGGCCGAGGGCCTGGATGTGCTCCGCGATGCGGTCCGGAGGGCTGACCAGCAGGCACACCAGACGAACCGGGCGTCGATCGATGGCATCCCACTCGATGGGCTGGGCAGGTCGGCCGATCGCCAGCCTGACGGCGCGCGCGCCCGGACACTTGCCGTGGGGAATCGCCAGGCCCTCGCCGATGCCGGTCGATCGCTGGCGCTCGCGTTCCCAGACGGAATCGCGCAAGACCGCGGCATCGCCGATGTCACCCTGCGCGGCCAGCATGTCCACGAGTTCGTAGATCGCCTCCTGCCGTGTTGTCGCCTTCAGCGGCACACGGATCGTGGCGGGTGTGAGGATGTCGAGCAGCGCGCTCGGCATGGGGCCGAGGACTCTACCACCGCACGGGCGCGGCGCGGCCCCACGAATGACCGACGTCTTTCGTCACGCACGCCACGGACCGCGCCTCAACGCCGCTCGGCCTCGAGCCGCTTCTGTTCCTCGGCAGCAAGACGCTCGGCTTCGGCCAGCGCGGCCTGCGACTCCATCTCTCGCCCGGCGCGGGCGCAGGCATCCGCCAGCGCCTCCCAGAGTCCGCGCTCCGTCGGCGCCAGGCGGACGCTTTCCTGCAGGGTGCCGATGGCCGCGTCGTTCTGCCCAAGCCGCGCGAAGCCATTCGCCTTCACCAGCATCGCACCGACGTTGCCCGGGGCGAGCTCGAGCGTGCGATCGACCAGCGCGATGCCTTCGTGGACCTCGCCGTCACCGCTCCCCCGCTCGACGAGCACCACGCTCAGGCGCCGAAGGGCGTTGAGGCTGTCGGGTCGCGCGGCAACCCATGCGCGAGCCGCCTGAATCGCCTCCTCGTCACGGCCTTCGGACATGAGCCACAGGATTTCCTCGTCGCGAATCGCCTCCCACATCGGGTACTCCGCCAGCGCACCGGCGACCCAGGCTCGGGCTTCGTTGCCCTGCCGCGCTGCCCGGAGGATGCGCGCCACGCTGGCGGCGATGATCTCGTTGGTGCCCTCGGCATGCATGGCCTGCAGGAGCTCCAGGGCACGCGCGTGATCCCGCTTGACCGCAGCGAGCCAGGCCAGGCGCATGCTGAACTCCCGGTCGCGCCAAGGCAGCACGGCCCAACCGCTCTGGCCGATCGATCGCGCGCGCTCGTACCAGGTGGACGCCGCATCGACGAGCTCGATGGTCTCGCGGTCCGGCAGCACGCCGTCGGCATCGAAGACCATTTGCTCGGCCACGAGCACCTTGCGGTCGAACCGATCGGCCGTCCACGCCGCCACGCCCGCGGCAGCCGTCGGCAGCGCCATGCCAAGCGCGCCGGCAGCCGCCAGCACGGCGACGATCCCTGCCACGCGCACGCGACCAGCCTGGCGCAGCACCACCCCGAGCGCCGAGGCATCGCGCGAGGCGAGCACGCGCCAGCCGGTCCAGACGACCCACGTGATGCACGCCGCAAGCCCGCTGGCGAAGAGGAGCGGCAGCAGCGAGTAGGCCGCGAGGAAGGAGATCCCGGCCACGACGGCGATGAACGCCTCGTCGGCGATCGAGAGGTCGAAGAGCCTGGCCGCTGCGGGTGCGGACTGGCCCGGCCCCGGACCGAACCCGAACGACAGCGCCTGCTTCGGGCACGCGCTGACGCAATCCATGCACTTCATGCATCCGCTGTCGACGACCATGCGGAAGTCGCGCACTTCCTCGTGCACGCGCACATTGCTGGTGCAGACCGCGGTGCAGTGGCCGCACTGGTCGCAGGCATCGCTCACCCGGATGCGGGCGCGCGCCAGGCGGTCGAGCGGCGCGAAGAACCCGCCGTACGGGCAGGCATACGTGCAGTAGCCCTTGTTGCCGAGGAAGACCACCGTGAGCGCTCCGCAAACCAAGAGGAACGGGATCCCCACGGCCCAGCCGGGAAACGTGCCCCAGAAATCATCGGTGACCAGCTTCATGCTGAAGCCGGGCCAGGTCAGGTTCGGCTGCAGGATCGGTGCGAGCGCAAATCGATAGACGAGCGGCCACACGAACATGTACAGCGCCAGCAGGAACGGCAGCCACAGGAGCACTCGGCTGCGAAAGGGCCGCGGGCGGATCCCCAGGCGCGCCAGCAGCGCGGCGCATGCATCCTGGAGGAGGACGACATGGCAACCCCATCCGCAGAACCAGCGGCCCAGGATGGCGGTGCTGCCGAGTGCGAGCGCGAAGAAGATCGTGCCCACGGTGATCACGCCGTCCTTGACGGTTTCCATCGACTCGCTCGGCTCGATCGGCGCGAGCGTGGTGTTGGCCCAGAGCCAGTGGAGCACATGCACGATCATCAGTGCCTGCACGACGAGCAGCACGGCGAAGCGCTTGCGGGACATCCTGCTTGCCGGAGCCGGCCGATGGCCCGCGGTGGGAAGCACCGTGAGCGAAACATGGCGCGGTTGGCAGTCGGATGGCATGGGGTTTGCTCCTCGGGACAAATCTATACTCATGCCGATGCCACGCGACTACTACGAGGTGCTCGGGGTCAAGCGTGATGCGTCCGCCGACGACCTTCGTCGCGCGCACCGCAAGCTCGCCCGACAGTGGCACCCTGACGTCAACAAGACCCCGGAAGCCGCGGCCAAGTTCGCCGAGGCACAAGAGGCCTACGACATCCTTTCCGACGCCGACAAGCGCGCGACCTACGACCGCTTCGGTCACGCGGGGCTGCAAGGCGGCGCCGGTTCAGGTGCGGCCGGCGGCGACCAACCCTTCGGGGGTGGTTTCGGCGGGTTCGATCCATCGCAGATCGATCCCGAGATGTTCGAGCAGATCTTCGGGGGGATGGGCGGTGGCATGGGCGGCGGGCGCGCGCGTGGCCGCTCGCGTGGGCCAGCCAAGGGCCAGGATCGCCACGCCGAGATCACCGTGCCGTTCCAAGTGTCGATCCTTGGCGGGCGACATGGCATCGGCAGCGGCGAACACACGATCGACGTGCAGATCCCTGCCGGCATCGAAGACGGCACGCAGCTGCGGGTGCGTGCGCAGGGCGAACCCGGTCACGGCGGCGGCCCCGCGGGCGACCTGATCGTCACGGTGCACGTGGCACCGCATCCGGACTTCCGTCGCGACGGTGATGACATCCTGCGCGATGTGCACGTCTCGATCTTCGATGCGGCGCTGGGCGCAAAGGTCGACGTGCCGCTGCTCAAGGGCACGGTCACGCTCACCATCCCGCCCGGCACCGGCAGCGGCAAGCGCCTGCGTGTGCGCGGGCAAGGTGTGCGCAGGGCGGCCGGGGCATCGGGTGACTTCCTCGCGATCGTGCAGATCGATGTGCCCGCATCACTGTCGGACGACGACCGTGCGGCGCTCGAAGCGATGCGGGAATCGGTTCGAAGCCGCGAATCGTGATGCGCGTCGCCGGATCCCCTCAGCGCGCGTAGCGCTGCCGGGCGTCCAGAATGGCCTTGCGGCACTTGGGGGCATCAAGCACGCACGTCCACGCCAACCGGGCCGGTGCGCGCGGTGCGCGGCGGATCGCGACATGGCCCAGACCAAGCAGGCGTTCTGGCTTCGTCGCGCCGGCATCCACGCATTCAGCATCCCGCAGCGGCATCGACTGCACCTGCGGCACCGCACCTGAACGCACGATGATCCTGCGATCGGTGAGCACATACACGCGACTCCACCAGTCGCTTGTCGCCCACACGAGACGTGCCAGCACGATCACGCCACCTGCGCTGAGCGCATGGGTGGCATCCCACGGCACGCTCGGGTCCGAGGTCGCCGCAAGCAGGCCCAAGGCAACGACGATGCCCATGCACGCCACGCGCACGCTGACGAGCAGGATCAGGAGCGCCGAAGGCTTGACCGCGAGCAGGATGATCTCGCCGTCGTCCAGGCACTCCTGCACGCCGGGGTGCGCGACCACGTCCAGCGCCAGCCCTGCGGCCGGAGCCTGCGGACTCACCGGATCACCTCGCGGCGGAGCACGCCGATGTATGGCAAGTTGCGGTATTCGTCGTCGTAGTCGAGGCCGTAGCCGACCACGAACTCATCGGGGATGTCGAAGCCCGAGTACTCGCAGGGCGTCGCCATCGCTTCCGGCTTGTCCTTGCGCACCAGCACGCACGTGGCCACGCTCGCAGCGCCCTTGGCCATGATCTCGTGGCGAAGCAAGGCGAGCGTGCGTCCCGTGTCGAGGATGTCATCGATGATCAGGGCATGCGCTCCCTCGAGCCCCGCCGGCAGCGCGCCGCGAATCGCAGCACCCCTGCTCTCGGTGCTGGTCCCCGGATAGCTCGAGACGGTGACCAGGCCAAGCCGCAGTCGATGCGGGAGCTGCCGCATGAGGTCCGCTGCGAAAACTAGGCCACCGGTCATGACCGGCACGAGCAGCAGGCGACCTTCACGGCCGGCGTAGTCGGAAGCGATCTGCGCACCGAGTTCGGCCACGCGATGCTCGATCGCCGTGCGATCCACCAGGACGCGCTCGATGTCGTGGTCGAGCCTTGGCGAGCGAGGCGTCATGCGCCCTTCCCCACGCGCTCCATCACGCGAGCCTGCACGGTCTTCGCATCGACCGTTCCGCCGGAGGCCTTCATGACGTGGCCCATGATGCGGCCCATGGCCGCCATCTTGCCTGCGCGAAGGTCGGCTGCAGCCTGCTCGTTCGCGGCGAGGGCGGCATCGACCCACGCGTCGAGCGCGCTGTCGTCGCGCACGATCACCATGCCGGCCCGCTCGGCGGCCGCCCGTGGCTCGTCGTGGCTGTCGCAGAGCATGCCGAAGAGCGCATCGGCCGAGCCAGCGTTGATCGCGCCCTCGTCCCGGAGCGCGATGATGCCCGCCACCTGCGCCGGGCCGATCCCCGCGCGATGCAGGGGCCGCTGACGCTCGTTGGCGTGCTTCATGCCGACGTTGAGCAGCAGCTTGGCGATCGCCAGAGCCACAGCCGGCGTTCCTCCGCCTGCGCTCACGCAGGCTTCGAAGAAGTCGCTGAGGTCGGGTTCCGCCAGGATCTGGTCGGCATCCTTGCGGGCGAGCCCCCACGTGCCGACGTAGCGCTGCGCGCGCGCAGCCGGCAGCTCGACGAGCTCCCCTCGCACGCGAGCGAGCCATGGCTCGTCGACCTCGACCCAGACCAAATCGGGGTCTGGGAAGTACCGGTAGTCGTGCGCGTCTTCCTTCTCGCGCTGGAGCACCGTCACCAGGCGAACGTCATCCCATCCTCGCGTGGCCTTCATGCCGCGGCCCATCACGCGGCCATCCTGCTGCCAGGCATCGACCTGCCGCACGGCCTCGTGCTCGATCGCGCCCTTGAGCGCCCGGAAGGAGTTCAGGTTCTTCACCTCCACCACCGGCGTGCGGACTTCGCTGCCGTCGGCAAGCGTGATCGCCAAGTTCACGTTGGGCTCGAAGCGCATGTGGCCCTTCTGCATGATGCCCTCGGTCACGCGCAGGTAGCGGCAGAGATCACGGAGCTCCTGCGCGAACTGCACGACCTCGTCGGCCGTGGTGAAGTCAGGCGCGGTGACGACCTCGAGCAGCGGCGTCCCGGCGCGATTGAGATCGACCAGCGAGCCCTCGTACGCATGGCCGCCGGGAAGCTCATGGCCGAGCTTGCCGGTGTCCTCCTCCAGGTGCGCCCGGATGATGCCGATGCGTCGACCGCTGCCCTCGAGGTTCCAGGCGCCATCGGTGCACAGCGGGCGGTCGTACTGGCTGATCTGGTAGCCCTTGGGGAGGTCGGGGTAGTAGTAGTTCTTGCGGTCCCAGCGGCAGCGGCGCGCGATCGAGCAGCCCAGGGCCAGGCCGACCTTCATCGACATCTCGACGGCGCGGCGGTTCATGACCGGGAGCGCCCCCGGCAACGCCATCACCAGCGGGTCGACGAGCGTGTTGGGCGCGGAGTCGTAGCGGCTCGGGTGGGCCAGGCTCGGCGCCCGAGTGAACATCTTGGTCCGCGTGGCGAGCTCGATGTGGATCTCAAGGCCGATGATCAGCCGGGTCGAGGCGATCTCGGGCGTCTGCGTCGGGGCCATTCGTGGCATGATACGAAGCACCGCCGGAGGCCCCATGGACCCGACCTGCCTCGCCGCCATCCTCATGCTCGCCAACGATCCACCGCGCCCGCTCGTCGAGGTCTCGCTTCGGCCGAGCCGCCGTTACATCGCACCCGACGCCCCCATCACCATCGAGGTCGATGGATCGACGCGTCCGGGCCTGACCGTGCAGGTGCTCGACGCGATCGGGCAGCGCGTGGGCTCGACGATCCCGGGTGCACCCGCGATCGACCTCCGCGATGCGTTCACGCCCGCGCAGGCACCCGAGCGCGCCGTGTTCGTGCAGGCGTTCATCGGCGACGAAGCCGTCGGTTCACCGCTGGTGCTCGAGCCCCTGCGTGCGGCGCCGGCGTGCCGGACGGTCCGCGCCACGGGTGCCCGCGCGCGCGGGCCGTACACCAAGATCGTGGGATGGGGATCGTCGGTGCTTCCCGGTTGCGAGGCGGATGCGCAGGTCGTGGCACCAACCTGGATCGACGGCGATCCGGTGGTCACCTCGGGCTGGCGCGTCTATCCCGAGCGCGACGCGATCCTGGACACCGACAAGGGAGCGATCCGCATCGCGTTCGCGCCGGATGTCGCGCCCGGCACCGTGTGGACCATCCTGCAGCTGGCCGAGGATGGCTTCTACGACGGCACCAGTTTCCACCGCATCGTGCCGCAGGATGCGCAAGGTCATCCGTTCGTGATCCAAGGAGGCGATTTGCATGGATCCGGCAACGGCACACCGGGCTTCAACGTCGCGCTTGAGCCGAGTTCGCTGCCGTTTGACTACGGCGTGGTCGGCATGGCACGAGCCGATGAGCCGCACAGCGCCGGCAGCCAGTTCTTCATCGCGCTCTCGCGCGAGGGCACCTCAAGGCTCGATGGCCAGTACTGCGCGTTCGCGTACGTGATCGACGGTGCGTCCACCATCAACCGGATCGCTGCGCTGCCCATCGACGATCCTGCGACCGGCCGACCCGTCAAGGCGCCGCGGATCACCACGATGAAGCTCGTGCCCTCACCGCCGCGCGCAGCCAAGGTGGACCGCACGGGCCAGCGCATCGATCGCGCCAGCGCGCCGCCACCGGATCGCGACACGCGCTGACGGGACGTGAGCCCACCGACGCCACCGCGGCGTGTGCCGCGTGCCCACGCCCAACGGGCACGGCACCGCCGGAGCGGCATCGTTCAGAGCTTGGTGTACTTGTCGCGGCGGCCGCGCGCCTTCTCGACGGGGTATTTCTCGGCGTTGCGCCTGATCTTGGCCTGCGCCGCCTCGGCGAGATCGATGCCGAACGCATCAGCCACAAGGATCGAGAACAGGAAGACATCGGCGACTTCCTCCCGCACGCGGGCCACGTCCTCCGGATCGAGCCGCTTGCATTCGTCGGTCGTCTTCCAAAGGAAGACTTCCTGCAGCTCGGCGGCCTCGATGGCCAGGCCTTGCGCCAGGTTCTTCGGATCATGGAACTGCGCCCAATCGCGCTCATCGCGGAAGGCGAGGATCGCCCTGCGAATCGACTCGAGCCGGTCGGGCGCAGCGTCCATCGTCAGTGGCCGGCCGGCTGGTTCGTGTTGACCGTGACCTTCGTCATGCGCGGCGCCTTGGCGGGCGTACCGCCGCGCGGATCGCGCAGCGGCGTGGCGGCGATCTTCTCGATCACGTCCATGCCCTTGGTCACCTTGCCGAAGGCGGTGTACTGGCGATCGAGGTGCTGGCAGTGCTCGCGCGTGAGGCAGACGAAGAACTGGCTGCCGGCGCTGTCGGGATGGCCGCTGCGCGCCATGCTCAGGACGCCGGGAACATGCTGGCGCTCGTTGAACTCCGCCTTGATGTTCCATCCCGGACCGCCCGTGCCGTCGCCCTTCGGGCAGCCGCCCTGGATCACGAAGCCGGGAATGATGCGGTGGAACGACAGGCCGTCGTAGTAGCCCTTGTTGGCGAGCTTGAGGAAGTTCTCGGCGTGCCCGGGGGCGACATCGTCCCAGAGTTCGAGTTCGAAGGTGCCGTGGTCAGTCTCGACGGTGACAGTGGGGTAAGCCATGATCGTCGGACTGTAGCAGGCACAGCCGCGAGACCGTGGACTCAGGGCTTGACGCCGCGACCGGCGTTGAGCGGTTCGGCGCGGTCCGGCAAGAGCCACAGCGCGCCATCGGCTTCCCAGCTCGCGCCGCTCACGAGCATCGCGGTGCCGACCGGAGCGAGCCGAGCGGCCTCTTCGATGCGCTGGAGCGCAGCGCACGGCACGAACTGCATGCGCCGCTGCAGGCCAAGGTCGTTGTCGAACGTCAGCGCATACCACGCACCCGTGCGCGCATCACGCTCAATCGTGCAGCGCTGGCGCTGGAGCGCGCGCACCGGCGCCGGCGGCGGACCGCCCGGGCTGGCCACCGCCCCGCTCTTGGGGGCTGTCCCGACACGCTGTTCGAGCCCGCGCTCAAGTCGCGCGGCCACGTCTTCGGGAGCGCTCGCTCCCTCGCCGAGCGCGGCATCAAGCCGTGCCTCGGCCGAACCCGCGGCCTGATCGGGAGTCGGCGTCCCGCTTGTTGCTGCGGGCTTGGTCGCGGGGGTGCGATCGACGCGCGCCACATCAACGGGCGCGCTTCCACCGGGCGGTACGACGGCGACCTGCGCAGCGACCGGGGGTTCGCCATCAAGGCGCGTGGCGAACGTGGGCACGATGAAGTTCATGCCGCGGTACGTCGTGACGATGCCGTTGAGCTTGAACCACACGGGCTCCTTCGACTCGGCCATGGCTGCGCGAAAGTCAGCGAGCACCGGGCTCGGGAGCAGCGGCGCGCGCCGTTCGATCGTGCCCAGGTACTTGCGCTGCGGGATCCCCACGAGCCCACCCGCCTCCGTCCGCTCGATGCGCACCACCAGGCCCACGACATCGCTGCGATCCGGCAGGAGCGGCGGTCGAGCGCGGCTGGCTGTCGGCACGGCGTTGGCCGCGGCCTGCGAAGCAGGCGCCGGGGCTGGGGCCTGCGCAGCGACAGGCGGCGCCACCGGAGCGACTACCGCTGATTGGGCTGATGCCGCCGAACCGATCGCGATAACCGCGTACTGCACCAGCGACCAGTGTTGACGCGCCATCATCGGCATGCCACTATATCGGCTCGCCAGTCACACTGGCCGTGTACCCAAGTGGCCTAAGGGGCTAGATTGCAAATCTGGTATTTCGTGGGTTCAAATCCCACCGCGGCCTTCACGAAGCGACCCCGCCACCCGGCGGGGTCGTTGTCGTTCATCGGCCACCCGCGCGCTGCGTTCGGGGGCGCAGGCCTTGAAGAGCCCTGATCACCCGTGCGATCACGCACGCCGTGGGATCTCAGCGGCCGCGGACCTCGCCGACCTGGCCCGACGGATTCATGTCGAAGCCTGCCCGCGGCTTCTCCTGCGCGTCGTACAGGACGCTGCCGCTGGCGCCGTCGAGCAGCGTGAACGCATCGATCCGCATGCGCTCATTGGTGTCGAACCACTGCACGCTGGCCTGGCCGCCGGCGAGCGTGCTGGCGTCGATGCGCCGAGCCCCACCCTGATCGAACCACTGCAGGCTGGTCTGCCCGTCCTCGAGCGTGAAGGCATCCAGGCGACGGTTCTCGCCGCCGTCGAGCCACTGCAGGCTCGCCACGCCATCGGTGAGCGTGAACGCATCGAGTCGCTTTCGTTCGCGAGTGTCGAACCACTGCATGCTCGCCTGGCCATCGGCCAGGGTCGAGGCATCCATGCGCAGGCGCCCGGCCCCGTCGAACCAGTGCAGGCTGGACTGGCCATCGGGCAGGGTCGTGCCGTCGAGCCGCCGGGTGCCCTCGGGGTCGAGCCACTGCAGGCTCGCCTGGCCATCAGCGAGCGTGAAGACATCCACACGGACGGTCTCGTTCGTGTCGTACCACTGCATGCTCGCACCGCCATCCGAGAGCGTGAAGGCATCCATGCGCAGGTTGCCCGCGGTGTCCAGCCACTGCAGGCTCGCCTGGCCGTCAGCGAGCGTGAAGATGTCCAGGCGGCGACGCTCGCGATCATCGAACCACTGCATGCTCGCCTGGCCATCGGGCGTGGTGAAGCCATCGATGCGCTCGCGGCCGCCAGCATCGATCCACTTGAGGCTGGCGTTGCCATCGCCGAGCACGAAGGCATCGAGGCGGTCCTGGCCGGCGCGATCCGCGATCTTGAGGCTCGCCTGACCGTCACGAAGCGTGGACAGATCGACGCGACGCGCCTCGTCGATGTCGAAGAGCTGCAGGCTGGCCTGGCCCGACGGGAGCGTGAACGCATCGAGCCGGCGGCGGCCGGTCCGGTCGAAGAACTGCAGGCTGGCCTGGCCGTTCTCGAGCGTTCCCATGTCGACGCGTCGATACTGGTCCTGGTCGAAGAACTGCATGCTCGACTGGCCGCTGGCGAGCGTGAAGACGTCGAGGCGGATGCCACCGAACGAATCGCTCCACTGCATGGCGGCGTCACCGTCACCGGTCGTGAAGGCGTCGAGCCGAAGGGAACCGTCGGCGTCGTACCACTCCGTCGACGCGTCGCCGTTGTCGGCGGCGTAGGCGACGAAGCGCTCCATGCCGTTGCCGTCGACGATCTCGAGCTTCCGGACGCGGAGTTCATCGCGATTGGACGCGACGTAGGCCACCACGCATGCGCCGACGGCGAGCGCCGTCAGGATGTTCATGGTCGTGCGCTGGCGGGCGACGGTCGCTTCGAGCTGGCTGATGCGGTCTTCGACGTTGGACATGGGTGCACCTCGGATCGCCGGACGCTATCCGAAGGCAAGTTGGTCCCGGGAGTCCTCATCCCCCAGGATTCGTGAAATCAGCCCCAATCGCCCAGCAAGAGCGCCAAGTCGGCCCCGTTGACGATGCCATCGTCGGTCAGGTCGGCCGGACTCGATGCCCCCGCGCCCCACTGACTCAGCAGGATCGCGAGGTCCGCGCCGTCGACGGCGCCGCTTGCGTTCAGGTCGGCAGGGCGGTTCGACGGAGGCAGGTAGTTCACGACGAGAAGCGGCTGGTTGGCGGCAGCCTCGCGTGACTCGAAGCGCTTGACCGTGGTCGAAAGCG
>VFQT010003194.1_pt1 | contig 15352 bp, 15 predicted proteins | sample 3512381 | NCBI WGS metagenome assembly VFQT01 (sample SAMN10412376, study PRJNA504923) | tailings metagenome | isolation source: Relicate 2 Philex TSF3 active mining site | place: Philippines: Tuba, Benguet | collected 2017-08-29 | reverse complement strand
AGTTCCAGCCTTCCAAGCTGGCTATGCGGGTTCGATTCCCGTCACCCGCTCCACCGCTGGTGCAACTGGTGGCATGAACGACCAGAAATTGGTCGTTCATGCCACCAGTTCATCCAGAAGTCACGCGGCGCCGGGGGCGCCGAGGGTCAGCGACCTCACGCGCAACACGAATTCGCCCTCCTGCTTGTCGACCAGATAGATCGACACCTGTCGGATGGACTCCGATGTGAGGGGCGGGCGATTCGCGACGGGCGCCAGGCGCCAGTCCGTCGCGACGAAGTCCCTGAGCCTCAGGATCGACTCCGACATGGTTTCGGCGGGGGTGAATCGCTGGATGTAGCCGTCGGTGTCGGTTCGCACCTGAACCAGATACGTCCGACCGTCACCCTCGGCTTCGATCGACATCGACGTCCACCCCACGGCGGGCGCGACTGAGAGCACCGGGCCACGCGTCGAGGTGAAGCCACCGTTGTTGTCGGTGGAGAGCACCCCGGAAAAGACCATGGTGCCGGCGTCGAACTCCACCGCACTGCTGGAGACCCCGCCCATCACCGTGTCGTTCTGCACGTACCAGGCGTCCACCGACGCGGGTGTGGCGAAGTCCGCCAGCATCCACCGGTCGCCGACGTCCGGTGGCGGGGAGTCGACCGGCTCGGGTGGTTGCGACGACGTGGTCGAGGTCGAGGCTGCGGTCGTGGTCGATGTCGACGTCGAAGCGCCGGTCGTGGGCATCGGTTCACTGGTGCTCGATCCACAAGCCGAGACGGCGAGCAGGCTCACGAACACGAGCGGAAACAGGCGCATGACCTTTCGTATCACCGGGCCCGGCGAAACGTCCACGTGGACCCACGGCCCGACGTAGGGTGGTCGAAACGACGAGGGGAGCAAGGGATGATCACTCGCAGAAGCGGTGTGGCCGTGGTGGTGGCGATGGTGTCGATGGGCGTCGCGGCCTGCGGTGGAGACGAGGGTGGCTCGGGCGGCTCGACGGGTTCGCAGGAGAAGGCGTACTCCGAGGCCTTGGCCGTGGCCCTGGCCGCCGAGAGCGACTTCCCCTTCGACGAGAAGGAGACACTCTGCATCGCCGAACGGGTCGTCGACGTGATGGGCGTTCAGATGTTCGTCGACGCCGGTGTCTCCGCCGAAGACGTGACCGCGGCGGCCGACTTCGACTTCCCCGAACTCACCGACGAGCAGACGGCCGGCCTGGCCGAGATCTTCGTCGATGGCGATTGCGTCGACATGGGTGCCTTGATGGCCGACATGATGATGGAGCAATCGGATGGTGCCCTCACCGAGGACCAAGCGGCCTGCATCGGGGACGGCATGGCCAAGTCGGACGCGTTCAACGACGCGTTCGCCGCCGGCATCGCCGGTCAGGAGGACGCGGAGTCGGGTGCCGCCGTCGAGTCCGAGATCCTCGAGCTGATCCTCGAGTGCGAGATTCCGCTCGACGCTCTCGGCTGATCAGGTCGCGACGCGAGGTCGCGGACGCATGGTTCGCGCCGCGTCGGCGTCGCGGATTCGGGTCCAACTCCAGACGGCCCCGAACAGGAAGATGATCGAGGCTCCGACGAAGCCCCAGTGATAGCCACTCAGCAACGCGCTGGTGGAATCACGACCGGCGTCGAGTCCGTGGTTCGTGCGACTGACGAACACCGTCGCCAGAACGGCGACGCCGAGGGCGGCCGACGTCTGACGTTGGGTGGAGAAGATGGCCGACGCGCGACCGGTGTCGGGTCCGTCGATGTTGGAGTAGGTGGCCGCCTGGATGGGCATGAAGCAAAAGGCCATGAAGCAACCGCGCAGGAACATCAGTCCGGCGACCACCAGCAGCGACGAGTTCTGGTCCAACAACGCGAAGGGCAGGGTGGCCACGGCGGCCATCGTCATTCCGAAGGTGACGAGCCGACGCGGTCCGACCGTGTGATACCAGCGTCCGACGAACTGGCTCATCGCGATGACTCCGATCGCCTGCGGGAAGGTGGCCAAACCGGACTCGAACGCCGACGCGCCCAACAGACCCTGGATGAACTGGGGCAACAGGAAGATGAAGCCGATGAAGCTTCCGTAGGAGAGGGTGCCCGCGATGTTGCCGTTACGGAAAATGCGGTCGCGGTACAGGCGCAACGCCAACATGGGCTCGGCGATGGTGGTCTCGACCTTCACCATGATCGCGAGCAGCGCGAGCCCACCGAGTCCGGTGACGAGCACCGGTCCCGACAGCCAGCCGTGGGTGGGTGCGTGCGACAACGCGTACAAGAGCCCGGCCAAGCCGGCGCCGGACAGGATGAATCCCGCGCCGTCGAACCGGGCCGACCGCAACTCGCGGTGTTCCTTCAGGAAGGTGGCGGCGAATAGAATGCCGAAGACCCCGACCGGGATGTTCACGTAGAAGATCCAGCGCCACGAGAAGTGGGTGACGATGAAACCGCCCACCAACGGTCCGAGGGCCGGGGCGATCACGGTGGGGACGATCAACACCGCCGAGGCGCGGGCCCGCTCCTCGGGCGGGAAGGCCCGATAGAGCATGGCGGTGCCGATCGGGGTGAGCATCCCGCCGCCGACCCCCTGCAGCAGTCGAAAGCCGATCAGTTGCTCGAGTGACTGGGAGAAACCGCACAGAACGGAGGCGCCGGTGAACACGGTGAGGGCGAACAGGAAGGTCTTCTTGGTTCCGAAGCGGTCACCGATCCAGCCCGAGGCCGGAATGAAGACGGCCAGCGCGAGCAGGTAGCCGAGGATCACCCATTCGATCCCGGCCGGTGTGGCGTCGAACTCCTCGGTGAGGGTCGGGATGGCGGTGTTGATGATGGTGGTGTCGAGGATCTCCATGAAGAGACCGGTCACGAAGCAGATCGCGACCAGCCACTTGTACTCGATGCGTCCGAAAAGTCGCTTCATGGGGGACACGTCCGTTCGTCGGGGGCGTTTGGAGGGGCGTGGGCATGGTAGACGGAATGCCATGGAGCGATGGGTGATCGAGAAGAAGCTGAACGACGACCGGGCGTGGTTGCTCGAGACGTATTCCCAGTTGACGACGGAACAACTCTTCTCCGATCTGACGCCGAGCGAGCACGATCCCGACAACCACTGGTCGGCCCTCGACCATCTGGCCCACCTGGCGCTGATCGAACGGAACTTCGCGGCCATGATCCGGCGACACATCGAGGGTCACCCCAACCCGGTCGGCTTGCGCGAGGACGACGCCGGTCGCCCACGAACCATGGAGCAGATCATGGCCTCCGTGCACGCCATGACCGAGGAGTGGCAGCGAGAGCACCACGGCAAGTCGTTCGACGAGGTGGTGGCGTTGGGGGCCGCGGCGCGAGCCGTCACCTTGCAGTTGTTGTCGGAACTCACCGACGAGCAACTGAATGAGCGTTTGCCGGGGGCGCCGTGGGCCGACGGGACGATCGGTGGAGTGCTGGCGGCCAACGCCGACCACGGGCGCATGCATTGGAAGTGGGCCAAGGAGGCCGGGGTGCTCGAGCGTTGACGCTCAGTCTCCGAGGTCGGGGGCCCAGGCGGAGCCGTTGATGTGGCTTCCCCCGTCGACGAACAATGTGTTGCCGGTCATGTACCGACAGTCGTCACCGGCGAGGAACGAGACCACGGGCGCGATGTCGAGGTAGGGGTCGCCGATGCGACCCATGGGATTGCTGGCGTCGGCGGCGGCGATCAACTCGGGATGGGCTCCCATCACCTTGTGGAACGCGGCGCTCTTGGCCGCCGGACACACGGCGTTCACCACCACTCCCGTGGGGGCCCACTCGCGGGCCGCCGTGCGGGTGAGGGTGCGCAACGATTCCTTGGCCACGTTGTATTCGAGGGTTCCCATGTGGGCGTTGACGCCGTTGAGCGAGCACATGTTGACCACCCGCCCCCAACCACGTGAGCGCATCTCGGGAAACGTCTCGCGCATGGCCCAGAAAGCGGCGAAGAAACCCACGTCGAGGCCGTGTCGCAGAACCTCGTTGCTCTTCTTCTCCACCCGACCCATGGCCCCGCCGCCCCACGCGTTGTTCACCAACACGTCGACCGGTCCGAAGGCTCGTCGGGCCGCTTCGACCATGCCCACGATCTGGTCCTCGCGCGACACGTCGGCACGCACGAACACCGCGCGATCACCGTGATCGGCGATGGAGGCCGGACCGCGCTCGGCGTCGATGTCGACGGCCACCACCAGCAAACCGTCCTCCACCAAACGGCGCACGATTCCCGCGCCGATGCCGTCCGCGGCACCTGTGACGAGAGCGACCCGAGACGTTTCCATCTGGTCCCTCCTCAGGCGCCGAGATGCTTCTCGATGGCGCCCACCAACGCGGCGTCGTCGGGGGCGACCATGGGACTGAAGCGCACGATCGTGCGACCGTCGTCGGCGATCAGGAACTTCTCGAAGTTCCAGCGGATGTCACCGCTCGTTCCCTCGGCGTCGGCCACGGCGGTGAGGTCGCGATAGATCGGGTGTCGTCCGTCGCCGTTCACCTCGATCTTCTCCATCAACGGGAAGGTCACCCCGTACGTCGTGGAGCAGAAGGTGGCGATCTCGTCGGGAGAACCGGGTTCCTGCGCTCCGAACTGGTTGCACGGGAAACCGACCACCGAGAATCCCCGGTTCGCGTAGGTCTCGTGCAGTTGCTCGAGTCCGGTGTACTGGGGCGTCAATCCGCACTTGCTGGCGACGTTGACGACGAGGATCACCCGGGCTCCGACTCCGGACAGGGTGGTCGATTCTCCGGACAGGGTGGACACTGGATGTTCGAGAATGCTCATGCCCAAGCGTGACACATCCGCGCCGGGCCGTGAGACCCGTGATTGGTCGGGGAGGGGAGATTTGAACTCCCGACCGCCTGCACCCAAAGCAGGAACGCTACCACTGCGCCACTCCCCGGTCGTGGGGCAAGCCTAGCGAGCACCGTCGGGGGAGCGCTTCGTGACATCCGGTGCTCACGACGGGGCCGGACGTACGATTTGGAATCGCCACCGACTTGGATTCCGACGCGGTCGACACCACGACCGGCACGTATCGACGAGTGACGCGCGCGCGCGGAGCGACGTCGATCGTCTGGTTCGCGATCGCGGCCGTGTCGGGACTCGTCGCCGGCCTCGACTTCGACCTGCGACTCGCGTTGGCCGTGGTGATCGTGGCGCGAGTGTCGTTCGGAACCTCCGCGGGGGCCCTCGCCCTGTTGGCCGGCGCCGGTACCACTGTTCTGGCCGGTGGGCACCTCGCGTCCTCGGAACCCCAATTCGCGTTGGGGATCTGGGCCGCGGTGTTCCTCGTTTTCCAGTCGGTGTCGATGGCCCACCTGGTGTCGGTGCTCTTCGATCGCGCCGTTCGACGCGAACGTCCGGTGCGACGTTTCCTGACGGTGGCCGCCGTGGTGTCGGCCGCGTCACTGTTGTCGGGATCGATCGAGCGTCTGGTGTCGTCCTCGGTGCTCGACGATGCGGTCGCCTCGCTCTGGGAGCGCTCGGCCGCCGTCGCCGTGGCCACCCTTCTCGGCGCCGGGATCAGTGCGGCGATACGGGGTCGTTGGTTCAGGTACGCCGGGATGTCCTTCGACGAGGTGACGGCACCGCTCGTCGCACTGGCGGTGGTCGTGGCCGGGGTCCAGGTCACCGCCGAAGTGTGGCGGGCGGACGATCGTGACCGACTGCGCGACGCGGCGCGGGTCACCGTGTCGGGTTTTCTCGACGATCTCACCTCCGACGTCAACGCGTTGGTCGTCGCCCTCGAATCGGACGCCGAGGACCTCGACGCCTTCGACTCGGTGGTGGCCGTCGTCGAGCGCGGTGACGTGGGCGACGAGGTGGTCTCGGGCGACCGTGATGTGGTGCGGGCGATCGATTCCATGTTGTCGGAATCGGACGTGAACGACGGACCCCGTGAGCCCGGTACCCGACTGGTCGGAGACGGACCGTCCATGGTCGACGGGCGCAACCTGTTGGTTCTGGAGGTGACCCTCGACGAGGCGACCCGGTCCGACGTCCGGTATCTCGTGATCGTCGACGCCGATCGGGTATTAGCGGACGTCTCGACGTCGCTGCGGGCGTCATTCGGTGACGTGATCGTGGGCTTCGGCGCGAGCGACGAGACTCCCGACGCCGTCGGAGTGATCGACGGTGTCGAACTGCGATTCGTCGCGCGGCCCGCGGCCGGCTTCGGGGTCGACGGCGAGCGGGCGGCGTTGGTGTTGGGCTTCGAATTGTTGCTCGGAGCGGCGATCATCGCGGTCCTGTTGCTCGGGGCCTCCGCTCAGGTTCGTGTGGCCCTCGAGCGTCGACGTCGCGAGTCCCTGCTCGAGGCGGCCCTCGACGCCACGCCGGGGCTCTCGGTCGTGTTCGATCACGACATGTCCGTGTTGGCCGGCAATCGAACGGTCCGCGACGCCTTCGGTGACCGGATCCCCGGCATTCCGGTGGTGGAGGTGCTGGGGTTCGGATCCGAGACGGTGCGGGCCCGTATCACCGGCGAACTGTTGGCCAAGGTGTTGGGCGGGGAGAGCGGTCACGCCGAGGTGTCCGGGGGTGACGGGGACGAGATGCGGATTCTCGAGCTCGAGGCGTATCCGGTGCCGGTTCCCGGCGACGAACGACTCGGATTCCTGCACGTCTCCGACGCCACCGAACGGCGCAGTCTGGCCATGCGTACGGCGCAGTCCGAACGCATGGAGTCCTTGGGTGCCTTGGCCGGGGGATTGGCCCACGACTTCAACAACCTGCTCTTCGTCACGTTGGGCAACCTGCAGTTGATGGCGATGAACGAGACGGTCACCAAGGACGAGAAGTTGGCCAAGTTCCTCTCGCGTTCGATGGCCGCCGTGGAGCGCGGCGCCGAGATCACGAAGTCGCTGCTGGCGGTGGCGCGCAGTCAGCCCCTCGAGGAGACCGCCGTTTCCCTGGCCGACCTCATCAAGGGTTTGCTGCCGCTGGTGAAGCAGGCCGTCGGAGCCGGCCGAACCGTCGAGGTCGACATCCCCGACCCCAACCTCCACCTCATGGTCGACGCCGGTCGACTGCAGAGTTGCATCCTGAACCTGGCGTTCAATTCCCGCGACGCCATGGGCCCCACCGGTCGGGTGCGCATCTCCGCGCGACGACGCGACGACAACATCGAGTTGTCGGTCTCCGACGACGGTTCGGGAATGCCCGCCGACGTGGTGGCGCGGGCCTTCGAGCCCTTCTTCACCACCAAGAAGGCCGGTAGTGGAACCGGTCTGGGGCTGGCGACCGTGTACGCATTCGCGCAACAGAGCGGTGGCACGGCCACGCTCGAGAGTCGGCCCGGGGCGGGCACCACGGTCACCCTCGTTCTTCCCCTGCACGTTCCGGGTGCGACGTCGGAACGCGCGACCTCGGTGCGGCGGGCCGGACGTCGCGTGGTGGTGGCCGACGACGAGCAGGCGCTGGCCGAGATGGTGGCGGCGTGGTTGATCGACGTGGGCGTCGACGCGCGTTTCGCTCTCTCTCCGCGCGAGGCTTTGGAACTGATCTCGGAGTTCCGTCCCGACGTGTTGGTGTCCGACGCCAACTTCGGAGTGGAACAGGACGGACTCGATCTGGCCCGGCTCGCCACGGCCGATCAGCCCGATCTTGCGGTGATCTTCATGACCGGTTACTCCTCGAGCATGAAGCAGTTGCAAGAGTTGGGGGAGCGCACCCTCGCCAAGCCGTTCTCCCGCGAGGATCTCTATTCGGCGGTGCTTCCCCTGGTGGCCGAGTCCGGTTCGGCTGGGGCGACGTCGCGCGACGAACGACGAGGAGGTGAGGAGAATGGCTGACGCCGCGCGGGTCCTGGTGATCGACGACGAGGAGGCCGTCTGCGAGCTGATCGAAGCGGTGGCCGAGTCGGCCGGCTTCAGCGCCCGCTCGGCCAGCACGTCGGCCGACATCGAACGAGCCATCGAGGGTCGGTTCGACCTGGTGGTCCTCGATCTGTCGCTCGGTGATCTCGACGGAATCGAGGTGATGAGTCGCCTCGGTTCGTTGCACCGCGGCATGCCGGTGATCCTCGTGAGCGGAGCCGATCAATCGTTGCTCGACACCGCCGGGCGGATCGCCGAGATGCACAAGTTGCGCGTCATCGGAACATTCGCGAAGCCGTTCTCGCTCGACGTTCTGCGGACGGCGATGCTCGAGTGGTCGCAGGTGTCGGATCAGGCGAACGATCCCACCGGACCCAAACTCGTGGTGGGACCCGACGAGTTGCTCGATCCCGAGTTCCTGCATCTGGTCTACCAACCCAAGGTGTCCACGCTCACCGGTGAGGTGAACGGGGTGGAGGCGTTGGTGAGGTGGCGCCATCCCACTCACGGCGACGTGTCACCGTCGGTGTTCGTCGCCCTCATCGAGGAGGCCGGACGGACGACGGAGTTGTTGGACTCCGTGATGCGAATGGCGGCTCGGGACCGCTCGCGTCATCGGGCCCTCAAGTCCATGCCCGACGTCAGCGTCAACATCTCCGTGCTCGATCTGGACGACGAGGAGTTGCCCCGTCGAGCTCTGCGCGTCCTGGTCGAGGCCGCACCCGCCGAGAACTGGACCTTCGAAGTCACCGAGACCGCACCCATCACCGACGCCGCACCGGCCCTGTCGATCCTCACCCGTCTGCGGTTGGCCGGCTTCCGGCTCGCCGTCGACGACTTCGGCACCGGTACGAGCAACTACGAACGCGTGCTCGCGGCTCCGTTCACCGAGCTGAAGATCGACCGGGCCATGGTGAGTCGTCTCGACATCGACGCCGCCGAACCCGATCCCATGGTGCGTTCGGGAGTGGAGGTCGGTCACTCGTTGGGGCTGCACGTGGTGGCCGAGGGGGTGGAGACGCCCGATCAGTTCCGCATGGTCCGCGATCTCGGTTGCGACGCGGCGCAGGGGTATTTGATCTCGGCGCCGGTGTCGCCGGTACAGATAGACGCGGCGCTCGACGAGTGGCGGCGTCGGTTCGAACTGTTCTCCTGACGGGTTCAGGACAAGGCGAGGCGCAGAGCGGTCTCGATGGTCTCGCGCGTGCGGGCCCGCGACAAACCCGCTCCCGATCGCAGGTACTCGATGTTCTCGAGGCTCAAGGTGTAGTCGACGATCCGGGCCACGGCATCGGGCGACTCGCTGGCCTCGATTTCGGGGGCGAACTGTTCGACGGCCTGGGTGCGCAACACCGTGCGCCGCTGGTTCATGGCGGTGGCCACGGTCGCCGATCGCGCCGACAACACGGCCGAGGCGCGGCCGACACCGATGGTCTTGTCGAACAAGCGCAGACGGTGCTCGATCATGGCGTCGAGACGTTGCTCGAAGTCCCCGCTCGCGTCGAGGCCCTCGTAGAACTGGTGGACCCGTTCCCACTGGACGACGATGGCGTTGGCGGCCAGGTCCTCCATGTCGTCGAAGTACCGGAACACCGAACGCTCGGACACTCCGGCGATCTCGGCGATGCGCGCCGCGGAGGGTTGGATCTCGCCGGACTCGTAGAGGTGCAACAGCGCCTGGATCACGGCGGCCTTGTTGCGGGCCCCCCGCTCGCGACGACCGTCCACCGGTGCGTTGCCGATGGTCGGGGACGTGGTGTTCGCGGCGTTGGGGGGCACGGGCGAGAGTGTAGGGGTTGAGGGGCACTCCCGCCCGTGCCGATCACGGGACGGCGGTCACCGGGTGACGTTCACGGCGTGACGATGAGCGCCGAGACCATTCCGAACATCCCGTTCGGGCCCTCGGCGTGGCTGAGGATGTGGCAGTGCCAGGCCCAGACTCCGGTGTCCACGGCCTTGTAGAGCACGGTGTAGCGCTCGCCCGGTGACACCCAAATGGTGTCGGCGGGTTGCGGCGTGAGCAACGGAACACCGTCCTTGGCGATCACCCAACCCACCGGTTGGTGCAGGTGCATCGGATGCCCCTGCAGGCCCTCGTTCTGATAGTGGACCATCATGACCTCGCCGACGCGCATCGTGTAGGCCTCGGTGGCGGGGAACGACTTTCCGTTCAACGACAACCCGATCACTCCGGCGTCGTTGAGCACCATCGTGACCTCCTTGTCGACCCGCTCGTAGCCCTTCTCCTTCAGGACGTCGGGGATGGGCATCTCGCCCACCATGAAGGCCCCGAACATGCCGTCGGGAATCTGGATTTGGGCGTCGTGGTGGGAGTGGTAGATGCCGACGGCCGGTTCGGCCGTGGTCCACTCGTAGGTGAAGGTCTCCCCGGGCATGATCGGCATCTGGGTGTACGGATCGACCCCGTCGTACCGGTTGGGAACGCGGATTCCGTGGAAGTGCACCGACGTCGATTCGGTCAACTCGTTGGTGACGACGACTCGCACCTTGTCGCCGACGGCGACGCGGATCTCGGGGCCGGGCACGACGCCGTTGTAGGTCTTGGCCTTCACGATCTTGCCCGGTTCGACCTCCCAGTCGACCTCCTTGGCCACCAGTTCGAAGACCTTCGTCCCGTCGGCGAGGATCGTGGGTTCCATGATGTGGCCGCCCTTCTCGCCCATGGTGGCGGCGGGGTACGCCTTGGCGCGCACCTCCATCGCCTGATCCATCTCCTGCCAGTTCGCGTACCCGTGGAGGCCGTCCTCGCCGGACGACCCGGTCGACGGCGCGGCACCCGATGTCACGGTCAGGGTTCCCACCATCCCCGAACCGGCGTGTCCGGCGATCTCGCACAACACGTCCATGGCGCCCTCGGTGAGGGTTCCGAGATCCAACGTCTCCGACTCCCCGGACAGGAGGTCCGAGGTCTTGGCCGACAACGTGGGGACGGAGAGATTGTGGACCATCGATCCGATGTTGGTCACGCGCAACTGCACGGGTCCCGGTGGAACGACGATGGCGGCGGGCGTGATGGCGAACTCCGACAACCGGACGTCGACGATCGTCGGTCCGCCACCGGTGGCCTCCGATCCCGCGGACCCGGCGTCGGCCAGGCCGCTCAACCCCGCGATGGCCACGAACAGGGCCGCCACGGCGACACCGAAGGAACCCCACATCAACACCGAACGGTCGTCTCGATTCATGTCTCCACACTGGACGCTCGGCGCGGAGCGCGCTCAGGGAAGAGCGACAGGTTGCGGGGGGACTTTGGTCCCGATCAGCCGACCTCGACGACCCACTCCACCGACGTGCCCCGTCCGGGTGACGACGAGACCGTGCAGTGACCGCGGTGGCCGAGGGCTCGCGCCTGCAGATTGTGCAGGCCGTTGCCCGACGATCGGACCGCGGCGTCGGGGAGTCCCTTTCCGTTGTCGCGGATGCGCATGGTGAGCAGATACTCCTCCAGCACGATCTCGACGGAGGCCTCGGTGGCCTCCGAGTGACGCGCGACGTTGGCCAGTGCCTCGCGCAGACTCGCCGTGAGGTCGGGTCGCAGGTCGACACCCACCATGTTCTCCACCGGTCCCTCGATGCGCAGTCGGGGAGTGAAGCCCAGCACGCGGGCGGACTGCGCGAGGATCGTGCCGATCTCCTGACCGAGCGAGCCCTCGCGCCGAGCGGCGCCGAGCGTGAACACCGACGTGCGGATCTCCTTGATGATGCGGTCGATCTCGTCGACCGCGGAGTCCAAGCGCGCGGCCTCGTCGGCTCCGACTTTCGTGCCCATCGCCTGGAGTTCCAAACCGAGGCCGAACAGTCGTTGTAACACCGTGTCGTGCAGTTCGCGCGCGATCCGCTCGCGTTCGCCCGACAGCGCCAGGGCTTCGTGGGTGTCGCGCAGCTTCTCGGCGTCGGCGAGCCGCTCGCTGATGTCGCGGATCGACGCGATGGTCATCGTCCCGCGTGGATCGTCGACGGGGGACAGGCTGATCTCCACGGGGAACTCCGAGCCGTCGGCGCGCGTGGCGGCCAGGGTGAGGCCGCGGCCCATCGGACGCACCTGGGGTCGGTCGGAGTATCCGCGACGGCGCGCGACGTGGTCGTCGCGACGGCTCGCCGGCACCAGACGCTCGACGGTGGCGCCGACCAACTCATCCTCCGAGTAGCCCGTCATCGCGCACAACGCCGCGTTCACGTACGCGATCGTCCCGTTGACGTGGCAAATGAGCAAACCGTCGGGACTGTGGTCGAGGGAGAGTCGCAGCACCGCGTCGTCGAGGACGATCCGGTCGGGGGATTCGGCCGACGTCATGTCGCCCACGCTATTGCCCGTCCGGCGGTGGGTCGGGACCATCGTGCGACGCCGTGACCCACGACGACGGAACCGGGGACCTTGGTCCCTGTGTCTGCCGATCGCGTTGGGGCAGACTTCCGACGTGACCGACAACACCGTTCCCGTCTTCCTGCTCGACGACCACGAGGTCGTGCGTCAGGGGGTTCGCTCGCTCCTCGAGTCCACCGGCGAGATCGAGGTGGTCGGCGAGGCGGGACTGGCCGAGGACGCGTTGCGTCGGATCCGGGCCTGTCGACCCCGGGTGGCGATCCTCGACGTGCGACTTCCGGACGGAAACGGAGTGGAGGTCTGTCGCGAGGTGCGCAGCGAGTTCCCCGAGGTGTACTGCTTGATGCTCACGTCCTACAGCGACGACGAAGCACTGTTCGAAGCCATCATGGCCGGGGCCTCGGGATACGTGCTCAAGCAGATCCGAGGGAACGAGCTCATCCAAGCGGTGCAACGCGTGGCGCGTGGCGAGTCGTTGCTCGACCCCGCCGTGACCGGCCGGGTGCTCAAGCGACTCCGCGAACCCTCACCCGAGGACGAACGATTGGCGCGACTCACCGAGCAGGAACGGCGGATCCTCGATCTCATCGCCGAGGGCTGCACGAATCGTCAGATCGGTCAACGATTGCACCTGGCCGAGAAGACCGTGAAGAACTACGTGAGCAACATGCTCGCCAAACTCGACATGGAGCGCCGGACCGAGGCGGCGGTGTTCGCGGCGCGACTGGAGTTCGGCCGCTCCCGCCACGACGACTGAACGGTCCCTCAGGACCGCTTGGCCCGCTTCGAGAGTCGCTTGGCCGTGCGTCCGACGGGGGCCAGATGGCGGTGGTCGAGGTCGCCCAACTCCACGCCGTTGGTGAAGAGCACGCGATAGCGCTGCCAGTTGAACCCGTTGGCGAGGATGACCTTGCCCTCGGTTCCGGCCGCCACGTCGGCCAGATCCACGGTCGCCATCACCTTGTCGCCCAGTCGAAGGTCGATCTGGTCGGCGTGCGGTTTGGCGAGGGCATGGGGCTTCCACGTGGGCATACACCAATCATGCCCCACCGTGGGGCCCCGATGCGACACCGCCGGTACACTCGGCTCCCTGTGAAGACGACATGTGAAACCCTCGAGGGCAACCGCGTCAAGCTCTCCGTCGAAGTCGACGAGGCTGACTTTGCCCGTGACATCGACGCCGCATTCTCCAAGATCGCCCAGGAGGTGCGTCTGCCGGGCTTCCGAGCGGGCAAGGCTCCGCGCAAGGTGCTCGAGGCCCGAATCGGCATCGCCGCGGCCCGCGAGCAGGCACTCCGGGACGGTGTGCCCCGCCACCTCGCCTCGGCGGTGCGCGAGCTGAACGTCGACATCATCGCCACTCCCGAAATCGAGATCACGGGAGGCCAGGATGATGGCCCGGTCACGTTCGACGCCACCTGCGAGGTGCGCCCGGTCATCACCGTTCCCGGCTACGGCGGCCTGCGCGTCGAGGTTCAGGCCATCGACGTGACCGACGCCGAGGTCGACGAGGTGGTCGACGCCGAGCGACGCCGTCTGGGCAAGCTCACCACCGTCGATCGCGTGGCCGCGATCGGCGATTACGTGGTGGTCGACCTCATCGGTCGTCGCGACGGCGAACCGGTGGCCGGGCTGGCCGTCGACGAGTGGTCCTACGAGATCGGCAGGAAATGGGTCGCCCCCTCGTTCGACGACCAACTGGTGGGCAGCACGGCGGGCACCAAGCTCACCTTCACCGACACGCCCTCGGGCACCGACACCCCGGCCGACTTCGAGGTGACGGTCACCGCGGTGCAGGAACTGGTGGTCGCCGAGGCGACGGACGCCTGGGTCGAGGAGAACGTCGACGGTCACGAGACCGTCGAGTCGTGGCGCGATTCGGTGCGTACCCGCTTGTCGAACAACCGCCTCAACCAGGTTCGCAACTCGGTGGTGGAGAAGGTGACCGACGCCCTGGCCGCCCTGGTCGAGATCGACGCTCCGGAGTCGATGGTGGCCGCCGATCTGCAGCGCCGGGTCGAGAACACCATCCGTCAGTTCCAGATGCAGGGCATCAACATCGACCAGTGGCTCCAGGCCACCGGTCAGGACGCCGCCTCCTTCGTCGAGGGCATCCGCCCGCAGAGCATCAAGGCGTGCAAGGTCGACCTGGCGTTGCGCGCGGTGGTGCTGGCCGAGGGTCTGGAAGCCACCGAGGACGACATCGACCGCGAGTTCGAGGGCATGGCCGAGCGCAGCAACGAGTCCGCCATCCGTCAGGCGCAGATGCAGGGCGGGGGCAAGAACAAGAAGATCCGTCTCTATTCGGCGGAACAGGTGCGCGCCGCCTATCAGGCCAACGACGCCATCGTCGACCTGGCGGCCGAGATCGCCAAGTCCAAGGCGCTCGATTGGTTGATCCACCGCGTCGAGTACGTCGACCCCGCCGGCAACGTGCTCGACCGCGACACCGTCATCGGTCACTCCGAGGCCGACCACCACGCGCACGATCACGACTCGCACGATCACGACGGGCATGATCATGACGCCGCCGACCACGCCGAGCACGACTGATAGGAATCACATGAACCTCGAGGCCAAGAACTACTACGTGCCCACCGTCGTCGAGCAGACCAACCGTGGCGAGCGCGCCTACGACCTGTACAGCCGGTTGCTGAAGGAGAACATCCTCTTCCTCGGCACGCCCATCGACGACACCATCGCCAACCTCGTCTGCGCGCAGTTGATCCACCTCGAGAGCGAGAACCCCGACAAGGACATCAACATCTACATCAACAGCCCGGGCGGGGACATCACGGCGCTGTTCGCGATCTACGACACGATGCAGTTCATCAAGAACGACATCGCCACCATCTGCCTCGGCCAGGCTGCCTCCGCCGCGGCCGTGTTGTTGGCGGCCGGCACCAAGGGCAAGCGACTGGCGTTGCCGCACAGCCGCGTGTTGTTGCACCAGCCCTACGGGCAGGTGGGCTACGGCCAGGTGACCGACCTCGAGATCGCCGCCAAGGAGATTTTCCGCATGCGCGACATCCTCGAGGAGATCCTGGCCCAGCACACCGGGCAGCCCATCGAGCGCATCCACGCCGACACCGATCGTGACTTCGTGATGGAGGCCAGCGAGGCGTTGGCCTACGGAATCATCGACGACGTGATCAGCTCGCGCACGGTCGTCGACCGCACCGGTCCCATCCGCTGA
>VFQT010003193.1_pt1 | contig 15354 bp, 14 predicted proteins | sample 3512381 | NCBI WGS metagenome assembly VFQT01 (sample SAMN10412376, study PRJNA504923) | tailings metagenome | isolation source: Relicate 2 Philex TSF3 active mining site | place: Philippines: Tuba, Benguet | collected 2017-08-29 | reverse complement strand
TAAGTGATATGTCATAGCCTGTCTTGGGATTTCTTGATCAAATGTTTCTATAATTTCTAAAGCCTTTGTTGGCGAAGAATTAATCATAATCGAAGCCTCAAAGGCCCTTACCGAATAGGTTGCGTTACTTCTCTTAAGTAGTTGCTGCGTACGTTCATAATCTCTTAAGTGATAACGTAAACGTATCTCCCAAATATCAAGGGCTTCATTTAATTGGTTATCAAGTCGATTATCAGAAATTATTGATCGCGCCAAACCTAGCGCCTCTAGAGCGGAATCCGCATCGCCTTTGAGAATGCAATGATAGGAAAGTCGACCAAGTGAAGTGATTGCCATTGGGTAATTGAAAGCAACTTCTGCTTCCTTGGCATTCACCTTTAACAACTCAATACTTCTATCAAGTTCTCCAGATTCCAAGAGGATTATTGCTTCAACAATTTTTGATGCAAAATCTTTAAAGAAGCCTTTAGAACTACTTGCTCCTATTTTAGGTGTGTAGGAAACTAAATTATTCTGCGCCTCCACTAACTTGCCTTGATGCGCGGCAATAACTGCTCGAATAGCCAGAATGTTAATTCCTCTTAACTTGGCACCTTCTATAAAGCTTTTATCCTCCAAAATACTTTCAATTCTTGCTATTAGTTTCTCATCCTCTCGAATAACCGCGGAGAAAGCTGCAAGTTGCAAATAGGTGACATGATGTTTTTCAGCATTTCCACTCTTCTTCAGCTCGGCAAAAGCCTGCTCTGCGCCGGATACAACTTCATCTAGTCGCCCTTGAGCAAAATTAACTAGACAATTAAGGGCTAAAGCATCCCCCAGAAATCTATCTTTGAAATCTTGATCAACAACGGCTAACGCATCCATTAACAACTTGATATTCGCCAAACTAGAATCAAAGTCACCACTCAAAATATCAATGTAGATCCGTAAGAATTGAGCCAGGGCCTGTCCTACGCCATATGCATAATCGGAGACAGCAATCCAGCTTCGAATTTTGACCACATCAGCCTGGTTTATCGCTTCATAAATGCTCTTTGAAATAGCCGCATTCATATTCGGGTCATTAAGAATTTCCTGCAATCTCTTCGTTTCACCAATTTCTAAGAGGATCTGAATAGCTTGCCGAATGTCTCCTCGCCTCAAAAGGAATCCGACTGCATTTTCAATTCTGGTATTTGCATCGGATTTTGAGAGGAAATCATCTACCAGAGTTTGTCTAATTATTGGATGAATTCGAAAAACGGGTGGTAGAGCTTGCACTTGATTTACAACGATTGAATTTTGACTGAGTACTGTCAAAATTCTTACCGCGTCAGAACTTGAACTTATATCAAGCGCAATTTCGACATCGACCTCTTGAAGTATTGAAACTTTCAACAATAGATCCAGTTCTTGCTCACTCAACGAAGAAAGTATCTTCTGTGATGAGATGTTGAACTGCTCTTTACCCTTAGTCTTTAGAAATTGATTTAATTCTTCTTGAGTATTTATCCCCTTAAAATTTGAAAGTACGATATCAACACCAGCCGGCCAACCATCTGTAAACTCATCAATAACCTTTAGATTCTCTTTCGAGATGTTCACGCCGATTTCTTTAGCAAGCAGCAACATCTCCTCAAAGTTAAACTTCAACTTCTCCGGCCCAATCAAATTAAATTTGATACCCGGCAATTCACGCAAAAAATCAGAGCGCGGTATAGTCCTGGTGAGCAAAACTAGATTTACATTGCTTGGACTCGCGCTGACAAAGACTCTAGAAAATTCCTTATGCTGTTGGCGGACTAACTCAGCATTTTCAATCACAATATTGACTTTCAATTTCGAATCGGAAATTACTTTGAATACTTTTTTGACCAATATCGATTCTTGATCCTCTAAAACTTCGATCTCTTCAAGTTTTTTCTTAATGCTTGGAATGGCATCGCCAATAGCTGCAACAAAATCTGAGAATAAATCAATTGGTTTTTCTGAAGAAAATGCGTTAAACCAAATTGTTGGTTTATCCTCTAAAGCGCTCCACTGTTTAGCGAGAATGGTTTTGCCAAAGCCTGCCGGACCATAGATATAAGTGACTCGATTTCCGCCCTCAGACACTGCATCGATTAATCTTTTGCGAAGTATCAGCGCATCACTCACTTGCCAATCCTTACGCTTTTATCACCCCAAAAGGGTGAAAAATGCCTCTTGAGATGCGTTATCACCTTAAGAATCACCCCTACCTCTGCTGAGCGCTTACCTTAACCGCGTAGATTTCGCACTCGATGAATACTCCAGTCTGGCTTAGCCCCGAAACCACATCGGTCAATCGATTACCGATGCTCAATATCGGGCATTTAATGACAATCTCATTAGATGGCGAGTGGAACTTTCAACTATTGGAAAACCCAGATCAAGAACCAAATAAGAGATGGCAATCCATTCCGGTTCCTGGACTTTGGACGATGGTTAATGGCGAACAACCATTTCGTGATCGTCCGATTTATACAAATGTCCAGATGCCATTTTCAGAGTTACCTCCGCTGGTTCCAACTGAAAACCCTACTGGAATTTATGAACGCGAATTTGTTCTCCCAACTTCTTGGGAAGGCAAACGAGTTGTTCTTTCTATTGGCGGATTTGAATCAGTTGCAATCCTGTATATCAATGGCGATGAAGTTGGAGTCGCAAAAGATTCTAGATTGGCCTCGGAGTTTGATGTAACTGATTACGTTCATACTGGATCTAATGAGGTCAGAATAAAGGTAATTAAATGGTCAGATGCAACCTTTATTGAAGACCAAGATCAATGGTGGCATGGTGGAATTACTCGTTCTATCAAACTTTATGCAACTGAAGAAGTCTTTATCGAACGTCTCTATACAACACCTGGCTTAGCATCTGATAATAAAACTGGAACTCTAAGTATTCGAGCGCACATTAATTCTATTAAAGGTGCAGATATTGCGAACCATAAACTGCGCATTAAAGTAGTCGGCTTAAAGGGCGCTAGTAAGAGCATCCCAGTTATTGCAAAAGCGGCACCGCAATGGACAGAGAAAAGTGCCGTTGAACAAGCAGCAGGAAGCGATTACTTCCATGGCACCTATTGGCAGGGCAATATGCCAAAGGCAAAGTACGAAGCATTCTTAGCAACTGAACCAATTATTCCTGGTCCGCTTGAAGTCGAATTGCGAATTCCAAATGTCCAACCCTGGAGCGCCGAATCTCCAAAACTTTACGATCTAGAAATTGAATTAGTTGATCCAACTGGCCAGGTACTAGAAATTACCAGCCAGAAGATTGGTTTCCGTCGCAGCGAAGTAATCGGCAATCAATTCCTGGTAAATGGCCAACCAGTAATTTTCTATGGCATAAACCGCCATGATTTCCATCCTGATACTGGCAGAGTCTTAGACCGGGACTACATGCGCCAAGATTTACTCGAATTAAAGCGCTGGAATTTCAATGCCGTTAGAACATCTCATTATCCAAATGATCCAGCCTTTTTAGACCTCTGCGATGAGCTTGGTTTCTATGTAATTGGCGAAGCAAATATCGAATCCCATGCCTTCCAGAACACTCTCTGTAATGATCAGAAATATCTAAATGCCTGGGTCGATCGCGTTGCGCGCATGATTCAGCGTGATATCCATCATCCATCAGTTGTGATGTGGTCACTCGGAAATGAATCAGGTGCCGGTTTAAATCATCGCGCCGCTGCCGCCTATGCCAGAAGTTTTGATCCAACTCGCCCACTTCATTACGAAGGCGCAATCCGCGGCAATTGGACTATCAATCATGACTTAACTGATGTCGTCTGCCCGATGTATCCAGACATTTCAGCAATCATCTCTTATGCAAAATCAAAGAAGTTGGATCGCCCATTAATTATGTGCGAGTACTCCCATGCGATGGGTAATAGCAATGGAACTATCTCCGAATATTGGGAGGCGATTCATTCACTAGATGGTTTGCAAGGTGGCTTTATCTGGGAGATGTGGGATCACGGATTAAATCAAACTTTGGAAGATGGAACGATTCGCTCTGCATATGGCGGTGATTACGGCGAAGTAAAACATGATGGAAACTTTGTCTGCGATGGCATGTTCTTTGCTAATCGAACACCAAAGCCAGCGCTCCAAGAATTTAGACAGATTGCATCTCCTCTTGAGATCCGCGCCAAAAATGCCAAATCCGGTCGATTTGAAATCTTTAACAAGCAATTTTTCAACGATACTCGCACAATCAAGATTCGAGTTGAAATCACAGTTAACGGAAAAGTGGCTGCAACCTCTGACCTTAAATATCCAAATCTCAAAGCTCGCAAATCTGCAACGATTCAGATTCCAAGTAAATTACTTAAATCTGGAACTGGCGCCGGCGAGCGTTTTATCAACTTCTCTCTAGAGCATTCACTCAGTACCCCTTGGGCACATACTGGTACTGAGATTGCAAACTTCCAATTTGCGCTAACTGCAAAGCCACTTCCCAGAGCAAAAGCAATTAAAGGCAAGAATGAGTTTGTTTCAAATGATGGCGTAGTACAAATTCCAAATGCCGTTGTTGCGCCACAGCTAACTCTCTGGCGCGCACCAACCGATAACGATCTAATAGGACATATTGCTGAAAAATGGGATGACTGGGGACTTCGCGAGCTAACTAAGACTAACTCCCAAGTTAAACGCGGCGCTTTAAGTACCAAGATTATTAATACTTGGAAGACCGGCTCTGGAATCAAAATTAAACATGAACAAGTAATTGAAAATGTTGCTGATGGATTTAGAGTCACTGAATCCGTAGTTCTGCCAAAAGAACTAACTGACGTTGCTCGGATTGGAACAAATTTCGAACTAAACGGCGAACTAGATCAATTGGTTTATTTCGGAACTGGCCCCTTTGAAACTATGCCTGATCGCGCAATTGGAAAGATTCATCGTTGGAGTTCATCTGTTGCCGATCAATATGTCCCATATGTAAAGCCACAAGAAAATGGCGGACATGTTGGTGTTCGTTGGTTTACTCTCTCGAATCGAAGTAATCATGGTCTATTTATCCAATTAGATAAACCTCGAATGGTCACAGTTACACCGATGCGATCTATCGATATCGCTGATGCCACCCATAATATTTTCTTACAACCTTGCGGCAATACCGTCGTAACTATCGATGCGATTCATCGTGGCGTAGGAACCGCTTCTTGTGGTCCGGATACTCTGCCGAAATACAAGGTTAAGCCCGGAACTTACAAGTGGAGTTGGACCCTACTTAATTTTTGACCAGATATACATCAAAAACTTGTGGACAGATATGGTTTAAAGTCTTAACTTGGCTCCTCAAATTAATGAATGGAGAACCAAGTGAAGAAATATAAAGTTATGACCCAAAAAGATCGTTTTTTTGGCGGGAAATTCAATCCAGAAAAAGTTGAAGAAGCCCTCAATGCTTTAGGTACGGAAGGTTGGCAGCTCGCTGGTGTTGCGTCAGCAGAATTTCCCACTTTAACTGGGGGTCGTCAAGAACTTGTTTTAATACTAGAAAAAGAAGTTTAATTATGATTGAAATGTATGGGAGAAAAGGAACTTTATTTGACAACGTCTTTTTTACAGAAGGCATAATCTCCGATGGAATTGTCCTCGGAAAAGTTGACGAAATTTCAAATCGTCAAAACATAAGTTTAGATGAATTCAAAAGTCTTATATCAAAAAAAGTTAAGTTAGCTGGGGGGAACGCAGTTGATAACTTTAACTACGTACAAAAGGGCACTATTTTTTCTTTTTCAAGTACACGCTGGAAAGTGACAGGTCGCATAATTAAGGCATAAAAGAATCCCCCGGCAGTTTGCTAGGGGATTCTTTATTTACTAATTAGTTTATGAAGACCTTTACTCCTGAAGAAAAGGCGCTGTCATGTAATTCAAGATATTCGAGTGCTGCGTCTTTTGGAATATCAAAATAGACATTACCTGTTAGTGAATTTCCTGGATTTATATCCTTTAACCAAGTCTGGGAATCAGAATCATAGAGATCAGCAGCTGTGTCGTTTGTGAATTCACGGCCTGCGCTATCAAAAGCCTTTTGATTTGAACCGAAGAAGGTTTGTGGCTCATCGCCAATATTTGAGACCGTCATAGAAACTCTGCAGAACTGACCTTGAGCCTCTGCGTTAAATGTGCTCGATCCAACCTTTGAAATGCCACATTTAACTTCATTGACGACAAATGCAAACTTTCCATCGCGAACTTCTGTTCCAATGCCCGCTTTTGTTTCCTCAGTTTGTTCTTGAGTGACATCAGAGCTACCCGAACTTTCAGATGTTCCAGTATCGCTACCCGATCCCGAAAAGGCGATACCAAGAATCACTAAAACTGCAGGGATAATAATTCTTTTCTTCTTGAACCAAGGTTTTTTTTCGACAGCTTCGGCCATTTATCTCTCCTAAAGTTACTAAATGCTTTTTAGAACTACGCAAGCCTAAGATTTATCAATGAAAATCTCTACGTAAATTACCCAATAGTGTTAGTCATGACCGTTCAATTATCGCTTGAGAAGGAATTACATATCTTTCTAAGGACGAATTAATTCAAAGTAATCGGCTCTGGGTACTTGCAGCTTCGGCCATCTCCGGAAGACCTTCCACGAAGGCGACGGATCATCCAGGGAATTGCAAAAGTAATAAACCACTTTAGATTTATCCAAAACTTCTTCAATATCGAATCTGGCTTTGCCGGTGGAAGTTTGGTTCGCCAATTTGCATCATGCGGAAGTTCAAACTTTGCTAATACTGCTTGTGCAACTCTTCGGTGACCTTCCTTATTTAAATGGAGTCGATCTGAATCAATAAAGCGAGTGTCTCGCCAGAAATCATCTTGATTTGGATCAAAGAGGATCGCATTAACTTCTTTCGCTTTCTTTCGAACGTTCTCGTTGAAGATGGCAAATCTTTCTTGCCAAATCTTGGCAGCTTTAGTTTTGGCCCCAGAATCTTCTAGAACGCAGAAGAGCATCAGGGTCGCACCTGATTTTGTTAAACGGTCGACACCCTCGTTGTATTTTGTAATTGTTCTATCTGGATCGTATTTAGGACGTATTACATCGTTTGCACCAGCATGAAATGAAACTAAGGTGCTAGCTCCTTCTACAAATGGCAGCGCCATCGGAATCTGATCTTCTACAACTTGGCCGACTAATTTCCCGCGGACGGCAAAATTTGCGTAAGTAAATCCCTCCCAATTGGCGGCCATGACTTCAGCAGTGCGATCGGCCCAGCCGCGATATTTACCGTTAACTATTTCATCTGACATGCCCTCAGTCATTGAATCGCCGAGAGCTAGAAAACGCTTATATGCCATTGCGCTTCCTGTCGATTGCATAAAGAGCAATCGACATCGCCACACTTGCATTAAGTGATTCAACGGTATTGCTCATTGGGATTGAGATTAACAAATCACAATTTTCTCTAACCAGCCTTGATAAGCCACGGCCCTCGCTACCAACAACTACGTAAAGTGGTTGATCAGCAATCTCAATTGCTTCAACGCTGGTATCGGCATCGCCATCAAGTCCAACAACAAAGCAGCCGAACTCGTTGGCATCTTGCATGGAGCGGACCAGATTTGTTACCTGTGCGATTGGTAATCGCGCGGCGGCTCCTGCTGAAGATTTCCAAGCAGCGGCTGTTATCGGGGCATTGCGACGCTCTGGAATCAATAAACCATCTGCACTAAAAGCGGCAGCGCTTCGAGCGATTGCACCGATATTTCTTGGATCGGTTACGCCATCGACTGCAACAAAGAGTGCGGGAGCTTTAGCGCGCGCAAAAATTTCTTTCTGAGATGAATATTGAAATGGTTTTGCAACGAGTGCAACCCCTTGATGATTTGCAATTCCAGTCATATTTTCAATCTGGCGTCGCTCGACTTCACGGATACTTAAACCTGCTTTTTGCGCAAACTTCACGCTCTCTTCAAGGCGCTCATCAATATCAACACCAGTTGCAACAATTAATTCACGAGCTGGAATTCCAGCACGTAGCGCTTCTAGAACTGCGTTACGCCCAGCAATTGTGTCGAGATGCTCTTTTGGTTCACGACGAAAATCTCGACGCTTACTATCGATTCGCTTACGTTCGACTCGTTTGCGGCCAGCATCCTCTTTGCTTCGATACTTTTTATGTTGCGGTCTATCTTCAGCTTTTGGCGTTGGGCCTTTTCCTCTTAAACCGCGTCGTCTTGGTGGCTTAGCCATTGATGCTCCATCTTGGTCCGCTCGGGGTATCTTCGATGGTTATTCCCATCGAGATTATTCGATCACGGATCGCATCGGCGGCCGCGAAATCTTTTCGCACTCGTGCAGCTTCTCGTTGTTCTAAGAGAAGTGCAATTAATCCATCTACTGCAGCATCTAATTTCTTATTGTTGCTCTGACCATATGCCGGATCAAATGGATCGCAACCCAAAATATCTAGCGCGCCTCGGATTTTGCTGGCTAATTCAATTGGAGATTTTCCTGCACTTAATTCAGTATTTCCAGCGCGTAACCACTCTGAAATTAGCGCAAGTGCTTGTGGGACAGCTAAATCATCATTCATTAGCGCTGCAAATTCAGGTGCAATAACTTTTGCGATGTCACCGTTTTCTTTGACTCTAATTAAGAAGTTTTCAATTCGCTTAAATGCCACAGCCGCTTCTTCAAGAGCTTCAAAGGAGAATTCCAACATTGAGCGATAATGAGCGCTACCTAAATACCAACGTAATTCAATCCCGCGAACTCTCTTTAGAACTTCCATAACTTGCAGCGAATTACCAAGAGATTTACTCATCTTCTCACCGCTTGTGGTTACCCACGCGTTATGCATCCAATGGCGAGCAAATTTCTGTCCAGCAGCTTCTGATTGCGCAATTTCATTTTCATGATGCGGGAAGATCAGATCTAAACCACCACCATGAATATCAAATTCATCGCCAAGATAGGCATGTGCCATGGCTGAACATTCAAGATGCCAACCAGGTCGACCTGGACCCCATGGCGTCGGCCAAGATGGCTCTCCTGGTTTTGAAGCTTTCCAAAGCGCGAAATCTCTTATATCTTTCTTGAAAGTTTCTTCTGCATCACCAGCGCTCTGCAGATCATCTAACTTCTGATTAGATAAAGTTAAGTAGCGCTTTAACTTTCTAACTTCTAGATAAACATCACCATTGCCTGGCGCGTAAGCGCTGCCATTTGCAATTAGCTGCTCCATCAACTCAATCATCTGAGTGATATGACCAGTAGCGCGTGGTTCATAAGTGGGAGATAGAACATTTAGCGCGTTGTAGGCATCAGAAAATGCTCTCTCGTATTTCATGGCGACTGCCCACCAAGGAATATTTTCGTGTACTGCTTTATGCAAGATTTTGTCATCGATATCTGTCACATTTCGAATAAAGGTGACATCTAATCCGGAAGCGATTAGCCAGCGGCGCAAAATATCGAAGTTAACTCCGCTTCGAATATGACCGACATGGGGAGCTGCTTGCACGGTGGCGCCACAGACATATATTGAAACCGCGCCAGACTTTAAGGGTCTGAAATCGATAACTTCACGGCGCGCAGTGTCATATAACTTGATAGCGCTCATTAGCCAATCCTATTTCGTCTTAGAAGCGCAATTGCCAACGCCGAAATTCCTTTACCTTCACCGGTAAATCCCAGACCATCAGTTGAAGTAGCAGATACCGAAACGCTAGCGCCGCCAAGAGCTCCAGAAAGCGCTTGAATTAATTCATTACGACGATTTCCAATTTTTGGTCGATTGCAAACAATCTGCACCGAAATATTTACGATTTCATAGCCAGCGGTGGTAATTCGATTTAAGGTTTCTGCAAGTAATGATTTGCCCGATGCATTTTTAAACTTTGGATCATCTACCCCAAAATTTGTTCCAAGATCGCCTAAGCAAGCAGCCGCGAAGAGCGCATCGCAGATTGCATGTGCTGCAACATCGCCATCCGAATGTCCGGCCACGCCAACTTCGCCAGGCCATTCGGTAGCGCCAAGCCAAAGGGTGCGTCCTTCTTCAAATGCATGGGCATCAACGCCAAAGCCAGTTCGCAGCTCTCGTGATTCTGGATTTAATAATGAGATTGCGATTGAAATATCTTCTGGGTTTGTAATTTTCAAGGCAAGTGGTTCACCTGAAATAGTTTTAACTTTAATACCAAGGGCTTCCACAAGCGCTGCATCATCAGTGGCATCCTCACTTGCTTCATGCGCGCGAAGTAAAACTGATTTAGAAAATCCTTGAGGGGTCTGAACAGCTCGAAGTTGATTGCGATCTGGCGTATTTCGAACATAGCCCGCGGCATCTACTTCTTTCACAGTATCAATTACCGGCAAGACTGGAATTACAGCTTCTTCATTTTCAAGTTCCATGAGAACGCGAGACGCTAAATCAGAAGTTGCTAAACCACGTGCCGCATCATGAACCAATATCTTTGTTACCGATGACGAGATTGTTGCAACAGCTAGCTTGACGGAATCACTGCGGAGTACTCCGCCAGTGATAACTTTGGCAGAGTCACCAACAATCTTTTTAAACTCATCCTCAAAACCAGCCGGCGCGGTAATCACAATTTCATCAACAACTTTTGAGAGCGCGCTAAACGCACGTTCTACGAGAGTAATTCCTTCGATTTGAATTAGCGCTTTTGGAAGCTTTGCGCCAAGTCGATTACCAAGGCCTGCGCCAGCAATGATTGCAGCGGTCTTTGGTTGGCTCATAGTGCGAGCCGATTAGGAGGCGAGCACCTCGTCGAGAATCGATTCTGCCTTTGATTCATCGGTGTTCTCAGCGAGTGCAAGTTCTGAAATCAAAATTGCCCGAGCTTTTGCAAGCATTCGCTTCTCACCAGCAGAAAGTCCACGATCAAGATCGCGACGATAAAGATCGCGAACAACTTCAGCGACCTTAATTACATCGCCTGATGCAAGTTTTTCAAGATTAGCTTTGTAGCGACGTGACCAGTTTGTTGGTTCTTCTGTGTAAGGCTGGCGTAATACGCCAAATACGCGATCCAATCCCTTTGAATCAACGACATCGCGAACTCCGACAAGATCAACATTTTCAGCTGGAACTCTTACTGTTAAATCACCTTGCGCGACCTTAAGGACCAGATACATCTTCTCTTCGCCTTTGATGGTCCGCGTCTCAATCGCTTCGATTAGAGCCGCTCCGTGATGGGGATAAACAACGGTTTCGCCGACTTTAAATGTCATCGTGGGGATTTTGCCTTTCGCTAGAGCCCAATTTTAACAGAGGAGACCGTCATATAAAAATCGTGCTTTCTGCCATTATTTGCCCATGAAATTTCGCGCAACTACCTCAACTCTCCTATTGACTTCACTTGGTTTGACATCTTTAACAGGATGCGCTGCAGGTGGCAGTGCCGAGACTCGCAATATTCGTCAAGTAACCGATGGCGTCGAGAAAGATCTCTCTGCAATCAAATTGCGAAATATAAAAGTCGTTGCACTACCTGATGGCAGCGGCACATTAGTTGGCTTTGTAGTTTCACATGATGAAAATGCTGATCAACTTGTTGGAATTTCCATCAATAACCAGATGGCGCAAATAGAAGGCGCGACCATCCTTAATAAGAATGTCCCAGTAATTTTTGAAGGCGATATCGCAACCGCGAAGGCAAAAGTATTAGCTCTTGGCGAGAAAGCCGGATATCGCGTTCCAGTCGTTTTCTATTTTGCTAATGCTGGCAAGATTGAACTTGATGCGCTTGTTGTTACAAATACTGGAATCTATAGCTCCATTTTGTAACCAAGACCGCGTACGGTCTGGATGATCTTTGGATTAGCTGGATCAGTTTCAATCTTCGCTCGGATTCGTTTTATATGAACATCCAAAGTCTTGGTATCGCCAACATAATCGCTACCCCAAACTCGATCAATTAATTGAATTCTCGTAAGTACTCGGCCAGCGTTTCGCATTAGAAACTCTAGTAATTCAAATTCTTTTAGCGGAAGTGAAACCGGAATTCCATTTACCGAAACTTGGTGGCGATCGATATCCATTCGGATGCCATGCACGCTCATTACACCGGGATCGGTAGAAATCCCATCTCCGGTATTTCGGCGGAGCACTGCATTAATGCGGGCAACTAATTCGCGCGCCGAATAAGGTTTAGTTACATAATCATCAGCGCCGATTTCTAGCCCAACGACTTTATCTACTTCAGAATCTTTTGCCGTTAACATAATTATTGGCACCTTAGATTTACTGCGAATCTGGCGACAGACTTCCGTTCCAGAAACCTCAGGAATCATCAGATCTAAAAGAATTAAATCAATTCCCCCCTGATCAAACTTCTTTAGCGCCTCTGTTCCAGTTGCTGCAGTAATCACGGAGAATCCTTCCTTACCGAGTAAGAATTCCAACGCCTCTGAGAAAGAGCTCTCATCTTCAACTACCAAAATTCGAGTCATTACTCTCCACTTTCATTCTTGGCGATTGGTAAGAGAATCGAGAAAGTACTTCCAACTCCCTCTTTGCTCCAAACCTTTACATCGCCGCCATGATTTAACGCCACATGTTTCACAATTGATAATCCCAATCCAGTACCGCCCGTCGCACGAGAGCGCGCTGGATCAACTCGATAGAAACGTTCGAAAATTCTGCCAAGTTCAGAATCTGCAATGCCAATTCCTTGATCGGTTACTGAGATTTCCACCAAATCGCCTTTGATCGCAGAAGTTACCGAAACTTTGGTGTTCTCTGGTGAATAGTTGATCGCATTTTCAACAAGGTTATGAACTGCTGCTATTAGTTGATCTCGATCTCCAATCACGGTGGCCGGCTGAATATTTCCAAGCTCTACATAAATTCCGCGCGCTTCAGAACTGATCTGCGCCTGACTTACAGCTTCGCGAATCACATCTTCTACTTCAACTGGAAAGGCTTTCTGCAGTGGATCGCTGCTCTGTAAACGCGATAGGTCAATAATCTCTTGCACCAACTCAGTTAACCGTTTCGCCTCATTCTGCATCTTCGTTGCAAAGCGAACTACTTCTTCTGGTTGATTCTTAGCGCCGAGAATCGCTTCACTTAACAAACCCAATGCACCAATCGGCGTCTTTAATTCATGGGAAACGTTGGCGACAAAGTCCCTACGGACTGCATCAATCCGGCGACCTTCGCTCTCGTCAGATATCAAAACGAGAATTAAGCCATCTTCAGTTAACGGAGTTACTGAAACCGTAATCTCGCGTTTCCCTTCACCAATCGGACCTCGTGCGATTTCAATCGCGCCACGATGAGTTTCATTAGTCCTTCGAACTACGCGAATTAGCGCGATTAATTCTTCACTTGTAACTCTGCCATCTTTAACTAAACCAAAATTACTTAAATTTTCACTCTCATAAACAATTACTTCACCTGGTAATACCAATAAGGATTCAGCTTCAAGTGACTCCAGGGTTTTAATTAGGAGTTCCGGAATTTCAATGCGCTCATCAAGATCACTCGCATCCTTGCGGAATCTCATAGCCCAATGGTACGAAAATCCCCGATATCGGTCACTTTTGAGCGATTAACCAACTGTTCACTTACCAGCAAGGCTCTGTTAACTCTCAAAACTGCAATCGCGAAATAGAACTACTACCGTTAGCCCGTGACTTGGCTTCGTAGCGCATTTCAAGATGAGTTAGATGGAGTTACCTCAACTCTCGTTGAATTATCTGAAATTGTTTCTGATGCAATTGAAAAAGCTACCCATGCCCTACTTACTGCAAATCTTCAAGAAGCCGAAGCTGTGATTGCTGCCGATGACCGCGTAGATAATCTCCAACATGAATTAGATGCGCGAATTATCGACATCATCGCAAGACAACAACCAGTTGCATCAGATCTACGTGCACTTGTTACCGCACTTCGCATGAGCGCTGATTTAGAGCGGATGGGCGATATGGCACATCACGTCGCAAAAATCACCCGCCTCCGCCATCCAAATGGGGCTGTGCCCTCTGAATTGCTTTTAACTATTGAGGAGATGGGCAAAGTTGCAAAGGTCATTGCCGATAAAGCTGGCAAAGTAATTGGTTCTCGTGATGTTGATAAGGCCCTTGAAGTTGAACGTGATGATGATGAAATGGATAAATTACATCGCAAACTCTTTACTACCTTGTTAAGCGATGATTGGAAGCACGGCACCGAAACCGCAATCGATATTACTTTGATCGGTAGATATTACGAGCGCTTCGCCGATCACGCTGTATCGGTTGCCCGTCGCGTCTATTACTTAGTAACTGGAAAGTTCTCTAACTAGTTTTTGCCTTGATTAGCAACGGCTTTAATTGCGCTTGCTGCTGCCGTTGGATCTAAATATTCGCCTGGTGCAATCGGTTTGAGGTCAGCATTTAATTTGTAATGAAGTGGAATTCCGGTTGGAATATTTAGCTCGGCAATATCGCTATCAGAGATTCCATCAAGATGTTTCACCAGTGCTCGAAGCGAATTTCCATGAGCTACAACCAAAACCGTTGCACCGCCTTGTAAATCAGGAGCAATCTCACCTTCCCAATATGGAAGCAATCTTGTAACTACATCTTTTAGGCACTCTGATTTAGGCATTTCATTTCCTAAATCTGCATATCGCAGATCTGCTGCTTGGCTAAATGGATCTGCATCATCTATTGGTGGTGGCGGCACATCATAAGAACGACGCCATAATTTAAATTGCTCTTCACCATACTGCGCCAAAGTTTGAGCTTTATCTTTTCCTTGCAATGCACCGTAATGTCGTTCATTTAATCGCCAGGATCGCTTTACCGGAATCCAATGTCGATCGGCTGCATTCAATGCCAAGTTTGCAGTTTGAATTGCTCTTCGAAGTAACGAGGTATGTAGTAAATCTGGAAGTAGGCCACGTTCTCTCATCAGCTCGCCGCCGCGAATCGCCTCGGCTTCACCTTTTGCTGACAGTTGAACATCAACCCAGCCGGTGAAGAGATTCTTCGCATTCCACTCACTCTCGCCATGTCGCAAGAGCAATAAGTTGAGCGTCACAGCGACATTCTCGCAGAGTGTGGAATGAATCGGGAAATCTCCCCTAAAGTCGCCCAAGAGTCACAAAGGAGTAGTCCATGGCCTTCACGCCGAAAGATGCAGTTCTCTTTGATCTATACACCTCACTTGCCGAACGGTTAGCAGCTGCAGCGCGTTCTTCTGTTGAACTTATTGCTGCGCCTTTTGATGATCGGCGCGAACTTGCAAAGCGAATTGGAAATATCGAATCAGAAGCCGATGAGTTACTTGGAAAAATTGTTCGTCGTATCGATGACATGTTTGTTACTCCATATGACCGCGGCGATCTTCAAGATCTTGCAA
>VFQT010003192.1_pt1 | contig 15364 bp, 13 predicted proteins | sample 3512381 | NCBI WGS metagenome assembly VFQT01 (sample SAMN10412376, study PRJNA504923) | tailings metagenome | isolation source: Relicate 2 Philex TSF3 active mining site | place: Philippines: Tuba, Benguet | collected 2017-08-29 | reverse complement strand
TCGGGGCGAGCGCCATCAACGGGACGACGAATCCCGACCGGACGAACTACTTCGAGACCGTGCCCGCCCACCAGATCGAGACCGCCCTCTGGCTCGAGAGCGACCGCATGGGCTTTCTCCTCGACGCGCTCACCGAGGAGAGCTTTCGCAACCAGGTCGACGTCGTCCGGAACGAGCGGCGGCAGCGCTACGACAACGTGCCGTATGGCAAGACGCGCTTCGAGATCGCCGCGAGCCTCTATCCCGAGGGACACCCCTACCGGTATCTCACCATCGGTCTTCATGACGATCTCGTGAACGCGAGCCTCGAGGACGTGCGCAGCTTCTTTCGGACCTGGTATGTCCCGAACAACGCGACGCTCACCATCGCGGGGGACTTCGACGTCGCCGACATGAAGGGACTCGTCGAGAAGTGGTTTGGCGGTCTTCCGAAGGGGGCGGCGGTCACTCGGCGCGAGGTCCAGGCGCCCGCGCTGACGGCCACGATTTCGAAGGAGATCCCCGACACCTTCGCCAAACTCGTCCAGGTCCAGAGGGTCTGGATCGGGCCAAAGGAGCTGAGCCCCGAGAGCTTCCCCGTGGAAGTGCTCGTTCAGGTCCTCGGCGCCGACGGCTGGGGGCGCCTGTCGAGGCGTCTCGTCGTCGAGAAGGGGCTCTGCTCGAGCGTCAGCGCGTATTTCGACGGCCGGGAGCATCATGGCGAGATCGTCGTGGCGGCCCAGCTCAAGCCGGGGGTCGACAAGCTCGAGGTCATCTCGATCATCGACGCGGAGATTGCTCGAATTTCGAGTGAACCGATCAGCGAAGCGGAGCTCAAGCGGGTCCTCGTCAATACGGAGTCGGGTTTCGTCTGGGGGCTCGAGGACCTCGCGAGGCGGGCGGATCAGCTCCAGCATTTCAATCACTACGTCGGCGACCCGGGATACTCGACGAAATATCTCGAGGCGTTGAGGCAGGTGAATTCGGCGCAGGTCCTCGACGCCGCGAAGCTATGGCTCGGCAAGCCCCACGTCGAGGTCATCACGGTGCCCGCGGAGGGTAAGGCCGCAGCCGATGACAAGCAGAGCGACAAGAAGGAGGGTGGGAAATGAAGCGGGCCATCGACGATATGCGCCGTTATGGCTTGGGCATCGCGCTGCTTGCGTTCGTGGCCTGCGGCAAGACGAGGAAGGCCGGGGAGCCCGACGTCATGCCCGCGGTCGACACCGAGCAGCCGAAAGACACGGCCGTCCAGAGCGACGAGAAGTCGACCGCGAAGGCCGAGACGAGCGACGAGTTCCGCAACGCGCGGCCCGATGCGAGGCCCATCGCGGCCCTCACGCTGCCGACCATCGAGCGCTGGAAGATGAGCAACGGGCTCGAGGTCTTCATGCTCGCGTCCGACAAACTCCCGGTCGTGTCGATGTCGTTCGAGTTCGACGTCGGCATGAAGGACGACCCCGTCGGTAAGTACGGGCTCGCCTCGGTCTGCCTCGACCTCTGGTCGGAGGGTACGAAGCGCCTCGACAAGGTCGCATGGTCGGAGGCGCTCGCGGACCATGCGGTCGAGCTGTTCTCGCCCGCTGGGCTCGAGGTCTCGACCGTCGTCCTGAAGTCGCTCGAGCGGGAGCTGCCTTCAGCCCTCGACCTCCTTTCCGAGCTCATTCGCGAGCCCGGTCTGCGCAAGGCTGACTTCGAGCGCATCGTCGCGGACAGGAAGGCCGCCCTCGAGCAGAGTCGCGGCACGGCCTCGGGGGTTGCGCAGAGGCTGTTCCCTGCGCTCGTCTGGGGTGAGGAACATCCCTACGGACGAATCCAGGTCGCGTCCGACCTCGACGCGTTGAAGCTCGAGGATTGCGAGCGCTGGGTGTCGCAGTTGAAGCCCGAGGGGGCGCGCCTGTGGGTCAGCGGCAAGGTCAATCGCGAGGCCTTCGAACAGGCCTTTACCGAGCGTTTCGCTGGCTGGTCGGGACAGGCGCCGGGCGCGCAGGCGATCGCAGATGCGAGATCCCCGACGGGCGCGATCTACGCGGTGCAAATCGATGGTGCGGTCCAATCGATGGTGATGGTCGGCGAGCCCGGGCCGTCGCGAGCGGCGGAAGATTTCGAGGCGACGTTGATGATGGCCCAGATTTTCGGTGGAGGCTTTTCGAGCCGCATCAACATGAACCTGCGCGAGAAGCATGGTTTCGCCTATGGTGCTTCGGGCCGCTTTGGATACCGGCGCCATATGAGCCACCTCGCGGTGAGCGCGTCGGTCGAGACCTCGACGACGGCGCTCGCACTCGTCGAGATGAAGAAGGAACTCGACCTCATGCGAGGCGAGCCGCCGAAGGCAGAAGAGCTTGCGCGGGAGCAGGAGGGGGCTTTGCTTGCACTGCCCGCGAAGTTTGCGACCGCGAGCGCGGCCCTTGATGAAGTGCGTGGGCTTGCGTTCTTCGGGCTGCCTCTCAGCTGGTATGCGGGCTACGAAGAGCGGCTGCGCAAGGTCGACCTCGCGGCGGTTCACGAGGCTGCAAAGCGGCATCTGGGGGAGGGAGCGAAGGTCGTTCTCGTGGTGGGAGATTTGAGCAAGCCCGCAAAGGATGCGGGCGGCAAGACGGTGCGCGAGGTGCTCGAACAGCTCGCTCGAGACAAGGTCTTCGGCGAGGGTGGGCTCGTCCTGCTCGATGTCGACGGTCGGTCGATTCGTTAGAAAATCGAGCGATTCGCTGGGCGGCCTCGGGCTGGAGGCCTGGTTGCAGGCCGGTTCAGGAGCGGTCGCGAAGCCCCCTGGTGCGGCTCGGCACTTGGGGCTGAGTGACAATGCGACGGCCCCGGGCCATTTCCAACACTTCAAGTGCCGGGGACCGAGCCGTTAGGCGAGAGCGGATGCGTCTGGTCGGCAATGCTCGTGCGGTCCGACAGCGGACTCAGTGTTCAGGCAAAAATGTGCGATTTGTCAGATGGCTTGCTTTCCCGGGCCATTCTGGGTAATGAAACTTCAAACGGTCGGTCGCACAACGCTTCCAGTGGAGCACGTCAACCTTTTGGCGAGGGAACAGACATGCATTCGAATCAGGCATCCAAGTCCCCGACCACCCAGAACCAGGTCAAGAACTCCCAGCCGACACAAGCCTCGACCAGTGCGGCGTCTAGAGGAGTCCAGCTAAAGAAGAGCGCAAGTCAGGCTGGCGACTTCGCGACCCAGGAGGCTGCCCTCTCTCCGAGGAATCCGGTTCAGCGGAAGGGTGACGGTGGCAAGGATGGCGTGCACGCCGCAGCCGCCCGTGGCATATCGGGCGGCGGTGGGACGATGCCGTTCGCATCGCAAATCCAGGCCTCTTTCGGCTCTCACGACGTGTCTCGGGTGGAGGCACACACCGACAGCGCCGCGGCGGAGGGCAGCGCCGCGATGGGGGCCGACGCCTACGCCACTGGTGACCACGTCGCGTTCAAGGGCCAACCAGACCTCCACACTGCCGCACACGAAGCCGCTCACGTGGTGCAGCAGAAAGCCGGTGTTCAACTCTCAGGAGGGGTCGGGCAGGTGGGGGACGCTTACGAGAAGCAAGCCGATGAGGTGGCCGATCGCGTGGTGCAGGGCAAGAGTGCAGAGGACCTGCTCGGGTCGAAGGGACAGGCTGCAGGAACCCAGGCCGTCCAGAAGGCGGGTGAGGAGGAAGGACGCTGGCTGCAGCAACAGACTCTGACCAAGGACTCATTCTTCGACCTCATACGACAGAACCTGCTTGCAGCCGAGTCCTGGCAGACGAAAGCTGCCGTCGAGGACCCCCCGCCGCTCTGGCAGACCGCTCTCATGACAGTCGGTGGCCTCGTGTTGAACGCAGCCCTGGGCGGTGTAGGTGCAGCTTTGGCTGGCAAGCTTGTGGACTCAGCAACGAAATTCGCCGCAAGTACTGCCATAAATGCAGCGATCGAGTTCGGCAAGGCGGCCGCAGGCAAGGGTGTGGACGCGGCGATAAGCGCGGCCTCGGGGGCCGGAGACAAGAAGCCCCTCGTAGCCTTCTGCGAACAGCAGAAGACGGGGCTCAGCGCGTCCTCCAAAAAAGCTCGCGAGGAATTCGTTTTGACGTCCGGCACGCACACGGACCAGAGACTGACCATCGGGCAGATGAAGCAAATCCAGACCGCCAACGACGAAGCCTTCACGAACGCTACAAGCATCCAACATCACGAGATGCTCGTGGGCTGGATGGGCATGAACGCGGGCGACACCACCAATAGCAAGACGCTCGGCAACGACGTTGAGAGTTTCGACAACAATGGAGTGCTCAGGATAAAAATCAGTGGGGTCAGTGACAGCCCAGTGATGATTCTAGGGGCGTCTGTGGAGGGGCTCAACAATGGTCTCCGGGCCGATATCGCGGGGAGCAAGTTGCGAGAGTGGCGCAAAGGCGCCAAGGACAAGAATGGAAAAGCGCGCGAGCAGGGTATCGATGTCGTAGTCACCACCGGTAATCCCGACTCGGTGGGCCAATCCTTCCAGGTGTCATCTTCGACATGGGCGAGGCTCACGGCCGCTGGACAAGCGCCTTCATCCGCTACCGTTTCGGGTAATAACAAGTCGGTGTACTTCAGTTTTCTTGCGGAGCGCACAGGGAAAATGAGCTGGATCGACCAGGACATGAACTGGAGCGTAGACTTCAACTGGGGGGCCGATGCGGGGCGTTGGTTCCTGAAAAACGTCAAGTCCTGGGATGCGGTCCTTGCAGAACTCGATAACTTGACGCTGCCTTCGAGCATCGGTGGTTGATGCGATGGAGGCGTCCGTGTCCAATGAGTACTGGCGCGTCGACGTGGCAAATCACCTCCGCGACCTGCGCCTCGAGCCCGACAACGCGCGGCTCTGGCTCGGTGTCGCCGTTTCGCTAGCTACAGGGGCCGAGTGGGGCCCTTGTTTCGATGCGGCAGGTCAAGCCGTTCGTAGAGCACCCTATCAGGTCGCGCCATGGGTCCTCTGGCTCGAGGCCCAGAGTCACCTTGAATCGCTTCAATTGAACGCTGGCGTGCTCAGCGACGCTGTCATCCTGCACGGTCATGAGGACGCACTCATCGCTGCAATGGCGCCCTTGCTTGGTCGCATCGAGCCCGACGACCCCGAACTCAGGACTCTTGCCGACGGCCTGTGGCGCCATCGCCGAGCTCTCGAGGTCCTGCGACTCGCTCGGCTCGGGTCCATCGATGAACTCGCCCTCGAGGCCGCGCGATGGATTGAGCTCGATTCGGAGACTATCCTCTGGGCCGGAAGGGTTCTGGCTTTTCGACCCGACCATGCATCGGCGTTGGGGGGATTGTTGGAGGTCGCGAGCAAGGCTGGAGAAGTCGCACTCGCGACACAGCTCGGGTTCCAAATGCTGCCTCACGAGCCAGAGGTCCTCGAACAGTTGCTTTTCGCTAGAGCCCTTCAGCTCTCGGAGCGCATCGATGACGCAAAAGAGCTGTGGGCATTGCACTTGGAGAGACGGCCGCTCATCGAGGATGTTGCGGAGGGGCTCGGGCTTGCCCCAAAGCCAGAGTATTTTCCAGGTCTGGCCCTTCTCGCCGCTGCTCGCGAACGGCAGCGTTGGTCAATCGTAATGATGGCAGTGGCCGATCTCGTCGACTCGGGTTGCGAGGGCCCGTCACTATGGGGTCGTGCAGCGGAGTGTTTCGAGCGCTGGGGGCGCCCGTTCGAGGCGGACGCGGCACGAGTCCTGGCCAAGGTCCCGACATGAGGTCGCTAGACGTTATCATTTTTATTGCGATTTCTCTGGCCAGTTGCAGCGAGTCGACGGTGGCACCCCAGTCTCCAGTCAAAGGCGACGTCGTGAGCCCGATACTGAACTTTCGGAAGAACCCCATCACCGTCGAGCGACTCTCCGCGCTCGTCTCGAGAGCCGAGTTTTCCTCAACGATTGCACTCGACATCACCGGGAGTCAGGTCGGAGACGATGGCCTCATCGCGATTGCAGCGAGTCCCAATGCGCGAGCTCTGCGTGCCCTGTGGGTGGACCAGGTCGGTGCGGGCGATGCGGGGGCTGCGGCCATCGGTCGCTCCTCGCTCGCGCTGGAAGAGCTGTATATCGGCTACAACCGTATCGGTCCGGATGGTCTCAAGGCCATCCTCGAGGCACCATCGGCCCGTTGGAAGCTGTTGCGACTCAGCTTCAATGCTCTCTCGGAGGCGGGCGCGCAGCATCTTGCCAAGAGCCAAAGGCTCTCACAACTCAAGCATCTCGACCTGGTCTCGGCCGGCCTGGGAGAGACCGGCCTCCGTGCCATTCTCGGTAGTACCTCTCTGCGCGAACTCGAGACGCTCGATGTGAGTCACAACGGACAGGCTTTGCGTGTACTCGAGCTTCTCCTCGATGCAGGCCATCTGCCTTCTCTGCGCACACTCTATGCGTCAGGCCTCGGTTGCGAACCCCAGTTGCTCAAGTCGGTTCGGCAGGCTCGAGCGCACCTCGAACTCACCACCGACTGTCAGTAGACAGTAGCCTGAGACGTTTCTGGCCGGAGCTGGCATCGGGTCTGGTGACATGGTAACCCTCTCCTCCGATGGCCGAAGGTTCTGCTTTACGAGGTGTCTGCCCAAGCGAGCTACCGCGTCGAGGCCTCCTCTCGCCGGATGAGGCCGAGGATGCGCAGGTTCTCTCTGCGATCGCCGAGAGGTTCTGGCCGATGAATCAACTGCGAGTGCCGTTGTGGGTGTTTTGCCCCGAGCGGCTGCAGATGGTTTGGGCGAATCGCGCAGGCCTCGCGGTCTGGGAGGCGAAGGAGCCGGCAGACCTGCAGCGGCGGGACCTCGGGGCGGACCTCACCGACGCGATGAGGCACACCATCTACGTGACGATGGCGCGTCTCAAGTCGGGTGAGGACAAGGTCATCGAGGTGACCTCCATCTTCCCGAAGGGGATTGCGAAGCGCGTTCACTTGTCTCACTCTCTGACCTATCTGCCCGATGGGACCCCCGTCATGCTGAGCGAGGTCGAGGTCGAACCTCCCGCCGAACAGCTTGTCCAGCTCGCGTCGCAGCTCTCGCTGTTGCTGGTGTTGTTCGACCAGAAGGGCGAGCGGCTCAGCATGAACCGGGCCTTTCGCGGGCTCGTGGGTGAACGGGTAAAGACCCTCGCCGACCTCGTCCAGGGGAGTGTGCCGCTTGACGAGCTGGTCGGGTCGCTCTCGCCGACGGAGCCAGCGGCCTCCGATATCGAGCTCGAGACGATGCGCGGCTCGCGGATTTTTCGGCTCGAGTTGAGGCTCGTCGCGGGGCTCGATGGCGCGATGCGCGTGCTCGCGACGATGTATGACGTGACGACCCAGCGGCGCGAGCGGGCCGAGCTCTTCCGGCTCGCGCACACCGATACGCTGTCGGGCCTCGCGAATCGGCATGGAGCGCTCCTCGAGGGGGCCCATCGCGACGCTACCGGAAGCCCCTACGAGGTGATGTACATCGACCTCGACGGACTCAAACAGCTCAACGACACGCTCGGGCACAGATTCGGGGACCTCGCGCTCGAGGCTGCTGCGCGGAGAATCGCCGGGCTCGTTCCAGAGACCGGCTTTGCGGGTCGCATGGGCGGTGACGAGTTCGTCGTGGTCATCAGCGAGCGTGGCTTCGAGCTCGCGGAGAAGATCCGCACGGCGCTGTCGATGAGCTACGAGCTCGATGGCGTCAAGGTCCTGCTCACGGCGAGCATCGGGCTCCTCACGGCGGGGTTTGGCGAGGGGTTTGCCTTTGAGGCGCGCGTGCGCAAGGCCGACCAGGCGATGCTCGAGGCGAAACGCGAAGGAAAGAATCGCGTGGTTCTCTCACGCGCAGGCGCGATCGATCTGGAGGTTCGTGCACAACGTATCCATGCGCTTTTGCCTGTGGCCCTCGCAAGCGAAGCCTTGAGCATCGTCGTTCAGCCCATCGTCGAGCTCGAGACGGGGCGGATCGCGCGGGGCGAGGTGCTCATCCGATGGCGTGACGACGAGCTCGGGCCGGTCGCGCCGATGGAGTTCATCCCGCTCGCCGAGCAGTCGGGCCTCATTCGCGAGCTCGGCCGGTTCGTGCTGTCGAAGGCGACGCGCTTCATCCGAGCGATGCTCGACGTGGGCTCGAGGGTGCCGCTCTCGGTGAACCTTTCGGCGCGTGAGGTGGCGCTGCCGACGCTTGCAGAGGATATCGCCGCCGAATTGCGCAACGCTGATATTCCCCCTTCATTGCTCTCGGTCGAGCTGACCGAGAGCGCCATGATCGGGCGTTTCGATCTCGCCTCAGCCGAACTCGACAAGGTGCGCGCACTCGGGGTCGGCATGGCCGTCGACGACTTCGGGACGGGCTACTCTGCGCTCTCCATCATCCACCGCCTCCAGATCGACACGCTCAAGCTCGACCGCTCGCTGATTTCCGACCTGCCAGCTCCTCGCGCGCTTGCGGTCGCGCGCGCCTTGTCTTTGCTCGCGGACGCCCTCGGAGTGGCGATCGTTGCCGAGGGGATCGAAGAAGCCAAGCAGGGCGAGGTGCTCCGAGCGCTTGGATGCCACTATGGGCAGGGCTATTACTTCTCTCGACCTCTCTCGACGAAGGACTTCCTCGCCCTCGTGAGGAGTGGAGCGGCGCTGCCTCTCGTGTGAATTCATCAGACAGGCGGACAGTGGCGGGGGTGACAACGTTCCGATTGCGTGTTGAGCTGTAAGGGTCACATTTGAGGAGGCGGCGATGAATGGAGTCGAGACGAAAGCCCTTTACCGGGTGAGACCTCAGGCGAAGGTGAAATTGTCGGCGATCGATGCCGAGGACGGGAGCCTCTTCGATGGCGACAAGGAAGAGGGCGAGAAGTACCACCAGAAGCTCAACGCGAAGCTCGAAACGCTGCAGGAGTTGCTCTATGCGGACGCGCGGCACAAGGTTCTCGTCGTTCTGCAGGGAATGGACACGTCGGGCAAGGATGGGACCATCCGGCACATCTTCGATCGGACGAACCCGCTCGGAGTGAAGGTCGCCTCGTTCAAGAAGCCCACCCCCATCGAGCTCGCGCACGACTATCTTTGGCGGGTCCATTCGCAGACCCCAGCCGCAGGTGAAATCGTCATCTTCAATCGGTCGCACTACGAGGATGTCCTCGTCGTCCGCGTCGACGGGCTCGTCCCCGAGGAGCGCTGGCGCAAACGCTATCGGCACATCCGCGACTTCGAGCAACAGCTCGTCGACGAGGGGACGACGGTGCTGAAATTCTTTCTTCACATTTCGAAAGAAGAGCAGCGCGAGCGCCTGCAGGAGCGCCTCGACGACCCCGAGAAGCACTGGAAATTCGACAAGAACGACCTCGCGGTGCGCGCAAAGTGGGACGCCTACCAAGAGGCCTACGAGGACGCGCTCTCGGAGACGTCGACCGATGCCGCACCCTGGTACATCGTGCCCGCCAACAAGAAGTGGTATCGGAACCTCGTCATCTCGACGATCCTCGTCAACACCCTCGAGGGGTTGAACCTGAGGCCGCCGGTCGCGCCGGATTTGAAGGGGATCACGGTCGTCTGAGCTGTGGTTTGTGCTTCAGACCGGGACGACGAGTCCGTCGTCAGCGAAGATGAGCTCGAGGTCGGAGGGGGCCTCGGAGCGGAGTTCGTTCGCCTTGCTTCGGACCTCGCGCGAGAGGTGGGAGAGCAGGACGCGGCGGCAGGGCGTCTCGAAGAAGAGCTTGCGCCAGTCGATCCAAGTGATGTGACGGCCGCACGGGGGGCGGAGGCCAGAGCACTCGGCGACGAGGAGGTCGGCGCCAGTGGCGGCTTGGATGAGCCCTTCGCAGGGCTGGGTGTCGCCCGAGAAGGCAACGACGCGGCCCGAGGGGCCGGTCACGCGAAGGCATAGCGGGATGTCGGGCGGGTCCATGTGGTCGGCCGCGAAGGCCTCGACCTTGAAGCCGCACATCTCGAGGGATTCGCCAGGTTTGAGCTCCGTCAGGCGGGTCTCGAAGGGGCGGCGGTGTTTCGACACGTCCACGTAGAGGGCGTCGAAGAGGGCGTTGAGGCGGGTGCCGAGGCCAACCGCGCCGACGAGCTCGAGCGGGGTCGTGCGGATGTCGTGGTACATGCCGTCGAGCATCAGGAAGGGCAGGCCGCCGAAGTGGTCACCGTGGAGATGGGTGATGAGGACGCCGCGCAGGTTGGTGCCCTTGAGATCGGCCTTGCGGAGCGCGAGGAGGCCCGCGACGCCGAAGTCGATGGCGATGGGGCCTGCCGTGCCGTCCCGAAGGAGGTAGGAGGCGTTGAAGCGGCCTGCGCCAAAGAATGCGTCTGCGGAACCGAGGACGGTGAGCTCCATGAACCGGACCTTACCAGAATCTTGGGAATCGGGTAGGGGCCTCGTGAAGAAGCCGAGGGGGGCGAGATGGGCGAGGATGGGGCGAAGATTCGGGTGATGGCCGGGGCGATTGTGGCGCGCGGGGACGAGGCTTGTGGGGTGGGCTTCGTGAAGGGGTTCGAGGTGCCATTACAGGGGGCGGTGCTTCTCGCGAGGCGCAGGCCCGAGCTCAAGATGGGTGGGCTCTGGGAGCTGCCTGGGGGAAAGCTCGAGGTCGGTGAGACGGAGCGCGAGGCGCTCGCGCGGGAGCTCGTGGAGGAGCTCGGGCTCGAGGTCGAGGTGGGGGAATACGTTGCGTCAGGCGAGAGCGGGGTGGTTGTGCTCGAGGGGTACCTGTGTAGCCTGAGGGCCGGGGTGGTTGGTGAGACCGCGAAGGACCACGATGCCTTTGCGTGGGTCACGGCGACGCAAATCGGGGAGTTCGAGACGCCGCCTGCCGATGTTCCCATCCTCGAAGCGTGGGCGCAGAGAAGGGTTGACCGATAGGTCAGGATGCGGCCGTTAGCCAGGTTCCGTGCCCTGGCCGAGGCGGGTGTCGTGCCAGCGGTCGAGGAAGGCGAGGAGGGCTGGCCAACGCGACAGGTCGACGACGTTGCGGAAGCGGAGCCAGTCGAGGCCGCAGGCGAGCTCGAGGGAGCTCGGGCGGAGGTGGGCGGGAGGCAGGGTGAAGGCGTCGATGTCCTTGGCGATGGCGGTGAGGGCGACCTCGACGCGCGTCGCCTGACGGGCGATGTAGTGCTGGTCAGCGAAGCCGTCGCGCAGGAGATAGAAGCGGTTGATGGCGGCGTCGAGGGCCCCAGAGACGAGCAGCCGGCGCGCTTCGTCCTCGAGGTCGGCGCGGAAGTCGGCGCCTTTGGCGAGCAGGGCGGCATGGTGCTCGAGCCCGAGCCAGGCGATGCCGAGGTTCGAGTCGGCGAGGACGAGGCGGCGGTCGGGGGCGTCGACGATGAGGGCTGGGACCTTGCCGAGCGGGGCGACCTCGGCGAGGCGGCGTCCGCCTTCGTCAGTGCGCGAGTCGAGGAAGCTGTGGTCGAGTCCCGCGAGACCGAGCGCGATGCGGAGCTTGCGGGTGAAGGGCGAGGTGGTCGTGCCGAGGAGGGTGAGCTGCATGAGGGAGGGGTAGCACAGGACCGGGCAAAGGGGCGAGGGGGTGTGCTCGGAAGTCGGGGAGTAAAATGCCCATTCAGCGCCGAGCGGCGGCGAGGGCGCGGAAGAGGACGAGGTCGTAGTCGGACTCGGCCTCGCTCGCGGACCCACCCGCGCGCCCTTGACGGGTCACGACGAGCTTCAAGCTCGGGATGATGTAGATCTTCTGGTCCTGGGCACCGAGCGCCGACACGAGGTCTCGCGGGGCCTTGCCTTCGAGACCCGGCTTGCGCCCCTGGAGCCACCAGAGCAGCCCATAGTCGCCCTTCACCTCGGAGGGTGACCAGGCCTCGTCAAACCAACCCTCGGGCGTAATCTGCTTTCCGTCCCAGACACCGCCGCGCAACGAAAGAATACCAAAACGCGCCATGTCTCGGGCGCTTAGCGTCAATCCGAGCTGAACCTGCCCCGTCGGGTCGACCTCCTCGCGGTCGACCCACGCGCCTCCGATGCCGATGGCATCGAAGAGCCAGTCGCGGCTCAGCGCGTTGTTGTCGAGACCTGAGACCTTGGCGAGGACCGGGTGCAACTTCTGGTAGGCGATGGAGTTGTAGTCGAAGACCGTCCCAGCGGGGCTGTCCTTTACGAGGGTCCGCGGATTCAATCCGCTGCTGTGGGTCATCAAATGGCGCAGCGTAACCTCGCCCTCATCGGCCGCCGAAGCCTTGGACCAGCCCCTGTCGAGATAGTCCGAGACCTTGTCCTCGAAGTCGAGGAGGCCCTTGTCGCGCGCGATCCCGACGAGGGTCGAGGTCACGCTCTTCTGGACCGAGGCGACGTCGGTCCGTGTCTCCGCGGTCGCCCCCATGAAGTACCATTCAACGACCATGCGGCCGTCGAAGGTGATGGTGAACGAGCTCGAGTTCGTCGACTCGACCGTCTGCCTCAGCGCCTCGAGCCCCTCGACCGAGAAGCCAGCATCTTCGGGTGAGACCTTGTCCCAATCGTCGCCCGTGAGCGGCGGGAAATAATCTCCCGAGGGCGTCGGCGCATCTGGCTGAGTGTCTGGTTCGAGGGCATCGCGGCCGATATCGCTCACGGCGTCGACCTCGGGCTCGGATATGTCACCGACGAGCACATCGAGGGCGTCCGGAACCTTTGGCGCACGGTCCTTGCCGCAGGCCGAAAGAGGAAAGAGCGCAAAGAGGAGAACGCGAGAGACGGTGGCGTGAAGCGTCATGACGCCTGAACCTTCTCCGACCTCCGCGCCCCCGTCAATGCAAGCGCGTGGCTGAGGGCGGAGCGCATTCCATCCTCCCCGAGGAGGGGCACCTTCCAGGTGACCAAGCGACCACCGCCGCAAATCACCCCCAGAGCGCTGCGCCTGTCGCCTTCGCGACCTCGACGAAGGCGCGCGCCCCCGCGACCGAGGCGTCGGGGGTGATGCCATGGCCAAGGTTCACGATATGGCCCGGGGTCCGCCCATATCCTCGCACGCAGGCCTCGACCGCTTTCGCAATCGCGGTCGTCGAGCAGGTCATGACGCCTGGCTCGACGTTGCCCTGGAGCGCGTAGCGACCACCGGTCTTGTCTCGGATGAGCGAGAGCGGCTCTTTGTGGTCGACCGAGAGGACATCGCAGGGGAGCTCCGCGAAGACGTTCGTCAGGTGCGCGGCCTCGAGGGCGTAGTGGACAATCGGGACGTGCGGATGGCTCGCGCGAAGCCCTGACATCACCCGCTGGGTATAGGGCATCGAGAACTCGCGCCACTCGCTCTCGGTCAAGAGTCCGCCCCAGGTGTCGAAGAGCTGGACCGCATCCGCGCCCGCGTCGAGCTGCATCCGGCAATACGGCAGGACGACGGTCGCCATCTTGTCGAGCAGCGCATGCAGCGCGTCTGGATGGTCCCAGATCATCTTGCGCAGCGCATGCTTGTTCTTCGTCGTCCCGCCCTCGATGGCGTAGGTCGCGAGCGTGAACGGCGAGCCCGAAAAGCCGAGCAGAGGCAGGGGGTCAGGGCGCTGGTCGAGCGTCTTGCGGATGAGCGCGACCGCGTCGGCGACGTAGCCGAGCTCGCCCGTGACGTCGGTCGCGAGGCGGTCGATGCCAGCGCGGTCGCGGACAGGAGGCAGTCGCGGGCCACCCTCGTCGAAAGCGACCTCGAGCCCCATCGGGGTGAGTGGGACGAGGATGTCCGAGAACAGGATCGCGGCGTCGATACCGAGCTGGTCGACCGCCATCATGGTCGCCTCGAGCGAGAGCTCGGGGCGCCGGCAAATCTCGAGGAAGTGCGCACGCTCGCGCAGCGCGCGGTAGCTCGACATGTAGCGGCCGGCCTGGCGCATGATCCAGATCGGCGGGCGGTCGACCACCTCACGGCGGCAGGCGGCGAGGAATCGGTCTTTGTTGGACATCGCAGCGGACATGGCTGGCTCCGGGGCGGGTTCTCAGCGCGGTTGGCCCGCGTTCGGCGCGGGCAGGGTGAAGTGGAACGAGCCGCTCACGGGCAACGTGCGGCCTGTCGGACCCTCGGCCATGAGCGTGCCGGAGAAGGTGCCCGCGACGGTGCCGCCCTCCTCGGTGCTCCACTCGGTGACGATGACCTCGCCCGATGCACCTTCGAGGGTCGAGCGATACTGGAGCCCTCCGATGAAGACGTCGACCGAGGGCTGGGAGTCGGAGAACGCGTAGGTGCCAGGGCCCTCGGTCCGAATCGGGTGGTCGGCCGACGGGATGATGATGCCGAAGTTGAGGGTGACGGTCATCGTGCGAGGCGAGGTGACCGAGTCGGTCATCGCGAAGCTCACGGCGGGGGCGATATGGGTCGAGCCAAAGGCGAAGTACTGGTCCTTGCCGGTGAGATCGCGGTCGAGGACGACAGGGGCGTCGTTGAACGTGGTCTCGAGGCGATACACCGACCGTCCGGTCAAATCGTCGGCGTCGGTTGAAACGTCGGCCACATCGGTCGCGACGTCGGCTGTGTCGGTCGGTTCATCCGTGCAGGCGCCGAGAACCGCGCAGAATCCGAGCAAGATGTGGGGCATGATTTTCATTTGAGCAGCGCCCTCGCTTCTTCGGGCGATGCGATCTCGCGGCCAGCGTCGCGCGCGACCTTCGCGAGGGCCTCGATGAGCGGACCGTTCGAGGTCGAGCGGCTGCCATCGGGGAGGTAGAATGTGTCTTCGAGGCCGGTGCGAAGATGGCCTCCGAGCTCGGCCGTGCGCATGTGAACCGGCCAGACATCCTCGCGACCGATGACGATGGACTGCCAGTGGGCGCCGGTGGGGATCTCTTCGAGGAGCAGCGGCAGCCAGGAGGCCTTGGCTGGCATGCCCGAGGCGACGCCCATCACGAGCGACACGTGGATGGGGCCCGTGAGGAGCCCGGTCTCGACGAAGAGGCCTATCGAGCGGACGATGCCGGTGTCGAAGCATTCGCACTCGGGTGTGATGCCGAGCGACTTCATGGCTCCAAAGAATCGCTCGATTTTCGAGACAGGATTGTCGAACAGCATCGGCGGCCAGGCCCAGGTGCCGTCCTTTTTCGTGCGCAGGTAGTTGAGTGAACCAGCGTTCAGCGCTGCGAGCTCGGGGCGGACGGCCTCGAGACAGGCGAGAGGCCCGCTGATGTCATCGCCGACGACGCCCGTGCTGAGGTTCAGGAGGAGGTCGGGGCATTCGGCGCGGATGGCGTCACAGCAGGCCTTCGCGACCGCCGGGTCCCAGGTCGGGAAGCGCCCCATCCCCGGCTCCTGCCGGCGAAAATGGATGTGGATGACGCTCGCCCCGGCGTCGCGCGCGCGACGGGCCTCGCGTGCGAGCTCTTCCGGGCGGACTGGGACGGGGTGCTGAGCGGGATCCGTGAGGACCCCAGTGATGGCACAGGTGATGACTGCCTTGTCCATATCGCCTCCTGCATGTGCTGGGATGTCCCGAGCGGCGGAACCCTATCACACCTTCACGCCGAGAC
>VFQT010003189.1_pt1 | contig 15369 bp, 15 predicted proteins | sample 3512381 | NCBI WGS metagenome assembly VFQT01 (sample SAMN10412376, study PRJNA504923) | tailings metagenome | isolation source: Relicate 2 Philex TSF3 active mining site | place: Philippines: Tuba, Benguet | collected 2017-08-29 | reverse complement strand
TGGGTTTGATACTCATGACTGTCGCTCCTCATTTACAGGGTAACGGGCTGAGCCGTACGAATACTGTCAAGCACCGCCAAACTGATACGCAGCGCCTCGTATCCGTCTTGACCCGTACTCCGAGGGGCTGGGCCACCCGCACACCAAGCCGCGAAATCGCGCAACTGTGCCAAATATGCATCCTCGTGACCATCGACATCTCCGGCCAGAGACGCACCCGAATCAGTAAAAAATTGCCCCGCAATCGCCACTCGATCATTGCTATCGTTGCAAATCAAGCCGCCACTCCCCGACACTTCAAGGGTGGTACGGAAACCGCTCGGGTAGGCCCAACTGGCCTCTGAATAACCAATAACGCCGCTTTTAAAGCGCAAAATCACCATAGAGGCATCTTTGCATTCGATGTTCTTGTGAATGAGGCCGGTGGCAAAAACACGCTCGACTTCACCAAACGTCCAACGCAACCAGTCAAAGTCATGAATTTGCAAATCAAGCACCACACCGCCACTACGAGCCAAATCGGCATACCACCGGCGCGCATTCCCGGGGAATCCGCCACCACGAGTAGTGCGCACCACTGCAGGCGTGCCAATATCACCGCGCATGACCATATCGTGCGCCAAGGCATAATGCTGCATGTAGCGCACCACATGACCGACCTGTACACGCACACCACAATCTTCGGCGGTGCGCAAAATGGCCTCGGCATCTGCCAACGTGCGCGCAATCGGTTTTTCGACAAAAATATGCTTGCCTGACTTCGCCGCAAGCATGGCAGCCTCGGCGTGCGTATCTGTGGGCGAAGCAATGATGACAGCATCGATGTCGTCACGCTGACAGAGCGTAGCCACATCATCGAGGCACACAGCACCGACCTTGGCGGCCAATGTCGTCGCCGATTCTGAATACTCTGGAGACGCAAATGCGACCAGCGTCGCCCCCCCCATACGGGTGACATTGTAGGCATGATAACTTGCCATGCTGCCACCACCAATCACGCCAAAACGCATTGAAACACCTCTTTGGTTCAACTAGCCATCGGCATTAAGCAGATATGCACTACCTTAACACAAAAACAGCACCTACTAACAGCGGGTGTGGTACACATTAGCCCCACTCGAACATGGTATACTACGCCCTATCTACCCCGACGACAAGCACTTCACGACACGGAGGATTTGTGGTTCAATCACACACACGGAGCCCGCATCTGCTGCTCGCGCTCATTTTTTCGATTTTTGTGTTCTTTGGGTTGAGCGTCGGTGCCACTGGGGTTCTTTGGGCCGAAATCCTGCCCGTACTGGGCATGGACGATGCCCTGTTTGGCACATTATCGTTGATTTCGCCATTTACCTCCATTTTCATTTTACTGTTTGGCAGTCCATTCATCGAACGTGTCGGCAAACGCCCCATGACGAGCGTCGGCTTGCTCATCACCGGTGCGGCACCATTTGTACTGTCATTGGCCAGCTCACCCATGCACTTTGCCATGGTCAATGTGCTCTATGGATTGGGGTACGGCATCGTCGAAATTTCGGTCAATAGCGTGACATTAGATTGGGAACGTGAACAACAAAAATCCGTGATGAACTACGTGCACGCAGCATTTTGTGCCGGGGCAATTATCGCGGGGATTGGTGTAGGTCAACTCTTGAGTATTGCGATGTCGTATACCACCATCCTACAACTGGTGACAGGGATCGCAATCATCATCGCAACAGCCAATCTGTTCATGCACTACCCGACAAGTCACGTCGAAGAAGAAACCAACGCGGGTGCAGCTCTCAAGCTCTTGATAAGCAATCCCATTGTGCTCACTCTCAGCATTGTCAGCTTTTGTGCCACATTCGGCGAAAGCATTGCCATCACCTGGTCAGTATTGCACCTGCGAGATTTGGGAGCAAGTGCGTTCATTGGTGGCATCGGCTTCGCGGTATTCAACACCATCATGTTTATCGGTCGTATGACCAACAACACCATTGTCAGTCGCTACGGCGTAGTCCGTTCGTTTATCATCTCAGCTGTTGCCATTACAACGGCAGGGGTGATCCTGATCGCCACACACAACCTGTGGCTGGCGGTCATCGCTTTTGCCATCATGGGATTCGGTGTTGCTGGCGGCGTACCCACAGCCCTGACTGCTGGCGCGCAATTCGTGCCCGGCCAAAACAGCAATCTATCAGGGGCGCTGATGTCGGTCAACTACCTATCATTTGTTATCAGTCCACCACTCATCGGGTACATTGCAACTGCCACAACGCGCCAAGCCGCGTTGTCGGTGACCGTGGTCATCGGCATCTTGTTGTTGGTATTTGCACGAAGATTTGCCTATGTCACGCAACATCGCTAATGCTCATGCCCAGGGAGCTGTGCGGCGCACAGCTCCCTGGTATCGCTGGTTCATCTGGTGCTTGGTATTCTTGGTTAGTTGTGGCACATCTGTCGCACCCATACCAACAAGCCCAGACAGTATCACTGCGTCCCCTCTGCCAGCGACATATACGCCTGCCCCACTCCCCACCGCAGTGGTCAATACGGCGACACCTCAGGCCACGCCAACTCCCACCATTGGCACCCTGCAGATGGCTGCCACGCCGACCCTTACGCGTCTCGACAACAGCGAACAACTGCAGATTTTTGACTCCGTCTGGCAAACCGTCAACAAAAACTACGTGTATCAGGACTTCCGTGGGGTCGACTGGGAACAGATGCGTCAAACGAATCGTGAACGCATCGAAGCCGGCATCACCACCGCAGAATTCTACGCCCTCATCAAGGATATGATCGACCTGCTCGGTGACGATCATTCGCGCTTCGACACCCCCCAAGAAGCCGCCATGGATGCAGCCCTCTACAGCGGTGAAGCTGAATACGGCGGCATCGGCGTGATGATTCGTCAGACCGATCAAGGCATGGTAGTAGTCCGCCTCGCCCAAGGGGCACCCGCTCAACGTGCCGGGGTCCAACTCTATGACCTGATTATCGGCACAGGCGACACCCTCTTTGACCCGGATCTTTCCGATAGCATCGACTATGGTGCATTAATTCGCGGCCCCATCGGCACCACCATCGATTTACGCATCATACGCAACGAGCAATCGCTGACCATTCCGGTGGTGCGCAACGTCATCCCCAACGACGCCTTCCCCGAAGCCGTAGTACAACCTACTAGCGACCCCGATGTGGCATTGCTCATCATCGATAGCTTCAATCGGAATCAACTCGACCAAATTGTGACGACTGCCCTGCTTGACTACCGCACAACCTATGGCACACCCACTGGCATCATCATCGACATCCGCGAAAACTACGGCGGTAATATTCAGTCAATGCTCGACGTGATTGCCCTGTTTTGTGATGGTGGCACGATTGGCTTCCAAAAGGATCGCCAAGACCAATACCCGCTCCAAGTAGCCAGCAACCAGACGCTGGCCGAGTTTCGTGAGAGCAAACTTTTGATTCTGACCAGTGGCGAAACTGCCAGTGCAGCCGAAATGTTTGCGTCTGGCATGCGCAGCCTCGCCAATACGCTCATTATTGGCGAAACCACAGCTGGTAATAGCGAAAACCTCTACCCCCACTACCAGAGCGACGGCTCGGTACTCTGGCTGGCAGAGCTCTTGTTTACCCAAAACGACGGCACCTACATCGACGATATCGGCATCATCCCCGATATTGCTGTCACCCAAAACTGGGAAGAAATGGTCACCTCCCAAGACGGCATGATTACCCGCGCCATATCCGAACTTACAGACACCCCATGACACGCACAAGTCCTGCCAGTACATGTGTACCAGCAGGACTCGTTTGTAGGGATAGTCAAACTCACAGGCTATGCTTGTGGACGACGTGTGTGCCAATCAGTCTGCATCTGATATGCATCAGCGACACGTAGCAATTCAGCCTCGCTGAAGGCTGGCCCAATCAACTGCAAGCCGACTGGTAAGCCACCGTCGAATCCACATGGCACCGAAATCCCCGGCAAGCCGGCCAAGCTGACTGGCAACGTACACACGTCCTGCAGGTACATGGCCACCGGATCATCGATGTTGTCGCCAAAGCGGAAGGCCACATTGGGCGAGGTCGGCGCAGCGATGATATCGACATCGGCAAATGCGTTGGCGAAATCTTGGCGAATCAGCGTACGCACCTGTTGCGCTCGTTTGTAGTAGGCGTCGTAGTACCCTGCTGAAAGCGCATATGTCCCCAACATGATGCGCCGCCGGACTTCGGGCCCAAACAAATCACCACGGGTCTGATCGAGTTGCTCGCGGTAACTGTCGCCGTCACTACGTGGGCCATAACGCACGCCATCAAAGCGAGCCAAATTCGACGAGGCCTCGGCGGTGGCAACAATGTAGTAGACCGGCAGTGCATACGAGCTATGTGGCAACGAAATTTCTTTGACGGTAGCCCCCAGTGACTCGAGCACGCCAATGGCAGTACGTACCGCATCGGCAGTACCCTGTTGCATGCCATCGACAAACAATTCAGTGGGAATACCCACACGCACACCACGCAAATCGCCACCGAGTGCGGCAACGTAATCGGGCACTTCGACAGGCGCCGACGTCGCATCCATCACGTCTTGGCCTGCCATCACCTGCAACATCATGGCACAATCACGCGCCGTCCAGGCCATGGGGCCGATTTGGTCGAGCGATGAAGCAAAGGCCACCAGCCCATAACGTGAAATACGCCCGTAGGTGGGCTTGAGGCCCGTGATACCACACAACGACGCTGGCTGACGAATACTGCCCCCCGTGTCGGTGCCCAATGTGCCAGCTGCCATGCCAGCAGCGACGGCCGCCGCCGAACCACCACTTGAGCCACCAGGTACGCACGAGGTGTCCCACGGGTTGCGGGTCAACTGGAAGGCGCTATTTTCGGTCGAAGAGCCCATGGCGAATTCGTCCATGTTGAGCTTACCCAACAGCACGGCTCCAGCCTCTTTGAGGCGAGTTACGGCAGTGGCATCGTACGGCGGGCGATAGTTTTCGAGCACTTTGGAGGCACAGGTGGTGGGCAACCCCTTGGTCGACAGCACGTCTTTGATGCCCAGAGGAACCCCCAACAATCCGCCCCGTTCGCCGGCAGCAAGGCGCGCATCAGCAGCAACTGCCTGGGCGCGAGCACCTGCTTCATCTACATGCAAATACGCACCAATGGTGGCGTTTTGGGTGGTAATTTGGGCCAACATCGCTTCGGTGAGCTGTACAGACGTCACTGCCCCCGTGTCAAGCTGCTGACGCATCTCAGTAATGGTTAGATTATGCAGGTTGTTCATGCGGTATCCCGTTCAATATCCTTTATTGCGGCCAGTAACAATATCGACAAAGGTCTTGATGCAAATCTTGATATCGAAAAGCAACGACCAATTCTCTACATAGTATAAGTCGTAACGGGTACGGTCTTCAATGCTGGTATCACCGCGCAAACCGTTGGCCTGTGCCCACCCAGTAATCCCTGCCTTCTGCTTGTGACGACGCATGTAATACGGGATCTGCTGACTAAACCGCTCGACCCATACCACCTGCTCGGGGCGTGGCCCGACCACGCTCATCTCACCACGTATCACATTGATGAAATTGGGCAGTTCGTCGAGTGATGTTTTGCGCAAAAACGTGCCAATGCGCGTACGCCGCGGATCATCTTTGGTGGTCCAATTGCCGATATCTGGAGCATCGACACGCATCGTACGGAACTTAATCGTCGGGAATGGGATGCCGTCAAGACCGACCCGTGGCTGCACGAAAAACACTGGGCCACGCGATTCAAGTTTGATGAGCAACGCAATCAACATCATCATCGGTGACACCACCAACAACAACGCCGATGCAAACACCAAATCATACAAACGCTTCAACAGCTGATTGAGTGGATTGGCCAGGGCCCCATTGCGCACATTCAGCAACGGTAATCCGGCCACATCATTGTCTGACACCACATTGTTGGTAATCAGGGTAAAGGCATCAGGGTAGAGTTTGACCTCGACGTGCTCGTCTTCGGCCAACATGATGATGTCAAACAACTCGTGTGAAGCTCGCCCCGACAACGCCACAATCACCAAGTCGATCTGATTGGCACGAATGATGGCGCCGATATCGGCAAATGTACTCAAGACGGTGGCAGATCCAACGGTTGTGCCTACCTGCAGGGTATCTGAAGCGAACCCCACCACCTGGTAGCCCAGACTTGGATCACGCGTAATCGAGCGATACACCAACTGCCCAGGATCAAGAGCTCCGATAATCAGCACCCGCCGCAAATCATACCCACGACGACGCGCGTGCGACAAACCGGTACGATACACGATGCGACCCACCACAGCTCCCAGCACGAGCATCAACCACCCACCGAGCAACGCTACACTGTCGAGTGGCACTTCAATGAAGCCAAATTGCGGCAACATGAGGTTGGTGATATACACAAAAAATACGCCAATGGTGACCGTCACCAGCAACTTGAAACTCTCGTCGATCCGTGACACACCACGGGGCAACGAGTACATTCCGGTCACAGCATAGACCGCAAAAAATATGATGTTGAACAGCACCAAAAACATCCCCACTGCACTCATTGGCGTGTTGTCAAAACGCGCCTGCAGTTCGATGTTGAGTGGCACGACGGTATATCGTGCTAGCACCAACGAACCATTGGTCACCAGCACATCCGTACATACTGCAGCAAACGTCACGATGATTCGATTACGCCACAAACGCCATAACATACGGTTAGCCGACTCGCCTTGGCCCTGTGGCACGGAAGTAATTGCGGACAAGACTGAGTTGCTCCTTCATGGTAATCCCCGCCTCGATGAACCATCGCAACGGGAGTGGAGTAGTGTCTGCATAATAGCGCCGAAAGAAAATGCGCATCGCATCATAAAAATATCGAATGGTCTGGGCCGGCCGCTGCCGACTCGATGCCCGCTTGACGTGATGCACGACGGCATCTGCCACATAGACAATTCGCCATCCGTACTGCTTGAAGCGATAACACCAATCCAAATCTTCACCATACATGAAGTAGGCTTCATCGAGTAAACCTACCTCGCGCAAAACTGCCGTAGGCATGAGCATACATGCCCCCACCAATGCATCGACCTCGATCGTCTCACGTGGGTCGACGTACGTCATATTATACCGACCAAATCGTGGACTGCGTGGGAAGAGCTTGGCCAGCCCAATCATACGCCAAAACGACACCTCGGGTGTCGGGAATGAACGCCGACACGCCAAATCCAATGACCCATCTGGCAATAATAAGCGCGGACCGACTGCACCAACATCTGCGTGCTCGACCAGGTAATTCGCCAATATGTCAAACGCACCTGCCTCGACCACCGTATCGGGATTCAAAATCATGGCAAACTGTGGTGCATCCGCTGCATCGATAATCTGCCGCAATGCCAAGTTGTTTGCATAGGCAAAACCACCGTTGTGCGCGCTCTCGATACATCGTACATGCGGGAATTCGTGACGTACCATGGCCACAGAATTATCGTCTGACCCGTTATCGACCACCCACACATCAAGCTGGTACTGCACACTCGCCTGCGCAAGTGAATGCAAACACGCTCGTAATAACGCTTGCGTATTGAAGTTGACAATGACCACGGCAATCGTCTGCATTGTGTTACCAATCTCGTGCAGAATGTACTCTCATCTTAACATCACTATGGTATGTCGTAAAGAGGCAAAAACGCTATTTTATTTGAATAAAACGCGGTATTTCTCTACGCTACCAAGGTCTACCACGTCGACAGACCAGTGTCATTGTAGCACGTCAGCGCCTCGAACGCAGGTAATGGGCTGTGGTATGCTTATGCACAGACAAATACTACTGAACGTTACGAGGAAGATATGCGTCACAACATCTCGACTGGCACACCCTGGGAAGCCATGGCTGGGTATTCACGAGCAGTCCGTATTGGCCATCACGTGGCAGTATCAGGCACGACGGCATCAAACAGTGATGGTGAAGTCCAACACCCCGGTGATGCAGGCGCGCAAACCACCTACATCATCCGCAAAATCGAAGCAGCCTTGCAGAGTGCCGGTGCATCCTTGCAGGACGTCATCCGCACCCGCATTTTTGTCGCCAACATTGACGATTGGGAGGCGGTAGCGCGGGCACATGGGGCCATTTTTGGCGAGATCCGCCCCGCCAATACATTGGTACGGGCTGCAATGGTCGATACGCGGATGTTGGTCGAAATCGAAGCAGACGCCATCATCACGACAGAGGACTAATCATGAGTGACATGCCAGACTTGCCACTACGCTATGAATCCACGGCGCCGCGAGTGGTCACACCGGCACCTGCACTTGTCATCTTGCTCCACGGCTATGGCAGCAACGAAGAAGACCTGCTACAACTCGCGCCGTACTTTCCAGATACGTGTCGCATTGTGTCGCTCCGAGCACCTTTTATGCTCATGCCGGGCTCCAACTGCTGGTACGAGCTCGATTTCACACCAAACGGCATCGTCTCTGACATCAGCCAGGCCCAACAATCGCTCGCCCGCGTCAATGAAAGCATTGATGCGGCCATTACGGCGTTCGAATGCGATCCTCGACGAGTCTTTGTGGTGGGATTCAGCCAGGGGGGTGGTCTGGCCGGTCTGGTTGCCATGCATCGCCACGACCTGGCAGGCGTGGCCGTTTTGAGTGGCATCAATCCATATGGACTCAGTAGCACTCCACTTGATGCACCACAATGCCCCATGCTCGTCGTACACGGTACATTCGACGAGGTGGTACCCGTGCATATAGGACACAGCACGCGCGACCAACTCACCGACGCCGGTGCCAATGTACGGTATGTCGAATACCCGATTGGGCATACCGTTGACCTGCGCGTCATTGCAGCGTTGACACGATTTTTGGCAGATTACCACGCATGAACAGCAATTCTCGCACATACCTCGAAGCTTTTATTGCTATCGAGCACAACCTGGCCGAACGCTGTGACCTCCCGCGAGGGGCACCGTTCACACAACTCGTCGACACACTGGCCAAACAACATGCCACGGTGCGCTACATGGCCGATGATCTCAAGGCTTTTGCACGCTTGCGCAACGTCATCGTCCATGAGCGTGGTGGCGGGCAGGTGCTGGCAGAGCCCAACGACTGGGCAGTACGCCGTATCCAACAAATCGCTGAATTACTCATCAAACCGCCCACAGTGGCCATGTTTACCCGTCGCCGTGTGATGAGTGTGTCGCACACCACTACCGTGTGCGCTGCCATGGCACTCATGGCCAAGCATCACTATTCACAATTGCCCGTGTTCCAAGGCCAACACTACATGGGCTTGCTGACCACGCGCACGCTCACCTACTGGATTGGATCGCAACCTGCACCATTTACCGATGTCTGTCAGACCCTGGTAGCTGAAGTCCTCCAATCTGCCGAACACTGGGAACGGGCTCATTTCGTGGCAGTTACGAGTGAGCTCACTGAAATTTTGGAGTTGTTTGCCGATCACAATCGTGAAAAAGGCCATCTGGATGCCATCCTCATCACGCATGATGGCCATAGCAGTAGTGATATCATCGGCATCATCGTCGCCGCAGATATTGTCCACATCAGTGCCGAGCTGAAGTTGTACAATGAATAAATAGGGTATTCACGAAGAAGGAAGCCGTCGTCTGCAAAGGAATGTTATGAGTCAGCAGTTTTTTCAGCCACAAATTGCGCTGTTGATTTGGTCTATCACCGCTGCATTAGCAGCAGCCGTGATTTATCGCAAAGGGCACCACATCGCCGGTGCATTGGCAGTTGGTATCGTTCTCGGGCCGCTGGCGCTGTTGGTAGCCTTGTTTATCCCTTTTCGCAACAATATACCACCCTCGTGACGTTGGATTGACGCAGCTAGGTGCGTCGCAAGAAAGGCAATGGGATGAATGGAACGGTCATTTATCGCATGGAGGGCGAGCAGAGTACAGTAGAGGTCATCGAGTACCCTTCACTCAACATCTCACGTCGTCCTGACCTTGCTGCTGTGGCGTTTTATGCTCAGCACATGGGGTTACGCCTGCGTCAACTGCGCATCACCCTCAACGGTGGCGGGGCAGTCATCGAGCCAGGCATGTTGCAATTCAGCCGGGGCACGATTACCACCAATACCAACGTAGGCGGGGCTTGGGGCTTCATCAAGCGTTTTTTGCAGCGGCGCTTCAACAATGAATCGATATTTCGCACCACCTTCCACGGCACTGGCGAAATCTACACCGAGCCGACGTTCGACCATTACATCTTGACTCGCCTCAACGGCAACGAAGAAGCAGTCGTCGACGATGGGCGCTATGTGGCCAGCGAAATCGGCATTGAGACCGGGCTTGCCATCAAAAAAACTGTGTCAACCGTGTTGTTTAGTTCTGACGAGTTTGCGCGCACACGCATCACCGGCACCGGTTGGGTAGCAGTGCAGAGTCCCATCCCCGCCAGTGACGTGCTCCGCATCGACCTCAACAACGAAGAACTGCGGGTAGACGGTAATATTGTCTTGTTTCGCAAAGGCGAGATTACGCAGGCCATCGATAACGCTACCGCCAATCCAGTCGGACTAGCGACGTCGGGCGAGGGTCTGGTACAAGTGTTCCGTGGTACTGGGCAAGTATGGTTGGCCCCGGCCGAATACGGCTACGAGCAACTCATCGAGATGCTCCAGACCGCCGGCATCCCCTACAAACAATCCAAAACCACCCTGCCACGGCGCAATTCACTATTGGAGGATTTGATACGGTGAGTATGTCTGATAACCCACGTGCCATCGTAGCTCAGGGCTACAATCGTATTGCAGAACGATTCCAGGAATGGAATACCACCCAGCGCGTCGAAGAGCGGTCACGGTATGTGCAAATCTTGCTCGATCATGCGCAACGCGGTATGCGACTGCTCGACCTCGGATGCGGGCAGGGCGTACCAATCACCAAACAGCTAGCTGACCGCTACCGAGTCACTGCCGTAGACATGTCGATTGCCAATGCCAAAAGTGCTGCCAACAACGTCCCCAAGGCACAAATCATCTGTGCCGACATGACCACATTGCAGTTCCCAGCCGAGTCGTTCGACGCCATTAGTGCTTTTTATTCGTTGATCCATGTACCCCGTGAAGACCTGCCAGACTTCCTCCAACGCATGACACGGTGGTTGCGACCCAATGGGTTGTTTGTGGGGTGTTTTACGGCATACGACATACCAGGCAGCGTCGAAGAATGGCTCGGGGCCCCCATGTACTGGAGTGGATTCGACAGCCAGCACAATCGCGATTTACTCCGAACTGCAGGACTGACCGTACATTCGGCCATCGAAGAAACCGCCGACGAAGACGGCGATGATGTGACGTTTTTGTGGGTCATCGCCGAACGACGCGTCATGTAACCTGGACCAGATTACCAATACCGGTCTTTTTTTGAAGGAAAGTCGCCATAGCATGTTGCAACACATCGATCATATCGGGCTGGCCGTCCACGACATCGACGAAGCAGTGGCCCTCTACGAATCACAGTTTCACATCGACAGCTGGGAATTTGTCGAAATCCCCGAGCGGCACATGCGTGTCGCCGTCACGAGTATTGGTGATAGCCTCATCGAGCTGATTGCGCCGACCTCGGATGAGGCTGCTTTCGCCAAGTATTTGGCCGAAAAAGGCCCTGGCATGCATCACATCGCCTATCGAGTCGACGATATTGTCGAGGCACTCGATCAGCTCAAGGCTCAAGGGATGCGCCTCGTGGACGAAACCCCTCGCCCCGGCCTGCACGACACGCTAGTTGCCTTCATCCATCCCAAAGCCACACTGGGCACACTCATCGAGTTGGTGCAACACCAATGAACCCCGTGCGCATCGGTGTCATCGGCTGCGGTCCGATTGCGCAGGCCGCACATCTGCCGGCCACGGTCAAAGCCCAAGGCGCTGAATTATATGCCATCTGCGACTTTTCGGCGCAGTTGCGTGACCATGCTCGTGCGGTGCACCGGCCGCAGCAAGTCTACAGTAGCGCCAACGAGCTGCTGGCCGACCCACGAGTCGAGGCGGTCATCATCGGTGTCGCCGATCAGTTTCACATCCCCTTGGCGCTGGCCGCATTGACTGCGGGCAAGCATGTCTTGGTCGAGAAACCACTCGGTATCGATGTCGAAAGTTGCCGTATGCTCGAGCAAGCCGCAGCCGCACAGCAGCTCGTGGTACAGGTGGGCCACAACAAGCGCTTCGATCCAGGCATTGCTTTTGCGGCCGACATGCGCCCACAGCTTGGTCCAGGATTGGCGTATCGCGGCTGGTACTGCGATTCAGCATACCGCTACACGGTCACCGATAACCTGCATCCTCACATTGTGCAGGCCAGCGACGCCCTCAGACCAGCCGACAACCCCAAAGGCAATCGGCGCCAGTACTTACTACTGACACACGGCAGCCACTTGGTCGACACCGCCATCTACCTGTGTGGTGAGATTGCACGTGTACAAACCCAGCTCGTACACCGTGATGAAAGCTGGTGTTGGTTTAGTGCCGTCACATTTGCCGACGGCAGTGTGGGGCATTTGGATTTGACGGTGACCATCAAAGGCGACCACCACGAAGGTTTCCAGCTCTACGCCCGTAACGGCAGCATTCAAGCCAAAACCTTTTTGCCGTGGTTTTTCAAGAGCAGTGATGTCGAAGTCTTCACGCATCATGATCAACAGTATCACCGGCCGCTCGGCGCTGACGGGCATTCATACAAACGCCAAATTGAAGGATTTGTGGGTGCAATACGCGGCCAGACTCCCCAGCGCGGCACCAGTGTGGCACAAGGTCGGCACATCCTGCAGGTGCTCGCCGCCATGAGTGAATCCGCACAGCGCGATGGGGGCTGGGTCACAGTAGCCGACCAAGGAGGGATGCCATGAGCTTCCGCATGGGCTGTGCAGTATGGTCGTACAAAGGCTGGGTAGGGTCGTTGTTCCCAGCGCGCAGCAAAAGTAGCGATTTTTTGCAGTTGTACGGCCAGCGCTTCCAAAATGTCGAAGGCAACACCACGTTTTATGCCATACCGAGCCCTGAAACAGTGCTGAAATGGCGTGACGACACCCCTGAGTCGTTTCGATTTTGCCTCAAGATTCCTCAGCAAATCAGTCACCAGGATGCGCTTGACCGCAATATTGAGGCCACACATGCCTTCCTCGCACGCATGGCACCACTTGGGCCACGCCTCGGCCCCCTGTTTTTGCAGTTGCCACCTGGATTCGGATTGCGGCGCATCGAGGAACTCGAACGATGGCTGGCAGCCTGGCCAACTCAGTATCAAGTTAGTGTGGAAGTGCGCCACCCAGATTGGTATACTACTTCTGGCGAAACGCAGTTGATAGAACTGTTGCATCGCTATCAGGTCGGGCACTGCCTGATGGACGTACGGCCACTCGATCTCGGCGATTTGCCGGGGGCCGAGGTCGACATGCAGCGTGCCCGTGACCACAAACCGCAGGTGCCCATGCGCCCATGGGTAACCGGCAACATGGTGCTCGTGCGCTATATCAGCCACCCCGATCAGGCTCGGAATCAGGCCTTGTGGTCCGAGTGGGCGCAGCGCATTGCCGATTGGTTGCAACAGGGCGTGCAGGTGGATTTTTTCATGCACTGCCCAGTTGAGCAACAATCACCGGATAATGCACGCGTGTTTTATCGCCAACTCCAACGTCTAGTATCACTGCCTGATTTGCCGTGGGAAGCGCATCAGACACCTGAACAGGGGCAACTTTTTTAGGCCCATCAACACTTTGCCCGATACACCTTCATATTCACCATTGTGGAGCACAAGCAACGCTGTGGACTACCTTGCAACACTCAACCAAGAACAAGCCGCTGCGGTGACTGCAGCCATTGGCCCAGTACTCGTCAAAGCGGGAGCTGGCAGTGGCAAAACCCGTGTATTGACGTTGCGGATTGCCCATCTCGTCAATCATCATCACGTCGACCCACAGCATATTTTGGCGCTGACGTTTACCAACAAAGCCGCCAAAGAAATGCGCACACGTCTGCGGCCATTGCTGGGGAATGCACTCAAGAAACTCACGACCGGGACCTTCCATTCGGTGTGTGTACGGATTTTGCGTCAACACATCGAAGGCAAAATCGGTCATTACACGCGCAATTTTAGTATTTATAGTGGTGATGAGCAGATGGACCTGGTGCAACGCAGTGTGGACGCTGCTCCTGAGCCATCGCCCGAGCCCATCGACACCGACGATGTGCTCCGTCGTATTTCGCGCGCCAAGAGCCGCCTACAAACTCCACGCATGCTCCTGGCACAGTCGCACAAACCCCAAGACCAGTGGGTGGCGTTGCGCTATCGCCACTACCAAGGCTTACTCGACGACGCCAACGCAGTCGATTTCGATGATTTGATTTTGTTGACTCATCGTCTGCTCAGCGAGCACGAGGATGTGCTCGATGCGGTGCAACAGCAGTGGCGGCATATTTTGGTGGATGAGTACCAAGATACCGACCCCAGTCAATTCAGCTTGGTGCGCATGCTCAGCGAGCCGGTGGGGGCACGACCACAGTCGTTGTTTGCCGTGGGCGACGCCATGCAGTCGATTTATGGGTTCCGCAACGCCGATCACACGATTATCACGCGTTTTGCTGAAACATTCCCACGCGCGCAAGTCATTGAGCTCAAAACCAATTACCGCAGTCGGCAGCCGATTTTGGATGCAGCCTACGGGGTGATTCGCCAGAGCCAATCTGTGGCCCCCATGCAACTCAATGCACATCTGAAACATCAACCAGGCGAACAGACCATCGTGTTTTTGGAGTATCAGAGCGGCAAAGAAGAGGCCGAAAAAATCGCCTACGAAATCAGCCTGATGGTCAACCGTGACGAGGGCAACCCGATGATGAGGGCATTGCAACAGGCCACACGGCGTCCCCGCGACATTGCCATTTTGTACCGCTCCAAGCATCTGAGTCGCTTGTACGAAGAAGCATTGCGCCGCTACCGAGTGCCCTACAAACTCAAAGGGCAACTCGGGTTCTACGACCGCGCCGTCATCCGCGACGTGATGGCGTATTTGCGCCTGGCCGTGAACCCGCGCGACAACATGGCGCTCAATCGGATTGCGGATGTGCCCAAGCGCGGCCTGAGTGCCAAACCGCTCAAAATCTTCAGCGTCGAGGCGGCGCGCCGCAATCTGGCCATTGCCGATGTGCTGAACGACATCATGATTCTGGCACAAATCGATGAAAAAGCGCGCACGGGTGCCCGCCAACTGCAGCAACTCCTGTCACGCATGCGCCAACGCATCAAAAACCACACGCCAGCCCGTGATTTGATCGAGGATATTCTCTTCCAAACACAGTACCTGGCCTATCTCGAGC
>VFQT010003188.1_pt1 | contig 15372 bp, 5 predicted proteins | sample 3512381 | NCBI WGS metagenome assembly VFQT01 (sample SAMN10412376, study PRJNA504923) | tailings metagenome | isolation source: Relicate 2 Philex TSF3 active mining site | place: Philippines: Tuba, Benguet | collected 2017-08-29 | reverse complement strand
ATGCGTTTCGAGATCGTCGTCATCGGTAACGAGCTCCTGAATGGAGACCTCGCAGACACCAACACGCAGCGGCTCGCGCGCCTCTTGAGGTCGCACGGGCTTGTGCTTCGGGAGGCGCACGTCGTCCCCGACCTGCTCGAGCCGATCGTGGCGGCCTTTCGCCTCGCGGCTTCCCGGGCCGAGGTCGTGCTCGTCTCGGGCGGGCTCGGACCGACGAGCGACGACCTGACCCTCGAGGCGGCGGCGGCCTTTGCGGGCGTGCCCCTCGAGACCCACGAGGAGACGGTCTCGAGACTGAAGGCGCGCTATGCGGCGCGCGGTGTCGTGATGACGCCGAACAACCTGCGTCAGGCCGAGGTCCCGCAGGGGGCGGAGGTCTTCGACAACCCCGTCGGCACAGCCCCCCATGTCCAGCTCGTCGTCGCGGGGGCGCGCGGTCCGGTGCGCTTCTTCTTTTTCCCCGGGGTGCCGGCCGAGTTGACGCGGCTCTCGTCGGATTATCTCGTGCCCTGGCTGCTGTCGAACGCTCCAGTCAAGCGCTACCAGAGCGCGTCCTTCCGAACTTTCGGCAAGCCCGAGTCCGCGGTCGCGATGGCGCTCGATCATCTGCCGAAGGACCCACGGCTGCATGTCGCTTATCGGGCGCATGTGCCGGAGATACAGGTCTCGCTGCACGTCGAGGACGAAGACCCCGCCTCGGGCCGGGCGCTCCTCGACGAGGCGTCAGCCGCGGTGCGGACGGCGCTCACAGACATCATCTTCTCCGAGGACAAGGACAAGAGCCTCGTGGCGGTCGTCGCCGAATTGCTCATCTCTCGCGGGGAGACCCTCGCCCTCGCCGAGAGTTGCACGGGCGGGCTTGTCGGCAAGCTCTGCACTGATCTCCCCGGATCCTCGCGCTTCTTTCTCGAGGGTTTCGTCGCCTACGCGAACGCCGCCAAAGTGGGCCGCCTCGGGGTCGACCCATCGCTCATCGAGGCCCACGGAGCGGTCTCTGAGCCGGTCGCACGTGCGATGGCCGAAGGGGCGAAACGGCTTTCGGGTGCCACCTGGGCGCTCGCGCTGACTGGGATCTCCGGCCCCGACGGAGGGAGCGAACAGAAGCCGGTGGGCACCGTCCACATCGCCCTTGCTGGGCCCGAGGGGAGCACCCACATCCTGAGGCGCTACCCCTTCGACCGCGAGCGCAACCGCATGGTGAGCGCCTTTGCGGCTCTCGACATGCTGCGACGAGCGCTCGTGCAGAAAAGCGCTTGACCCTGAACAAGTCGACTGATAATCCGTTCAGTACGTCGCGCGCGTTCAGTGTGGGCCTATCTCTTCCCTGACGGCGCCGCTTCGGGCATGAGGCTCGGGCCGATGACGTCTCGCACGGTGTTTCTTGAAGTTGAAACATCCGTGAAACAAAGTGAAACATCCATCGCCTGCCCCCGATGCTTCGGGTGCGGGCGCCTCAAGAGGTGACTCCATGTGCGCACAACCGAGAGCAGCAAAGGGCAACTCCGAGACCCGTTCCGAAAAAGCCGACCATGGCTCCGCGCGGGACTCCGCCCGAGACAAGGCCATCGAGGCCGCGTTCCAGGCGGTCGAGCGGCAGTTCGGCCAGGGCTCGATCATGCGCCTCAGCGAGGGCGAGAACCTGCTCGGCACCGTCCCTGTCATCCCGACGGGTTGCCTCCCTCTCGACATTGCGCTCGGCATCGGCGGTCTCCCGAAGGGGCGTATCGTCGAGGTCTTCGGGCCTGAGAGCTCGGGCAAGACGACCATCGCGCTGCACGTCGTCGCGAACGCCCAGAAAGCGGGCGGGGTTGCGGCCTACATCGACGCCGAGCACGCGCTCGACGTGACCTACGCACGAAAACTCGGCGTCCGTACAGAGGACCTCCTCATCTCGCAGCCCGATTATGGCGAGCAGGCGCTCGAGATCGCCGACATGCTCGTGAAGTCGAACGCCATCGACGTCCTCGTCGTCGACTCGGTTGCGGCCCTCGTGCCGAAGGCCGAACTCGAGGGCGAGATGGGTGACTCGCACATGGGTCTGCATGCGCGTCTCATGTCGCAGGCGCTCCGCAAGCTGACGGGCTCGATCTCCAAGAGCCGCACCTGCGTCATCTTCATCAACCAGATCCGCAACAAGATCGGCGTCATGTTCGGCAACCCCGAGACGACGACCGGCGGCAACGCGCTCAAGTTCTACGCGACGATCCGCATCGACATCCGCCGCATCGGCTCGCTGAAAGAGGGCGAGGACGTCGGCAACGAGACCAAGGTGACGGTCGTCAAGAACAAGATGGCGCCTCCCTTCAAGAAGGTGCAGTTCGACATCACCTACGGCGAGGGCGTCTCGCGCGAGGGCTCGCTCATCGACATGGGGACGGAGCTACGCTTCATCGAGAAGTCGGGCTCGTGGTTCTCCTACAACGGGGAGCGGCTCGGCCAGGGGCGCGAGAACGTGAAGAAGTTCCTGCGCGAAAACCCCGAGGTCGCGCAAAAGATCGAGTTCGCGATCCTCGAGCATCACGGCATCATGAGGGCTGCGGCCCCCGAGGCCTCGGCCTGACCGCTCAGGGAGCGTGTCGCTGCGGGTTTCGATCAACTCCCTGGTGAGCACATGAGTGGGCGGTGACGGGGTTGCCGCCCGCTCTGCTTGTGGCTCATTATCTTGCCTCGCTCTGAACGCAATCCATTCCGTCAGGAGGACCCCGTGAAGGATTTTGTGCTGGATGAAGACATGCAGCGCCACATCAAGGCCGTGGCGGACATGGATGAGGCTTCCAAAATGAAGCTGACGCACTTTGGCATCCCGGTGTGCTGGTGTCTCACCATCCAGGTGCCAGGCTGGTCGAAGTATGCGCCGATGCCGATCTCGCAGGGCCTTGGGAAAATCATCTCAGGGGAAGCCTGAGTCTTCGCTTCCTCCTTGCACCCGACCCTTGAAAACGGCCGGGGTGTGCGCTAGTGGCGCACCTTCGCGGATGGACTCCGCAGATAGGAACGGGGGCGAGACATGACCTGGACGGCTGCCAAGATTCGCAAGACCTTCGTCGACTACTTCGTCGAGCGCGGACATCGCCACGTGCGCAGCTCGGCGCTCATCCCAGGCAACGACCCCACGCTGTATTTCACCAACTCGGGCATGGTGCAGTTCAAAGACGTCTTCGTCGGCGCGCGCGCGACCGATTACGTCCGTGCGACGACCGTCCAGAAGTGCCTGCGCGTCTCTGGAAAGCATAACGATCTCGAAAACGTCGGCCGCACCGCGCGCCATCATACGTTCTTCGAGATGCTCGGCAATTTCAGCTTTGGCGACTACTTCAAGAAGGACGCGATCAACTACGCGTGGGAACTCCTGACGAAGGTCTTCGAGCTGCCCGTCGACAAGCTCCACGTGTCGGTCCATCCCGAGGACGAGGAGGCGCTCGTCCACTGGCGTGACGTCATCGGCGTCAATCCGGCCCAAATCCACAAAGATCCCAGCAACTTCTGGCAGATGGGCGATGTCGGGCCTTGCGGCCCGTGTTCGGAGATCCACATCGACCTCGGGCCGAAGATGTCGGGCGGCAAGGTCGATGTCGCCTACGGCACCCCCGAGGGTGAGCACCGCTATCTCGAGCTCTGGAACCTCGTCTTCATGCAGTTCGAGCGCGCCTTTGGCGCCGATGGCACGATTGTTCAGACCTCGCTGCCCAAGCCCTCCATCGACACCGGGGCGGGTCTCGAGCGCCTCGTCGCGGTCCTGCAGGGCAAGTTCAACAACTACGACACCGACCTGTTCACGCCGATCATCGACGTGGTCGCGAAGAAGGCAGGTGTCACCTATCTCACCAACCCCGAGACCGACGTCGCGCTGCGCGTCATCGCCGACCACACGCGCGCCACCGCGAGCCTCGTCGCCGATGGCATCTACCCCGACAACGAGGGCCGCGGCTATGTGCTCCGCCGCATCATGCGCCGCGCGATCCGCTTTGGCCGCATGCTCGGCCTCGAAGAGCCGTTCCTCGTCGATACGACCGCGACGATGATCGAGATGCTCGGCGATGTGTACCCCGAGCTCGTCGAGGCGAAGGACACGATCTACCGCATCGTGCTGCAGGAGGAGAAGCGCTTCGGACGCACCATCAAGGCGGGTCTCAAGCTGCTGAACGACGAGACCGAGAAGGTCCGGGCCTCAGGCGGCAAGCAGCTCTCGGGCGAGGTCGCCTTCGTGCTCTACGACACGCACGGCTTCCCCCTCGACCTCACGGGCCTCATCCTCGAAGAGCAGGGGCTCACCCTCGATCATGCGGGCTTCGAGAGCGCGATGGAGGCGCAGCGTGCGCGAGCCCGCGCGGCCTCGAAGTTCGGCACGGTCGACAAGGGCGCTTATCAGGCGCTTGTCGAGGGCGGCATCGCGACGACCCACTTCGTTGGCTACACCGACGACCGCTGCGATGGTGAGGTGCTCGCGCTGCTCGTCGAGGGTGAGCGCGTCCCCCACGCGGCGGCGGGTCAAAGGGTCGAGATCGTCGTCGATCGCACCCCGTTCTACGCCGAGTCGGGCGGTCAGGTCGGTGATGCCGGGCTCATGCTGCGGGCCGAGTCGGGCCTCAAGGTGCGGGTCGAAGACGTGCAGAAGCCCTTTGGCGATGTCTTCGTCCACATCGCGGTGGTGGAAGACGGGACGCTCCGCGAGGGCGACAAGGTGACGCTCGAGATCGATCGCGCCGGCCGGAACGCGACGCGCAAGAACCACAGCGCGACCCACCTGATGCACGACGCTTTGCGCAAGGTCCTCGGCGGCCATGTGCGGCAGCGCGGTTCGCTCGTCGGGCCGCAGCGCCTGCGATTCGACTTCAGCCACACGGGGGCGATGACCGACGAGGAGATCCGTCAGGTCGAGCTCTTCGTGAACCGCCACGTCGTTGACAACGAGTCGGTCGAGACCGATGTCCTCGGCTACGACGCGGCCATCGCGAAGGGCGCGATCGCGTTCTTCGAGGAAAAATACGGCGACGAGGTCCGTGTGCTTTCGGTCGGTTCTTCGTCGGTCGAGCTCTGCGGCGGGACGCACGTCTCGCGTACGGGCGACATCGGGCTCTTCAAGATCTTGTCCGAGGGCCCGATTTCCGCGGGTGTCCGCCGCATCGAGGCGGTGACTGGCATGCAGGCGGTCGACTTCGCGCTTCGCCGCGATGCCCAGGTCCGCGCGATCGCGTCCGAGCTGCGCGTGCCCGCCGATGACATCCTCGAGCGCTTCGACAAGGTCCTCGAGGAAAAGCGCCAGCTCGCGCAGGACCTCGCGAATGCGCGTCTCGAGTGGCGTAAGGCCGAGGCGGCTGCGGGAATCCGCAACGCGAAGGTCGTCGGTCAGGCGAAGGTCGCGGCGATCCGCCTCGATGGCGTGCCCGGCAAGGACCTCCGCGCGCTCGCCGAGTCCCTGAGGGACCAGCTCGGCAGCGGCGTGCTGCTCGTCACTGGCACCGATGAGGGCAAGGTGAGCCTCGTCGTCGCGAACACGAGTGACGTCCGCGCGAAGGTGCCCGCTGGCGCGATCGTGTCGGAGCTCGCACAGCTCGTCGGTGGCAAGGGCGGCGGCAAGCCCGATGTGGCGCAGGCCGGAGGCTCGGACGCGAGCCGCCTCGATGCGCTCGTCTCGGCGTTTTACGCAAAGGTCGAGTCCGCCCTTGCCTGAAGTCGGAGGGGCGACGTCCTCGTCGCCTCGTCTGTCGACACTGGAGAGGCGACGTCCTCATCGCCTGGTCTGCTGTCTGTCGACACCTCGGGAATCAATGCCACCACCTCCGCCTTTGCGCCTCGGGTTCGAAAGGCAGGACGCCCGCGTTCGCATCCTTGACACGGTGCGTCATCCTTCCGATATCCCCCCGACTCCCTGACACCACAGGGTCGAGCTGATGAGGTCGTCGATGCGCGCGCTGATCGTTTCCTGGCTCCTGCTCTTCTCTCTCGGGCTCTCGTCTGGGGCCTTCGCGGGTCCGGCCTTCGTCTGGATGCCGCGTGATTCGGGCTCGGGCGAGGTCTATGTCCCCGTCTACTTCAACGCGACCGGTTCGGCCGCGGCGGCGATCGCCGAAGAGGCCATGAAGAAGCTCGCCGCCGAGCTCCCCGAGGTCTCCGCGATCGCCATTCGTTTCGATGCCTTCGCGGCCGAACTCACGATCGATGCGAGCAAGCTCCTCGACCCCGCAGTCGCCGACCGCGCCCTCGGCGCCGTCTTCCACACGCTCCGCGGTGTCGGCTTCGACGAGGTCCGCCTCCCCGGTCGCCCGCTCTCCGGCGCGGATTTCACCCGCGGCGCCTTTACAGGTGTCCACTCGATCGGCGCGGCCATCGCGAACAAGGTCTCGGGCTGGGTCGACGTCGCGGGCACACCCATCCCCGCGGCGGCATTCTATAAGCGCCTCGAGGCGGGCGACAAGGATCTGCAGGCGGCGATGAAGCTGCTCCTCGAGCAGGGCTCGCCCGACGTCCGCATCCTGCTCACCGACCGCATCGAGAGCCTCAAGGTCAAAGACCACGACGGGCTCGTCATCCCGCGCCTCGAGGATAGCGACGCGCGTGTCCGCCTCGTCGCGATCCGCCACTTCCAGAAGTCGCCGTCCCAGAGCGCGCTCAAGGCCATCGCGGCCCTCGTCGACCGTGACACCGACAACGGCGTCCGCCTCGAGGCGGTCAAGGTCCTCGTCGCGAGCGGCAAGAAGGAATACGAGCGCTACCTCCTCCTCGACAAGCTCAATGCCGCCGACGCGAGCGTCGTCATCGACGCCGCGAAGGGCCTTGCGCAAAGCCGCGACAAGAAGTTCATGGCGGCCATTGCCGGACTCGGCGCGCACGCGAACCCGTCGGTCCGCGAGACCGCGGTCGATCTCCTCACCGAGGCGGGCGAGTTCGCGCTGCTCGTAGGCATGGTCAACAACGAGGCCCTTACCCCGGATGTCCGCGAGCGAGCCGCGAAGCAACTCGCCGAGCGCGCTCAGGGAGCAGATCGCGCCACCGGTCTCTCCTGGCTCGTCGCTTCGGGCAGCGCTGAGGCGGCGCTCTTTGCCGCCAAGAAGTGCCGCGATGACGTCGTCATCGGGACCGCACCAGCGCTCGGCAAGGCCCTCTCGCGCAGCGAGGTCGAGGTGCGCAAGGTGGCGGCCGAGGCGCTCGGCAAGCTGAAGGACCCGATTGGCCTCGAGCCCCTCGCGAAGGCCCTCCGCGCTGCGACGGACGCCTCGGAGAAAGAGCACTACGCTGCGCAGGCCTCGGTCATCATCGCGATCCAGCCCGTCGACCAGGCCATCGCCATCGCGAACTCGACCGACGCGACCCTGCGTGAGCTCGCCATCCGCGCGCTCGCGGCGTTCTCGAAGGACAAGCCGAACGCGAAGGTCAACGACGTGCTCAAAAAGGCGCTGTCCGCGAGCGAGCCCGGCACCCGCCAGGCGGCGGCCTTTGCCCTCGCGCGCGTCAATGACGACGGCGTCCTCGCGGACCTCGTGAAGCTCGAGTCCGACAGCGACCCAGAGATTCGCGCCCAGGTGGCCTTTGCCATCGGGCGCTCGAAGGTCGCCGCCCATGATGTCTTGCTCATCAAGTATCTCGATGATCAAGACAATCGCGTGAAGGAGGCGGCGCTCGTCTCGATTCAGGCAAAGAAGCTCGCCGCGGCCCAGAACAAGGTCGTCTTCCTCGTCGCCAACCGCAAGGTCGAGGTCCGACGCGAGGCGATGCGCGCCCTCGTCCTCATCGCGAAGCCCGCGGACTCAGCCCTCTTCGATGTCTACGCAAAGGGGATGCAGGACGAGGACGTCGCCCTCCGTATGTCCGCTATCGACGGGCTCGTGCCCTTTGCCGACGGCCGCGCCGCGCAGTACATCGGGCTGCCCCTTCTCGACGACCGCTCCCCGAAGGAGCTGAAGATGAAGGTCATCGAGGCGCTCGGTGGACTCGGCACCCCCGACGCTGTCGAGCACGCGGTCCGCGGTCTCTTCGACGAGGATCGCGAGGTCAAGCTCGCCACCTTGAGCGCGCTCGAGAAACTCAAGAGCGACAAGGCGCAGCGACCCCTTCAGGAGTTCTGGAAGGGCGAGCAGGACGCCGAGGTCAAGGCCCGCGCCGACGAGGTCCTTCGGACCCTGTGAGCGCATCGAGGTGCCTCTGTTTTCAGAGGCCTCCAAAAATCACCTCATGTTTCTCGTGCGAGTTGACGACTCGATCGGGTGGTTGCGTCGTGGTCGGGGCCTCCTGGACAAGCTCGGAGCCGCCACAGACGCCGTGCCGAGGGGGCTCGATGCGCACGGGTTCATTACTTCTGCGAGCCTTGAAAGGACCTGAAGACAAGCGCACAATGCGTCCGCTCGGCGTTTGGACGATGGTCCTCGCGCTGACACCTCCGAGAGGCGCGCGGTGAACAAGAACTGGTTCGGGACTCTCTTCGTCGTGATGGTGTCGTGGCTCTCAACGCTGGGCTGCTCCGAGGACGTCAAGCGGGTCGACACATCCTGTTTCGAGGAGGGTCGCTGCGCCTGCCGTTTCAATTCCGATTGCGGCGCGGGGGCCTTGTGCATCGATGGCGATTGCCGTCTCGACTTCACCGGTCTCATCGACACGATCGATTCCGGGGTCGATGCAGATGCGGGCGAACAAGACGCGACCCCCGCCGAAGGCAGCTTTCTCGCGCCTTGCGAGACCGACTCGGAGTGCAATTCGGGTCGATGTGTGGAGGTCGATGGCGGCGCGAAGGTCTGCACCCGGACCTGCATCGAGACCTGTCCGACGGGGTGGAGCTGTCGAGGGCTCGGGGCGGGCGCTTCGATCGGGTTTTATTGTCTGCCCGACCGCGACCGGCTCTGTGAACCATGCAGCGCCGAGGCGGCCTGTCCTGCGGAGGGCGCGCATTGCATCAAGGTCGGCGAGGGGACGGCCTGCGGTCGGGCTTGCGGCGACGGGTGCCCGGAAGGCTACGCGTGTGGCGCCGCGACCACCATCGACGGGCAGTCCGTCGAGCAGTGCCTGCCGGTGTCGGGGGGCTGTCAGTGTCAACCAGGCTCCGAGGGAGAGCAGGTCGGCTGCAATGTCGAGAACGACATCGGTCGTTGCAGCGGCGTAAGGGTGTGCCAGGCGGATGGCACGCTCGGCGCTTGCAACGCGAGGACGCCGAAGGCCGAGACCTGCAACGGGGTCGATGACGACTGCAATGGCTTCATCGACGACGAGGTGCCGACCTCGCCCTGTGAGGTGGTCAACGACGCGGGTCGCTGCATCGGCGAGCGGCTCTGCCTTCCTGGGGCGGGCGAAGTCTGCACGGCGGCGACCCCGAAGAACGAGACCTGCGACTATCTCGACGAGGATTGCGACGGTCAGACTGACGAGGATTTCCGGGATTTGACCGGTCGGATAGGAGTGTTCGAGCATTGCGGTGCCTGCGGCGAGTCCTGCGAGGGCCGTTTTGCGCACGCGACCGAGACCCGTTGCCTCGTCCCAGCCGACGTCAGCGCCTCACCGCGCTGCGTCGTCGAGCGCTGTGCCGAGGGCTATGTGCGGGTGAGCGAGACGAGCTGCGCGCGGCCCATCGACCTCCTGTGCGCGCCATGCCTCACCGACAGCGTCTGCGGGGGGCCCGCGGACCGTTGCCTCGCCCTCGACAGCGTCGGTGATCGCCGCTTCTGCGGGCGGGATTGCGGCCCCGACAGCATCTACGGGCCCGAGTGCCCTGCGGGGTACACGTGTCGTGTCGATGGCGACTCCTCGCAGTGTGTCCCCGAGGCGGGGTCGTGCGATTGCTCGGCCTTCAACGACGGACAGACCCGGCCCTGCTCGGTCCAGAACGAACATGGGACCTGCTTTGGTGTCGCGCGCTGCGATGCCGCGGTCGGGTGGACGGGCTGCACCGCGAAGACGCCCGTCGCCGAGGTGTGCAATGGCCTCGACGAGGACTGCGACGGCATCAGTGACGATGGGCTCGGGGGCGCGCCATGTCTTCGGACGAACGCCTTCGGGAGTTGTCCAGGCAGAAAGGTCTGCGACGGCGCGAGCGGTGAGCTCACCTGTGTCGGGGTCGATGCCGCCGCCGAGGTGTGCAACGGGCTCGATGACGACTGCGACGGCGAGACGGACGAGGACTTCGCGACCAACGTGAGGGACGCAAACGGGCGCGTGGTGGCCCTGAAATATGGGCTCAGCGACGCCCATTGCGGCGGGTGCAATCTCAAGTGTCAGGCCCAGAGTCCAGCGACCGAGGCGCGCTGCGATGGCAGCGGGAGCCAGCCGTTCTGCCGCATCGAGGCCTGCGAGGACGGCTACTGGGTCGACGATGGCCGCGTGTGTCTGCCTCGACCGTCGGGCAACCTGTGTCTCCCCTGCGAGTCTGACGCCGAGTGCCTCGGCCCGAACGACCGTTGCGTCCTCGGACCCGACGGCGGGCGATGTGCGCGCGATTGCGGGCTCGGTTCGATTTATGACGGGGAAGACGGCGCGTGCACGGGTATCGGGGGCGAGCGGGGTTGTTGCCCGGAGCGCTACCTCTGCACCCTCGAGACGGCGCTCGGCGCGACCCTATGCCTGCCCGAGTCCGGTGATTGCTCTTGCAATGCGAACGGAAAGCTCAGGAGTTGCGCTGTCGAGAACGCCTTCGGCCGCTGCACCGGGCTCGAGACGTGTACGGCCGAGGGGCCCGATGCGGGCTGGGGAGGGTGCTCCGCGAAGGCACCCGCGCAAGAGGTCTGCAACGGGGTCGATGATGATTGTGACGGGCTTGTCGATGCAGCCGACCCCGACATCGACACGAGCGGGCTCGAGGGCTTCCCCGATTGCGCGCGGGTGAGTGACGCATGCTCGGGCCGCTGGCTCTGCGCGGGCCCGGACGGCTGGACCTGCACGGCCCGCGAGCCTGAACCCGAGGTCTGCAATGGTCGCGACGACGACTGCGACGGCTTCGTCGACGATGGCTACGTCGACCGCCGCGGCCAGTTCACGACGGTCGCACATTGCGGTGGTTGTGGTCTTGATTGCCGCGCGGCGATCGAGCACCTCGCCTCCGACGAGAGCGTCGCCTGCGAGGTCCTCGATGGCGCCCCGAGGTGCGTCCCGCTCGCCTGCGAGTCGGGTTTCATCCCCTTCCCAGCAGGCGCGCCGAGGGTCTGTCTCCCGCTTTCTGCGGCGAGTTGCAGGCCCTGCCTCAACGACGGCGAGTGCGGGCTCGGAGGCGACCGTTGCCTCGAGGTCGGGGCGGGCGAAGGCACTTACTGCGCACAGCCCTGTGGCGCGGACTCGAAGTACGCGGGGTGTACGGGGCGTCTCGGCGAGCAGGGGTGTTGTGCTGAGGGTTTCACCTGCGAGCTCGAGGGCGGTCAGGCCCTGTGTATGCCGACGAGCGGGAGCTGCACCTGCACGCAAGAGCGGCTCGGCGCGCTGCGCGAATGTGAAGTCTCTGGCAACGGTGGCGCGACGACCTGCTTTGGGGTCGAGACCTGTGAGCTCGGGGGCGGGCTCCCGCGCTGGTCGAGCTGCGATTTCTCCGACAACGTCGAGGTCTGCGACGGGCTCGACAACGACTGCGACGGGCTCTCCGACGAGGGGTTCACCGTGGGTGGCGCCTATGTGTCGAACGCCCATTGCGGCGCCTGTGGGCGCAATTGCGACCTCGCCTTCGCCGCGTCCCTCAACGCTGCGGGCGCTTGTGACGTCGGCGCGCTCGGCGGGCCTCGCTGTGAGCTCGCGGGTTGTCTCGAGACGACCGAGCCCGCGGGAGTCCTCTGCCGTGACGATGTCGATTGCGCTTCGGGGCGCTGCGATCCCGACCGCCACCTTTGTCGCACGGTCTGTCGCAGCACGGCGGATTGCGGGGCAGGGCGGGTTTGCGATGACGGTGTCTGCGCAACTCCATGTGCGAGCTCGGCGACCTGTGCGAGCGCGTTTGGGTCCCAGGCGAAGTGTGTCGAGGCTCTCTGCCAGGTCGATTTCTCGTGGGTCGATTTCGACGGGATCTCGGGGAATGGCTGTGAATGCGGCATCGGAAAGGGGCTCGGCGAAGACCGGCCCGATGTGCCAAATCGCGTGACCACTGCCGGTAACACCTACGTGGACGGCAATTGCGACGGGGTCGACGGGGACATCTCGAGCGCGATCTTCGTCCGCGCGGGCGAGCTCTTCGGCGATGGTTCCCTCGAGTCACCCTTTGGGACCCTGAACGAGGCCCTCGGTGCGCTCGACCGCTCGAGCCCCGCGGCGACCTCGGCGACCCCCATCCTCGTCGCGGGTGGGGTCTACGAGGAGGCGATAGAGCTCGTCCGCGGCGTCGTCCTCCATGGCGGTTATGCGGACGATTTCCAGAGCCGCGACATCGTGCTCTACCCGACGATTATCGCGCCAATGGCGGTCGATCCCTCACGCCTCGCCGCCGTCTTCGGAACGGGGATCGACGTGCCGACCGAGCTCGTCGGCTTCACCATCCTCGGCGTCGATGCGACCTCGCCTGGAGGCGCGACTTACGGGCTCCTCCTCAGGGACTCGACGAGCGCGCTGCGTGTCGTCAACTGCCTCGTCGTCGGAGGTCGCGCGGCGCCGGGCACCCCCGGACAGAACGGCGCGAGCGGGCTGAACGGCGGTGATGGAAGCCGGGGGCTCGACTCGAGGGAGTGCGCCGACGCGAAGTGCACCAACGGGACCGAGACCCAGGCAGGCGGCGCGGGGGGCGTCAATGCAGCCTGTGTCGCTGTCGGATGCGTCGGCATGGAGAGCGACACGAACGAGAGCCCGCAGGTGAAGGACGACCCGGTCGCGGGCTGCACCTATGCGCGCGGCGGGGACCGGGGCACATACCAGGGCGCCGCGGTGAGCCTCTGCAAATATGACTTCAGTCCCGGCGGCAACCAGGTCGGCGGCAACGGGACCGACGGCGCTGATGGTCTGGACGCGAGCGGTGGTGCGGGGTGCGCGGACGCCGACGGACTGGTCGTCGGCGGCATCTGGAGCGGCGGCGCGGGTCTCCCCGGTGTGGCAGGCGGGGTCGGGGGCGGAGGCAATGGCGGGGCGGCAGGCGGGTGGATCGTCAATAACAAGACGACGGCTTGCACGATCCCCGGGGTGGGGCTCAACCGCGGTGACCTCGGAGCGTCGGGCGGTGGCGGCGGTGCCGGCGGCTGCGGAGGTGCAGGTGGCGGAGGTGGTGGGTCCGGAGGTGCCTCGTTCGCAGTCTTCATCGCGCCTCGGGGGGCAAGCCAGCCCCGGCTCGAGTTCAACACCATCGTGCGCGGCGTCGGAGGGCAGGGGGGCGCCGGCGGAAATGGCGGGACGGGTGGGCGCGGTGGCACGGGAGGCACCGGGGGAATCGCGCTATGGCCCGCCTGGGGTGCGGGGATCGGCGGGACGGGTGGCCGCGGGGGCGACGGAGGCGATGCGGGCGGTGGCGGTGGCGGCTGCGGCGGGCCGTCCTACGGGATCGCCGGGCTCGGGATCTCCGCGGCGGGCTACGCCAACGTGAACATGTTCCCGCTCGGGGATGGCGTCGAGACGGGGGGGGTCGGCGGGGCAGGTGGTCTGTCGGCGGGGGCTCAGATGGGCGGCGCGGGCGGGCGCGGCGAGAGCCGCAACGTCAAGAGCTTCTGAGGGGGACACCATGAGGAAGGGATTGGAAAGACACCTCGGACTTCACTTTCGGGTTGCGCTGCTCGTCTTGAGCCTCGGGGCCTGTCAGGACAAATCGGGAGATGTGCGAAATCGCACACTGCTGTCATGTGCCGATCGAGCCTGCGAATGTGTCTTCTCGAGCGAGTGTCCGGAGCCCATGCAGTGCTTCGATGGGGCCTGCGCTGAGCTTGTGCAGGACCGCGACGCCGATGTGCGGAGCGAGCCCGAGGTCGAGGAGGTGGGCGACGTCGAGAGGCAGGAGTTCGGGGCCTTCTGCCTCGAGAACACGGACTGCGAGAGCGGGTACTGCCTGACTGACGGCGAGGGTGGCTACTGCACGCGGGTATGCGCCGAAGGGTGTCCAGAGGACTGGCAGTGTAAGGAGGTTTCGGAGATGGCCGATCCGGTGTCGCTTTGCGCACGCGACGAGCGGAGGCTGTGCCTGCCGTGCGAAAACGACGAGGCCTGCGGCGGTTCGCGCGACAGATGCCTCGACATCGGTGGAGGACGTTTCTGCTCGGCCGACTGCCGCGTCGAGAGCTGCCCCGAGGGCTATCGCTGCGAGGACGTCGGGGGCGAGCGGCAATGTATTCCCGAAAACGGGACCTGCGACTGCACGGCGCTGTCGGCGGGCCTCGAGAAGGCGTGCAGCGCTGAGAACGCGTTCGGCGTGTGCTTCGGTGTGGAGAGCTGCGACCCGCTGCGCGGCTTCGTCGGCTGCAGTGCGAGGGTGCCAGCACAAGAGTCCTGCAACGGGGCCGACGACGACTGCGATGGTGCGACAGATGAAGGGGAGGAGGCGAGCGCGTGCACGCGGAGCAATGAGTTCGGGACCTGCGGCGGGGTCGAGACCTGCCGGGGGGTGTCTGGCCGGGTGTGCTCGGCGAGGGTGCCTAGCCCCGAGGTCTGCAACGACGTCGACGACGACTGCGATGGAGAGACCGACGAGGACTTCAAGGAGGGCGGTGAGTTTCCGCAGACGCTCGAGCATTGCGGGGCCTGCGGGCGAGACTGCAGCGAGCGTTTTGCCTTCGCGAGCGAGGTCGCTTGTGACGCCACGGGCGGCAGTCCGGTGTGTGTATTGCGGGCCTGCGAACCGGGCTACATCCTGAGCGGTGGGGCTTGTATCGACGAGAACGCAACGCTCTGCGGGGCTTGCGGCGATGATGGCGACTGCTTCGGGACCGGCTCGAGATGTGCTCCGCTGACTGCAACCGACGTGCGGAGCTTCTGCGGCAGAGACTGCTCGGGGCGCTTCGAGACGACGACGCAGTGCCCCGAGGGCTATGCGTGTGAGGTCGTGGCGGACGGTAAGCAGTGCCTGCCGGTCACCGACAGCTGCGATTGCACCCCGACCAACGTCGGCCAGCAGAAGGCGTGCAGCAAGACGAACGCGCTCGGGACGTGTTTCGGGCTCGAGACGTGTGACGCAGCGCGAGGCTGGGTTGGGTGCAACGCGCTCGAGGCGAGCATCGAGGTCTGCGACGGGGTCGACAACGATTGCGACGGGGGCGTCGATGACGGGGTGGCGGTCGGGGCGGCCTGCGAGGTACACAACGGTTTCGGGATCTGCAGCGGGCGGATCCAGTGCGCGGGTGAGGCGGGGCTGCGATGTTCGGCGAGGCTTCCCCGCGCCGAGACCTGCGACGGTGTGGACGAGGACTGCGACGGGACGACCGATGAGGGCTTCGGGCGGGATGTCGGCGGGGCCATTATCTACGACCTCGATGTCGCCCATTGCGGGGCGTGTGGCTATGAATGCCC
>VFQT010003187.1_pt1 | contig 15377 bp, 15 predicted proteins | sample 3512381 | NCBI WGS metagenome assembly VFQT01 (sample SAMN10412376, study PRJNA504923) | tailings metagenome | isolation source: Relicate 2 Philex TSF3 active mining site | place: Philippines: Tuba, Benguet | collected 2017-08-29 | reverse complement strand
ATCTGATCCTGGTGGACGACATTCAGTTCATCGAAGGCAAGGAATACACCCAGGAAGAGTTCTTCCACACCTTCAACGCGCTGCATGAAGCGGGGCGCCAGATCGTGATCGCCAGCGACCGGCCCCCCTCTCAGATCCCGAGGTTGCAGGAACGCCTGATCTCCCGCTTCTCGATGGGGCTGATCGCCGATATCCAGGCACCGGATCTTGAAACCCGCATGGCGATCCTGCACAAAAAGGCAGAGCACGAGCGGGTGAACCTGCCGCGCGATCTCATCCAGTACCTGGCAGGCCGCTTTACCTCCAACATCCGTGAACTCGAGGGTGCGCTGACGCGGGCGGTGGCGTTTGCCTCGATCACCGGCCTGCCGATGACGGTGGAATCGGTGGCGCCGATGCTCGATCCCGCCGGTGTGGAGGTGGAGGTCACCCCCGCCCAGGTGTTGAGCAAGGTGGCCGAGGTGTTCGGCGTGAGTGTGGAGGAGATGAAGAGCCCCAGCCGCAAGCGCGCTGTGAGTCAGGCCCGGCAGGTGGGCATGTATCTGATGCGCCAGGGCACCAACCTGTCGCTGCCCCGGATCGGTGATGAATTCGGCGGCAAGGATCACTCCACCGTGATGTATGCCGTGGAGCAGATCGACAAGAAGCTGGGCGCCGATCCGCAGCTCGGGCGGCAGGTGCAGCAGGTGCGCGATCTGCTGCAGATCGATTCACGGCGCCGCACCAAATAAGCTTCAGCCGGTGATCGGTTCGCTGGGATCGAGCCCTTCCACCTGACCGGAGAACACGCGGCTGGCGGTGATGTCGTCGGCTTCGATCGTCATCAGATCGAGCTTGGTGAGCCCGCTGCTGTTCATGCGGTTGAACAGGCGGTTGGCCTGGCGCATGCGGGCGCGATCGATGGCGTTGCGGATGGAGCGGGCGTTGGCGAAGAAGGGCAGCTGCATCCGCCGCTGGATGTAGTCGGCGAAGGCGGCCAGGGCTTCCTCGCTGAAGCGGTAGTTCTCCTCCGCCAGGATCAGGCGCGCGATCGCCAGCAGCTCTTCAGCGCTGTAATCGGGGAAATCAATGTGGTTGGCCACCCGCGAGGAGAGGCCCGGATTGCTCTGATAGAACACATCCATCCGCTCCTTGTAACCGGCGAAGATCACCACGAGATCGTCGCGGTTGTTCTCCATCACCTGCAGCAGTATTTCGATCGCTTCGGCGCCGTAATCGCGCTCATTTTCCGGGCGATAGAGGTAGTAGGCCTCATCGATAAACAACACCCCGCCCATGGCCTTTTTGAGCATTTCACGGGTTTTTGGGGCCGTATGGCCGATGTACTGCCCCACAAGATCATCGCGGGTGGCGGTCACCACATGGCCTTTGCGCACGTAGCCCAGGCGATGCAGGATCTGCGACATCCGTGCTGCCACCGTGGTTTTGCCGGTGCCCGGCCGCCCGGTGAACGACATGTGCAGGCTGGGCGCCGTGGTGGAGAGCCCCACCTGCTTGCGGGCCCGATCCACGACCAACAGCGCGGCGATCTCACGGATGCGTGTTTTCACCGGCCGCAGACCGATCAACTCCTGATCGAGCTGCTCGAGCACATCCTGCACCTGGGCCCCTTCATAGGCGGCCTGCAGGTTCACAGGGGTGTCGTCGGGAGCGGAGCACGTGGGCTGTTGCTCAGACGAGGCCATCGATCGCGGCGGCGAAGGCGTGGTCAGCCTCGCCGATCGCCACCGCTTCCCCCTCAGCCCGCAGGGTGATGTTCACGTATGTACGCCCAAAGCTGATATCGGGATAGCGGCCTTGCGCTTCACAGAAGTCGTTGAGGCGATCGAGAAAGGCGCGATTGCTGGCGTAATCCTCGAATTCAACGCGGCGCTCCAGCCACTCCACGCGATCGGGCTTGGGCCGGGGGTTCCACTGGTGATCCATGGGCTCGACCTTAGGCCGCCAGGCAATCGGTGCGGGCGATGCCAAGCCGCTGGGCCCAGGCCTCGGCGTAGGCGGCGTTCGCGGCCTGGGAGGCGGCATCGCTACTGGAGAGCGGGTGGGGCATGGTGCCGTTGATGGCGGCATTGGTGACGCAGAACATCGACTTCTGGAAGCTCATGCAGATCTTCACGCGCACATCGCCCTCGCCTCGGGTGCGTGCGAGATACCACTGATGCAGCTTCTCCGGCAGGTGGCGGTACATGTCCTGCATCAGCAGGCTGGGGGGGATGCCAGCGCCCATGCTCGGTAGCGGATCGGCATAGAGCGCGCCATAGGTGAACTTGGCCTGATCCGGGGAGATCTGCTGGGCCTGGGCGTTGAAGCTCACGGTGCCCAGGAACGGCATGCCGCGCAGGAAGACGGCTTCCACGTAGGGAACGGCCACATCCACCAGGAAGGTGAGGCCGGCCTCCGGTGGCAGCACCCAGAAGCGCTCGCCGTGGATGTCCACGCTGTACTGAATCGGATTGGCCGCGGCGGCCACCAAGCCGTCTTTGATGAAGTCCACCACCTGGGGAATGCTGCGCACCCGCCCTTCGCGCTCGGCGGCGGCCAGATCAAGGAACAGATCGCTCATCACCCGCCAGAACTGGCCGAGGGCGTGGGTGGTGGCGGCTGCACGGATCAGCTCCGGCAGGAACCCCGGGAACAGGGGGTTGAGCAGCGCCAGCAACGGATCGCGGCGCCGCTTGGCGGCGATGATCCGGCGGCAGTTCTCCGCAAACTCCGGCGAATCGAGATAGGCATCCATGCCACCGGTGGCATGCCAGAACATCGCCTTCTGGCAGTACTCCGCATATTCGAAATTGATGCGGTCGTGGTTGAGATGGCGCCAGATCTTGGCCGGGTTGAGATCGCCGTCGAGAAACTTGAAGATCGGGAACGGATTGAGGAACTGCTCTTCCGCCTGATAGATCAGGTTGATGCTGTAGGCATCAAGCACCTCGCCATAGCTCTCGAGCACGCCCACCACTTCCAGCACGTGATCGGGCGTATCGGTGAGCAGGGTTTCACCAGCGAGCAGCCGGCGCTTTACCTCCGCCTGGTCGATGGCGAGGTTGGCTCGAACCAGATCCTGGGAAACAACCGGCATCTCAGCTCACTCCTGCCGTGAGGTTGGCCAGGGCCGTGCTGGCTGCTTCGCTCAGGTTGCCCAGGCTGCTCGGCACCAGGCCGATGAACACGATTCCGGCGGCCAGGGCCAGGGCCGGGATCGTTTCGCGGGGAGCCACGGAGCTGAGCTGCACGTCGAGGCGTGCATCGGCGGCGGTGTCGCCGCTGGGAGGTGTGATCGCCAGACGGCCAAAGAAGGCGCGGTTCACCAGCAGCAGGAAATACACCGCCGTTAAACCGGAGCCCACCATCGAGAGCAGTGTGGCGAGCGGGAAGGCCGTGATGCTGCCGCGGAACACCAGAAACTCGGAGATGAAGCCGGCCATTCCCGGCAGCCCCGCACTGGCCATCACCGCCACGATCATCAGTGAGCCGGTGAGGGGAAGGCCCCGCTCTGGGTTGAGCAAGCCCCGCAACACCTCGAGATCGCGGGTGCCGGTTTTGCGATACACAATGCCCACCAGCAGGAACAGCAGGGCCGAGATCAGGCCATGGCTCACCATCTGGAACACCGCACCCAGCAGGCTCACCGGAGTGTTGGCGGCGGCGGCAAGCAGCACATAGCCCATGTGACCCACGGAGCTGTAGGCCACCATCCGCTTCATATCGGTTTGGGCGATGGCAGCCAGTGAGCCATACAGCACGGAAACGGCGGCCCAGATCGCCAGGCCTGGCGCCAAACGCGCCCACGCCTCGGGGAACAGTTGCAAGCCAAAGCGCAGCAGGCCGTAGGTGCCGAGCTTGAGCAGCACACCGGCCAGCAACACCGACACCGGCGTGGAGGCCTGGGTGTGGGCATCGGGCAGCCAGTTGTGCAGGGGAACCAGTGGGATCTTGATTCCGAAGCCGATCAGGATGGCCCCCAGCAGCCACAGCTGAGAGCCCATGGCCAGCCGTTCGCTGAGCACCGGTGTGAGGCTGAAATCCACCGTGCCGGTGAGGAGCGAGAGCCCCAGGAAGGCCCCCAGGATCAGCATCCCGGAGACTGCGGTGAAGATCAGAAATTTGGTGGCGGCATAGGCGCGGTTCACGCCGCCCCACACCGAAATCAACAGCCAGAGCGGGATCAGCTCCAGCTCATAGAACAGGAAAAACAGCAGCAGGTTGTCAGCCAGGAAGGCGCCATTCACAGCTCCGCTGATCAGCAGCAGCATCGCGAAGTAGAGCCGCGGACGCTTGCTGATGTCGCGGGTGATCACCGCTGACACCAACGTGAGTGCACCGTTGATCAATACCAGCGGCAGGGAGAGGCCGTCGACCCCCAGGGCGTAATCGAGGCCGATGCCAGGCACCCAACTGTGGTGTTCCTGCAGCTGAAGCCCCGGCGCCATGGGATCGAACTGGGCAGCGGTGACCAGGCTCATGATCAACTGCGCCACCAGCATCACGATCGTGATCTGGCGCAGCCGCCCCGGTGTGGGGTTACCGGGCCACACCAACAGAGCAAGGCAACCCAGGAAGGGAATCAGCAGCAGGGAAGAGAGCAGCATGGCGTTAGTTAGCGCCCCGCACCGCTTGCAGGGCCGTGATGCACAGCACCACCGCCACCAGCACCGTGAGCAGATAGCTCTGCAGTTGCCCGCTCACCGTGAGCTTGAGGCTGTTGGCGCTGGCCATCGACAGCCGGCCGATGCCATCCACGCCGCCTTTAACCACCTGAATGTCAAACCAGCGGGTGAGGCGTGCCACCGAGGCCACCAGGTTCACGATCGTGCGGCGGTAAATCTCCGGTGTGTAGAAGTCGTAAGCGAGCAGATCCTGCACCAGGCGCACACCGGGCTGGCGGGAGCGAGACCAGAACGCGTCCAAGGGGCTGAGCGATCCCAGCAGAACGCCCACCAGGCCGCTGCCCACCACGGCCGCGGCAACCGGCAGCGAGAAGGCGGTGATCCCCGGCACTGGATCGATCCGCTGCATGATCGCCGGCAGCAACAGCACGATCACCGTGAGGCTCACCATCGGCAGGGCCATCAGCCAGTTGGCTTCAGGGGTGCGCTTGGTTTTCGGCAGGGCAGGCCCCAGGAACACCGATCGAAACACCCGGGTCACGTTGGCGGCAGCCAGCAGGTTGGTGATCAGGAAGATGCCGGCAAAGGCCGGCGCCAGCTGCCGGAAGTCTTCTACCAGCAGGCCGTAACACCAGAAGCCACCGAGCGGCAGCAGGCCCACCACGCCAGCGCTACCCACCAGGAAAGCTGTGGCCGTCGCCGGCATGCGCGTACCGATGCCACCCAGTTCGGTGAGGTCCTGGCAGTTGGTGGTGGCGATGATGCTGCCCACGCTCATGAATTGCAGGGCACGGGCCAGGCCGTGGGCAAACAGCAGCAGCAGCGCAAGGCCTGGTTGCTGCAGCGCGATAGCGATGAATACCAGCCCCAGATAGGAAGTGGTGGAGTAGCTGAAGGCTCGTTTGAGATCCACCTGGGCGATGGCCACCAGGCCGCCGCCGATGGCGCTGATGCTGCCAACCACCAGCAGCACATCGGTAGCGATCGGTGAAACAGCCACCACCGGCATCAGCTTGAGCAGCACGATGGCGCCGCAGGTCACCACCACGGAGTTGCGCAGGATCGACGCCGGGTTGGGACCCTCCATGGCTTCATCGAGCCAGAGGTGCATGGGGAACTGAGCGCATTTGCCCATCGGCCCCGCGATCAGGCCGAGGCCCAGGAGAGTGCCGGCCAGGGGCGTGATCAGATTCTGTTCGCGGGCCTGAGCTGCCCAGACGTACAGGTCGCCGAATTCCATCGAACCGGCCCAGGCTGAAACCGCCACAACCCCCATCAGCAGCAGCACATCGCCGACGCGCTTGGTGAGGAAGGCATCCCGTGCGGCGGTCACCACCAGGGGCTGGGCATACCAGAAACCAACCAGCAAATAGGTGGAGAGGGTGAGCATCTCCAGAAGGAAATAGCTCATAAACAAATTGCTGCTCAGCACCACGCCACTCATGGCGCCTTCAAAAAAGCCCACCAGGGCGTAGAAGCGCGCCAGCGACCACTCCTTATCGAGATAGCCGAGGGCAAACACCTGGCAAACCAGGCTCATGGTGGTCACCAACTCCAGCGCCGCCAGATTGGTGAGCGAAAGATCAAAGCCGATCCTCAGGTTCAGATCAGCTGCTTGAAACCAGGGAAAGTCGAGGTGCTGCGGACCGATCGCCACCACTTCGGAGATCGCCAAGCTGCCATGTAGCACGGCCAGCAGGGTCACCAGCAGGTTGAGATACGCCGCAGGCCGAGGGCCGTTGCGTTTGATCCAGCCGGTGGCCCACGGCAGCGACAGGAGCATGCCGCTGAAGCCGTAGAGCGGCACCAGCCAGATCAGTTGCAGCGGAAGCGGGAGAGCGTCGCTCAAAAAGCGGTGACCTGTGGAGGGCGGACTCTAAACAGAGTTCAGAAGCTGGCCCGGGCGCGAGGATCGCGGCGGGCGGCAGTGCTGGCGCCGTAGCGGGCGTAGCCGCGGCGGCGGCGACCGCCGAGCTGTTGCAGCCAGGCTTCCAGATCGCTGCTGTGATGCTGTTCGTCCTCCAGCAGAGCCTGGAAGAAGGCACCGTTGGCGTCGTCGTTGATCACGCGGCAGAAGCGCGTGGCTTCGTCGTAGTGATCCACGAGCTGCTGTTCCAGATCCGCGTTCTGCTCCAGCAGACCCACGAGGTCGGGGGCGTGGGTCACCGGCTGCAGCTGGGAGGCGGCCGGGGCCACCCCCAGTTGCAGCATGTGCTGCACGATCCGTTCGGCGTGCTGCATCTCCTCCACCGTTTCCTCGCGGAAGCGTTCGGCGGAGGCTTCATCACCCCAGAGCCCCACGAGGGAGGCCTGGGTCATGTACTGCTGCACGGCAGTGAGCTCAAGGCTCAGGGCGCGGCCCAGATAGCCCAGGACGCGCGGATGAACGGCGTCCATGCTCATCAGGCGCGGCGGTTGTTGGAGCTGGCCAGAGCGGGCTCCACTTCGCTGTGGGGGCGCGCAATGATGTGGGCTGCCACCAGGCCATCGCCCACTCGCTCACAGGCATCGGCACCAGCGCGCACGGCAGCGTTCACGGCACCGGTTTCACCGCGCACCATCACGGTCACGTAGCCGCCACCCACGAATTCACGGGCGATCAGGCTCACTTCGGCGGCCTTGGTCATGGCGTCAGCAGCCTCGATGGCCGGCACCAGACCGCGGGTTTCAATCATGCCGAGGGCGATGCCCTGAACGGAAGAGGCCATGGGGGAGAGGCTGCTGGAGGAAGACGAACGGTTGTTGCCACCACCGCCGGAGCTGGAACCACCACCACCACGGCGGGTGGTGGCAGCGGGCTTGCTGGCGGCCGTCCTCGCGGGAGTCGAGGAGCGGGTGGTGGTGGCGGCTTTGCTGCTGGCTACCGCGGTGGTGGCCACGGTTTGGGCGGTCACGGTGACCGCCGGGCTGGCGGCTGCCGCGGGTTGGGCGGGGGGAGCCGGCGTGGAGGCCGGTGCCGCCGGGATGGCCGTCACCGGCGTGGTCGCGGCGGCAGCGGGTTTGGGAGCTGCCGGCTTACCGGAGGCCGAGGTGGAGGTGGCTCGGGATCTGGGAGTGGCCATGGCGGTGATGGGCGGTGCCCGTGAACGGTCGCGGTGAAACGGAATGGGCCCGTGCGGTTCGAAGAACTGCAGCGGGAGGAACGGGGAGGTTCCTTAGCCGTCGGGCGACCAGTGATCGATGATTCCGCCGATCGTCAGATCGGTGAACAGGTCGGCATTGCCGGTGGCGTGCCGTGCGGCAGAGCCGCTGGCGGTGAACACCCAGTTGCCTGGAGAAGCGCCAACCGGATCGCAGGCAACGCTGAGCTTGCCCTTGGGGGTACGCAGGATGCGCAGGTTTTGGTGGGCGAAGCCCTCCACACGGTTGGTGCAGACCAGCGATCCCATCACCTGCATGATTTCCATTACTTCGCCCCTCCGCTGCCGCTCGGAGCACCGGGATTGGCGGGCTTGCCGGCCGCCATCTCCTTGGCGGCATCGGGATCCCAGTGGTCGATGATCCCCACGATCGTGAGATCGCTGGGGTACGACTTGCTGCCGGCAGCTTCACGGGCGGCGGAACTGCCCACGCAGATCACCCAGTCGCCAGGAATGGCACCCACGGCATCCACGGCCACCTTTTGGGTGCTGCCATCGAGCACCACCTGCAGGTGCTTGTGCTGGAAATCGGCGATGCGGTTGGTGGACACCAACGGCTTCACCACCTTGCAGATCAACATCTCAGTGCCCCCCTCCGGTGTTGAACGTGATTGAGGAACTTACGGTTTCGGCCGGCACATGCCGGTCGCGGTCCCGCACGGTGAGCAGGGTGTGCAGCAGACCCTGCGCGCAGAGGTCGCTGTAGCGCGCCTCGATGGCGCTCTTCACCCGCTCGCAGTGGGTGATGGCCCTCTCGCGGGCACCGGGAACGGCACCGTGGTAGTCGAAGCGGAGCACCACAGGAATCGGCAACCCGCGCGACACATTCAGACCTTTGAAGATCTTCACGCCCACATCGAGATCAGGAGCACCTTCTTCCACCGTGTCCATGTAGGCGAAATAGGTGAGGTTGCGCAGGTGCACTTCCTTGAAGCCGATACCCACGCCGATGAAGCGTTCGGCATGGCCGAAATCGCTGTAGCTGCCGCCGTGGTACTGGCGCACGTAGTCGATTTGGGAGATGTTGTGCTCGATCAGGCGAGCGATCAGCTGCACCATGCCGGCATCCGGGGAGGCGGCAGCGGCGGCTTCCACCAGCTCCATGATCCGCCCACGGGCCTGATCAGCCGTGAGATTGCGGGTGGCGTCGTACACCGTGTGGGCATCGAGCCATTGCTCGAGGTTGGTGCTGCCATCACGGCCGGGCACGTGCACCCGGATCGCGTCGGTGTCGGTGTCCATCCCAACGAGCAGCAGATCCACCGAAGCACCACAGCAGAAGCTGTTTTCAACCGCTTGCTGGAAATCCTTGAGCCGTTGCAGACCCTGGGCGGCGGCTGCTTTGTCGTCGCTGCCGTGGGCGGCGCAGCCCTCGTGGCAAGGGTCTTTGGAGCTGAAGTGATACACCACCACCTTGAGGTAGCGGGTGTCGTTGTGGGCTGGGTTGGGCAGGCCCTCGCGGTAGCGGCGGTGCTCGGTTTTCACCCATCGATCCACCGTGTTCTCCACATCGAACATGGCGCCGGCATGGGAGCGGCGACGCACGGAGCTGAAGGGCAGCCGCAGTGCATAGGCGATGGCATGGGCCAGGCGGCCGTCGGCGCAGGGGGTGATGTCGAGGAGATGGAAGCCGCATTCCAGCAGGAAGCTGTCGAACGCTTCAGCATCTGCGCTGCCGGATTGGGCCGCTAGCGGATCGTCGTTGAAGAAGGAGAGGCTGGTTTGCTCGTAGGCCTCGAACACGCACCACGCGAAGAGGGTGCGCATGTCCAGCTGGCTGGTCCACGCGGTTTCGAGCACCGGTTGCGGCAGCTCGTGGCCCAGTTCTGCCAGGGTCAGGCGTTGAGCTTGGGCGATGAAATCCGGTTCGTGCTGCAGAGCGGAGATGCGCTTGAGCACCGGCACCACCCGATCGAAGGCCCCGAGGGTGCGCTCTTCGTAGGCGCGCAGGGCTGCGTTGGCTTGGCCGTTGCTCAGCGGATGCAAACCGCCGCCCAGCGAGCGCGGGGTGGAGTGAGTGCTAGCTGGCTTGATCACCACCTGTGTGGCGACAGGCCGGACCCGGCGCGCTGAGCTGCGCACGGGCTGAACTGCGTTGGCGGACTCCGCAGCCCTGCGGCTGCTTCGGGAGTTACCCACGCGGGCCGCGTTGGCCAGCTCACGCTGTCGCAACACTTTGCTCAGAGCTGAGGTTGGGTTCAGCTCGGCCAGGGGCTGATCCGCTGCTTCTGCACCCCCATTGCTGCCGAAGCGGCGTCGGGGAGCCGTGGGGCTCATAGCCCGCTCGTTGTTGGCGGTTCTCCGACGCATCTGCTCTTACCCCTCAGCCGCGGGCGCCGCCAGACACCGTGATCAAGGAACCCTGATCGGTGCTGCCGCTGGAACCGGTGATCTTGCTGTTGGGAGGAGGAACGTCCTGGTTGCGCTTGTTCTGCTGACCAGGCATGGCGCTCATCGGACCCACACGGGTGGGGTTGCGGCGGCGTGCCGAGCTGCCCTCGGTGCCGGTCACGCGCTCACCACGATCCCAGTCGTCGCCGGTGATCTTGGTGCCCGAACCCTCGCCGGTGACCCGGGAGGCGGGGCGCAGATCCTCATCCATGCTCACGGGAGCGGCAGCTGCTGCGGCCAGGCGCTGGCTGGCGCGGCGGTCGAAGCGGAATTGCTCGGTTCCGGTGACCTTGCCACCGGCCATATCAAAAGGGCCGGTGATTCTCCCGCCTTGCTCGTAGGTGCTGCCGGTGACGGCACCGGTGCGCTCACGTTCCACCTGGGCGGCGCGGGCGGGCGATTGCACGCTGAACTGCTGCCAGGCGGCCTGGTTCAGGGGCTGGGGGAAGTCGGCATCGTTGCGGGGTGAGGTGCCACAGGCGGCGGCCTGTTGGTCTGCGCCCACGTAAGGGGTGCCGGTGACGTCTTCGCAGGCGCCGCGCTCGGCGCCGGTCATCACGCCGCCGATGCCGGGCTGGATACCGGTCATGCGGTTGGCGTTGCGCACCGCAGTGCGCTCGCGGGTGGCACGCACGGCCTGGGCGTTGCAGAAATCGCCGGCCTGCTCAAGCCCTGCGTAGGGGGTGCCGGTCACCACCTTGCAGGTGCCGGGCTCATCGCCAGTCACGTTGGTGGAACGGCCGGTGCGGGTGCCGCTCACCACCTGATTGCGATTGGTCACGCTGAAGCCCACCTTGGGTGCTTCAGGGGCAGGACGGCTGCCACAGAACCCTTCGAATTGCTGGCTGCCGATGTACTCGTCGCCGGTCACGTTGCGGCAGCTGCCGGGCTCATCACCGGTGACGCGCTCGCTGCGGCCGACGGCGGTGCCGGTGATGCCGGTGCCGCGCAGGGTGCTGAAGGCATTCACCTTGGCCGGAGCGTGGCCTGCAGCAGGGGGCTCGGCGCCGAGGTACTGATCGCCGGTGAGCTGACGGCCGGAGCCGGGCTCATCGCCGGTGACCTTCTCGCTGCGGCCCACCAGCACACCGCTCACGGCCTGGCCACCGAGGGTCTGGCTGCGACCCACCTTGCGCACGGAGGGGGTTGTGGTGCCGCAGTAGGCGGCGGACTGGTTGGCCGAGATGTATTCGGTTCCGGTCACGGTTTTGCAGGTGCCTGGCTCATCGCCAGTTACCTTCTCGCTGCGACCCACTTCGTTGCCGGTGACGCGATTGCCGTGACTGGTGTTGGTCACACGCACCTTGGCGGGCTGGATCGGAGCGGCGGGCTGGGTGCCACAGAAGGTCTGGAACACCTCGGCGCCGAGGTACTCGGTGCCGGTGATGGTGCGGCAGGTGGCGGATTCGTTGCCGGTGGTCTTCTCCGAGCGGTTGGCCTGGGTGCCGGTGATGGTTTGGCCAGCAAGGGTTTCACTCACGCCCACCTTCCAAGAGGCATCGGCAGCGGCGAATTGCTTGGAGCCGTGGCGGTTCGGGCCGCTGGGGCGAGTGCCGCTGTTGCGGGCAGTGCCGGCGGAACCGGTCTTGCTCTTCAGTTCGCGCACTTTCTGGGCGAGCTCACGGGCGCTCAGATCGGGATTGATCTGGCGAGCCACGGCAGCCGGACCGGTTTTGTTGGTGCTGCTGGCTGACTTGCCGCGCTTGGAGAGAGCCTCACGGCGGGCCAACACCAGCGCACGGCTGGGGTTGTGCTGGGCAGACGCCTTGCGGGCAGCAGGGCGGTTGCTGCTGTTGTTAGCGCCAGACGAGGCGCGGCTGCTCAGCGACAGGCTGGCGGTTTCGCCGCGCGAGCTGCTCTCGGGAGCATGCTCCTGGCACTTGCACTTGTGCTCGGGTGCTGCCGGGGCGGAAGACGCAACCTTGGGAGCGTCTTTTGCGAGATCGGTGCGGGTGCGATCTTTCGAGTGAGAAGCGCGTTTGCCGTTGCGGCTGAGGGCTTCGCGGCGGGCCAGCACCAGATCACGGCTGGGGTTGCTCACTCGCTTCGGGGTGCTGCTGCCACGCGCTGCTGCTGCACTGGGGGTACCCAGGCTGCGAGCCGGGGTAGGGGCGGGTGTCGCTACGGAGGTGGCAACGGGTGCCGGGGGAGCGGCTTGAGTGCGGCTGGGGCGTGCATCGGCTGCGGTTCGCACGCGTCCACCGCTCGCGTTCATGCGGCTGGCGGCCTTTTTGCCTCCATCGGTGAGGGCCTTACGGCGCTCCAGGGCTGCTTCGCGACTCGATTTAGTGGCCATGTCCGCCCGGCGTATGGAATGACTGTGTTTGCGGCACTCCTGCCCTGTGGATGCACAGGCCTGCAGGGAGTTGCACAAAAGAATCCGATCGTTGTGTCAACGATCAGTTCGAAAAAAAGGTGTGGTCCCGGATGAACCGGGACCAACGTTGTTAGGCGCTGAAGAAATCAGCGGCCTTCGAACACCACGAAGCAAGCGCCTTGGCTTTGGGTGTAGGCGTCGTAGCCCACGAGGCGCACGTGGTGGTCGGGGTAAGCGCGGTGGCAAGCTTCGAGCTCGTTCACGATCACGCTCAGATCCTTCTCACCGAAGAAGGGCAGCTTCCAGTAGGACCAGTAGGTGGCCATGGAGCGGCTGGGGTGGACGTGCTCGATGAGCGGGCTCCAACCCTGGGCAATGATGTACGCGATCTGGTCGTAGATCTCGTCCTGGGTCATCGGCGGGAGGAAGCCGAAGGTCTCCAGGGTGGCGACTGTTTGGTAGTCACCCACGGTGCTCTTGAAAGGCATGGGGTTCCTTGAGATGGATGGAATGAATGCTTGGGAGGGAAACAACACGAAGTTGTTTCCCTAATCCCGTTAGCGAGAGGCTCAGTTGACGTCGAGCTTGTCGACGGTGTCGAACTCGAACTTGATTTCCTTCCAGGTCTCGAGAGCGATGGCCAGCTCGGGGCTGTGCTTCGCGGCTTCCATGAGGATGTCGCGGCCTTCGCGCTCGATTTCACGACCGGCATTGCGGGCCTTCACGCAGGCTTCGAGAGCCACGCGGTTGGCAGCAGCACCAGCAGCGGAACCCCAGGGGTGACCGTGGGTACCACCACCGAACTGGAGCACGGAATCGTCGCCGAAGATGCTCACCAGTGCGGGCATGTGCCACACGTGGATACCGCCGGAGGCCACGGCGAACACGCCGCCCATCGAGCCCCAATCCTGGTCGAAGAAGTTACCGCGGCTGCGATCTTCGGGAACGAAGGATTCACGCAGCTGGTCGATGTAGCCCAGGGTGGACTGACGATCACCTTCCAGCTTGCCCACCACGGTACCGGTGTGGAGCTGGTCACCACCGGAGAGGCGCAGGCACTTAGCCAGCACACGGAAGTGAATACCGTGCTTGGGGTGACGGTCGATCACCGCGTGCATGGCGCGGTGAATGTGCAGCAGCATGCCGTTCTTGCGGCACCACTTCGCAAGACCGGTGTTGGCGGTGAAGCCACCGGTGATGTAGTCGTGCATGATGATGGGCTGGCCCAGTTCCTTAGCGAACTCGGCGCGCTCATACATCTCCTCGGGGGTCGCTGCCGTGCAGTTGAGGTAGTGACCTTTCTTCTCGCCGGTTTCCTGTTCGGCGAGCTTCACAGCTTCAGCAACGAACTCGAAACGGTTCTGCCAGCGCTGGAAGGGCTGCGAGTTGATGTTCTCGTCGTCCTTGGTGAAGTCGAGACCGCCGCGGAGGCACTCATACACCACACGGCCGTAGTTCTTGCCGCTCAGGCCGAGCTTCGGCTTGATGGTGCAACCCAGCAGGGGACGGCCGTACTTGTTCATCCGGTCGCGCTCGACCTGGATGCCGTTCGGCGGACCCATGCAGGTCTTGATGAACGCCAGGGGGAAGCGGATGTCTTCGAGACGCAGGTGACGCAGCGCCTTGAAGCCGAACACGTTGCCGACCAGGGAGGTCAGAACGTTGGTGATGGAGCCTTCCTCGAACAGATCGAGGGGATAGGCGATGAACGCATAGAAGGATTCCTTGTCGCCAGGAACGTCTTCGATGCGGTAGCAACGGCCCTTGTAGAAGTCGAGGTCGGTGAGGAGCTCGGACCACACAGTGGACCAGGTGCCGGTGGAGGATTCAGCGGCCACAGCGGCTGCCACTTCCTCGCGGGGAACGCCTTCCTGGCCGGTGCACTTAAAGCACGCGAGCAGGTCGGAATCGAGGGGAACGTAATCAGGAGTCCAATACGTGTCGCGGTACTCCTTAACCCCAGCGTCGTACTTCTTAGCCATGGAGAATCTCCGGGTGGGTCGAGGGAAATGAGTCAGAGGATTGAGTGGCCGTCAGCGGCCAGGCTCAGACCTCAGTCCTTCGAACCAACGAAGCCGGCGCTGCTGTTCAGAGCAGGCTCCACTTCACGGTGGGGACGAGCAATGATGTGAGCGGCAACCAGGCCATCACCCACGCGCTCGCAGGCATCGGCGCCGGCGCGCACAGCAGCGTTGACAGCGCCGGTTTCGCCACGGACGAGCACGGTCACATAACCGCCGCCCACGAATTCACGGCCGACCAGGCGCACTTCGGCGGCCTTGGTCATGGCGTCAGCGGCTTCGATCGCGGGGACCAGACCCCGGGTCTCGATCATGCCGAGGGCGATGCCCATGGTTTCGTTTGCCATTACCTGCTCCTGGAGGAGGGGTGGAATGTTCGCCTGCAACCATGCTCGGCAGCTGAACCTCCCGTCAAGCCATTTGGGTTGTTGTCACGATCACCGTCTTCATTGCTACTGATAAGGGCGTCTGATCAGTGCATCACAAAACTTTGGAGATGCTTCTCGCCTCGCTGGTGGACGTAAGGCAAACCGTCGTTGTGCACACGGTTTTACCCGTTCTCGCTCTCCCGTAATCGTGATCTGCCGAGAGGTGGGGCTTCAGAGGGGTTCCGCGTCGGAGACAAAGCCCACGCCCCCGTAGTACCCCAGCAGTGGCCGCAGGGAGCTGCGCAACGGCTCCAGCAATTCCGGAGCGCAGAACACGATCACGTGGGCATTCGCCCCCAGGCCGCTGAATTCCATGTTTTCGGAAACGGCTCCCCGCGGGCCCCGGCCCGTTACGTGGCGCATCACCGTGTATCCACTGCAGCCGGCCTGATCGATGGCCTGGAGCACCGGATCCAGTTCGCGTTCGCTCAGGATCAGATCCACCCGCTTCATGGCAGCAGCCGATTCACCAG
>VFQT010003186.1_pt1 | contig 15379 bp, 12 predicted proteins | sample 3512381 | NCBI WGS metagenome assembly VFQT01 (sample SAMN10412376, study PRJNA504923) | tailings metagenome | isolation source: Relicate 2 Philex TSF3 active mining site | place: Philippines: Tuba, Benguet | collected 2017-08-29 | reverse complement strand
CCAACGACCAGCTCGAACCGACCACCGATTCGGCCCCACTGTCCGCGAATGCGAGGGATACCGAAGCCGCCAGACCGATGTAGGGTCCTGCCGGAGCGTTCGACCAGGGGTAGACACGGGCTCCGAAGTTGAAACCGATGGCACTGAAGGACCCAGCTCTGGCGACGGGCTCGGCCAAGGTAAGATCGCCAAGGGTCATGCCCACTCCCGCGAAGAGTCCGACATGACCGACCCCGAGCTCGTATTCGAGGCCGATCGTGCGTGCGAGCACAACACCGAGAGGCTCGATCGAGATGGCGTGGGACGGTCCGGGAGGCGTCTGCTCCTCCGCGCGACAAAGTGGGCCGCAGCAAAGCGTCGCAACGAACGCGATGACCGAGCCGAGTCTCAGGATCATTGCCTAGTCTCGAGGCGCCGCTGCCAGTTGCGATAGAGAGCGTTGCCTGGTTCGCGATCGAGAGCATCAGAAATCGCTGCCAGGGCGCCTGTGCGGTCGCCCTGACGGTCTCTGGTCCGGGCGAGCAGATAGGAGGTCTCGGCCGAAGGCGCGCAGTCGCCGAGGAGGCTGAGGATCGCATCAACCGGGTACTCGTGGTGGACCATGAAGCTCGCCTGGGTGACGAGGGTCTGAGGGTCATCGGGGCGCCCTACGCGCCATTTCGCGAAGGTCTCGAGGGCGGAACGGTGATCGCCGAGAGCCACGTGAGATTCGGCCTTCCAATAGGAAAAGTGAGCCTCGTGAGGGGTGCCTCGGAAGCGGTCGACCATCGCAGAAAAATGGATGAGAGCCGCTTTTGCGTCCTCGCTCACGCGCAGGAGCCAACGTCCCTTGATGCGTGCGGCACGCGCTGCGAATTCCGGGGACTCTGTTGAAGCCGAGATCAGAGCATCGAGGGTTGCGAGAGCTTCCTTTGTTTCGTGCCTCACGAGACGAGCCTGCGCGAGGTCGAGGGCCGCACCTGGATCTCGCGGACGCAGCTTCACCACCTCTCGAAGCGCCTCGAGACCTTTGCGTCCGCTGTGCGCTTCGCGGGCGGCTTCGAGCCATTCTGTCCGGCCTGGATACCCCTCGACTCGACCGACCTCGAACCCCTCGCGGTGGACAAAGAGCAAGGTTGGCAGCGAGAGGATTCCATAGCGACGCTTGAGTTCCTGGCCCTCCTCGGACTCGAAGTCGACCCGGAGCCCAACGTCGCCCGCAATGAGCCCAAGGGCCTCTGGCGTGTCGAGGACCTCCATCGCGAGCTGGTTGCATGGCTCGCACCAATCCGCACCGACCTCGACAACCAGGAGCTGTTCCCTTGCGAGGCCTTTGAGCGTCGATTCAAAGGATGTGGTCCGCCAGGGACTGGTCTCGGCGCGGGCTCCCTGAAGGCGCCCGTCACCGCCCAGAAGAGCGAGCAGCCCCCAGGACGCGCTCAAGAGACGAAGGCCGACAGGAGCAGATGATTGAAGCATCCCTCGAAACTCGCCGATGAAGGCGGGATTCGCAAGCCCTCGGTTCGATGGCATTCCGCGACGCCTTCAAGTGCGAGTCGAGCCGCCAAGTTCGATTCCTCGCCACGGTCCATTCGGGCATGGTCGTCCACAGGCAGGTGTTCGGAGTCGCAAGCTTTGGTTTTTTGCCCGAGCGTTGCTTCGGAGCTAGAGAAAGTGGCCGCGAGGCCCTCACAGCAAGGAAAGATTCCATGCATCACATCGCGCGCCCCCTGCTCCTGATGACCGCGCTCTCGCTAACTGCAACGTCGGTGTCGGCTGCGCCCCCAGAACCCGAGAGGCCGCATGAACTCGGCTGGCTGTGTATTGGTGTAAGCGACGTCAACGTGTCTCAGATATCGGCGTTCAACAAGGACGCACCGATGTTGTCGGTCTGGGTGCCCAAGTCCAGATTCCACGTCGAACGCAAAACTGGCGAGAGCGGGCGTATTTGCGTGCCGACGGTCGTACGTCTCGGTGAGGGTTCTCTGCCCGCAGAGACGCTCGTCTTCGAACGCTCCGTGCGCGCAGGCGCGGTCCAAAAGCCTGCTATTGCAGAGCTCGTCCTCACCCCCGAAAATCCGAGGCTCGCAGAGGTCACCCTGGAAATCGTTGGGCTTCCCGAGCAGTGGACGCAGCGAGATGGGACACTGACTTTTGATTTCATCCGTCCTGTGTCCTTTCCCGAACGCGTGACGCGCGGCCTTCTCGGCGACGGCGAAGGCCCTCCGCCCTCGGACGTCTTTGCCGCGATCCCTGCCTACCTGAGATTTGATGAGACATGTCGCCCCGTGGAGATCCTTGACCCCGTCGCGGCAAGCTTCGGAAACTTCGACGAGCGCACCCAACGTGTCTCCGCGCGCGGTATCGACCCTATCCGTCTGAACGCGGGGACCCGGGTCTCGGTCTGTGACGGGGCGTCGCTCGACACGCTGATGCTTGCGGTCGCAAAGCCAGCAACCGACGATAACGACGAGACCGTCGCGAGCTGGTACCTCATACCGCGTAGCACGAGGGTGAAGTCGCTCGCTGCGAACCCGTCGGGAGATGAAGTTCGCTTTACGGTCTCGAGACCGCTCGGGGGGTATCACGTCTGCAGACAACCGACTTGGACGTCTGCCGTGCTTCGGGAACTCCCACTCTCGGACGTCACTGAGCTGAAAACAGACGGTCGATGGGAACGGGCTGACTCGAGGGGGGCGATCGCGGCAGGGACTGCGGTCACATTGCTCGATTATCGCGATACCTGGGCGCTTGTCCGCGCGACCCATGAAGGGGCGCCGCGTATCCTTGCCGTGCCCGCATCAGCCGTGGCCATGCCGAGCGGGCCGGCCGCCGACTCGCTCGTGCTCGACTCGGGCCACTGTCCCGTGGCGCGCGGGCAGTGGCGCGCGATGAAGAACGGGGCTCAAGCCTTCCGCGTGTCACAGGATACCCCGGGGGCTGAACTCGACGGACTCTGGCTGGAAATCCCACTCGGGACCCACGTCCTACAGCTCTGCCAAGAGGAACTCGGTCGAAGTGACAAGAGTCCGGGGCTGCCGGCCTGCTCACCGATTGAGGTCGGAGGAGTTTAGGCGAAGGAAAATGATCGATTTGTCCTTGTGCGCTACGCGGGGACCATTCTCGCGGTGAGGAACCGCGACCTGCGTGACAGGACGACCGACGAGTACGTGTTGCGACGACAGCGGCCCTGGTTCTATCGCGCTGACCCAGGGGTGATGAAGGACAAGGACTGGGGCTGGGTCTTTGGTGTCGGTCCAGGAGCGCGCCCCTCCTTCGTGCGCGCCGAAGACCACGCGTGGACACTCAACGCACGAATTCAACAACTGTCCGACAAGACACTTGGCTTCGAGGGAGTCTTTGGCGTTGGCGGCGATGGATTATCGACCTTCCTTGCACTCTCGGGCGGTGTGGGGACGCTCATCCACCTCTTCACTGATTCCCCGCTCGAGTTGAGAGGGGCGCTGCTCGGAGAGCTCGACCTGAGGGTATCGAAAGACGGAGGTCTCAACTTCGCGGTAGTCGGCAAGGCACAACTCAGGTGGCTCAATGAGTTCGCGCCTGTCAACTTCGAGGTTGGTCTGAACCTCGGCTACGGTGGGACGTTTGGAGCGAACGGAAGCGGCGGCGTGTTGCTCGGGATGCCGATCAACGTCACCATCGAGCTGCTCGAGTTTTGACGAATTCGACACGGTCCGCCATGGCGCGCCCCCGTTGCGTGCTCGCGTCCGAGAAGGGTTTGAGCTAGAGTGACCTGAGCCAGTTGAATCAGGCGGAGCCGTGACCGCATCCCCTCCCACACCTGCATCGCCGAATTCCACCGCTCTCCCAGCGAGAGGCACGGAGTGGCGAGGCCTTGACCATGAGGCACTCATCGCGGGGCTCGACCAGCCAGCAGCTGTCCTAGTGACGCATGTGGGCGCCAACCTGCGGGGGAGGATCGTCGCGCACAACCGCAGCTTCTCGAACCTCTTTCGAGGAGAACTGGTCGGGGTCACGCTCGACCGCATCGCGCCTGCCGAACTCGGAGACTGTGGCGAGGGACGCGCTATCTGGCGGACCCTGAAGCAGCAGGCGCTCGAGCTCGAGTGGCGTCTCGTCGCGTTGAGCGATGGTATGCGACTGCTCACTGTTCGCGACGCCGAAACGGAGGCTCTGCGCCAGGCCGTCGAGATGATGAGGCGTGACGAACAGGGTTTCTGCGGCGCTGGTGGATTGTGCTCGAGTGCGGACGGTCGCGTGCTTTTTGCAGACAGCGCGGCCCTTCGTCTGCTGGGTCGAAGCGACGGAGATGCGGGAGTTTTCGGCTTCCTCGACTTCGAACGCGGACTCGACTCGACACGGTGGGCGCTCCGTTTCGGTGAACTCGGGGTCAAACCCCGTCTCATCGAGACAACCTTCGTCAGGGCCGATGGCAAACTTGTCGACGTCAGCGTCGCGCTGCGGCGGATTGAACGCGATGGTCGACTCCTGTGTGTAGCACTTTTCAAGGAGGTGGGCGCCGAGCGCTCTCTGCGCAGCGCGTACTCGGATCTGCATGCACGTTTCGACCTGCTTTCGATGGCCACGCGCGACGGGCTATGGTCCTGGGACATGCTCTCGGGTGAAGTCGACTACTCGCCCCGTTGGGCGGCGCTTATGGGTTTCGAGGGCAAGCGCTTCACTGGCACCATCGACACCTGGCTCGAACGGGTTCATCCCGGAGATCGGTCCGCCGTCGACGCAGCCCTCGGAGCACATCTCGATGGATATTCAGAGGTGTTCGAGGTGGAGCACCGACTCGAGCATCGCGCGGGAGCCTGGCGCTGGGTCATCGCTCGTGGTCTCGCCGAACGGGACACCGCAGGGCGCCTCGTTCGCATGGCAGGCTCGTTGAGCGACGTCACTCACCGGAAGAATGCGGAAGATCGTCTGCGCTACGAGGCCTTGCATGATGCCCTGACTGGACTCTCCAATCGGACCTCGTTGATCGCGAGGGCTCACGAGGCGCTCAAACAAGGACGCGCCACAGGTGAACACATCGCACTGCTTCTCATCGATGTGGATGGATTCCGCCTCGTCAATGACAGCTTCGGTCTGTCCATGGGCGACCTTCTGCTGCGCGCGACCGGAGCACGCCTCGCGCGCACCGTCCGCTCGATGGACACGGTCGCGCGGATGTCAGGCGACGAGTTCGTCGTCCTCCTCGAAGGGCTCGAGACCCCTTCCGAAGTGCACGTGGTTGCTGAAAGGATCACCCGCGAACTGTCGCTCCCGTTCGACTTGAGGGGATATGCGGTCTACGCCACAGTCTCGATGGGAATGGTGGCCTCGGGGATCGGCTACGATGAGCCTGAGGAGCTGCTCCGCGACGCGAACATCGCGCTCGCGAGGGCCAAGGCCTCTGGGCGGAATCAACGGGTTTCGTTTACCCACGAGATGAGACGGTCGACGGTGAGGCGTCTCATGCTCGAAACCGACCTGAGACGCGCTCTCGAGCGCTCCGAGCTGAGCCTTGTCTACCAACCGATCCTTTCGCTTCAGACGGGCGAGGTAATGGGTTTCGAGGCCCTATGCCGTTGGCACCACGGAAAGCACGGCATGATCGGCCCGAGCGAGTTCATTCCCATCGCGGAAGATAGCGGATTGATCATGCCCATCGGTCGGTGGGCGCTCCAAGCGGCCTGCGAAGACGCTCTGACATGGACTCGGTGGGACCATCAGCCGTGGGTTTCGGTCAACGTGAGCGGTCGCCAACTCGCTCAACCGGAATTCATCGATGACCTGATCTTGACGGTCGAAAAGACCGGGCTGCCAACGGCCCGGTTGAGGCTCGAGATCACGGAGAGTGTGCTCATGGAAAACGCGGACTGGGCGAAAACCGTCCTCGAGAGGGTTCGGGCGCTCGGCGTGGGCATCTCCATCGACGATTTCGGGACCGGGTACTCGTCGCTTGCCTACCTCCGCCGCTTCCCGATCCAGACCCTCAAGATCGACCGCGCGTTCCTCTCGAGGGACGGGGACGCCGAAGATTCGTGGGCAATAGTCGACGCCATTCGCTCTCTCGCGAAAGTACTCGGGCTCGGGGTCATCGTAGAAGGTGTCGAGACCGAAGAGCATCTCGAGCGCCTCAGCGCGATGCGTTGCGAGGCTGGACAGGGGTATCTCATGGCCCATCCCCTCCCCGCAGACGAGGTGTGTACGTTCCTTGCGAAGAGGCGCCCGAAGGTCTAGGGAAGCGTCCCATCCTCGATCACGCGCCCTCCACGCGGAAGTTCGTAGGGCGCCGAGTACCCGCGTCGAACCATTGCGGGGAGATCGAAATGCAGGCGCCAGCGGCGCCGAAGCTCGACCGTGCGTGACAGGAACTCGTCACGTCCGAACCTCTCGACCGATGCGAAGGCGATGACCACGCGGCTTTCGCTATTCGGGGGCGCGATGACGTGCACCTCTGGGAAAACGCGCTCAAATGTTCGCAACATGGAAGTGTAGCGAGGGTTCGCGTCCTCGCTCCAGAGGTTCGCCGCGACGATGCCGCGGGGGGTAAGCCGCTGGCGTACGGCTTCGTAGAATGTGCGGGTCGCGAGATGGAGCGGTATTTCGTCAGGGCCGTATGCGTCGAGGATGACGAGGTCCCATGGGCCGCGGGTTGTGTTTTCGACGAAGTGTCGACCGTCATCGATGTGGACCACGAGGCGTTCGTCCTCCAAGAACCCGAGGTCCTTTCGGGCGACGTCGAGGACGACAGGATCGATGTCGACGACGACGATCAGAGCGTTCGGTAAGTGGCGCCTCAGGAACATCGGGAGCGAGCCGCCTCCGAGACCGATGATGAGAATCTTGTCGAAGTCCGGCTTCATCGCGAGCGCAGCGATGAGCCCCCGGGTGTAGGCAAACACGAGTTCGTCCGGACGCCCCGGAACGACGGCGCTCTGATCGACCCCATCACGCTCGAAACGGAGTCGCCTCACCCCGTCGTCGTCCTCGATGACGAACACCTTGTAGTTCGTCCCCATTCGCTCGGTCACAACGAACTCTCCGGTCCGACCACAGCCGGAAACGGCGCTGGCGATGGCCACGAGGACACCGAGCTTCGCAATCCACTTGACCAGCGCAGTCATGGGACGAACCTATCCCGACTCGAGGTCCGGGCGCCAGTAGGCTCTCGACCGGTCCGACTCCCGAAAGCACCAAGCACCGCGCCCGCCGAGGGCGGGGAGGACCTTTGACGTCTCCCGTGAAGTCCATCGTCGCCCTGCTCATCGTCACCCTCTGGGTGGGAGCGAGTTCAGGAGCCCCCCCTCGCGGGACCTCTCCTTCGGAAATCACTCCGCCGCGCCCGCTGTCCATGCCGGCCGCCGAGCTGCCGCCTGGCGCACGTCCAGAGGACCGCGAGGTCGTGCTCACCCTGACGATCGGAGTCGATGGCACGGTTGTCGAGGTCGAACTGAACCGTGGCTCGGGCTCTCCGTGGGACGAGGCCGCCATGGCTGCGGCCCGGAACTTCCGCTTCTCCCCAGCCCTCAGCGCGGGACAGCCAATCGCTGTGAAGGTTCCTTTCACATATGCGTTCCGGAAACCTGCCAGGCGGGGTCGAGTCGTCCCAGAACAGCAGGCCCGCAGGGAGCTCGAGCCCGCTCCTGGCTACATACTCGCAGGGTTCGTCGTCGAACGGGGCACGAGGACCCCACAGGCCGGCGTTCCGGTCATCGTGCGCGACACCCGCACGGGCCAGGTCACCGAAGCTCTGAGTGACGAGAACGGGCGCTTCATCGCCTTCGGGCTCTCCCGCGGCCGCCTGAAGGTCGAGGTCTTCACGAGTGGCTTCGAACCTTTCGAGGCTCGCGTATCAGTCGATGCGAAAGACGTCGAAACAGCAAGCAGAAAGGACTTCCGTATCTCCCTGCAACCATCTGATGGCGGCGCCAATCGGACGGTCGTGAGGGAGGACCGTCCGCCCCAGGCCGCGAGTGAAATCGACCTCACCGAAGATGAACTGACGAAGGTCGCGGGCACGCTCGGAGACCCGACCCGGGTCGTTGCGAGCCTCCCTGGCGTCGCACGCTCCCCATTCGGGCTCGGCTATTACGCAGTCCGAGGGGCCCAGTTCGACAACACGGGATTCTTCATCGACGGCCACCCTGCCGTCTACCTCTACCACCTGCTCGGCGGGCCAGGCGTCATACACCCCGAGCTCGTCGGCGAACTCTCATTCTATCCGGGAGGTTACCCCGCGAAATTCGGTCGCTTCGCGTCCGGCGTCGTCTCGGTGGAAACAAAAGACCCGCCAAGGGACCGATGGCACCTTGACCTCGAAGTCGACATCTTCAAGGCGGGTGTCCTGTTCAGCACCCCATTCGCGAACGGAGATGGCATCGCGTCGGTCGCGTTGCGCCGCAGCTACTACGATCTTCTCCTGCCGCTCTTCACCGATGACATCATGCTCTCCTACACGGACTACCAGGCCCGTGTGAGCTACGACTTCAGCCCGACTGTCCGCGGGCGCTTCGTCGCGCTCGGCGCAATCGATGCGGTCACGTCAGAGAACATCGAGACAGGTGATGGCGCTGGTACCTCATCGACCAACCTGGGCATCGGCTTTCACCGCCTGAACGCTGCGGTCGAAGTCGACCTCGCCAAGACCCTTCGCCTCGAGACGAGCGCGATGTGGGAATACGATTATCTCGAAAATCGAAGGGTCGCAGAAGGCGACAGCCCTATCGACGCGAACACGAACGGTTGGATTGCGCAGCTCGTCACGACCCTCGAGTGGCGCCCCGAGAAGCGCTTCCGCCTCGAATCCGGGCTCGACTTGACCTACCTCGATGTCACGGCTGACCTGTCGATCCCCTCTGCGCCTGCGCTCGGCGATCCGCGCCCGCCCGTCTTCGACCCGCTCATCGTGGACGCCCGCGTCGACGCGCCTTACCTTGGTGTGGCGCCTTTCCTGTCGGCCGACCTCGAGGTGGCTCCCGGGCTGAGGCTTCTGCCAGGGCTTCGGCTCAATATCGACGCGTACGGCGAACAGGTCGCGCCGACCCTCGACCCGAAGCTCGCGATTCGCTGGCAGTTCGACCCGCGCTTCACGCTCAAGGCGATGGGCGCGATGGCTCACCAGCCCCCGCAGGTCTTCCAGGTGGGCGAACCCTTTGGCGACCCCAACATCCCGCCGGTGTCGGGCTCGCAGGCGAGTCTTGGCTTCGAGTGGACACCCACGTCGAGCTGGCTCGTGTCGGTCGAAGGCTTCGTTCAGCACCTCGACGAGCTCGTGCGGCCGTCAAATCGCCTCGCTGGTGACGACGGCGACATCGGACGGGTCTTCTGGGACGCTGACCTCGAAGGTAGAGCATTCGGTCTCGAGCTGCTCGTCCGCAAAGAGTTCGGAAGCTGGACCTATGGCTGGCTCAGCTACACGGTCTCACGGGCCGAGCGCCTGAGGCCACCGAAGGACTGGGCGCTCTTCGAGTTCGACCAGACCCACATCCTGAATCTCGCCTGGACCTTCCGCCTAGGCCGCGAGTGGTCGCTCGGAGCGCGCTTCCAACTCGCAAGCGGCAACCCCTACTACCCCATCACCGAAGCCCGGTACGACGCCGACAAGGACGAATACACGCCCGTCTACTCGGACGCGCTCGGACGTCTGCCGATCTACCATCGCCTTGACCTGAGACTCGACAAAACCTGGCGCTTCGAGGACTGGCTGCTCGAGGTCTTCCTCGACATCCAGAACGCCTACAATGCTCAGAACCCTGAGGCGCCTCGTTACTCCTTCGACTACCGGAAGCGGACCGACGGTGTGTCCATCCCCTTCCTTCCGTCACTCGGCTTCCGGATGGTGTTCTGATGAAGCGCTCCGTACTTCCGCTGGCGTTTGCCTTAGCCCTGGCAGGTTGCCTCGAAGAACTGCCCTCCGTGAGCCGTATCGAGGATCTGCGGATCCTCGCCGTTCGAGCGGAGCCGCCCGAGGTCGAGCCTGGACAGACGGTTCAACTCGACGCGCTCGTCGTCGATCCATTTGACCGAACGGCCAGCTATCGCTGGTACGCCTGCCTCGCGCCGACTCCGGGGGAGGGCTTCTTCGGTGGGGGCTCGGAGACGGCGACGAGCGGTGGTCAGGGGACGCCGCTATCGACGGATCCCTACGGGGGTTCGTGTCAGCGCCGATTCGAAGCTGGCGAGCCTTTCTCCTTCGACCTCGGGACCGCTGCGACGGCGAGCCTTACGATTCCCGCCGATATCTTCGACACCGATGCGGCACTCAAGCTGTCGTACGGGCTCCCGGAAGACGTGGAAATCCCGTCCGAGCTCGCCGCGGCCTTTCTCGGGATCGCTGGCGTGAACGTCACGGTGAGTCTGACCGTAGAAGTCGACGGCCGGCGGGAGGAGAGCACGAAGCGGGTGAACGTCTCACTGCCGAGTCCCGTCCCGGACAACGCGCCAAACCTCAACCCCGCCCCTCCTGCCATCGGGCTCAGAGTCCTCGGCAGCAAAGAGGAGATCGCGGAGACTGGAGCGTCCCCCACTGATGGTCGGTGCCTTAGGACAACAGCCCCAAAGTTCAGTTCGAATGAGGTCTACGAGATTGTGCCGGTCAATCTGCCCGCTGAACCCGTGCCCTACGCGGCCCTCATTCCGTCGACGTCGGGCGAGGTCCCGTTCGAGTTCGCCTCCACCGAGGAGTCGCTATTCTTCTCGTTCTTTTCGGATGTCGGCGCACTCAAGAAGGAGGTCTCGAAGTCCCCTGGAAGTCCCGAGAACCAATGGACGATCGACGCCAGCGAAGGGGGGGCTGCGACCCTTTGGGTCGTTGTCCGCGACGGTCGCGGCGGCACGAGCTGGTGTCGCGAATCACTTACCATCGACGAGTGAAGGCCGGCTCTGCCAGCGGGTCAAGTCCGGCTCAGACGCGTGTCGAAGTGAGTCTTCAGAATCGCCCGGGTCGTTTCGAGCATCGGTGAGAGACGAAGGGCGTCTTCGGGTTGGAGCCAATGAGCCTCCTCGACCTCGAGAGGGGCCGGTGTGAGGACACCTCCGACGAGGTCTGCTTCGTGGTAAACGAGGCGAAACTTCTGGTTGCTCGTCAGCCCTTCAAAGAATGGTGCAACGACCGCGACCTCGAGACCGAGTTCTTCGGAGACTTCGCGAATACAGGCAGTCTCGAGAGATTCCCCAGGCTCGACCTTTCCGGTGACCGGTGTCCAGTAGCCTGGCAGAGGGACATGCTGCGCACGGCGAATCATCAGTACTTCAGCGCGGCGCCAGATGACGACCGCCACTGCCCATGGCAGTCCGTCATGTGCCGAAGGCGGAGGTTCTGGAGTCTCCGTCGAGGCCTTGGGGGCAGACGTTCCCTCGGTTGAATCGGAACTCGTCACCCTGCCCCCTTACCAAAGTGCCGACGGACGACCTCGCCGACTTCGACAGCAACCCGCTCGCCCGCCAGGCTCGCTCGGGGCGTCGATGGTGCCGTCGAGCCGCTGAGCACCTCGACGCATGCACGCACGCTCCGAGAGAGCCCCTCGAGGTGATAGCCTCCCTCCATCAGCATGACGAGCTTCCCGCCGCATAGATCGGCAGCGAGTCGCTTCACGATGTCTGTCAGGACGGCAAACCCTTCTTCGGTGACCCTCTGGTCTCCGAGAGGGTCGTCGCGATGCGCATCAAAACCCGCTGAAACCATGATGAGATCTGGGCGATAACTGCTCGCGAGAGGGACGAGGACATCTTCGAAGAGGAGCCGGTAATCTCCGTCACCGAGTCCCCCCGGCATCGGAGCGTTAATCGTGTATCCCTCCCCCTGACCTCGCCCCACCTCGTGAAGTGCCCCGGTCCCCGGGTAGAAGGGCGAGCGGTGCGCATCGAAGAAGAGCACATCCCGGCGACCATAGAAGTGAGCCTGGGTGCCGTTGCCGTGATGGACGTCCCAGTCGACGATGAGGACCCGTTCTGCCCCGAGCGTACGCGCATGCTCAGCCGCGATCGCGACGTTGTTGAACACGCAGAACCCCATGCCGCGCGAGCGCTCTGCGTGATGTCCAGGCGGTCGGACCGCGAGAAAGGCGTTTCGAGCTTGGCCACCGAGGACGGCTTCAACCCCTTCGATACCCGCACCTGCCGCAAGCAGCGCAGCCTCGACGCTTCCCTCGGTCATGAAGGTATCGGGGTCGAGTTCAGCCCTCATGCCGCGCAGCGCAAGGACTCCGTCGACGTAGGTCTTGCCGTGGACCCGCTCGATCTCGCTGTCAGTTGCGCGCCTTGGACGCCGACGGGTCACAATCCCGAGTCGCGCATCGTCTAGAGCTCGAAGGACCGCTTCGAGTCGTTCAGGGCGCTCTGGGTGGGTCGAGCCAGCGTCATGTTCTTTCATCGCGTCATCAGTGAGGAGCAACGTGTCGATCATGGCCATGCCCCCTGTCTCTCCCGGTCGCTGAATCTCGAAGAGATGGTACCGCTTCCAGAGCACAGGGTAGGAGCTTCTTCCCCTTAGGTAAAGCTGGCATCTTTAGGCGATCGGGCCTTGTCCCACGCACCCGGGGCCTGAAGCGACAAGGATCCAGATCGGAAAGGGCACCCACCGCGTTCAGGGGCAACCGATTGCTTACGCTGGCGCTAGGCTTGACGTCCGAAGAGCTCGAGCTGAGAGGCCCGCACTCGAATCGGTTCGCCAACGTGACAGGACACGCATGCACCTGCGTCGGAGCATCCGCAGGCAAGCAGCTGAACTCCAAGATGGTTAGCCGCCTCCTCGAGATGCTCGAGCCGCGACTTCCTCACCTGAAGGGGCAGAATACGGCGACTCGCACCACCCATGTTCGAGCCGGGCTGCCTGAACCAACCCGTGACGAGGCGCGCGGTACTGGGAGAGACCTCTGCCTCGATCTGCCTCTCGAGCCCTGGCGCGTCTTCGATCCACCGCGGTGCCACGACACCGAGCCCGCTCCGGGCGATCGCGCGCATCGAGTCTTTGAGCTGTCTGACATCGTCGTTGGCAAAGGGCACGATCGGCCCGAGTTCGACCTCGACCCGGGCACCCGACTCGCTGAGAAGGCGGGCGAGAGCCAATCGCCGAGCGGCCGTTGGGAGCCCGCGCTCCCATTTCTCTTCGACCCGGGATTCCGTCGAGAAGACACCCACGCGGACCGAGAGACCGCGCCCATACTGCTTGGCAAGGGTGACAAGCCCCTGGCCCGATACGACATCACCTCGGGTCGTGAGGGTGAGCGCGATTCCCGAGTCAAGAAGCCTCTTCATCATCCGCACGAGCTCATCCCGACGCTCTGGGAGAGCGTGAGGGGTGAATGCATCCTCGTGAGGCGCAAAGAGCAGCCAATCCGGTGCCTTGACGCGCCGTGCCCGCTCGAGCTGCTGCTCGAGGTCGCGCTCGCTCACGAGGAATGCTCTCGCGCCACCGAAGCGCAACCGCGCGCGGTCGGGACACCATGCGGCCTCACCTACACCGATAAGACCGGTGTCGAGGCGCCAACCCGGAGCCCCGCAAGCATGACGCTTCACCGAGAGAAGCGGCTTCGAAACTGTGGTGTCGAAGAGGTCTTTCATACTGAACATGTGTATATACACACCCCACACTGGTCAAGCGTTCAGTCTCGTTTCTTCGCAGTCCATTTCCACCCGCCAATGCGCCGAAAATGCGCGCCTTGGGTGTGTTACCGGAGTCGAAGGACACGCATTGCGTTGTCTCGGTACAGTTTCAGGAGAACGTCGTCTGGCAGATCGATGGCGTCGATTGTCCACCTCCCCTGGACAGGGGTCGGGTGCGCGATGGCCTTCTCATGCCCCTCGAAAAAGCGCCAATGAGCGTCATAGAAGGGCTTGATGTCGGCCTCTGTCGGTACCTCGCGCCCTGTTGAGCCGAGCATGATTCCACGCTCGGAGAGCCCGATGTCGGTGCCGAAGAGGACACGATCCGCGTGCTTGATGAAGAAGTTCCGGACCTTGTCGGGGGGATGGCGCCCGATTTCTCCAAGCCTCGCAGCGGTATCGATGTAGACGTTCGGATAGGTGTCGAGGATGCGGTCGACGTAGTCGAGGTCCTCGGCGTTGTTGCCGAAGTGCACTGAAATGAAGGTCGTCTTCGGGTGCTTTGCGAACACGCGCTCGAGTTCGCCGAGTAAGGATAGTCTGTCTGGCCACTGCGGCCCATAGAATGACCACTGGGGATGGAGCGCGAGCTCTTCGTAGCGCTCGTTGTCGGAGGAAGCCAAAACGCCTTTGGATCCGCCGTATGAATCGCCACGGGCACCTCGAGTTCGGCCGCCTTCTCCCAGAGGACATCGAGCTCGGGCCAGTCCACGGGAATCCTCTGTCCTTGCGCATCTTTCGCGTACAAACCGAGCACCTTCGGGATCTTGCAGCCACGATAACCCCGCTCGCGGACGGCAATCTCCAAGGCCTCGGCCATGGCGCGCCCGAAGCCCGGGCGATTCCTTTGCCGCCAGTCGAGGGTGAAAAATGGTATGGGCCCCGAATCTGTTGCGGCGCCTACAGGACGGGCGTCCCCCGAGAGATTGACCATGGCCTCGATACCGTTCGCATTCATGCTGCGGGCGAGTAGTCCAATCCCATCGGCGGAGATGTGGCCGTGCATGTCGACCACTCTCGGACGAACATAACCAGGTCGCCAGGGAGGTCCTTCGACACGCGGTCCCTCCTCGCCAGGAGTGGAACGGCTGCAGCCGCTCTGGGCCGTGAAATGAAGCCCAATCAACAGCGCGAACCCAAGGCGCAGAACCTTCCACGGAACACCTTCGAACGCGGCGCGCTCGCCCGTCATCCTTGACCTCCTGTCGAGTCAGCACGCACCTCGGGGTGCATGAACGGCAGCGTTGAGAAGCCATACCGCAGGACACAGAGACGAGCTTGTGGCGGCCCCGGGGATTGGTGATAGCCTGAGGCCTGAACTTGTGCGAGTTCGTGCTCGCATTCGCCGGAAGACCGGGCGCGAGATGAATAAGACGCAGGCGCTCGCGTCGCTGCGCATGAGATGCCCTCCGCCGTGGAGACCGACCATGCAGATGATGAAGCTCGTACCGATTCTCCTCGCTGTCATCAGCGCAAACCTGCAGAGCGCCTACGCCGACTCTGGAGATGAAACGACGGAGACCGTGCTCGCTCGACGGCCACCGCCTGCGTATCGCCCGATTCCGCGGCCCTACTATCGGCCGCCGCCCCGTAGGGTCTACGTGGTCCCAAGCCACACCCCCCGTCCCCGTCGCGCGGCGGAGCCTGTCTATGACCCAGCGGTCTTCTTCGGAATCGGTGTTCACGGGACCTCGATCGTTGGGGCTAGCGACTCCGACCTGACTCGGGGCCTCGGCAGCGGAGGCGGCTTCGACTTGAGCTTCGGTCTGCGAATCGCGCCTCGATTCTCGCTCGATTTCAGTTGGATGCTGAGCCTTCACGA
>VFQT010003183.1_pt1 | contig 15388 bp, 14 predicted proteins | sample 3512381 | NCBI WGS metagenome assembly VFQT01 (sample SAMN10412376, study PRJNA504923) | tailings metagenome | isolation source: Relicate 2 Philex TSF3 active mining site | place: Philippines: Tuba, Benguet | collected 2017-08-29 | reverse complement strand
ATATTTTGCAGTGTCTTTCCCTATACCACTGCTAGCGCCTGTAATAAAAATTGTCTTTTTCATTATTATCTCCTTTTCTTTTTCGAACTTACAGTCCTTAGTTTACGACCCGTATTTAAAGACTTTGTAAAGAAAAGGTAGCAATCGAGTGAAGATTTCACGGGGGACTTTTAAGCAAAAAATCGCTGGGAAGGTCTCCCAGCGATTTATGGAATGGGTGAATTTTTAGATCCCTGCGTTGCTCAGGATCGTTGATACCTCTGAAAGCAAGGTGGTCAATGTGGGATGTTCCACCTCGAAGCGCTCCACGGCTTTCTGCATGCGACCAAGAATGGATGGAGTTTCAACCTCTGACTTTTTCAGAAGCGATTGAACATCCTGCTCCAGGTCTTGCAGCAATTTCAAACTTTCAGCATCGACCTTGTCTACTTTTTGGAGCTCATCATGGACTTGCTCCAAAAGCGAATCTAGTTTTTTGTCGTTCATGGGCAGCTCCTTTCAATTCCATTTTACAACCAACTCATTGGGGTTGCCAGTGAAAAACGTCATAACAAAGGCTAGGAGAGGGAGAGTATTTCCTTCTCTGCCTGCTCGACCTCGGTGTAGATCTTCTTCACTTCATCCTTCATCTCTGCCGAAACACCAGCCGTCTGAGGGATGAATTTGACCATATCTTTTGCCTGCCGCAACAGATCGCGGACTTCGGCAATATAGGAGAAGTCGCTCTTGCCAAGTCCTTCCGTCGGCACGGGCAAGGCATGCGCTTGTTGGATCAACTTGCGGGCACGGATGAGGCGTTCTGCAGCGGGGATGAGTTTTGCCATGTAGATATTACTCCTATGTATGTGAGAAAAAATCTCTCACTGATTATGATTTTCTTCGATCTGTCTCGATAATTCCGGATCACAGTGTGCCAGAGGTTCTGTTAGAAAAGGCGCAAAGTTAATACGTCTGCCAAGCCCATCACCTGTACCGGGCCCACTGCCAGAAGGACCACTGGGATTGCCCCAGTAATTATTTTCAGCATTGATAGCCCCGCCAATGATCGCGCTTGAATAATTCAGTTCAATCGGGTCAACAATGATATTGTTGGCGAAGCAGTTTTCGTGAATTTGGGTATCTTCTTGGAAATCCTTGAACACACCACTGGGATGCGCTTCAAGTGTAGCTTGATATCCGGGAATCAGGGTCGCCATTTGGATGTACATGGGGGTATCGTCCAACTGTTCGAGCGGATCACCTTCATCATCGCTGGTGCCGTTCGTAACGGGATTATTGATGTAGATCGCCCCACCGATCCATTCGGATTGATTTTGGTAGAACTGGCTGCGCAAAACATTGACGTTGACATGCTCCAGGTGCAGCGCGCCACCCCGGTTGCCGGTGGTTAAATTCTTCATGAAAATGCTGTCTTCGATCACCAGTGTCACAGTTTCTGCTGAAAGCGCACCACCGCGCGCATCCGTGGTATTGCTCACAAATTGAGTATTCCGAATTGTAGTTTTCGCTGAATCAGCGTGGATGCCACCCCCCTGAAAAGCGGCATAGTTTTCGAGGAATTCACTATCTTGTACTGTCAGCCCACCAAAGGTGATGTACACCGCCCCACCGCTATCGGCGCGATTGTTCAAAAAGCGGACACGATTCAAAGCCAGCGAACCGTTCGAGACGTACACAGCTCCACCCCAATCATCTTGCACGTCACCGTTCTGCATGGTCATATTCTCGAGAGATAGACTGGCGTTCACCATGACTTCAAAAAACCGAAACGGCTCCGCACCCTCATCACGGATCAATGAAGCGCCATTCCCTTGAATGGTAACAGGGTAGACAATCGGTGGAAAAGCACTTCCGATCTTAACGATGCTCACTGCCCACTCGAACTGCGGGGGTGATTGATCTCGCTGCGCCAAATGATATTCTCCAGGAATCAGGCTGATGACCGATTTTCCAGGCACACCGGCAGCGCATGTATCTTTTGCTTCGCCCGTATTGGCAGCCACAATGGCTTCTCCTAAAGAACACTTACCATTCTCTACAAATGGATACACCTCCTGCTCCGTTGTATCTACAAAGATGACGCCTTCGGGCAATGCGGTGGGAGTGGATGTCCCTGCCGGAAGAGCGGTCACTTGCAGGTTGGAAATTTCTTGGGTTGCCGAACCAGTGACCGGATTTGCTGGAGCCGGGGTGTTTGTCATGGTCTGACAAGCCAAAGCTGCAACAGTCAGGGTCGAAAGAAAAAATAAAATCCTAAACACGTAATACTCCTAAAGTGTTATTACAAGTATGTTCTTATTCAATACTAAAACCATGCATCAATACCGAGTTGACCAATCCCCAGCGGGCACGGATGGGGCTGATGGACTTATCCAATTGATAGATGATCTCGGCTTCTTCGATCGGGACAAAGGTGCGAATTTCGAACGCAGGCGGGTATTCATCTTCTGAAAAGATCTTGCCCTCAATGGTAAATGCGCCGGCATATATCTGCGCTTTGAAGGGATTCACATAATCCAACCAACCATCCACCAGAATATCTTCAGCATTGGGATCATCTGAAAGAATGGCGATCACTTTTACAAAGGAAGGCAGATACCATTTGGAAAATGTACGCGCCGGGGTGTTGACCTTCCCCAATGGCTTGACATATGCATCTCTCAAAATAAGTGCGCCGCCGGTTGGATCTTGGATCTCTGAGTCATAAGCTGCAAAGAAAATGGATAGATCCGGATCATCCCAGGCATCGATGATGTATTCATCGGTAATAATGGTCACACGGATCGGGGGTTTGGTGGTTTCGGGTTCTTCTTGCTTTCCAAAGAACATTGTTCTCTCCTGAATTTTTTTTGTAATTATAACCAGCGTGGTGTTTTGCCTAATCGCCTATCTGGGGGATAGAACGAACCAATGAGTTGCGAGAAATTTTTCACAAGATTTGTACAAACCATGCGTGTACACTTCCGATTTGGATTGACATTTTCATGCTTAGGATATATCAATTAGGAACCTTTCTAATATGCAAACCCGGTCTTTGTGATGAACGCCATGAGTATTGTGGCATTCATCTAAAAAAACAACTCAAGAGGAGAGTTCTGAATGAAGAGATGGTCGGTCGTTTCGCTATTCGTCATTGCCATTATGGTGCTCGCTACATTTGCCGCAGCACCGGCAAGCGCTGCTCAAGGCGCTGACAAAGTCCGTGTGTATGTACAGTTCGCCCCGGGGGCAAAAGGAAATGTGCAAAACAGCTTGAATGCTGCCGGCGCAGAATTCCATTATCAATTCGATGATCTAAATACTTTTGTTGTAAGCATTCCTTCACAGGCACTCAATGGATTACAGAACAACCCCAATGTGGTGATGATCGAAGAAGATGTTTTGCGCTTCCCCATTAGCATTATGAAAAGCCAATCGAGCGCTCCCGCCTCCGTCGGCGGGCAGACCGTTCCGTACGGCGTGGACATGGTGCAGGCTCGTGATATTTGGGATGCGAACCGCGATGGAAATGTGGATAGCGGCGCACCCACAGGTGCAGGTCGCAAGGTCTGTATCATCGACTCTGGTTTCTACACCGGTCATGAAGACCTGAGTGGAATCAACGTCAGCGGCTATAACGGCAACCTGCCATGGAACGTGGACGGCGACGGTCACGGCTCACATGTGGCTGGAACCATCTCTGCGATGAACAACGCGCTCGGTGTGGTCGGTGTGACCCCCGGCACAGTGCAGATCTACGTTGTGCGCGTCTTCGGTGACGATGGCGCTTGGGCATACTCCTCCAGCTTGGTAGATGCCGCCAATCGTTGTGCAGCCGCTGGTGCGAACATCATCAGCATGAGCCTCGGTGGAACCCTCTCCAGCAATACCGAAAAGAATACCTTTGCCAACCTTTTCAATCAGGGTATTCTTTCGATCGCAGCCGCAGGTAACGATGGCAACACCCGTCTCTCCTACCCGGCTTCGTATGCCTCTGTCGTTTCAGTTGCAGCCATTGATGTCAACCGTTTGGTCGCCGATTTCTCACAGAAGAACCGTGAAGTGGATATCGCTGCTCCCGGCGTGGGCGTGTTGAGCACTGTGCCTTACATTGACCTCAGCACGGTCTCTACTTCCAACTCCAGCTTCTCTGGCGGACATATTGAATTCTCTGCCCGTGGCTCTACCAGCGGTGCGCTTGTAGATGGCGGCTTGTGTGACAGCGTCGGTTCATGGAGCGGCAAGGTCGTTCTGTGCCAGCGCGGAACCATCGCTTTCTACGATAAAGTCATCAACGTTCAAAATGGCGGCGGTGCGGCGGCGATCATTTACAACAATGTTTCCGGCGGTTTCAGCGGTACTTTGGGCGACGGTAACTCTTCATCCATCATCGGCATCAGCCTGAGCATGGAAGATGGTCAAGCCCTTCTCGCCAGCAGCCTCAACACAAATGTGACTGTCAGCAGCAGTGTTACCAAACCCGCCAGCGGATATGAATATTACGATGGCACCTCCATGGCAACCCCGCACGTTTCAGCAGTTGCAGCTCTGGTATGGAGCGCCAAACCCACTGCCACCAACGCACAGGTCCGCGATGCCTTATATGCTACAGCTGTTGACCTTGGCACTGCCGGTCGTGACGACTCCTATGGCAATGGTCTCGTCCAAGCCAAGGCAGCCATGGACTTGCTGTTAAGCAGCGGTGGCGGCGGTGGTGGAACCACCAACATGTCTGTTGCAGACCTCGACGCCAGCAAGACCTTAGCCAAAGCAAGTTGGAAAGCCACCTTCACCATCACGATCAAAGATGCGAACGGTGCAGCAGTTTCTGGCGCTGTGGTGAATGGCACAGTCAATGGTGCCACCAACGTTTCCTGCACCACCGGCACCAATGGTCAGTGCAGTGTGACTGCCAGCGCAAAGAACACGGTTGCTTCCATTTCATACTCGGTGACCAATGTGAACGCCACAGGCTACACCTATAACGCCGCTGGAAACAGCGACCCCGATGGTGATAGCAACGGCACGAGCATCAGCATCGCCAAGTAATCCATATCGTTCGTCTTTCAGGTGGCAGTCAAACGACTGCCACCTTTTTTATTCTATAATCACGGTATGAGCAAAGCACTCTTTACCTTTCATGGCAGGTTGAACGATTTTTTAGAGCGTGATCAACGGGAGAAGACGATCCCTGTCGAGTTCAAGGGTGAACAATCGGTGAAACATTTGGCTGAGTCGCTTGGAGTGCCGCACCCCGAAATTGGCGAGGTGCAGGTCAACGGTCAGAAAGAGGCGCTGGAATTCATCACCCAGGATGGCGACTCGCTCGACCTCTTCCCCATCCCGAACGGATTCGACCCCGAGCCCCGCTTCCTGCTTGACTGTCACCTGGGACGCCTCACCGCGCATTTACGTGCCCTCGGCTTTGATTGCCTCTACGAGAACGACTTCGACGACCCAGATATGGCTGATATCGTCGCCGCGGAGGGACGCATTTTGCTGACCCGTGACCGCCGTCTGTTGATGCGCAAAAAAGTGGAGCATGGCTACTGCCTGCGCTCCCTCGATTCGATGGAACAGCTTAAAGAATGTATCGTGCGCTTCAAGCTTGCCCGACGCATTCGACCGTTTCATCGTTGCCTGAAATGCAATCATCCCTTGCAGCCAGTGGAAAAGGGACAGGTGCTGCATCTGCTGGAGCCGCTCACCCGACAATACTTCGACGAGTTTCACCAATGCCCAAATTGCGGGCAGGTCTATTGGAAGGGTTCGCACTACGACAAGATGAGCGAATTGATCGAACGATTGCGGGGCAGTGCATATTGAATTTCGCCCATGCAAGGAATACAATGAAATTGTCCGGGCGGGAGATCGACTTTTAGAAAATTGCCGTTTTCACTCTTGAGAAAGAAAGGAGGTGAAAATATCATGGCAAAGATCGATAAATCCATCATTATCCACGCACCTGTGGAGAAGGTTTTCAAATTCATGGCAGACCCCTATAACTTGCAGGAGATCTGGCCCGCCATGGTGGAGATTCGCGATGTGACCGAGAATCCCATTGGCGGTATGAATTTTGGCTGGACCTATAAAATGGCTGGCATGAAATTTGACGGTGCATCCGTTATCACCGAGTTCATCCCCAACAAACGCAGCATTACCCACAGCACCAAAGGCATTGAGAGCACATTCTGCTGGGAATATGAAGAAGTTGCCGAAGGAACCCACTTGCACCTCGAAGTGGAATACAAGGTTCCCATTCCGCTGATCGGAAAGATCGCAGAAGCGATCATCCTCAAACAGAACGAGCATGAAGCCCACACCACACTCCACAATCTTAAAGACCGTATGGAAATCCAGGTACCAATCGTTGCTTAAATCAACGCACCTGCCCGGACAGAGCAGAACTAATATCTTTTTACTCTGATGCACGTTGATAAGAAGCCGGAGACCAAATCATGAAAGCAAAAAGTTCTCCCAATAACGTCAACATCTCAGTAGGAGGCAATGTTAGTGGTCAGATCATTGTAGGAGACCACAACCTGGTGATCGGAGGGGTCTATGGCGGTGTTGTCAATCTCATACCACCTGAAAAACAACCGACCATCTGCCCACGCGCAAAACCCGTTTACCTGCGTCCACGTCCTTTTTCAGGTTTGCTAGACCGTGAAACCGAACAAAAGACAGCCATCAAAACATTGCAGACCTCCGAGTCTCTATCTGTTAGTGGTGAAGATGGGATCGGCAAAACGGCATTTATGCGGTATCTCGCATACAACTCTCCCGGCGATAATTTTCCAGATGGGATCATTTATCTCTCGGCGAACGGCTATAGCGTGGATGATCTCAGAGAATACATCTTCGAATCCTTTTTCGAAAGCGATACTCCCGTAAAACCGACCGAAGCCCAGATCAGCCGCGCCCTGCAAGGATTGCGCGCCTTGATCCTTTTGGATGATCTTGCCTTGAGCTATGCGGATGTGACCCAAATCATCAACAGCATTCCTCAAAGCAGTTTCATTTTTGGTTCCTCCTCCCGATGTTTGTGGGGCGAAGGAACTTGTATCGAACTTGGCGGGCTGCCCATAAAAGATGCCCTTGCATTATTGGAACATGACCTTGGCTTTGCCTTGAATGAGCAGGTAAAACCCACAGCCGAAGAGATCTGCCGTGAATTAAACGGCCACCCGCTCATGGTCATGCAAGCGGCGGGGCTTTACCAACACGGAATTCCATTTACTGAAATACTTCATCGGCTACAAAAGTCCAGGGAACGATTTATCGAAGAAACGTTAAGTCAATTGAATAAAACCCAGCAACAAGTGTTGTTTCTGTTGGCAGCTTCACAAGGGCAGCCTATTCCTGCCAAACACCTGGCAGTAATGATCAATGAAAAAGACCTTGAAGAAACGCTCAAAAAACTATTCGAACTTAGGTTGATCCAGGCTCACAGCCCTGCATACAGCCTGACCGGCTCGCTTGATATTACCTTCAGGAAGATCGCAGACATTGGAAGTTGGGAAGGGTACTTATTAAATTATTTTGTGGGTTGGATCAAACAGAACCCACCGCTGCCCGACATTACCGATGTGCTCAACATATCACTCAACCTGGTTGAAAAAGCAAATCGCGAACATCGCTGGGACGATGTCATTGCACTTGGCAGGGGAATTGAGCGGGCATTGTGCATGATCAAACGCTGGGAAGCATGGCTGCGAGTTCTTAATTGGATCCTAAAAGCAGCCCAAGCGCTTGGTAACCGGTCACTGGAAAGCTGGGCATTGCATCAACTTGGCACACGCGATCTGTGCCTCGGCAACCTCGAACCCGCACGCCAAGCATTAACGCAAGCCTTGAACATACGGAATGTACTGGGGGATAAAGCTGGGGCTGCTGTCACTCAGCAAAACTTGAACTTGATCATCGCGCCGCCTGCCCCGCCGCGCGACACGCCTCGTTCCGGACCCAAGCCTGCTCCGAAAGGTGGAGGTTCTTCCGCACTGAAGGTTTTCCTTACGCTTACAGCGGTGACCGTGGTTGCCATCGCCATCATCTTTGGACCAGATATCGTCAACCCGCCCAAAGAACCAGAAGATCCAAATCCAGTTGTGAATACACCGAAGGTCGAACCACCACCGACAAAAAATCCCCCAACCCAAAAGCCACCTACCCAAATTCCACCCACCAGTAAACCACCAACCCTCCCTCCAACCATTACGATCACACCATCGTTAACTTCCACCCCTTGTGGATTCGGCGTATGGTATTGCGAAGATTTTGACGACAGGAACGCTCAATTCTGGGACCTTTCTCCAGCATGGTCCATTGAAAGAGAAGGAGGCAATTCCCTGCTGGCAGGATCTGGTCATGTATGGGCTACATTGAACGAGCATGCATGGAACGACTCGCGTGTGAAACTTGACCTGCGTCTTTGGTACGGGACGATCCATTTGAATTATCGGTTGCAACCCATAACCAACGGGATCATTCGCTACTATGTAGGCGTATCAGAAAAATATATCTACCTTCAAAAGAGTAAATACAACGGCGAATGGAGCTCGCTGGAAACAGTAAATTACCACTTCCCCACAGGTGAATGGCACCAGGTCGAGATCGCTGGCTGGGATAACCATATTGCAGTCTATATAGATGGTGAACTGGTTTTACAACACATCGATGAAGAATCCTACCCAGAATCTGGCACGATCGCCTTTGAAACATTGGATAACTCCAAGGCAGAGATCGACAACATCGAAGTAACCGACCCGGGTCAAGAACCTGCCAGCGTGGGGGAAATTACGATCATCACACCAGACATTCAGAAAGTGAGTTGCACCAGTACCTATATTACTTCGGAAGAAAATACCGACCGTCCAGGCATGGATTACTGGACCGATATTTACAGCGACCCGATCGACAATGTGCTTTTTACCGCCCTAACCTGCCAGCAAAAATGCAATGATGACCCTGCCTGCATGGCTTTCACTTATGATAATTACCTACGTCAATGCTGGTTAAAGAACGGCAAACCAGATCCTGTGTATAAGATTGGTGATACATCTGGTGTGCGGGTTTGCAAATAAGCATCCATATCGTCAGACACCACATTCGCAAAAAACAGGATATCCAAGATCGGTGGACAACTCCCCCGTTTCAAATACGTACATGGCAAGTGACATTCGCCCGACAAAAAACACTCCGCCCTCTGATGAGAGCGGAGTGTTTTTTTCATGACGACTCCAATATTAGACAACCACGTGATCGGCAGATTCTTCGATCACTTTTTTGCCAGATTGTGCCATCTGGGTCACACGGTCCAATTGCTTGATGATCAGACCTTTCCCTTGATGTTGGAGCTGGCTGGCTTTGTTCTTAACCAATTCAACTCTTTCTTTCACGGTTTCCGCAGTACGATCGCGGAATTGCTCAACGCCTTGCTGAAGTTCGGCGCGGGTCTTTGCCCCAGGCTGGGGTGCGGTCAATAAAACCGTAATACCGCCCACCATAAGTCCAACAAGGCTGCCAAGAGCAAACAAGGCCAGCCCCTGAGACTGGTTTTGGGGTTGAATGTTATTCGTATTCATTTGTTTCTCCTTTTCCTGATGCTCACATAGAACATCATGCTAAAAGATAAAAATGGATGCACTGCCCAACCCATTGGCAGTGAACCATATTTCATAACCAGCTTACCGGTTGTACTTGATAGACTCCTTAGATGGCTGTGAAAATAACCTAAACTGCGAACAATTAGGACTTATTTCCTAATTGTTCACAAATGTCCCAAAAAGTTGGCGACGCATCATGGAATGTGGACATCTCATCATAAAAATAGATGAACCCTGTAATAAATCATCTACATCATACGTCTACACAAAAACAAAACCGGGAGCTTATTCATGAAACTTTATTACTGGCATTATGGGGTTATTGCTTGCAGCCTTGCCACCGCAACCTTTCACATTATGTGTTACCCCTACTTCGGATGGCTTGACTCGATCGTCTTGAACGGATTTGGGTCTCTCGCATTACTGGCGGCATACTTTCTGCCGCTGCCCTCTTTCAAGAAGTGGCGACATGTTACCTTCTGGTCGATCGTTAGCTATACCTTATTGACCATTGTCCTGTGGATCTTCCTCGGCGATAAGGCGTTCAATTTTGAAACAACTTCCTGGATCGGGTATTCTGCCAAGGTGGCGGAGATGTTCCTGCTGATCTTCATGGGGTTCGACCTGCAGCAATACCTACCAGCTCGCAGAAAAATCTAACTGCAACCCAAAAATAAAAGGGCTCACCCCGAAAGGAAGGTTTCGAGAGTGAGCTCTTTTTGTTTAAGAAACAGGTATTTTGAAGAGCCAAATCCTACTACAGGGTCAAGTAGATTTCTTCGGTGTACGGGTTGCCATCCAATGAGAGAAAATGGCGATTAATACTGCTGGTATAACAAAGCAGTACAAGGTAAAAGACCAATCTTCGGCAGTCACAACAGTGGCAGCAAGGATATTCTCAGCCAACAAAAGAATTAAGAGGGATAAATGGAATAGAATGTGAAATAAATATTTTAGTATGCCATCTGGGGCATATAAAAGAAGCAACGTATCCAATTTACTTAATGGATTTGGTCTGCCGATCGGCAACCATCGATAAAAATCTGACCAGCTGAAGACAATAAATGGCAGAATGGCAATAAAAATAAAGAAAAAACTGACAGCAGCAAGCCCATTTGGATTTGAAGCAGACTCCAAAAGATTCATAAGGGTGGAATTGGAATTATCATTAAACCCCAAGCCCAAGATCGAAAAATTCGAGATATGCAAGGCTGCTTGAAATACAGTAAGAGCAACAAGGGGATAGACCGCTGCCAGTCCGCTTGTCCGTGTTCTCAAGGCTCTTACAGAATAGAACACAGCCCCAAACAGAAGCAATCCATTGATGATGACGACCAGAATCTGATTGAAAACATTTACCTCCAGATCCAAGAGCTGCAACCAAATCAACGATGCTATCGTTGTCAATAAACCGCCGCCGCCCAATACGCCCGTGACGAGATAGAAAAATTGCAGAGCGTTGACCGGTAGTGGAAAAACATCCTGCCTGCCCGTAGGTGGAACCGCCAATGCCCGAACCAATTTTGCCGGTTCTGGAAGTAGTTTGGCGATCTTCTCAAGATTTTTCAAGCCGCGCCGGAAATCCAGCCATTGGATCTTCCCCAGTTCTCCATCTACATTACCCGGTTTTTGCAAAACGATCGGGAACAATGACAAACCATTCCCTGCTTTATAGATCGTTTTATTTTTATATGTTGAAAGCAGAACGAAAACCGCTTCCGGATTCTTATCACCTTCAACAAATTCATGTTCATGTTTTTCCAAAACACGTCGCAGAACTTTCGCATACTTTCCATCTTCAGGGGCATGGTCGATGAAGAACTTTACAGATTTATGTTTTACCTCTTCTACGATCTTTGTACGGTTGACCGCCCGGGCAGGGACCGCCTCTGGACGCGCACGCAAGCGGATGGCGGGTGTTAGTAATAAAACTAACAAGACCCAAGACAGGATGGCGGCTATGGTACCAAAGGTGAACACAAATTGAGGTAAGAGATAAAAAATATTGCCTTCACTACGCAAAATGGAAGCTGAAAATACGAAAAAGATCGGCATCATGAATAAGGTTGGCGCTACCTGAGAAAAATTGTAATTGCGCTGGAAAATACGCATGGGTAGAGGCATCAATATAAACGGAAGGAAGACGGTCCAGGCGACAGAGATGGAACCAACTGCAAGCAAGAGGCTGGTAACAAGTACCACCCAAAAAGTGAAGGATGCTTTGAATCCGCTTTCTGGGACGAGTGTTCTCTTCTCTTCAGGTTGAGGTTCACTATTCAACAAGGCATCGAGTTGCTTCAAACCCGCCTTATAGTTCGTGCGGAAATCCACATATTCGCATTTTTTCAATTGTTCATTTTCAATCGGGGTTGCTTCAAAGAGGACCAAGATCACACGCTTGCCGTCTTTGAGCGCCAATTCCCATTCGTCTTTGACGTTCTTGGAAGCCATTGAGTCTTTAGAGACGACCAGCAAGACAATATCTGCATTCTTCACCCCGGCAGTGATCTGGTCGAACCACGCTTCAGAGGGGACGAGTCGTTGATAATCCAGCCAGACGTCGTACCCGGCTTTTACCAGACTTTTATATAGTTCATCTACAAATGGGATCTGCTGACGTGAGTAACTTACCATTAATTTCGGTTTCATCGCATTATCCTCTCTATTTGGGTTGGTTTTTTTAATTATACGGCTGCTGTAAATAATTAACCATGGATTATGGTATGCCCCCTTTGGTTGAGAAATATTATTTAATCAGTTTATCTTTGATCTTTTTCTCGTACCATACCTTGCCAGATACGCTTTCGAGAAAGCCGTTATGCCCGCCGTAGGGTTGGATAAGGAGTTCGGTGGAGGGCTGTAGTTTTAGTTCATAAAAATCTTCGACCGGAATGATCGGGTCATCTTGAGCAGTGATGATCGTCAAAGGGACGGTCAGCGAGGCAAGCGCATCGCCCAAGACAGAGTACTGGCGGAAATAATCTGATGGGTCTTTATATTCGGTGTAGCGTCGGAGCATGACGGCGGTCATTTCGGTGATGGTTTCGATCGGAAAGACGTCGTTAAAGTCATAGAGGTCTGGGTAGAGGGCTTGTTTTTTGCGCATGGAGTCGGACCATTTCTTGCGGAAGTATTTTTGCAGGAAGGGGTAGGCATCTATGGCGTAGGTGGATTTTTCAGGGTCGAGCACGGGGCTGATGCTGAAGACGTGGTTCAGGTTCGGGATGGGCTGTCCGGCACACTTGCGTGCGATGCGGAGGGCGAAGTTCCCGCCCATCGAAAAACCGATCAAGGTAAAGGGGAGTCCGCTTTCGTATCCTGCTACTTGCTGCACTGCGCTGAAAACTTCATCCAATAAGATGGCGTAGAACAGACCGGGGTTGAGGTGATGGGTTTCGCCGTGGTCGCGGTAGTTGAGGCGGAAGATGGAGAAGCCGCTTTCGTAGAGGAATTTGCCGGTGCGCAAAATATACGCGGAGTTGACACTACCCTCCCAGCCATGCAGAAGCATGACCACGCCTTTGGCTTGTCCATTCGGTTGCGGTGAGTAGAAGCCCTGCAAGCGGACATCGCCCACGGGGTTGAGGATGACTTCGTGGGCATGGGTAAGCACGGGGTTGTTGCGTTTGGTGCCAAGTTTGCTGCTGGCTAGGAAGGTTTGGGCAAAGGCGTTGCGGATGTAGAAGGGTGGGTTAAAGGCTTGGGTCATTAGGTTGAAAATCTATCCTTGAATATATTTTGATATTCAACTAGGCTCGCAAAAAGGCTGCCCTTTGAAACCGGGCAGCCTTTCGTGATATTAGTCGATATGAGCGGAGTTGATGATCTGGGAACCCCTTGCGATCGATTTAGGATCACGCCAGTAGCGTGAGAAGCTCTCCAGCAGTCGGCGCAACTCGGAGTATTGACGCCTGCCAACTTCGGTCTCTTCTTCCTTGGCTGCAAAGCGAATATCGAGCGTGATGGCAGATTGAGCCCGTTTTTGGGCGTCGTCGTATTTGCCCATGTCGGCAAGGATGAAGACCTGGAACCAGCGCAAGTAGGATGCAGACAAGCTCAATTCGCTGCCGGGCTTAAGAGACATGATCTTCTGGAAATTCTTCTCAGTATCAAGACGGTTCGGGTCGTTCTCTGCAATGCGCAGGTACATGGCATAGCGCAAAAGGTTCAAGGCGTAGCGCCCCACGGGGACCTCTTCACCTTTCTCACGCAGGTCTTCGATCAATAGAATGGCATCGCGGGTTTCGGCGATCACTTTTTGCAGGTCAATGTCTTCGCGAGTGAGGCTCCATTTCCAAAACAAGGTGGATGCCACATGCTGCGTCGCATAGGAATATTCCTTCAAGCCTTCCAGCTCGGTACCCTTGGTATCCATCTTCTTCTTAGCCATAACGCGCGCTTTTTCGAGGTGCTTTAGCCCTCTTTCCGCGCCAGACACATCTGGTGAAGCGTAGGAGATCGCCGCGCCATAATACAAGAGGTCTTCGAAGCTGAGTTTGCCGCTTTTATCCAGGGCATCATACAGATCCTTTGAAAGGTCGAACTGTTCATGGCTGAACAATAATTGCGCCACCTGTGTTTGTTCGGGTTTTTCAAGCTTGGCAAGTTGGGCATAGTACCCGATCGCCCGAACTCCAAATACCGAATTGCTGTGCTCGTCAATCAGTTTTGCCAGGTTGACCGATTCTTTTTGGGTTGCCCAGATCTGCGCAAATTTTTTCTGGTAGTCGATAAGTTCTGAATATGAATTCTTATTATTATCGTCCGATGGGGAGTCGTCTTTTTTGGTGTTACTCGGAGAGAGGACCTGATCCAGGAAAGCGTAGACGGGGCTGTCTGGGGTTCCACGCCTCGCTTCTTCGATGGCGGCTTGCAGTTGGGGAATTACCCGTTCTACTTCATCCCAATCGAGGTGTTCGCCATCATATCGGTAAGAGATAGTGCGAGAGAGGGCGATATCGAAAGGCAGGCGTTTGACCGTTTCTTCGTTGGCGATCAGCACGGTGCCTGTGGGCGACATGACGTGGCGAATCCCCAACTCATACATGACGTTGGGATTCAACAGGGAAAGATCCACAAGCACCACGGAACGGTCGCGCAGATCCTTGAACATATCGGCATGGATGACACGGCTGCCTTCAGTCTCGTCGGCACGCAGGGGCTGCATTTTTACATTTTGGATCGCCCGTTGAATAATGACCCGGTATACCTTGTCGAAATTGTAGTTGCGGTTCGTACCGTCATTCCTGGGTTTTACCCCGAACGGCATTACAACAAAACACTTATCCAACTCTGCCATGGCTCTCTCCTCTGAAGCGTTGTTTTATGTTGCAGAATGGATTATCCAGCCAAACAAGCGAAACGTCAACCGGGTTCACGACCTCTTCCTACTCAATAAGAGGTTTGATTTTGCAATAATTATCTGTTTCTTTTTCTATAAAAACGGTAATAAAGAAACAAGTCACATGCCGATCACTCCACAAGAATTTATCAGTAAATGGAAGTGCGAAACGGCGCGGGAAAAACAGATCTATCAGGAACACTTCATCAATATTCGCCAACTTGTTGGGCTTCAGCCCTCCGAAAGATTACGACCCAACAGGTAAGCGGTTTGCATTTGAAAATAGAATAATATAGAGAAAGTGCTAACCGTAATTTGGGATACCCTAAACCCAATAGATCAATAAAAAAAAGACCTCCTGTCTTATGAACTGAACCCGTAAAGCAAGACACGAAAAGAAAGCCCCGTAGTGGTTATAGAGACAGGCACCTGATTTCAAAAGGTGTCTGTCTTGATTTCAATT
>VFQT010003180.1_pt1 | contig 15415 bp, 16 predicted proteins | sample 3512381 | NCBI WGS metagenome assembly VFQT01 (sample SAMN10412376, study PRJNA504923) | tailings metagenome | isolation source: Relicate 2 Philex TSF3 active mining site | place: Philippines: Tuba, Benguet | collected 2017-08-29 | reverse complement strand
GCCTCGATCTGATGTCGCCACGAATACCAAAACTCAGGCAGCCCGTGGATCAACACCACCAATGGACCTTTTCCTAGTGTGACATAGTGAAGCTTGATGCCGTCGTTCTCAAAGAAACCATCGTTGACTCGCCGGGTAACAGGATGATTGAACATCCATCTTTTAGCAAAACTCATTGGGTTACCGGCGGAGTAGGCATTTTGAAGCCTGATTGCATCGTGTCTGGGGCGGTCTTTCCCGAAGCCTGCAAGGGAGACGGATGTTTCACCTTCGACTGCTTGCCTTCGGTCAACATGCGGCGATGGGCTTCTTCCCAGGTGGGAAGGTCTGTCCCCTCCTGCTGCCAACGCGCCACCGAAGCCTCGGAGCACATCGCAGACAAAATACGCATGGCGATCTGATGCGCGCCCGAGCTGCGATATTTTTTCATCGCTGATTCTTCCGTCCAAACAGTCTTCGTCCAAACAACGTTATTTTTTTCGAAGCGTGTATCTGCGCCAAGAACCCCTTCCGCTTTTTGGACCTGCATACTGGTGCGCATGGCATGATATGTAAAAAGCGGCATAAGAAAGATCGAACGGACTCGCAAGCGGGTAATGGATACTGTGTACATTTTAAATTTCCTTTTTAATTAGATTTACACTTTTTGATAAGGACGAGCTTTAAGTTTGTCTTGAACGCCATACTGTTTGGCAGCCTGCTTCCAACCATGACCACCTAAAAGTTTGTACATCCAATAGGGGATGATGGGTTTGCTAAGCAGGTCTTGTGCTGTTTTGGGAATGGGTTGTCCGTTCGCCAATGCTTCAGCCGCGACCTCAAGAGATTTCCTGAGTGGGATGGCACGTCCATCCATTTCGGAAAGCGGTGCGCCATGAACCAACCCTTCACCACCACCGAGGGCAAGAGAACCCAACCAGTTAAAACCATGTTGACGGGTGAACTCGGCGCAGGTGGCTAATGCCGTTTCGTTATGATGAGCTTCAGGAAACCCGCAGTTGGCGATGGCAGCAAAATTTGATGCAAGCCCATTGCGATTTGCTGCGATCTTCTCAAGGGCTGAAATGACTGGCGCGGGGAGACTATCCACATAAAGCGGGAAGGCAAGTACGGTTAGGTCTGCGTTGTTGACGGCATGGACCAATGCTTGAGTTTTTGCTGTTGAGTTGATCGATGTATAGATTTGAATTACTTCAGTTTCTACACCACGTGCTTTCAATTGTTCGAAAAGATATGTTCCAAGTGAAGCGGATGTGCTTTTGCGTGTGCGCGGGCTTCCAACAAGTAATACAGCGCGGCGGATGGGAGTCGCTTCAGTGGAGGAAAAGGTGTTGGTCGGCAATGCAGGCACAGATGAGGATGAACCGCTCGCAATCGCTTCGAGCCACATATCCGCCTGAATGGTCAGATCCGCTTTATCCGGTTGACCAGTCACCAATCCACATACCGTAGTTTTTGAATACATGTTGATAGAGTTACGATGAACAAGATGACGGAAGATCGATTCAGCTGCTGCATTTGGTTTGTCCATCCAGCCAATGGTTAGAGTATTTGGGTAGTTTCCGTAGCGTGGCTGATGATGAAATTCACCATTGATAGTGGCGAACATTGGTGAAATGTTTTGAATTTGATGGTCGACCATGCGTTTGAGCTCAGAGGAATAGCCTCCGAATGTGACAGGTGTGAGATAAACGACCAGATCGCTTTGAATGATCTTTTCTGCGATAACTCGATTGTCGTCATTGGTATTGCACATGCCGGGGCTGCGCACCCAACAGAAGAAATCGCCTGCACAGTTGCCGATCTTTTGTTCGCAAAGCAAGATCGATTCGCTATCCCAACCATGCTTTTTTAATTGAGTCAGAAGGACTGAATTGATCCGCTCACCCATAGGATGGGTCGAATTGAAACCGTTGAGAATTAGAGCCTTCATGATTTAAGCCTTGATGAATTGATTGGTAGTGGATTTGATCTCGTATAAATACAGTGCATCACCATTGACGCCAAAGGGCGGCATATTGTTGGATATCTCAAGCGATACCAACCCATGGACACGGCTCCAGATGATCATGGAGACTGAAAGCGAAAAGATGTCGTAATCTCCGGCAAATTTTTTCCACACTTCGAACTGCTGTTCATAGCCCGGTTGAATTCCTGGAAATCCATCTGCTTTCAACTTATTGGCTATACGCAAATCATCGATCACACCAACCAAAGGGCTAAGTGATTTCGCTGCTGATGGCAACACCTCCATTAACGGGGCTTGATAACCTGGAATGGGCGTTCCAAAAATTAATTGGTAGCGTTGAGGATACGTAATCGCCCACTGTCGGTATGCCATGCCAATGGCTTCGAATCTTTCGATCAAATTCTCTGCTGGGATGGCATCACGAGCTGCAAGTTGTGAGTCACCAAAAGAGGTATAAGCATCAATGATGAGCGCTGTCACAAGTGCATCGCGGTCTGGGAAGTAGTTGTAAATGGCGGGTGCAGTGATCTTGAGGTCACGCGCGATTGCACGCAAGGACATAGCTGCGGCACCAAATTCAGCGATCTGTTTCCACGCCGTTTCTTTGATGGCTTCCTGCAAATTCTGGATCTGGGCTTTCTTGCTTGGTCTGACCATATTTACTCCTTATTTACTATACAGTGTAAATATACAGTGTATATAATAACCTGTCAAGAGGGATTTTTTCAAAACTATCCACTAAAACCTGTGCCTAACTCGATCAAAGTAACGAGTTTTAGAAATTTATGTAAAAAGGTATTGACTTAATGTAAGCTTTACATTACATTAAGTATACTAAAGAATACAGGAGATTATCATGTCCTATCAAGAAAAAAATGTCACCGTAGCACTGGTCAGCCACCTGCTCATCCTTGTCTACTATTTTTTCAACCTGTTCCCCATCATCCAATCAGGCGACTGGGTCGCCAACAGACTTTATGCCCTGTGGCTGGTTGTGATCGTTGCAACCATATTGGTCACCATCATCGGAAGCATTTTGACGAATATCATCCTCTCTATTGTGGAAGCGATCCGCTCACGGAAATATGAAGACCCGCGCTTCATCACGGATGAGCGCGACCATCTCATCGAGTTAAAGGGCATTCGCATTGAATACATCACGTATTCCATTGGTGTGTTGAGCTCCATTCTCGCATTCATTTTCGGTCAACCACCACTGCTGATGATCAGCATGATCTTTGCCTTCGGAATCCTTGCTGAGATCACCGGGGATATTGCCAAGATCACACTTTACCGGCGAGGTTTGTAAAAATGGAAAAGCGACAAGTCCGAAACAATATCCGTAAATTGCGGTTCCAGAATAACGAATTGACCCAGGAGCAATTGGCGGAAAAAGTCGGTGTGACGCGCCAAACCATCATCGCGCTGGAAGGCGGGAAATACGCCCCCTCTTTGGAATTGGCGTTCCGCATCGCCCTCGCCTTTGGTGTACCGTTGCAAGAAGTATTTTCATATGAACCAGAAGGAGATGAGAAATGAAAACTCTAAACAAATTTGGCGGATACGCTGCATTTTATCTGGCAGCTGCCTACATAACCGGAATTACCATATTCATGGTTGTGCTTGATTATCTAAACATCACAAACATCGATCAGAAATTAAGTCTATTGGTCGAAAAGCAAGCGATGTTCTATTCGACCAACCTGCTGATGTACGTCTTCTTCGGCATTTTTCTAGTGGTATTGACCCTGGCTTTGTATGAACGTCTGAATTCCACCGCTCCGGCTTTATCAAAGGTCGCAACCACGATAGGATTGATCTGGGCAGGCTCTCTGATCGCAAGCGGCATGATCTCCAACGCGGGTATTGCTCCAATCACAGCACTGCATGCCACAGACCCGGAACAGGCAGCGCTTACTTTGATCACTATTGAAACCATCGCCACCAACGGCATAGGAAATGGGAATGGCGAGATTCTCGGTGGTGTATGGACGTTACTTATCAGTCTTGCAGGATTGCGCACAAACAAGTTACCCAAGGCTCTGAACTACTTAGGCATGTTTATTGGGGTTGTCGGCATTGTCTCGGTATTCCCAGGTCTGAGTGACCTGGCAGGGTTGTTCGGCATCACCCAGATCATCTGGTTCATCGGGCTGGGTATCACATTACTTCGCACAAAAGAAGAAATATAAGGAATAAAAAATGAAAGCTATTACTTATACTGAATACGGTTCTCCAGATGTTCTGCAATTAAGAGAACTCGAAAAACCCACCCCCAAGGATGGAGAGATCTTGATCCGCATCCGCGCTACGAGAGTTAACTATGGAGATATGCTGGCGCGGCGTTTCGGAAGCGTGACATCGAAGGAATTCAACATGCCAGGCATTCTACTGATCCCTTCCCGGTTAGATTTTGGCATCCGCAAACCGAAAAAATACATTCTCGGCAGTGAATTCTCAGGTGTGATCGAAGCCATTGGCAACGGAGTCAATCGCTTCAAAGCTGGTGATGCGGTCTTCGGTTATCGCGGACTGTCCTTTGGTGCATACGCGGAATATCTCTGCATGCCCGAACGCGGACTGGTCACCCACAAGCCAACAAACATGAGCTTTGAAGAAGCAACCCTGGTCCCTTATGGAGCATTAACTGCAATAAGTCACCTAAAAAAAGTGAATATCAAACCTGGGCAGAAAGTATTGGTCAATGGCGCTTCTGGCGGGATCGGCTCTGCCGGGGTGCAGCTTGCCAAATATTTTGGCGCAGAAGTAACCGGCGTTTGCAGTACGAACAAATTGGCGTTTGTCCAAGCCCTTGGCGCAGATAAGGTCATTGATTACACCAAAGAAGATTTCACGAAAAACGGCGAAACCTACGATCTGATCTATGATATTCTCGGTAGAAGTTCATTCGAAACATGTCAAACATCACTTACACCAAGTGGGATCCTCCTCTATGCCAGTTTCAAAACAAAACAGCTGCTTCAAATGATTCAGACCTCCAAGTCTACAGGCAAGAAAGTGATCTGCACAATATCCTCCGAAAACCTCGATGACCTGAATTTCATCAAGGAACTCGTAGAAGCTGGCAAGTACAAGACTTTGATAGACAAGCGTTTTTCACTCGAAGAAACTGCCGAAGCACATCGGTACTATGAATCGGGACAAAATTCAGGAGATGTGGTGATCATAGTGGAATAAAAAAGACCTCGGAGGTTTGAATATCCTCCGAGGTCTTGCTAAATCACCTCTTTCACCGCCACCCACTCCCCCGTGGACTTGGGATGTTCCGTCAAAACCAAGTTGCCCACATCCACTAATTTACCAACCGATTTCTTCGCCACCTCATTCCCCCAACCAAACAACTTCTGCACATCACGAACTTGTGCTGCGCCTACCATTCCAAAGTACAGTTCCAGCAATTTTGCGCGCGCTTGTGACTCGGTGATCTTCCGCGCCTGTTCAGAGAGTTCGGGAAAATGACTTGTCGTGATAGCGTAAATGTGCGAGTACTTCCATGCGCCTGCTTGAGCCACGCCAACCGGCAAAATTTTGAAATCTCGTTGCAGGTATTCCAGCGCCTTATTGAATTCTGAATCTTTTGCATTCGTGAGTTTCGACTCTTTGCGCAAATCGATCGTATGCATCGCGCCTTTGTCGAGCAATGCCTCATAGACTTGTTTCGCAGATTGCGGTAAACGTCCCTCTTGATAGGCAATGAGATAGTCTTCTTCGGGTGAACCGTAATTTTCGGAGAGGGCATAAAAATATGGGGCAACCTCCAACGAGATCATCGTCGCTTTGCCGCGTAAGATTTTGCCGTAGTACCAAATCTTTTTATCGAGCGCATTATCTTTCCAGCCCCATGTGATGTGACCTGGGTCATCGTGCGCATCAGCGACGGGTCTATCGCCCGCAACCGCTGTCCACAACGATGGCAAATCAATGCCTTTGATGGTCCAGAAATAGGTAAAACCGCGTTTGTTGACGAAGGTCAAAGCCGCAGCGGGAGATGAAACCCGTTTTTGGGGAGGCAGGTTGAAGGTCCGCGTGCGAAGCGCCTGGAGTTTTTTGAGATTTATCTGAGTCATCGCTCAGATTTTATCATCTGCGATACAATCAAAAGATTATGTTCATCCAAAAATTTAAAGACAGTGACGAACTAAGTCAAGCAGCAACGAAAAAATTTATCGAACTTGCCAATCAAGCCATCGCCGAGCGCGGACGTTTTCTCGTCTCGCTTTCCGGCGGCAGCACGCCGATGAAACTTTTTGAACGGCTTGCCAACGAAACATTAGATTGGACGCGCGTGCATTTCTTTTGGGGTGACGAGCGCTGCGTTCCAGTGGATGACCCCGGCAACACCTACGGGCAGACGAAAAAAATCCTCTTCGACAAAATCGGAACCACGAACATTCACCGGGTCACATCGGATCCTTCGACCGGCTCTGGACAGCGACTTGAGCCTGCTCAAGCCGCGCAAGCCTACGCCCAAACCCTAAGCGGATTCGCTGACGCGCCATTTGACTTTCCACGCTTCGACCTGATCCTGCTCGGTATGGGCGACGACGGTCACACTGCCTCCCTATTCCCTGGCTCGCCGGTAGATATTGAAACCTCTACCATCGCTGTCACCGCTCACTATCAAGACCGCCCCGCCAACCGCGTCTCTTTGACACCCAAGGTGTTCAATCAAGCCAGAGAGATTTGGTTTTTGGTCACTGGTGCAGGCAAGGCAGAGACGTTACGCCGCGTCATAAATGGCGAACGAAATTTGGAACAACTCCCTGCGCAACGAATCCAACCTGTGAACGGAAATCTGATTTGGATGATCGACGAAGCAGCAGGAAAATTACTTTAAAACCATCACAGATTTAGCAAATTTTTATTGAAATTCTGCCAAATCTGTAGATAAACTCAGAGGAATTAATAAGGAGCAACAAAATGGAATTAGCATTGATCGGTTTAGGCAAAATGGGATTAAACATGGCGAAACGCCTCACCAAAGGCGGACATCGCGTGGTTGGCTACGCCCGCACAAAAGACACAGTGGATGGCGCCGTCAAGGAAGGCATCGAAGGTGCATACTCGGTGGAAGAAGCCGTCGGCAAACTTACCTCTTCCCCGAAGGTGGTTTGGGTCATGGTTCCAGCTGGAGCTACCACCACCGAAACGATCGAGAAGGTCGCTTCTTTATTGAAAAAAGGCGACATCATCATCGACGGCGGCAACTCGAATTACAAAGACACCATCAAGCACGCTGAAATGCTTGAAGCCAAAGGCATTGAATTTGTAGATTGCGGCACCAGCGGCGGTATTTGGGGACTCACCGAAGGCTACAGCTTGATGATCGGCGGCAAAGAAGAAGTGACCAAGAAGTTGAATCCCATCTTCGAAACCCTCGCCCCCGGAAAAGAATTGGGCTGGGGACGTGTCGGTCCGCATGGTGCAGGTCACTACGTTAAAATGGTCCACAACGGCATTGAATACGGCATGATGCAAGCCTTTGCTGAAGGCTTCGGCATTTTGAAAGGCAAGAAGGAATTTGGGCTCGACCTTTCCCAGGTCTCGCACATTTGGCAGCATGGCAGCGTCGTCCGCTCGTGGCTGCTCGACCTTGCCGCCAACGCCCTCGACGAAGACACCGAACTCAAGGAAATCAAACCCTGGGTGGCGGATTCTGGCGAAGGTCGCTGGACGGTCTTTGAATCGATCGACCTCGATGTGCCCGCTCCCGTCATCACACTGGCACTGCAAATGCGCTTCGCCAGCCGTGACGAAGAAAATTACCCTGCCCGTATGCTCGCCGCGCTCCGCAATCAATTCGGCGGGCACGCGATCAAGAAAGCTGAATAGAAAACCGACAACGGACGATAGACCATTGACCATGGAAATCCATCCATCGTCTATCGTCCATTGTCTATGGTCAAAACCTTATGAATACTCCACTTTACAACGGGCTTCTTACAACCATTATCATATTTGGCGCGTCAGGTGACCTGACCCAGCGCAAACTTATCCCTTCATTGTTCAATCTATTTCGCAAACGACGCACCCCGAAGAAGTTTCAGATCTTTGGCTTTGGTGGAACCGCCTTTACCGATGAACAGTTCCGCGAACATTTATACAAAGGCATGAAGGAATTCGCCGGGTACGAATTCAGCGACGAGGATTGGAATGTTTTCGCGCCTAATCTGCATTACCTTGCCGGAAAATACACTGACAAAAGCGACTTCGAAAAACTTGCTAATGCCCTGACCGAATCCGAAGGCGGCGATGCAAACCGCCTTTTCTACATGGCACTTCCGCCTACCCTCTTCCCTGCCATTGTGGAAAATCTAGATGCCACCGGTCAACTACATGAGAATGGTGCTTGGCGGCGCGTGGTGCTCGAAAAACCATTCGGCACTGACCTTGCCTCCGCCATCAATCTAAACAAACAGGTTCACAAGGCGTTAAACGAAAACCAGATCTATCGCATTGACCACTACCTCGGCAAAGAGACCGTACAGAATATTCTCTTCACCCGCTTTGCCAACACCATCTTCGAACCCATTTGGAATCGCAATTACATCGACCACGTCCAGATCACCGTGTCTGAAAAAGTCGGTTTGGAACATCGGGCTGGTTTTTATGACGGCGTCGGCGTTTTGCGTGATATGTTCCAAAACCACCTTTTGCAATTGCTTACCCTCGTCGCAATGGAGCCGCCTGCTTCGTTTAGCGCGAGCGCTTTGCGCAATGAGAAAGTAAAAGTTCTCAGCGCGATCCAGCCCATGACGCCCGAACAAGTTGCAGTGAACACAGTGCGAGCGCAATACAAAGGTTACAAGAACGAAGAGAAGGTCAATCCTAAATCCACCACGCCTACGTATGGAGCGTTACGCCTTTACATCAATAATTGGCGCTGGAAGGGCGTGCCGTTCTATCTGCGTTCAGGCAAGAACCTCGCCGAAAAGCAAACCCAGATCATCATCCAATTCAAAGAGCCGCCCACGACCATGTTCCCCATGCAGACCATGAAGCCGAACATTCTCGTGCTCTACCTCCAACCCGATGAAGGCGTCCATTTGCGTTTTGAAGCCAAAGCGCCAGATACGGTCAACGAGACCCGCTCTGTGGACATGGAATTTCATTACGATGATGCCTTTGGCAAATCTGCCATTCCCGAATCATACGAACGCCTCCTGCTGGATGCCCTGCAAGGCGATGCCTCCCTCTTCACCCGTGCTGACGAAGTGGAGACGGCCTGGTCACTGATCGACCCCATCCTCCAGACTTGGGAAACGCATCAGACTCCGCCGTTGGCTGTTTACAAACCCGGCAGCTGGGGTCCACCCGAAGGCTACGACCTGCTTGCCCGAGATGGTCGTCGCTGGTTGAACGAAGAAGCCAGCATGATGCTTGAAAAATAAGATAATGTTCGTTAGATGGGGGAAGGTAAAGAAACGAACTGTAATGAGCACAACCTTTATGGTTGTGCTCATTTTTTGTGAAACCAAATAGACCAATGCCTATGGTCAGTACACACAACTTCCACACATTTCCTCCATTCCTTTGTAATACTGCTGTGCAAAAATATTCTTAAGTTTACAAATGGAGGTAAACATGAAAAATAATAAATGGATTTGGTGGACCCTCACCATTTTGCTTACTCTCGTTGTTCTGGCAGGGGTTGCTTTTGCCGGGTTCCGATTTGGTGTGATGCAGAGCGCTAACCTGACTGCGGATGGCACGGCTTTCTTGTTCCACCATGGAGGACGCGGATTTGACGGCATGCATGACGGCTTTGACATGCGCAGCTTCGATCACGGACGTGACTTTGGGGGGCGCGGCGGGTTTGGGTTCTTCTCCCCGCTGTTTGGTCTGCTGCGCCTTGCGGTATTTGGCGGGTTGATCTGGCTGGCGTACACCTTTGTCAAACGCAGCGGCTGGCGCGTGGTGAATGTCAATGCGCAGCAGGCTGCTCCGGCATCCCCTGCCCCTGAGGTGGTGGAAGCCGAAGAAAAAAAGGACGAGGCGTAGTCCACGGCTGATAACGCTGAACCAACACCCGCCTTGGAAAGAGGCGGGTGTTCTTAATCCACATAATTTCTTCACAGGGTTTATGAGATAATCCCAAAATGCCTCAGACAATACTTATCGTAGATGATGAAAGACGCATGGTTTCGCTCCTGCAAAGTTACCTTCAACAGGAGGGATATCATGTTGTCACTGCTTTTAATGGGCGTGAAGCGTTGGAAGTGGCGCACCGCGAAAGCCCAGACCTGGTGGTGCTCGATATCATGATGCCGGAAATGAACGGCTATGAATTCATGAAAGCCCGCCGTTCAAAAAGTGATACGCCCATCATCATGTTGACCGCCAAGGTCGAAGATGATGACAAGATCATCGGGCTAGAACTTGGCGCAGACGATTATGTGACCAAACCGTTCAAGCCGCGCGAATTGATGGCGCGTGTTCGCAATGTATTGCGTCGTGCCGGTAAGAATGAAGCTCAGGGTCAAACATTGAAAGTGCTCGATATAATTCTCAACCGCGAAACCCGCGAAGTATCTGTTGGCGATCGAAGCACCGACCTCACCCCCTCTGAATTTGATCTGCTTGCTGCTCTAATGACTACACCTGGTAAAGTTTTCTCCCGCCTCGATCTGCTGGATGTGATCCAAGGCGTGCGCTACGAAGGCTACGAACGGACGATCGACACTCACATAAAAAACCTTCGCGCCAAAGTAGAAGTTGATCCACGCAAGCCGAACCATATTGAAACCGTGTATGGCGTTGGCTACCGATTGAAAAAAGCCTAACTGCAGTCGTTGGATAATTGAAAATACAACATCTGCCATCAATAGTCCATCTTCAAAAATGAAACTCTCCACCAAGCTCATCCTCGCGTTCTTGATGATCAGTGTCGTTAGCACGGGCATCATCGTGGTTTTCACGCGCGTGCTTGCCAGCCGTGAATTTGAGAGATTCATGGATGACCGTTATGAAGCAGAGCTTGCTGAAGATCTGGCACGTTATTACAACCGTAACCAAAGCTGGGATGGCGTTGAAAAAGAATTCCAGCGTGATTGGCACGAACCGGGCAACTATTATGAACAGCGCCCTCTTTTCTTTTCCATCGCAGATGAGCAAGGCACGATCATCGTAGCCGGCAACGACCGCGAAGAAGGCGAACCATGCAGCCAGGAAGAATTCGAAGACGGACTCCCCATTCAATCAGGTGGCAAAACTGTGGGTGTACTCTTGCTTCCCATGGCGCCCGAACGCAGTCCGCTTGATTATGAATTCCTGCGCCGTCTTAACGGCTCAATCTTCTTAAGTGCCATAGCAACGCTTGCCCTCGCTCTTTTCCTTGGCATTCTTTTATCGCGTAGTATCTCGCGCCCGATCCAGGAACTCACCAAAGCTACGCACCACATGGCTGATGGGAAGTTGGGGCAGCAAGTTCCGGTCCGCTCGCGAGATGAACTTGGCGAACTGGCGCAATCCTTCAACAAAATGAGCGCCGACCTCGCACGCTCGTTCAACCTCCGCAAGCAGATGACAGCAGATATTGCTCACGAACTTCGCACACCCATCAGCCTCATTCTCGGTCATGCCGAAGGTGTGAAAGATGGTGTCCTCAAACCCACGCGCGAAAACTTCGAGATCATTCGTGAAGAAGCCGAACGCCTTGAACATCTCGTCAGTGATCTGCGGACCCTATCGCTTGCTGATGCCGGTGAACTCTCTGTGGATTTTCAACCCGTAGACGTCAACACCCTCATGAGCGACGTCCACACCCATTACCTGACCCTGTTCAATCAGAAACGCATCACCCTTAACCTCGAAACGGGTCCCGTTATTCTGAAAGCGAATCTCGACCCGAACCGCTTTGCGCAAGTCCTCAAAAATATCCTCGACAATGCCTTGCGCTACACCCCCGAAAATGGACAAGTTCAACTTGCGGTGCGAAGTGTGAACAACAACATTCAGATCTCCATTCAAGACAGCGGCGACGGTGTCACCCCCGAAGAAGCCTCGCATCTCTTCGACCGCTTCTACCGCGTAGACGAATCCCGGGCACGTGATGATGGCGGCTCAGGCTTGGGGCTTGCGATTGCCAAGTCTATTGTGGAGATGCACAAAGGTCGCATATGGGCAGAGAGCGAAAAAGGCAAGGGGTTGCGAGTGGTGATCGAGTTACCAAGGGGATGAAAATGGAAAGAATAAAAAAAAACAGGATACACTGAATTGTGCATCCTGTTTTTTATACTTCTAAGGTCAGCTAGCAGTGCTCCGCTTTGCTTTCTTCCCTGTCCACATCACAGTTGTGTAAATGCCACCTGCAATGGACATCAACACCAAAGCTTTGATGACTCCACCCGGAAAACCGAAACCACTATCACGATCTTCTTGCTCTTCCCCTTCAGGACGAAATTCAAACCCCTCCGGAGGTTGCGGACGCTCTTCGCCTTCATCAAAATCACCAAAACTTGCCGATGAGCCAGAGGCGCTGACACCCACATATATCAACCCACCAATAATGGTGGCTACCACCAAAATAACCAATATGCGAAAAAGTGTATTCATGATTACGCCTCCTGCTTTGCCATGACACCCGTTTGCTGTTTACTGCCGCCAAAGAACACCCGCTTGATCGTGGTCACTATCCAATTCCAGTGCATGGCAACATGCAAACCCATAATGATGAGCGAAAGATTGGCAGACATATCGTGCAACCTGCGCCATGCGAAGTTCACTGGCAGTACAATTCCCATGGCAGGGATGGCCGACTCTGAGATCATAATGCCTGAAAGCATGATAAGAATGCCATCAATGAACAACAACCAGTTAAGGATGTAATTCATGCGTTGTCCATTCAAGCCCTTACCAAAAATACGTTTGGTCATTTCCACGATCCAGGACCAACTCAGCAACAAATGGACGATCACTGTCGCTGCCGCTGCAAGAGACAACCATTCATGAATAGCAAGCCCGCTAAAACGTGGGTCCATTGTGACAAGGAACGCAGCAAAAAGCGCAATATCCAAAAACAATTTCGTTCGATTTGAGTTCGACATTTTCTCTCCAAATTACAAAGTGAATGACGCATATTCTATGGAATCCGTCATTATTCAGGTGGATTAATTGCGAACAGATTATGAAGAAGTTGTAAAATGTTGATAAAGGTTCCCATGCCCACATCCCTTACTTCCATCCTCCCCGCCTCGCGCATCCGTGACCGTCTCATTGACCGCATCGCCTACGCCAACGATGCCTCGTATTTTCGATTGGTACCGCAAGCGGCGGTTCAGCCGAATTCCATCGGTGAGATTCAGGCGCTATTCCAATTCAGCCAGCAGAACAGAATTCCCATGACCTTCCGCGCGGCAGGGACGAGTCTCTCAGGGCAAGCGGTGACGGATGGCATCCTCGTGGATATTTCCAAGCATTGGGGCGAGTACAGCGTGGAAGAGAACGCAAGCAAAATTCGATTTCAGCCCGGCATCGTGGGCGGGTTCATAAACAACGTGCTCAAACCGCATGGACGGCGAATTGGTCCAGACCCAGCGTCCATTGATGCATGTATGATGGGCGGAATCCTCGCGAACAATTCCAGCGGCATGTGCTGCGGTGTGACGGAGAATTCGTACAAGACCATCCATTCGATGACGTTCGTATTGCCAAATGGATTCGTCCTCGATACATCCCACCCCGATGCGCATAAGATTTTTGAAAACGAACAGCCGCACATTGAAAAAGGTCTGCTTGAACTCAAGCAGAGAATTCTGAATTCAAACGCAAAATATAAAAACGAAACACTTGCAGAAAAAATTCGCCGTCGCTATCAGCTCAAGAACAACAACGGCTACCTGCTCAATGCCTTTCTTGATTTCGAGCATCCGCTTGATATTCTCATTCACCTGCTCATCGGCTCCGAAGGCACACTCGGATTTATCGCCGAGGGTGTCCTCCACACCCTGCCCGATTACACCTACAAATACACCGGGCAGATGTATTTCAAAAACATCCGCGATGCCGCGGCGGCAGTGTATCCCATTAAGCAATCAGGCGCACGCGCTGTCGAAGTGATGGACCGCGAGTCTCTCCGCTCGGTGGAGCATTTGCCGGGCGTGCCTGCCATTCTCAAAGAGTTACCTGCGGGCGCAACCGCCATTCTCGCCGAGTATCAAGCGTCAGATTCAGAGACCATGTTCCAGTTTAAGAAAGAGGCGGGGCGCGTCATCCACGAACTGAAATTGATTCACGATGTCGAATTCACCGACGACCCGACTCAACAAGCGGCGTTGTGGAAACCGCGCAAAGGCATCATCGCATCGGTTGGCGCGATGCGTCCGCGCGGCACAACATCCGTCAATGAAGATGTTGCTTTTCCCGTTCAGCATCTCGCCAATGCCGTCATGGATTTGCGCCATCTCTTTGATGATTTCGGTTACACCGAGGGCGTCATCTTCGGGCACGCGAAAGATGGCAACCTGCATTTCCTCGTCAATCAGGCGTTTGACACACCAGAGCAAATTCACTTCTTCGATAAATTTCTGCGCGAGATGGTGGGCATCGTCAGCGGTAAATATGATGGCTCGCTCAAAGCCGAGCATGGCACGGGGCGCAACATGGCGCCGTTCGTCGAAACCGAATGGGGCGCCGAAGCATACGCCATCATGCGCGACCTCAAATCGCTGCTCGACCCCGACGGCATGCTCAACCCCGGCGTGCTCATCAACGACGACCCGCAAGCACATGTGACTCATTTGAAGAGCCTCACGCTTGTTGCGCCTGAAATTGACAAATGCATCGAATGTGGATTTTGCGAGTCGAAGTGTCCAAGCCGCAGGCTGACTCTGACTCCCAGACAACGAATCGTCGTCCAAAGAGAACTCGCCTCTATGCGCCTCGCCGGCTCAGACTCACTCGAAGCTGATTCTGTTTCTGACGATTACGCCTACGCTGGAATAGATACCTGCGCCCTCGACGGGCTTTGCGGAACGGCATGCCCGGTGGGGATCGATACGGGGAAGTTTATTAAACGATTAAGGGCGGAAGGAGTAAAAAGTAATAAGTCGGCAGAACGGGTTGTAAAGAATTTTGGTGCGGTGGAAAAAGCAGTTGGACTTGGAGTTTCGCTGGGGCATATTGCTGAAAAAGTGATTGGTGTGAACGGAGTCAAATCCGCTTCTGTGATTGCTGAAAAAGTGGCGGGCTCGAGACTGCCGAAATGGAATAAATCCATCCCGCACTCTCCAAAAAATCTCCGTGAACTCCGTGTTCTCCGTGGTGAAAAAGATTTTATTTACTTTCCCTCCTGCATCTCCCGTCAACTCGGCAGCCCCACTCACCACTCACCACTTTCCACTATTTTCCTCACCATTGCAAAACGCGCCAACATAAATCTACATATCCCAACCAACGCCGCCGGTCACTGTTGTGGAATGCCATTCT
>VFQT010003179.1_pt1 | contig 15415 bp, 15 predicted proteins | sample 3512381 | NCBI WGS metagenome assembly VFQT01 (sample SAMN10412376, study PRJNA504923) | tailings metagenome | isolation source: Relicate 2 Philex TSF3 active mining site | place: Philippines: Tuba, Benguet | collected 2017-08-29 | reverse complement strand
TTCAACATTATAAGCTAGATGTTGGGCTCTTAAATGTTGGCGACTTTGCAGATTTCGTTTTGGTAAAAAACCTTAAGGACTTTGAAGTTCTTGCAACCTATATTGACGGCAAGAAAGTAGCTGAAAACGGGAAGGCATTTTTCAGCGCCTCTGATAAAAAACCAGAACCTATCAATCGATTCGGAATTGGTAAAATAAGTGCTAATGAGATAATGCTAAAAGCTGATGAGGTTTATCCGTATCCTGTAATTGGCTGTATTGATGGACAATTGATTACAGATAAACTATCCTTACAACCAAGTATTGTTGATGGTTATTATGTATCGGATCCTCAACAAGATGTTTTAAAAATTGTAGTCGTTAACCGATACAATCCGGCTCCTCCTGCCATTGGATTCATCCATCGCTTTGGAATAAAAGAAGGAGCAATTGCTTCTTCTGTTGCACATGATTCACATAATATTGTAGCGGTTGGTGCAGATGATAACAGTATTATTGATGCCATCAATTTAATTATTGAATGTAAGGGGGGGATTAGTTGTGTGGGACAGGAAAAAAATTATGTACTTCCACTTTCTATAGCTGGGTTGATGACTGCTGATGATGGATATGCTGTTGCGGATGCTTATACTTTAATAGATCAGCAAGCCAAATCACTAGGATCAACTTTGGGTTCACCATTTATGTCGCTTTCCTTTATGGCATTACTTGTGATACCCAATATAAAATTGAGTGACAAGGGTTTGTTTGATGGAGAGAATTTTAGTTTTTATGCATAGCCAACTTTGGCTTTACATTTTTGTTGAAATAAAAAAACATACATGTCTAAAAAAGTTTGTGTTATTGGTGCAGGTCCTTCTGGAATTACTGCTGCTAAAAATTTGATAGATGAAGGCATGGAGGTGGTGGTTTATGATCTTGGATCTGAAGTGGGCGGTAACTGGGTCTTCACAGAAGAAATTGGACATAGTTCTGTGTTTGAAACCACACATATTATTTCTTCAAAGACATTAAGTGAGTACGGAGATTATCCGATGCCTGCCGATTACCCCGATTATCCATCGCATAAACATTTGGCCAGGTATTTTCAGGATTATGCAAAGCAATTTGACTTATATCCGTTGATTCAATTTAAAACCTTGGTCAAACATTGTGAGTTGTTACAAGATGGAAGATGGGAAGTGACAATTGAACAACAGGGTATTGTATCAACTGCTGTATTCGATGCGCTGGTAGTTTGTAATGGGCACCATTGGTTACCCAGAATGCCTGAATATCCTGGAAAATTTGATGGCGAATTTATCCATTCACATGAAGTCAAGAAATTCTCCAGGTTTACTGGTAAAAAAGTATTGGTAATTGGTGGTGGAAATTCTGCTTGTGATGTGGCTGTTGAAAGTAGTCGCGTTGCTGAATCAGTTGATATGAGCTGGAGAAGAGGATATTGGATTGCGCCCAAATTCATGATGGGAAAACCTGCAGACGTATTCAGTACTAAAATTCATTGGTTGCCCAGGAAATTATGGCAAAAACTTTCTGCTTTTAGTTTATTTATCAGGAATGGTAAGAATAGTGACTATGGTTTACCAGAACCAGACGGGCCACTAGGTTCTCACCATCCCACCATCAATGAAGATTTGTTTTTTACCATCAGGCATGGTAAAATCAAACCACGCACAGATATCGCTTCATTAGATGGAAAGCAAGTCGTGTTTAAAGATGGGTCAAGAGGGGAGTATGATATTATCGTTGCTTGCACGGGATATATAATTTCACATCCCTTCTTTGATAAAAACTTTATTGATTATTCAGAAGGAGAAGTGCCATTGTGGTTAAGGATGATGCATCCTGAGATTCAAAATCTATATTTTATCGGATTGTTTCAGCCACTTGGTTGTATCTGGCCAGGTTCCGAATTGCAAAGTAAAATCATGGCCAGGGAATTGGCTGGCAAGTGGAAGCGGCCTGCCAACATCAGCAAATTAATTCATGAAGAGTTGCGTCATCCAGATTTTCATCAAATCAATACGCCAAGGCATACCATAACTGTCGATTACCATCGTTTCAGAAAAAGATTACTAAAACATTTGCCAACTAATTAAACGAGCAATGGCTATAGAAATCATCAGCAAACAGCATGAAAGTGCGACTGGAAAACCAGCTATAGTTCTCATTCATGGTGCGTGCATGGGTGCTTGGGTTTGGGAAGATAACTTCATGAAGTATTTTTATGATCAAGGTTTTGATGTTTTTGCTTTAAGTCTTTCCCATCATGGCAAAAGCGATGGTCCTGGTAAGTTGAGGTGGACAAGCATAGGTCAATACGTACAAGATCTTGCCAATGTTGTCAATCAAATTAATGGGCCTGTATATTTAGTTGGCCACTCAATGGGTGGGTTTACTATTCAACACTATTTGCAATCACCAGCCAAAAATGTTGTTGGGGCAACTCTTTTGTGTTCGGCTCCTTCTCATGGATTGTGGCACTTGATAGGTAAATTGATTTTGCATTATCCGGTTTATTTTCTTCAATCTATTGTTCAGTTGAGTTGGTTGCCGATAATGAAAAATAAAATCCGATTGAAGCGGGTAATGTTTAGAGAAGATTTTTCTGATGAAAAAATGAATCAAGTGATGACCAGTTTACAAGACGAGTCTTTTCTTGCTTTTTTAGAAATGGTTTTTTTGAAACTGCCTGCCATAAAACAATTTTCTATACCTGTTCAAATTATAGGTGCTGAAAAAGATTACCTGATTTCTGTTGCAGATACCAAGAAAATGGCTTCTAATTATGGGTTGGAGTCTTGCATTATTAAGGATGCATCTCACTGTTTACAATTGGAAAGTGGTTGGGAGGATGTGGCAGGCATTATCAGGAAATTTGCTGACCCTCATTAAAGTGTGCTCTGAAATGTGTTGACTCAATGCAAAATATGGGATTTTTCTCTGTGACGCCCAATTCAATAATGTCTTTACCCATTGGATGAGTTGGATCATTTACTTGTATTTTCAATTGTGAACCAAGTTTCCATTTCATTCCAGAAAAAATATTGACTGTTGTTTTGATTAATTTTCTATTCAAAAAAGAGTACGTCATCAATTGCATAGTGGGAATAGGAATACCCAGGCCAAGACGTCCATTTACCTTTAGTAATGGGTCCTTCTCCTCATTGAATAGATTTGTTTCAACTTGATTATTGGTAAAGCTATGATTAATGGGGAGTAGGGTTTTAGGGTAGCCCCAAATATTTCTTCCAGCATCTACGGATTGTTGTGTGGTAACTGGAATGTGAATGATGTATTGTCCCCCTTTTCTTTTATTGAAACAAGCGTATAAATCAAGCCAGTTTTTCCAACCTGTTTTTTCGTGTGACTTAATAACTGGAATAGCCAATATGATTTCATTGTAAGCTCCGAGATCTGATTTTTTGTATTGGATCAAGCCAAGGGCAACAACGGGCTTTCTAAAAAAATGAAGACCAGTTTTTAAGCCAGTCCCATTTAATAAAGCATCTATCTTTTCTTTGTTTCCTGTGTATAATGCTGCTATATAATGTACATCATCAAATTTAACCGGAAACGTATAGGTCTCTTGGTTTGTCATGGTTATCGCATTCGATCTGCACTGCTTAATAACTTTTCATCGGCTACAATTCCTCTGAAGGCAAAAACATGAAAGACGAGAATGAACAAAGGTAGGATAGCAATCATTTGCCAGTCGCCTTGAATAATTCCATTCTCTTTTTTAAAAACTTCAATCAGGTAATATTGAGCAACGAACAAACCAATTGTCAATATTATGTTTAGGAGGATTAGTCGTTTTTGTGCTTTCCTGTTTTTAAAAAGAAAAATAGTAAAGAAGCTTAAGGCAGTCACAATCGATGCACCTGATAGTAAAAAAAGATTTTCTCTGATGCTGATGATTTGCCAGGTATTATTCAAATACACGCCTTTGTATACAGGCATAAAAATGAATAACGCAGCACAAGCTGTGCTAAAGAAAAGCCATAATGATTGAATTCTTTGAATCATATTTCTTTTTTTAACCTAATTCTGGATAAAGCGGGAATTGTTGCATGAAAGATTTTACATCTTCTTTTACTTGAGCAACCACTTGTTCATCATCTGCATGCATTAATACTTTGTCGATCATGTCGACTACAGTTTGCATGTGATTTGATTTTAGTCCGCGTGTAGTAATTGCAGGCACACCAATGCGAATACCTGAAGTGACAAATGGACTCTTATCGTCGTATGGAACAGAATTTTTATTTAGCGTTATGTGTGCTCTATCTAAAGTTTCCTGTGCTTTTTTACCTGTGATATTTTTATTTCTGAGGTCAATCAGCATCAGGTGATTCTCAGTTCCACCACTAATGAGGTGATAACCTTTTTCAACAAAAGCTGCAGCCATAGTTTGTGCATTCTTTTGTACATCTTGTTGGTAAGCTTTGAATGAAGGATCAAGGATTTCTCCAAAAGCCACTGCTTTTGCTGCAATTACATGTTCAAGAGGTCCGCCTTGCATTCCTGGAAACACAGCAAGGTCAAGTAATGCGCTCATTGATCTGATATTGCCTTTTGGATCTTTTAATCCGAATGGGTTGTCGAAATCATTGCGCATCATAATTACACCCCCTCTTGGTCCGCGTAGTGTTTTATGGGTTGTAGAGGTTACAATGTGACAATGATCAAATGGATCATTGAGTACGCCAGCTGCAATCAAGCCAGCTGGGTGAGCGATGTCGGCCAGCACCAATGCACCTATTTCATCGGCAACCGCCCTAATACGTTTGTAGTCCCAATCACGACTATAAGCAGAAGCACCGCAAATGATCATTTTTGGTTTTTCTGCTCTGGCAGTAGCCTCTAGTTGTTCGTAATTTACCAAGCCAGTTTCTTTGTCCACGCCATAGAAAAATGCTTGATAAGTTTTACCACTGAAGTTGGCTGGGCTTCCGTGAGTAAGGTGTCCACCCATGCTAAGGTCTAGTCCGAGTATTTTATCACCTGGCTTTAAACAAGCGAGAAAAACTGCTGTATTCGCTTGTGCTCCACTATGAGGTTGAACGTTAGCCCAAGAGGCATTGAATACTTTTTTCAAACGATCTATCGCCAATGATTCGATTTCATCTACCACTTCACATCCGCCATAATATCTTTTACTAGGATAACCTTCTGCATATTTATTGGTGGCAACAGACCCCATGGCCTGCATAACTTGAAGTGAAGTAAAATTTTCTGAAGCTATCAATTCGATACCTTCTCTTTGTCTTTTGAGTTCTTTGTTTAATAAATCGAATACCAATTGATCTTGTGCCATTGCGTGGTTATTTCTACAAAATTAACCCCGATGCAATGAATGAAAAAATCTTGTAGAACACCAGTTTTACACACTCATGCTTACAATCGTTGAACAACTCTCGTATTCAACGGCATCATTACTGCAAATCAGCACCAGTCTATCGTTGCAAAGTGTTTTGATGAGGTGGTGATATAGGGCAATTCCCTGTTTATCCAGGTTGGTGGTAGGTTCATCCAGCAGAATTACGGGAGTAGCTGAAAAAAAAGCCTGGGCCATTTTTACCCGCTGTTTCATCCCGCTGCTATAATTACGAATCCTTTTGTTAGCGGCTTTTGTGAGTCCAATTTCCTCAATTATATTTTCAGTATTCCAGCCAGTTTGAAAAGGCTTGAAAGAAGAATGGTAATTAAGGAATTCAACTACCGTCATGTCTTCTATGACTTCCAGGTAAGGGGCACAAATTGAAATGTGTTTAAAAACTTGTTCAGGTGCAATTTTTTTTCCATCATGCTCAAATTCAATCGTTCCTTCGCTGAGGTGTAAGGCTCCTGCGATACATTGTACCAAAGTGGATTTACCAGAGCCATTGTGACCAGTTATGGCATAATGATGTGGTGAGGTAAATTCAAGATCACGGTTTCTGAAGATCCACTCTCTGTTGAATCTTTTTCCTGCATTATTCACCGAGATCTTCATCCGTGGTATTTTTATTGAAACGTTTGATGATACCTCTGCTGCTTTCACGAATAAAGGTTACAATTTCATCTCTTTCATCTGTAACAGGAAATTCTTCCTCTATAAAGTCCATTGCCTGTGTCGTATTCATTCCTTTATTGTAAATATGGCGGTAGATGTCTAGGATTTCATTGATTTTTTCTACAGTGAATCCTTTTCTTTTCAGACCGACAGAATTTACACCGGCATAACTAAGCGGAGACCTACCAGCTTTGATATAAGGAGGGATATCTTTTCTGACCAGCGATCCCCCAGCTACAAAAACATGTTGTCCAATTTTCACAAACTGATGCACAGCGGTCATGCCAGCCAGTATAGAATAGTCACCAAGCACAACATGACCAGCTAACTGGGTGTTGTTGCTCATGATACAATGATCACCAATTACACAATCATGTGCAATATGGCTGTAGGCCATAACCAAGCAGTTTTTTCCAACAACTGTTTTCCACCTGTCTTTGGTTCCTCTGTGTATTGTAACAAATTCTCGGATGGTTGTATTGTCTCCAATTTCAACTGTTGTCAGTTCACCTTCAAACTTTAAATCTTGGGGTACAGCGGCTATAACTGCCCCTGGAAATATTCTGCAATTTTTACCAATTCTAGCGCCGTCCATGATGGTGACATTACTGCCAATCCAGGTACCTTCACCAATTTCAACATTCTGATGAATGACTGAAAAGGGATCAATTTTTACATTTGTGGCAATCTTGGCATTGTGGTGGATATACGTGTGCGGATGGATCATTTGAAATGTTTTGGTTAGGTGCCCTCTCTTTTAACCAATTGTGCCATAAGCATGGTTTCGGTAGTAATCTTGTTGCCTACATATACTGTACCAATCATTTCACAAAGACCTCTTCGAATGGGTCCGGTCAATTCCAGTTTCATAATCAACGTGTCACCTGGAACAACTTTATGCTTGAATTTACAATTGTCAATTTTTACAAAATAAGTATCATATTCTCCTGGTGGGAGCGAGTTAATGGCAAGTATACCGCCTGTTTGCGCAAGTGCTTCAACTTGTAGAACACCTGGCATGACTGGATTTCCGGGGAAATGTCCTGCGAAGAAAGGCTCATTGAAGGTTACGTTTTTGATACCAACAATATGTGTATCAGAGAGCTCAATAATCTTGTCAACCAACAGGAATGGGTACCTATGTGGTAATTTCTTTTCAATTTGTGTGGTATTGTAAACGGGTGCCTGATTTGGGTCATATACAGGTACATTTTTTACATGCTTGTTCTTCTTGATGTATTGTTTAATGAGTTTTGCAAACTCAACGTTTGAATAATGACCCGGTCTGTTGGCAATAATATGCGCTTTGATAGGGTAGCCAATCAAAGCCAAGTCTCCAACCACATCTAATAATTTATGTCTTGCTGGTTCATTAGGGAAACGCAATTCAAGGTTGTTGAGATAGCCTTCACTTTTCACTTCAATCGTATCTTTTTTGAAGATTCCTGCAAGCCGGTTCATTTCATCTTCTGAAACAGGCCTGTCAACAACTACTATAGCATTGTTGATGTCGCCTCCCTTAATGAGGTTGTGTGCTAAAAGTGTTTCAAGTTCATGCAAGAAACAGAAAGTTCTGCATGGGGCTATTTCTGATTTAAATTCAGCAATACTTTTTATGCCTGCATGTTGGGTGCCTAAAACAGGACTGTTAAAATCAATCAATGTAGTTACTTTGTAATCTACTGAAGGCATAGCAACGATTTCCACTCTTTTCTCATCATTGCTAAAAGAAATATTGGTGTCGATGGTGTACCAGTGTTTCGCTGCTTCCTGTTCATCAATTCCTGCTTCTTCAATGATTTCAACAAAGGGTTGTGAGCTGCCATCCATGATGGGGATTTCCGGACCATTGATGTCAATTAAACAATTGTCAATTCCCATGCCGACAAGTGCGGCAAGGATGTGTTCAACCGTGCTGACTTTCGCACCTTTATCTTCGAGTGTTGTACCTCTTGAAGTATCTGTTACCAAATCGCAATCTGCTTTTATAATAGGCTGACCAGGCAAGTCAATTCTTTTGAATTGAATACCAAATCCAGGGTTAGCTGGATGCAAAATCATATCTACTAAAATTCCGGTATGTAAACCTGTCCCTGAAATACTGATCGATTGCTTGATCGTATGTTGTTTATCGGGATTGAATTGTTTAAGACTCATAGAACAAATTGAATGCAAAGATAAACCATTTTTTATTGGTGAAAAATGGTTGTAAAAAATTGAATTTCAATTATTTAAGATGAAATAGCGTCTCTCTCTTTCATTAATTGGGCAACCAGTGCTTCCAATTCTTTGATTTTTTTGTCTAAATCCGGCAATTTTTTATACACTGCCTGAGCACGCATAGAAGCGCCGTACTCATAAGCAGGCCTGCCATTGAGTGCAGTATTCGGTTCAGTCACTGATTTACTTACGCCACTTTGTCCATTTATTCTTGTTCCATCAGCAATACTGATGTGCCCCACTATGCCTACTTGGCCGCCTATCATGACATTTTTCCCCAACTTGGTACTACCGCTGATGCCTGTCTGGGCTGCAATAACACCATGTTCGCCTACTTCAACATTATGTGCAATTTGTAAAAGATTATCCAGTTTTGTTCCTTTTCTAATAATGGTAGACCCCATTGTTGCTCTGTCAATACAGGTATTTGCTCCAATTTCAACATGATCTTCAATCACTACATTACCCAACTGAGGGACTTTGTTATACGTGCCATTTTGTTGTGGTGCAAATCCGAAGCCATCACTCCCTAAAACTGTGCCAGCATGAATGGTTACATCATTGCCAACTGAACAATCATGGTAAATCTTTACACCAGGATGTAATACTGTTCTTTCGCCTACACTAGCGTTTGCACCTATGAAGGAATGCGCATACAATTTGGCCTCATTTCCAATAACAGCATTTTCCCCTATGTAGGAGAATGCGCCTATATAAACCTGCTTGCCAATTTTGGCACTTGGGTGAATAAAAACTGGCTCTTCAATACCAACCAGAAGCTTGGCTTTCATTTGCTGGTAGTATTGCATAAGTGTAGCAAATGAAGAATAGGCATCCTTTACTCTGATCAATGTGGCACCAACTGTCTGCTTAAGTTCAAGTTGATCACCTATTATTACAATTCCCGCCTTGGTGGTGTAGAGATAATCTTCGTATTTAGGGTTTGCCATGAAAGCAAGGTCTAGTGGTCCAGCTTCTTCAATTTTATTAAATCCTCCCACTAAAGCCTGGGGGTCACCTTCTATTTTTCCCTGGATAAGGGTAGCTATTTGTTCGGCTGAAAATTGCATATTGTTTGGTTCGATGTGCAGCTAACAAAAATGTCGTCTGCATGTTCGGTTTTAGTTCTATTTAATTAGACTGCCCTTTGGGATGTTGGTAAAAACAAATGTAAAATTTTTTTACAGGATGTGACAGGTTTTGATGGATGAGCGGTGAATCTACCTGAGAAATGTCGCGTACCTCCCCGTTTTTAAATAGAATATTTATCCTTTCATTGTTAGGGTTGTATAGACTGTTTTCTGCTTCCCCTGTAAAAACAAGGAAATTAGCATCTTCCTGACTAACAGAGAGGGTGCTTGCAATGGATTCTCTTTTTTCCAATACTTCTTCTAATGTGATAGACTCATTTTGTAGTCGAAGTTTTAAGAGGTCTCTGTTAAGCAGTGCATTACACAATATCGACAAAACGGTATCAGGATGATTTCTCCATTTCTTAATACTACTGATTACATCGCTATCATCTAGCTTACAAAACTTGTCCAGTTCAGTTCTGTTGATTTGGGTTAGATGTCCAAACAACAAATGACTCAAATCGTCTTGATGATTTATTTTTTGATCACCTTTCTCATAAAGCCAATGTGCGCGTTCCAGAATTTTAACTAGCGTCATTTCTGCACTTAGCACAGTTTTGTGCTGGTAAACTTGCCAATACATGAGTCTTCTGGAAACTAAAAATTCTTCAATAGTATAAATTCCTTTTTCTTCCACCATAAGCTCACCATTATAAACAGTAAGCATTTTTAGTATCCTATCGCATCCAATCATACCTTCTATCACCCCAGAAAAAAAACTGTCTCTGGTGAGGTAGTCCATTCTGTCCACATCAAGCTGACCACTGATCAGCTGGTGTAAAAATTTCTTGTGATAACTATCCTTAAATATGGCAATTGCAGTGTCTAGCTTCCCTTTCATCTCTTTATTCAACTCGTCCATTATTATCATAGACAAGGTTTCATGACCAAGATTTTTTACGAGTAGGGATTCCAGTGCATGAGAAAATGGTCCGTGTCCAACATCATGTAACAGTATTGCGATTTTGGCACCTTGTTCCTCATCAGCAGTAATTTCTATTCCCTTTTGTTTTAGTTCGGAAATTGCATTGTGCATCAGATGGTATGCGCCTAATGCATGATGTAAGCGAGAATGGACTGCCCCGGGATAAACCAGGTATGACATGGCCATTTGATTTATTCTTCTCAACCGCTGAAACCACGGATGTGAAATGATTTCATAAATCACCGGGTCATTAATGGTAATGAAACCATGAACAGGATCGTTTATAATTTTTCTGAATGGCATGTAGTAATTTGTTAAATATTATTGGTGGTGTATACAAAGGTATGAACCCGTTAAGGTATTCGCTAACTTTATTCTAAATCGATTAAAGGTTTCACAATTTTTTTTGAATGACACTTGCCAAAGTTATCTGGGTTGACGATGAAATAGAAATTCTGGAAGCGCATAAGCGTTTTTTAGAAATGAAGGGATATGTGGTTATTACTTTTACAAATGGATTTGACGCAATAGGCTACCTACAACAAGATCAAATCGATTTGATGCTGATTGATGAGTCAATGCCAGGAATAAGCGGGTTAGAAATAGTTTCAAGGGTAAAAAAAATCTATCCTCATTTGCCGATTGTACTTGTCACAAAAAATGATACAGAAAGCTTGATGGATGAGGCCATTGGAAGTCAGATATCAGACTACCTGATCAAGCCTGTCAATCCCAATCAAGTGCTGCTGGCTTTAAAAAAGTTATTAGATAACAAAAGACTGGTTGCGGAAAAAACCACAGCAGCATATCAAATGCAATTTCGAACCATGCTTGATGGTTTAGATGGCGAGCAGAACGCGAATGAATGGGTTGAATTATATAAACAGCTAAGTTTCTGGGAACTGGAGATGGAAAAAAGTGAAAGTGCTGAATTTAAAGAAATTCACTTGGCACAAAAAAAAGAAGCCAACCAGGCTTTTTTTAAATTCATTTCCAGGAATTATGTCAGTTGGCAGCAGTTGAATGACAGCACGGTTCCATTGATGAGTAATAAGGTATTTCAAACAAAAGTTTTACCATACGTTGATGAAGAACAACCGTTAGTGTGGGTTGTAGTCGATAATCTTCGTTATGATCAGTGGAAAGTAATTGAGCCCTTGTTGACTGAAAGTTTTAATCTGGTTGAAGAGGATTGCTTTTATTCTATTCTGCCGACTGCAACTCATTATTGTAGAAATGCACTTTTTGCAGGGGAAATGCCAGCAACCATTCAACAGCAATTTCCACAACAATGGGTAAAAGATGATGATGACGAAGGAAAAAATAATCATGAGGCATTGTTTTTTGCATCGCAATTAAAAAAATTAAATAGGGGTACAGTTGATTTTAGTTATCATAAAATCGTTAATCATGATGATGCACTAAAGCTGGCTGATAGTGCCATTGCGCTATTGAACCATCAACTCTCTATAGTTGTATATAATTTTGTAGACATGATGAGTCATGCCAGAACAGAGTTAGATGTCCTCAAAGAACTGGCAGCGGATGAAGCAGCTTATCGCAGTTTAACTAAAAGCTGGTTTGCTCATTCACCGTTATTATCAACACTTAAAAAAATTGCAGAAAAGAAGTGCACTGTTGTGCTGTGCACTGACCATGGTAGTATCCAAGTAAAACATCCTGTCAAAATTGTAGGAGATAAGCAAAGCACAAACAACCTAAGGTACAAAACGGGAAAAAACCTTGATTATGATGCCAAGGAAGTTCATGCCTATAGAGATCCCCAGCAAGCAGGTCTGCCTAAATATACCATGAACAGTTCTTTTGTATTTGCAGGTGGTCAGGATTTTTTCTGTTATCCCAATAACTTTCATCATTATGCTAACCTTTATAAAAATACTTTTCAGCATGGAGGTATTTCACTGGAAGAAATGATTGTACCTGTCGTTAGGCTAGAATCAAAGACCAAGTAGGATTATTCACAACAAATAGCAAAAATGTTCACAACTAATCAGTTGGGTCTTGGTTGGGAAAATAGCCAATCAGTAAATTTGTAAAAAATGATCCATGAAGCTGAAATTCACACCTGCCTTTCTTGAGAAGTTGGAAAAGATCATTTCTGAAGCGGGATATATCCTAAGGTATGAGCGAGGTACTTTTCAAAGTGGCTATTGTATCCTCGAATCTAAAAAAGTAGTTGTTTTAAATAAGTTTTTACAAACAGAGGGTAGAATAAATACATTAATAGATTTGATGCCAGTTTTAAAAATTGAAACAGATCATATTAGTGTTGAGAGTAGAAAATTCTATGAAGAGGTAATAGCAAAACCAGACGCTGTTGTACAAGAGGCAGCAGCTGTTTAATTTATATTTTTTAATTTTTTCGGTTGTCGCTTACTATTGAATTTTTAGGTACTGGAACCAGTAGTGGGGTTCCTATGGTTGCTTGTAAATGTGCAGTCTGTTTGTCAAATAACAAACATGATAACAGGTTGCGTAGCAGTATCCATATTCAATCTGCTACAACCAGTGTGGTAATTGATACTACACCAGATTTCAGGTACCAGATGCTCAGGGCAAAAATCGAAAAACTTGATGCTGTCGTTTTTACACATTCACACAAGGATCATATAGCAGGACTAGACGATGTAAAGGCTTACAATTTTATACACCAAAGTATGATACCTCTCTATGCCAACCAGGAAACTGCTCATGCTATTCAGCGTGATTTTTACTATGCCTTTGCTGAAAAAAAATACCCAGGCGTGCCTTCGCTTGAATTACACATTAAAGACAACTCGCCATTCCATATAGGCGATATGGAGTTTAAGCCAATACAGGTAAAACACCTCAACATGGATGTTACGGGTTATCGAATTGGGGACTTTACCTACATCACCGATGCTAATTTTATCACTGAAGTAGAAAAACAAAAAATCAAAGGATCAAAAGTGCTGGTCCTGAATGCACTCAGAAAAGAGAAGCATCTCTCTCATTTTACCTTACAGGAAGCAATAGATTTGGCAGTCGAGTTGCAGGTGCCTGTTACCTATTTCACGCATATCAGTCACCAGCTGGGTTTGCATCAGGAAGTTTCTCAGGAGCTACCGGCAGGAATGTTCTTGGCCTATGATGGTCTGCGGATTACGGTAGATTAATCCCGCGTGCTGATGTTTTTTTCACCTGGCTGCTGTATCCAGTCTGACTAATTTTAAATAGTGAAATGGAAACAGTTTGTTGATGATTATTTTGTTTTTTCAAAAAAAGAAAGAGTGGGCATGTATGTTTTGTCTGCCATTACCTTACTCGTTTGGTTGTTGCCCTATCTTTTTTCAAATGACGAACAACTGGAAGATGTTTTGGACATCAGTTATGTACAATTAGATAGTGCGGAAAAGATTTTGCTTTCCAAACCTCAGGCATTTAAACAAGTAGAAACAAAGAGCGTATTTTATGCAGATGGGAGAAGAATTGAGGATCGTAAGGTGTATGATAATCATGGATTTTCAAAACAGACGACGTACCCTTATAAAAAGAAACAAATACTACCGATCGATATCAACAAGGCTGATAGTTTGCAGTTTGAACAATTGCCAGCTATTGGGATGAAGTTATCATCAAGGATTGTGCGATACAGAGATAGGTTAGGTGGGTTTTTATATCCATCTCAACTAAAAGAAGTGTATGGTATAACAGATTCTGCATTCAACATCATATTGCCGTATTTGAAAGTTGAGCAAGGATTTAGTCCGCAAAAAATCGCGATCAATAAAGCAGATTATACAACAATGAGGAAACATCCTTACATGGACCATGAATTCATAAAAATGGTGTTGGCGTACCGAAAATCACATGGTAGTTATAAAAGCAAAGAAGACCTGGATAAACTCCTACAACTTGATCGTATTAAGCTTGAAAAAATAACGCCTTATTTAGCGTTTGAAGATTAATCAAGGAAATCATCCTCTTGTTTAGGAGCATACTTATCGAATAATTTATCAATTGCACCACCAAAAACAGGAAACTTTCTTTTGGCAAATTCTTTGATGATTCGAATTGCATCTAAGGCTTGTTTTTCGTTGAGCCCAGCCTCTTTCATCAATTGATCAATCAATTCTTTCATTTAAGCTACCTTAAGCAGGTTCATTTTTGATTGATCAAATTTCTGGCGCGCGTATGCTGCTGTTAATTTGAATTCTTTTTTGTTGCTGGAGGGCAATTCAAACATGGCGTCTGTAAGCATGCTTTCACAAATTGAACGTAAACCCCTTGCGCCAAGTTTAAATTCCATTGCTTTTTGTACCATGAAATCAATTACTTCATCCTCGATGGTTAAGTTGATGCCTTCTAATTCAAATAATTTCTTGTATTGTTTCATCAACGCGTTTTTGGGCTTAACCAAAATGGAGCGAAGTGTTTCACCGTCTAATGGGTCAAGATAAGTTACCACAGGCAATCTTCCCAACAATTCAGGAATCAAGCCAAATGTTTTAAGGTCTTGTGCGTTGACAAACTTCAGCAGGTTATTTTTCATTTCCTCCTGTAAAGTCTTGTTTACATTGAACCCAATTGAATTGGTATTCACCCTTCTCGCGATGATTTTGTCTACGCCATCAAATGCACCACCACAAATGAAAAGAATATTTTGGGTGTTTACTTTTATCAATTTTTGATCAGGATGCTTTCTTCCTCCTTGGGGGGGGACAAGCACATCTGTTCCTTCCAAGAGTTTTAAAAGGCCCTGTTGAACACCTTCTCCACTAACATCTCTGGTGATGGAAGGGTTGTCGCTTTTTCTGGCAATTTTATCAATTTCATCAATGTATACGATGCCAGTTTCTGCTGCATTGACATCGTAATTGCAGACCTGAAGTAGACGTGTAAGAATACTTTCTACATCTTCTCCAACATAGCCGGCCTCTGTAAATACTGTGGCATCAACAATGGCAAAAGGGACATTCAGCAATTTGGCGATGGTTTTGGCCAGTAAGGTTTTACCAGTACCAGTTTCGCCCACCATAATGACATTGCTTTTTTCAATTTCAACCTCATCTTCCTCTTCTTCTTTTTTTGAAC
>VFQT010003177.1_pt1 | contig 15423 bp, 9 predicted proteins | sample 3512381 | NCBI WGS metagenome assembly VFQT01 (sample SAMN10412376, study PRJNA504923) | tailings metagenome | isolation source: Relicate 2 Philex TSF3 active mining site | place: Philippines: Tuba, Benguet | collected 2017-08-29 | reverse complement strand
TAGACGCGCATGCGGCCGCGGGCGGTGAGAGGCGCGAGGGCCTCAATCATGCCGCTCTTCTGCCACTCTTGGGCGACGCCGGCATTGGAGGGAAAGGCGACAAGCGGAAGGCCAGCGTGCCCGAAGCACCACATATGAGCGCGGCGGCCGAGTTGAGGACTATCGAGGAGGACATGACGAGCGTTCATGGGGCGGACGCTTAGCAGCTCGCCTCGAGAGCGTCACGCGTGATCTGCGATCGAGCGTGAAGGCGAACAAGAAAGCTCGATAGTTTGCGAGGACTTGGGGCTCAGGGCGCCGTGGCGATGGCATCCGACCAGGTGCCGCCAAGCGCCCGATGAAGCTGGACGCGCGCGGAGAGCAACTGGCGACGGGCGGTAAGTAGCGCAACCTCGGACTGTTCGACCGAGCGCTGGGTCGTGAGCACGTCGAGATAGCTCGCGAGCCCCTGGTTGTAGCGGCGCTCGGCCTCGGTGAAAGCGAGCCTCGCAAAAGAAAGCTGTTCTTCGAGAAGCGAAATGTGCTCGCGCTGACGAGTCTCGTGGACGAGCGCCCCCTCGACCTCGGACAGCGCGGTCAGCACCGTCTGACCATAGGCGTTGACGAGCTCGTTCAGCACCGCTTCGGTCCGCTTCACCTCGGCCTCGCGGCGCTGGCCGTCAAAGAGCGGGGCGACGAGGTTCGAGGCGAGATTCCATACCCAGCGGCCGAAGAGATCGAGCAGGTCTGGGGACTGAAAGCCCGTGGAGCCGCTGAGGCTCAAGGAGGGGTAGCGCGCGGCGATGGCCTGTCCGACGCGGTGATCGGCGGCCATAACCCGGAGCATGGCCGCGCGCACGTCGGGGCGGCGGGCGAGAAGCTGCGAAGGGAGTCCGGTCGCAGGAGGGGGTGGCGAAGGCCACGTCGATGTGGACATGTCGACGTCGAGCGCCCCTGGGGGACGGCCGAGGAGGAGCGCAAGCTGCTGGATCTGCAGGGTCCTGCGCGCTTCGGCGAGCGGCATTTGAGCGCGAATGGAGGCCTTCTGCTGGCGCTGCTGGTGCACCTCTAGGCTCGTCCCGAGGCCCTGCTTTTGTCGCGCCTCGAAAATCGAGATGAACTTTTCGGCGAGCTTGTCTTGATTTTCGAGCAATTCGAGCAGGGCCGTCTCGCCCTTAAGCTGAAGGAAGGCCTCGGTGACGCGCGCGGCGATGGACTGGGCGACAGCGCTGAGATCCGCCCGGGAGGCGGCGACGTCGAACTCGGCCGCGTCCTCGAGGTGTCGAAGCCGGCCCCAGAGATCGACCTCCCAGGAAGCCGACACGCCGAGACCGAAGCTCGCCGCTTCGTTGCTTTTCACGCCGATGGGCTCGCCGAGGTTGATGACGGTCCGCGCCCCGCCAACCCCTGCCTGAGCCTGGAGCGTCGGCAAGAGCGCCCCCTCCGCACCCGCGAGGACAGCCTCTGCCTGACGCACACGGGCGATGGCGCGCTTGAGGTCGAGGTTCTTTTCGACCGCCTCGTCGACGAGCGCGTCGAGGGCTGGCATGCCAAAGGAGGTCCACCAGCGCTCGGTCGCGGGGCCGTCATCGGCCCCTGTGAATCGCTCGGGAGCCTCGAAGGGCAAGGCGGGTTCGCGCACCTCGTGGACAGCGCAGCCCGACAGGAGCGCAGTCACGAACGCAACTCGAACTCCAAGTCGCGCCGACCCGCACGAGTCATTCACCGGGGCCCCGCGCCGAGCGAGCGGAGGGCCGCATGGAACGTAGGGAAGCTCGTCGCGATGGTGTCGGCACCCGCGACCTTCGTCGAGGGCGCGATGAGGCCGAGAAGTGACGCGCACATGGCGATGCGGTGGTCTCCATCGGCATCGATTTCGCCAGCCTTGAGGGTGCGCCCGGGCTTGCCGTGGATATCCATCCCGTCCTCGTGTTCGACGACGTCGACGCCGAAGCTCCTCAGCATGCGGGCGGTTTGCGCGATACGGTCGGACTCTTTGACGCGGAGCTCTTTGGCGTCACGGATGGTGGTGACGCCGTCGGCAAAGCTCGCGAGCGTCGCGAGCATCGGGAGCTCGTCGATCGCACGGACCGCGAGCTCGCCCGCGATGTGGATGTGACGCAAAGGCTGGTGTTTCACGCCGAGGTCGGCCGCGGGCTCGCCGTTGCGCTCGACTGGGGCGCCGCGATGAACGGCCACACCCATGAACTCGAGGGCGTCGAGGAAGCCCGTCCGGGTCGGGTTGACACCGACGTCCTCGACGACGACTTCGCTGCCCGGGACGATGAGGGCCGCACCGAGCAGGAAGGCGGCGCTCGAGAGGTCGCCTGGGACGTGGATCGGGCGTGCGGCGAGCCGGTTGCCCTCGCGCAGATAGGCGAGCATGCGCTCGGTGTGGTCGCGCGAGACCTCGGGCTCGGACACCGTCGTCGTTCCATTCGCCCAGAGCCCCGCGAGCAGAATCGCGCTCTTGATCTGCGCGGAGGCGACCGGCGAATCGTAATGGATCGCGGTGAGGGGCCTGCGGCCGCGCACGGTGAGCGGCGGGAAGTTGCCGTCGCGAGCGGAGACCACCTCGAGCCCCATGCGCGAGAGCGGTTCGAGGACGCGACGCATCGGGCGACGCGAGAGCGAGTGGTCACCGATAAGCGTCACCTCGAAGGGTTGACCTGCGAGAATGCCGAGGGTGAGGCGCATCGTCGTGCCCGAGTTGCCGCAATCGAGGGGCGCGTTCGGTGCCTTGAGCCCATCGAGACCGACCCCGTGGACAGTCGCGCGCCCTTCGCCGTGGCGTTCGATGCGAACACCTAGATTTTCGAGTATCTTGGCGCTCGAGCGATTATCCTCGCCGTCGGAGAGACCGGTGACAGCGACAGGCCCGTCGCACAGGGCGCCGATGAGGAGCGAACGATGGCCGACGCTCTTATCGCCGGGAACGCGAACGCGACCAATGAGGGGCTGATGGGCGACGAGCTCGGAGGTGTGGGCATCGGATGACATGTGCTACTCTGAGGTTGCGGGGCGGCTTTTCCGCCCCGAAATGATGTCGACTCGAGGGGAGTCACCCAAGGGTGACGACTTCCACGGGCTGAAGGTTCGGAGGTCTCAGCGAGACCTGGGAGAGAAAATGGCGCGTGTGCTTCTGATCCTGCCCCACCTGCCTCAGCGGATGGGTGCCCCCTACCTCGGGCAGCAGTATATCGCGGCGAGTCTACTCTCGGCGGGTCACACCGTGAAGTGTCTCGATATGGCGGCTCTTCTCTACAGGGGTTCGGACGAAGATGCCATCGCAGACGTCGCGCGCTTCGGCCCTGACCTCGTCGGAATGACCCTCTTCACCTACAACGCCGCGCGGGGATACGGCCTCGCCGCGCGCCTGAAACCGATGACACGCCTCCTCATCGCAGGTGGCCCGCATGCGACCGTCCTGCCCGAGGAGGTCGTCGCACATGGCTTCGATGCGGCCGTCGTCGGCGAGGGCGAGCTCGTCGTCCGTCAGATCGCAGCCCTCCTCGACCGCCCGAAAAACCTGCTCGACGACCTCGAGGCCGGCCTCGGACGCATCCCCGGCGTCGTCACTCGCGCGGGCCATGGCCCTCCGGGCGGCTTCATCGACGACCTCGACGCCCTCCCCTTCCCCCATGTGAGCTACCCGTCCTTTGACGCCAAAGCCTACTCGCCGCTCGGGCGCATCGCGGCAGGCGGCATGATGACCTCCCGAGGCTGCCCCGCGCGCTGCACCTTCTGCGCGAACTACGTCACTGGCCGCGGCTACCGCTTTCGCTCGACGGGCCACATCCTCGCCGAGATGGTGGCGCTCCGCGAGACCCACGAGCTCACGAATTTCCCCTTCTGGGACGACGCGTTCACGGCCCGTCGCCCTCGCCTCGAGGACCTCTGCGACGGCATCCTCGCAACTCCTGAGCTCGACGGCATCACCTGGACCTGCATCACGCCAGGCAACATGGTCCAGCCCTTCGACCTCGAGCGGATGAGAAAGGCGGGCTGCGTCGCCATCAACTTCGGCCTCGAGTCGGGCGACTACAACATTTTGAAACAAATCCAGAAGGGCCAGCGCCCCGAGCAGGTCAAGGCCTCGGTGAAGGCGGCGAAGGCCGTCGGGATGACGACCATCGTGAACTTCATGTTCGGCTTCCCGAACGAGGGCGTCGTCGAGCTCGGCCACACCCTCGAGCTCATGGAGGCCCTCTCCGAACACACCGACTACTTCAATCAGCGCGGGGTCCTCGTCCCCTTCCCCGGGACCGCCATCTACGACCAGCACGTCGAGACCTATGGATTTCGCGAGTGGTGGCTCGACCCCGCGAAGGTGCACGACGAGCCAGATCTCTTCGGCTTGAACACCGAGGCGACCTATGACGCAGTCACGCGTGACCCGACCCTCGACCTCGACTTTTTTCGCTACAGCGACGACGTACGCGACATGATCGCGCGCTGTGTGGCCTTCAAGGCCCATCACAACCGCAAGACCATCGAACGCCTCACCCGCGGGGCCTTCGGACGCGCCGCGTGAAGGCCTGCGACTTTCGGTTTCACGACTGCCTCCGTATCGGCTAGGGTCGGCTCCCGGAGGACGGATGAGCGTCGACTCAAAGACGAAACAGGCTGAGGATTCGAACCCCTTTGCGGCGCTCGCGGCGCTGAGGGCGAGCCTGCCCGAAGGGCCCCCTCCCGAAGCGAAGCCCGTGGCCCCTGCCGCCCCGAAGAAGGGGCCCGCGAAAGCGGTCGTGAGGCTCGAGCGCAAGGGGCGCGGCGGCAAGGACGTGACGGTGATCGAGCAGCTCGGGCTGTCCGAGACAGACCTCGAGCAATGGCTCAAGGCGCTGAAGAATCAGATGGGGTGCGGAGGACAGGTCGAAGGCGACACGATCGTGCTGCAAGGCGACCTCAGAAAACGCATCGGCCCCGCCCTCGAGGCGCGCGGCGTGAGACAGGTCAAGGTGGGATGATGAGCGCTGTATTGGAGTTCGTGATTTCCGGGACGCCGTTGGGCGATGTCGACCACCTGGTGGTGGTCGGAACGAAGGCGGCGCTCGTGCGGGGGAATGTGCTCGAGATGCTCCCCGAGGCGGCGCGAGCGCTCTGGACGCCGATGGTCGAGTCGCTCTCGCCAGGCGATCAGTCGGCCTCGACCGTGACCTGGGTGCCAAGGGAAGGTGCGGGGCCGATGCGGGTCGGAGCGCTCGCGATTTCGGATCGGGCCTCGAGGCACAACGCGGCGTGTCGACCAGACGCCATCACCGCGGGGCTCAAGGGGCGTTTCGCCAAGGGACGCGGGCGAATCATCGCGGCTCTCGAACGCCAAGAGGATGCCGATGCGGTGACCGCCGCGATCGCGCGAGCCTTTCCGAGCTATGTGAAAAAACGCAAACCCGAACCCGAACTCAGGGTCGAGGTCTGCCTCCTCGGTGCAGGGCCGGAGTCTTGCGTCCGTGCGGCGCTGATCGCGACGAGCGTGCGCGAGGCGGGTCGTCTGGTCGATACACCACCCTCCGAGTTGCACACTGATGCGTTCGTCGCCGAGGCCGAGGCGCTCGGAAGAAGGCTTGGCGTTGAGGTGAAGGTCATGCGGATGGCTGAGCTCGAGCGGCTCGGCATGGGCGGTCTCGTCGGCGTCGGACAAGCCTCGCCCCATGAGCCGGCGCTCGTTCATCTGCGCTGGGACCCGGACGCACATGGGGTGAAGGCCGAGGCCAAGCCGGTGAGCTGGGTCGGTAAGGGCATCGTCTACGACACGGGCGGTCTGTCGATCAAAGGCAAGACCGACATGCCTGGCATGAAGGTCGACATGGGCGGCGCGGCCGGGGTGCTGAACGCGTTCAGGCTCGCGGTCGAACTCCGGCTCCCGCGGAGAATCGACGCCATCCTGTGCATCGCCGAGAACAGTGTCGGACCCAACGCGATGAGGCCCGATGACGTCATCACCCTGTATTCCGGCAAGACCGTCGAAGTGAACAACACCGATGCCGAAGGCCGCCTCGTTCTTGCCGACGGTGTCGCCTACGCGATCAAGGACTGCGGTGCACGGATCGTCGTCGACATGGCAACCCTGACGGGCGCCCAGCTCATGTCGACGGGGAAACTGCATGCCGGGATCGTGAGCAATGACGAAGACTTCGAGCTAAGCGCGGTACGCGCTGGCCGGGCGAGTGGCGACCTGTGCTTCCCCCTGCCCTACGCGCCCGAGCTCTTCCGCAGCGAGTTTTCGAGCGCCGTTGCTGACGTGAAGAACTCGGTGAAAGACCGGATGAACGCCCAGTCCTCGTGCGCGGCCCAGTTCATCGCGGAGTCGCTTGCCGCAGCAATCCCAGCTGGCGAATCGGCCCGTTGGCTCCATGTCGACATGGCAGGCCCGGTGGTGAGTCGCGATCGGGGGACGGGCTTCGGGGTACTTCTCCTGATGACGCTCTGCCATCCCGAGAACTTGGCCTGAGGCCGGCCTCGCGGGCCCGGGCGCGTGCCTGAGGCCCCGCTCACATATGCCAGAAGAAGCTCTTGCATCATGTGCCGGGATGGACTAGACCCCCGTCCCCAATCTTCTGTTCCTCGAGGACACGACCGTGGCGAATACCAAGAACATTCAGGACACGACCGAACGCAAAGCCAAGAAGCGCGCCCTCCGCACCGCGCTCAAGGCGACCTTCACGAAGCTCACGAAGGAGCAGAAGCGCCGCTTCCGCAACGGCGAGACCAAGGGTCTCCGCAAGTTCATCGCGGAATCCGCGAGCGCCTGATCTCCGTCCGGCCTTGGCCTGACCTGAGTTCGAGCCGCTTTGAGACGACGCCCTGACCAGGGCTCGTCTCTGCTGCATTTGAGCGCAGTCTTTTGCGAGTATCGGTTCTGGTTCAGGAGACAGTCGCGCTCGTCGCGTCTCGTCTCGCTGACCTCACCGCAAGCAAAGACCGGCGAGCTATACGATTTTGGTGGTGCGGTTGCGTCCGCCTGCTGACGGGGATATGCTCATTCGCGTCGAGGTAAGACCTTGATGACACGCGATTTGCGTATGCGCTCCGGCATGATCGAGTTCAGGCCTCCTGACGGGATGGCACCTCTCTGAAAGGACTCGAAACGGGGCCAGAAAAGACCTGTTCTTCCTTAAGGAGTTCGACCCGATGAAGCGTTTCATGCCCCTGTTCTTCGCCCCCGCCCTCGCCATCTCGGCCTGCGACAGTGACGGCGGATCGACCAACAACACCACCGACACCAGCACCTCGACCGACACCAGCACGGGCGGCGATACGAACACGGGTGGCGGAGACACCAACACCTCCCCCGACACTGGTGGCGGCGGGTCTGCGACCAAGAGTGAGCTCACCGGCGTCGAGACAAACGTCAGCGTGACCCCAGTGACGCCAAATGCGGGCTGTGATGCGACCGCCGTCGACAATACCGACCACGGAGCAACCTACCCCTTCGGTGGCCTTACCGCTGGGGAGACGACCTATACCTGCAACAAGTGCCCGAACGGCAACAAAGAGCTGCAGGGCAGCTGGCGCACCCATGGATGGAAGGCCGACAACGAAGAAGAGGTCGACTACTCGATCGGATCCGAGGCGACCGACGCCAACGTGCTGCTCGTCGACGGCAACACATTCTCGTACGAGGTGCGTCAGGCCGACGGCGACAACTACATCGCCCGTGGCTACTACGTCTGCACGCAGAAGCCCGAGCATCCAAACGAACACATCTTCTGGAAGGTGCTCGAGACCGAGCCCGCCAACGTCCTTGGCACCGACGCGGTGCCTGGCATTTGGCGCACGGACGTCGTCCTGAATTCGGGTCCTGACAACATCCTCCTGTTCTGGTTTGCGGGCTTGACTGGTGACCAGCAGTACTCGCTTGGCTACTGCCGCGTGGGCTCGACCTCGGGTGACCAGACCTGCAACAACCCTCTCCCCTGATCACCCTGACAGGTTCCACCAGAGGCCGCGCATCTCCCTGTGTGCGGCCTCTTTGTTTGGAGTGAGCAAAGGGGCGGTCTGGGTTCTGAAACCCCTATCGCTGAAACTGCCACGGACCTTGCCTTTTCGCGCCCGATCCGTATTGTCCGCGCCCGCCCGCGATGGTGCGTGCGAGGTCTGCGGAGTGACGACATGTTCGATCCCGAAAAGGAGCGTCTGAAGGATCTGCGTCTGCGCGTGGGAGCCCTGAAAAAGCACCTCGATGTCGACCACATGACCGCACGCCTGTCCGAGCTGTCCGAACTGCTTGCGGATGGAGCGCTCTGGAACGATGCGGAGCGAGCACAGACCCTGCTGCGGGAACAGAAAGACCTCGAGACCAAGATGGAGCGCCTGAAGGTGCCCTCGAAGCTCATCGAGGATGCGGCTGAGTTCATCGAGCTCGGCGAAATGGAGGGCGACTCCACAGTCCAGGATGACATCGCGAGCGTCCTCGACGAAGCGAGTGCCTACGTCGAGAAGATGGAGTTCGCGCGCATGCTCTCGGGTGAGCGCGACAACTCGCCCGCCATCATCACGATCAACGCTGGTGCGGGCGGCACGGAGAGTCAGGACTGGGCGCTCATGCTGCTGCGCATGTACCTGCGATATTGCGAGCGGCAGGGTTTCCGAGTCGAAGAACTCGACCGCCAGGACGCCGAAGACGCGGGCATCAAGTCAGTGACGCTCGAAGTCACAGGTGACTACGCTTACGGCCTCCTCAAATCCGAATCGGGCGTCCACCGCCTCGTTCGAATCTCACCTTTCGACTCGAACGCCCGTCGCCAGACCTCGTTCGCGGCGGTCTTCGTCTATCCGGACATCGAAGAAGACATCAACATCGAGATCAACGAAGGCGACGTCAAAATGGACGTTTTCCGCGCCTCGGGCGCGGGTGGACAGCACGTCAACAAGACCTCTTCCGCGGTCCGTCTGACGCATATCCCCTCGGGTGTCGTCGTCGCCTGCCAGGCCGAACGCAGCCAGCACAAGAACCGCGACAAGGCGATGAAGATGTTGAAAGCGCGCCTCTACGATATCGAGCTTCAGGCCCGCACTGCTGAGAAGAAGGCCATTGAAGACACGAAGTCGGATATCAGCTTCGGCTCCCAGATCCGAAATTACGTCATGCACCCCTATCAGCTCGTGAAAGACCTCCGCACGGACGAGGAGACCTCGAATGTGACGGGCGTCCTCGATGGCAAGCTCGACGATTTCATCAAGGCCTTCCTGCTCGCGCAGCCAAGCGTGGCTGGTCCGGCGAACTGAACCTCGTCGACTTGACATATTTCCGGTTCCGAGTTGCTGCACCCCTTTCTACAGGGGACCTGGCACATCGAGAGAAATGCGGGCACCATGGTCAGATTCGAATTTCAATTTGCCGCGCAATTGCCTCGACAGAGACTGGATGAGCTGTATGCCGAGTGAATTCGGACTTGCCTTTTCCAAAGAAAATCCCGGCCCGCGGTCTGCTAGGACAAGGCAGAAACCATCGCCACAGCACCTGAGAGTGACAGAAATATAGCAGGTACCATCCTGTCCACGACCATGCTTCAGAGCGTTGGTGATGAGCTCGTTGAGGATGAGACCACAGGGCACGGCATTCTCGATCGAGACCTCGACCGCCTCGAGCGAAAATGACACTGCAGCATCGGGCGCAATCGAGCTCTGCAATGAGGTGCAAAGCTGATGGGTATATTCTCCGAGGTCGATTCGATCGAGCCCGAGTGTACCATAGAGCTGCTGATGGACAGCCGACATGGAGCGGACCCGATATACCGTCTCGACGAGCGCATCATGAGCTGGCCCGTCGAGTCCCTCGGCCTGGAGTGTCAGCAGACTCGCGACGATTTGCAGGTTGTTTTTCACGCGATGATGCACCTCTTTCAGGAGCATTTCTTTTTCGCGCAGCGACCTCGTGAGTGCCTCCTCCATGCGATGTCGTTCCGTCAAATCGCGCACCGAGATGATCGCGCCCCGGGCCGCACCGATGGCTGCTCTAGCGACGCTGATCTCGGCCGAGAAATCCTCGCTGACACCGAAGGCCTTGCGGTTGAGGAGGCGACCTGCCACGCTGCCTGCGGCATCGACCTGCAGCAACTCCTCGCCCGCATCGATGATCGTCCCTATCGGCCGTCCATCGACCTTGCCGAAAAGTCCCTCGCTTCGCGCATTCGAGCGCTGCACGAGCCCATCTTCGCCCACGAGGACGAGCCCATCGGGGCTCTGTTGAAAGACCGTCTCGAAGGCGCGTCGACTCTGCTCGTGCCGAAGGAATGAAGCGACCTGTTCAGCCACGCGTTCGAGCAGGCTCGGGATATTCTCGTGTCCCGGGTAATAGGCAGTCCCTGCGATTTCGAAGACCCCGACCACTCCGTCAGGACCGAGGATTGGCGTCGCACAGAAGGTCTGCAGTCCAGCGCGCAGGGCGACCTCAGATCGCCGCGACTGCCCGTGCTTGTCTCCCGAAGGCGCGATCTCACGCAGAACCGCGGAGCGTTTGGTGCCCCATGCCATCCCGGGAACGCCGACCCCCGCGACGAATTGCGTGCCCGACGCAAACGTGAGCTCTCGCGAGCGCGTAAGGAACTCCTCACCCGCTGGACCGAGAACTGGTTCGGCGACGCCACCGACGTAGACGAGATGGGGATTTCCGGGCTCGACGAGCCATAGCTGGGCGATACCGATGTCGAGTTCGGCGACGAGTTCGTTCATCACGCTCGGACCGGCCTCCGAAATCGAGCTACTCGCCAGCAGCTGCGCGGCGACCCGCTGGGCGAGATGGTCGCGCCGAGTGGCGAGTCGGCGCTCTGTGATATCGGTCTCGATAGCGACAAAACCCGAAGGCTGTCCTGCCTCGTCGAGAGCCAGCCGACACTCGAAATGGATCCAATATTGGACGCCATCTTTTCGATAATTGAGAAGCTCGACCTCGAAGGCTTCACGACGCTTGAGACTCTCGCCGATGCGTGCGACCGTCTCAAGGTCTGTATGGGGCCCCTGCAGAAACTCTCCAGGTTTGCGCCCCCGAATCTCTTCGAGGGCCCACCCGGTCATGCGCACGAAGGCCTCGTTGACCCACTCGATGCGACCATCGAGATCCGTCACTACCACCCCATTGCCCGTGCGACTCGCGACCTCCGCAAGCTGCGCGAGCTGCCTCTTGGTGGCGCGTTCCGCGGTAATATCCGTAACGATGCCGCGCAAGACGGTCGGTGTGCCGTGCCCGTCTCTTTGGACCTGCATGACCGACCTCAACCAGCGGTATGTGCCGTCAGGAATATTCGCGCGATATTCGCTGACGAGACCTTCGACGAGCGGCATCGCCAACGTGCGAGCATGGTCTTCGGGATGAATCCTGGCCTTCCAAGTCTCGTTGCTCGCCTCGACGGCCCCTGGCTCATATCCGAGCAATCGAAACATCGTGTCCGACCACCGGGTTGCACCAGTGCGCAGGTCGACCTCGAAGAAACCTGCGCCAACGCCGGCCAGGGTCTGATCCAGTGCTCGCAAGAGGGACTCCCGCTCGGCCTCCGCGCGTTGCCTCGCCTCAAGTGCCCGCTGTCTCTCCTCCTGCTCGAGGACAAGCGCCTTCATACTCTCGTCCTTGGCGAAAATCGCGGCCTGCTGCTCGATGAGTAGCTTTCTGGCACGTCGAAACCCGAGCTCGGATGCGACGACCGCGACTGCGAGGACGAGCGCGAGGACGAGGCCGAGCACCGCCCAGCCCAAGGGTGTGTGCGGATCGATCGCTACGTCGGAAGGCGGAAAGATTCCTTCGACAATCCCCCAGCTCACAAGGGTCAAGGAGAGGGCGGTGATAGCGCCGACCAAGAGGGTGCCCCGAAGTCCCAGAAGAACGGCCGAGGTGAAGCCTGCCCCAAGGAGGAAGGCTGTCATGATGCCGCGATCATTACCCGGCATCGCCGAGAGGATACCGGCGAGAAGAAAATTGCCGATGAGCCAGCCCGCCCTGAGACCGAGTGGCCAACGCTTCATCTTCGCCATCAGCGCGTTCGAGCTGCTCTGTACGAGCGAGACCGCGAGAGAATCCCAGGCCCCCCTCTCGATCATGAACGGCACGAGGAACAGTGAGAGCAAGAGCCCCAGGGCCGTGAGCATCCAGAGAATCGAAGACGCGATCTCCTGTCGCCAGCCGATGGCTGCGGCCTCAATCGCTCCTCTCTCCTTCATGGGCTGACCCCTGATGCTGCTTTCCGGCGCGCGTGTTCGGCAGCAGGTCCACCGCTGACCTTCGACACCCGCAATGACAAAAGGTTTAGCGCATGCGCTCCAGTGATTCAACCCGAGTCACGAAGCAAGACGCCGATCACGTCTCGACCCCACGAGTTTTCTTGGGCCTCGCTCCTCGTACCTTTTGACGATTTGACCGGATTCAAACGAATGGTTACGCTCCGGTTTCCAGTCTCTGGCTTCCAGTTTCCTGCGTCACATCAAGAGGTCCAGATGAAGTGCCTGCTCCTTGTGCCCGTCGTCGGTTGCATCTCCACACTTCTCGGATTCCTTCCGCATCAGGCCCATGCCCAGGTTCGACCGCCCGAGTCGATCGTCGTCGACCGCGCGGATGACCTCGACATTCGAGACTGCAATGCCACGACCAGCGGCGACTGCACCCTGCGCGGCGCGCTCCACAAGGCGCTCCCAGGCGACATCATCGTCTTCGACGAGCTCGTCTTTCCACCGAACATCACCCCACCGACCACCATCGCACCTGATTTTCCGCTGCCCCCCATCAGTCTCGATAACATCACGGTGTGGGGCACTCCATCTGGCAGTCCGCGTGTGCGAATTCTCGGCACAAATGCGGGGGACGGCGCATCGGGGCTCCACATCCTCTCCTCGAACAACTTCGTACGCGGTCTCTGGATCGAAGGCTTCTCAGGCGCTGCCATTCGCGTCGAGGGCATGAACAACACCCTCGGAGGAATCAGCGAGTGTGGCCCCTCCCAGGCGCACATCCTCGTGAAGAATCGCATCGGTATCCACATCACGGGTGAAAATGCGGACAACAATCGCATCCCCTCGAGCTTCGTCGGCGGCTATGGCGACGCCTACGGCTACGAAGGCCCGCCGAGTGGACTCGACGGCGGCAACCTCGAGACGGGCGTCCTCGTCGACGACGGCGCAGACGACAACGGCATCGGCGCAGGGTGCTACGGCATCCGCATCGCGTCCAACAAGGGCGACGGGCTCGTCATCCGGGGCGCCGACACGACTGGCAACTACTTCAATGACGGCATCATCGGCGGCTACCAGGCGACCGATGGGAACGCAGGCCATGGTGTCCTCCTCGACGGCTCGAGCGGGTTCCGCATGGGTCACGCCGTCAATATCATCGGCAACGGCGGCGACGGTGTCCGCATCACAGGCCCGACCGCGCGCCGCAACAATATCAGCCAGACTTACGACTCCGCCTATATCGACCGAAATTCAGGCCTCGCCATCAACCTCGTCGGCGGTCTCGAAGACATTGCCGGAGTGACCGCCAACGACTCCGATGACTCGGATACCGGGCCCAACGGACTGCTCAACGCCCCGACCATCAGCGCGGTCGAAGGCGTCGGCGGAGGCCAGGTCGAAGTCCGCGGCAAGGCCTGCGCGAGCTGCACGATTCGGCTCTATCGCGCCACCCTCGACCCCTCCGGACACGGCGAAATGGGAGGCGGCCTCACCCAGACGACCTCCGATACTGAAGGCAATTGGCAGGCCACTATCCGTCTCGGACCAGGCGGCTCCGTCACGGCGACCGCGACAGACATGGACGGCAACACGAGCGAACTGTCGAAAAATGCCCAGGGACCTCTCGAGATCATCGTCGACCGAACCGACGACACCCTGGTCGGGAACTGCACCGAGGCACCGAGCGACTGCACGCTGCGAGGCGCGCTCTCCATCGCGAAGCGCGGCGACACGATCAATTTCGCCATGAGTGAATTTCCAAACGAATATCAACCGGGCATCATCTACCTCGACGCCCCGCTTCCCGCGATCACCCAGGGAAATCTCACGCTCAAAGCCGACGCTTCTCGCCCCCGGGTCTGGATCGACGGCAGCGCTCTCCCTGGCAGTGTCGACGGACTCGTCCTCGCCTCCGATGGCAATTTCATCCAGGGGCTGAGACTCATGGGATTTGGCGGCCAAGGGCTCGTCATTCTCGGCGCCAACAATCGCATCGGCTGGCCAGAATGTGGCAGTTCGAATGGCCTCTGGCTTTCGGGCAATCGCGGATTCGGCGCTGTCGTGTCCGGCGAAAATGCCGATAATAATATTTTTCACTACATTCTCGTCGGCTCTGAAACCGGGCTCGTGACGGACGCGAACGAGACCGGTGGAATCCTCGTCGAAAATGGTGCGGACGGCACGAGTCTCGGGGCCTCGAGCTGCTATGGTCCCGTGGTCGTAGGCAATCTCGGCTCTGGCATCGTCCTCCGAGGAGACGGCACCGAGGGGACGCGCCTCAATAGCCTTACCATCGGTCGACAAGGCGCTCCCAACAAGGGGCACGGGCTCCTCATCGAGGGAGGCGCGCGCACCTTTGTCGATTACGTCGCCTCCATCGAGTACAACACCGGAGACGGGGTTCGCATCGAAGGTGGCACGGGTCACACCATTCGACCGACCTACTCCTCGAGCAGCATTCGCCACAACGGCGGGCTCGCCATCAACCTCGTCGCCCCGAATGACCCGCCCGATGGCGTCACCTCGAACGACACGGGCGACCTCGACGAGGGTCCCAATGGCCTCCTCAACGCCCCGGTCATCGAGAGTGTGGAGAGCCTCGGAGGTGGCAATGTGCGCATCAGGGGAACCGCCTGCCCGAACTGCAGCGTGAACCTCCATCTCGCCGAACCCGACCCGAGCGGTTATGGCGAGCTCGGCCCGTATATCGGTGCCGGCTACGCCAACGCCGAAGGCCGATGGGAGACCCAGGTCTCGCTCGGGACGAACACCTTCATCACGGCCTTGGCCTACGACAACCAGCAGAACACCTCCGAGGCCGCGAGGAACGTCCCGGGCCCCCGCGCGCTGGTCGTCGACCGCACCGACGACGCCCTCGTCAATCAGTGCACGGATACCGCTCTTGGCGATTGCACACTCCGCGGCGCGCTCGCGACGGCCATCGCTGGAGACACCATCCGATTCCACCCCGATATCTTCCCGCCTGGCAATTACTACGGGCCCCCGACGGTGACCTGGGTCATGCTCGAAGGCCCCCTGCCTGCGTTGACCGCGGGCCGCATCACCATCGACGCGGGTCAGTCAGGCGAGCCAACGATTGGTATCGACGGTTCGAGCGCAGGTCCGAAAGCCGATGGTCTCGTCATCCGCTCTGACGGCAATTACGTCCAGGGGCTGAGAATCGCCAATTTCGGCGGAAATGGCATCGTCATCGATGGCGGCTCGAGAAACGAAATCGGGCGAAACCGCGACATCTGCGGTCCAGCGGGTGGCAATACCCTG
>VFQT010003176.1_pt1 | contig 15423 bp, 10 predicted proteins | sample 3512381 | NCBI WGS metagenome assembly VFQT01 (sample SAMN10412376, study PRJNA504923) | tailings metagenome | isolation source: Relicate 2 Philex TSF3 active mining site | place: Philippines: Tuba, Benguet | collected 2017-08-29 | reverse complement strand
CACTTCAGCCTTCTTCCCGGAGTGAGACCTGAGGGCACCCACGCACTCGTAGGAGACCTCTACTTCCTTTCCAACCATGTTGTGGTTGCGGGAGAAACGGTTCCTCTCCCCTCCCACCGGAAACTCGCTATCGGTCATCAAGAAGTTGGCGGATCTCATGGCGCTCGTAACCCCCACCTTTGGACTTCAAATGAAGACGGTGATATAAAGTGTCGAACGTGCGAAGGTGAGCCTGGGATTGATTCCTTGTATTTGGTGAGTTAGATCTTTGCCCCCCATGGAGTCACCATGAATCTCAGAAGAAACGGAACGTTCTTTTCGAGGATGGAACATGGACTTTATAAGGTAGAAGCGGATAGTTCGGGGTTCAAAGTGTTCTGGCCCTCGGGACCGAGGGTGTACGTTTCAGCCCGCCAGACCATAATGGCGTTGGTGAACGGGGTGGAAACACCGACCGGGAGTTGCAGAGACCCGAAGTTGACATTCGACAGCTACTTCAAGAACAGAGCTAACACCGGCGAAGAACTCAGCATCTCGATCCTGGACGTCATCCCGAAGGTGAAGACCAAACCCAACGAGTTGGTGGTTTCGGTTCCCAGGAAGAGGATAAAGGAAGAGAATCGCCTATCGATGGAGAACAGACGCGGGATCGACTTGAACGTCAATTATATGGACGTGAAGAGGCTGTTCTACGCCGGTTTTTCAAGAAGAGTGTTCGCCATGGGGTACGACCCAGAGGAGCTGTTCCAGGAGCTCTGCAAAGGTCTTCTGATACGGAACAATGGGAAATGCGTCTTCGACCCGAAGGTCTCGTCACTCGGACACTACGTACATATGGTGGCCAACTGCATCCTGAGCAATTACAACAGGAAGTATTCGAGGGTCAGGAAGAGCGAGAACGTTGGGTACAAAGACGAAGATGGAGAAGTCGTCGACTTATCATGTTGCGACATCCCGGTTGAGTCCCGACAACTGTCTTCGATCGCGGCGAGCGAGATGATAGACTCTATTATGGAAAGAGTCCCTAAACTCGTGAAACACAGCGACCCAGAGATGGTGAAGAAAGCCACAGAGATGGTGACCGAGGGGAGGATTAGGTCGGAGATCGTGACCGAGACTGGGCTTCCGGTCAGCACCGTTTCGAAGATCATAAGGGCAGTCAGAGACACGGCCCGGATCTGACCCGTTGGGAGGTCTATAAGCCTCCCCAAGCGAAACCGGGGAGAGGCATGAGAGGCAACGTGCGGATAAGGGGCGTGTACGGAAAGCCTCTTCTCAGGCAGGGAGACTCTATACCCATGACCAGGGATATGGTCGAACAAGCAGCGAACATAATCCTCGAATCGGTCAAGGCCGAGATCACGAAGGACATGGCCAAAGCCGCGGGGATGAGAGGGGGGTCACACCCAAAGCCTTACACCGACAGAAGGCCCGTCCCGATCCCGGACTCCCCGAAGTTCCTGGACTCTTTCTCCTACACGATAAGAGGGAAGTCCACCATAGAGATAGTCTCGAATTGGCCCACAGCCGAGGCTCATGTCGGGAGATTGAGGTCCAAGGACCTCGAATCTCCGGCAAGCTCGAAAGGTTCCACCCCGCCGTTCAAAATGTGGTGGCTAACCAAGCCGAGAGTCAACGCCATCCCGATAGTCACTTCCGGAGGGGAGGTGATCATCAGGGCCACCCCGGAAGCTGGAGACGCTTGGATACACCCCGGGTTCATGAGATACTCCTTCATAGAGCGAGGGGTCAAGAGGGGGAAAGAGCGTTTCGTGGAGGAGGTGCTGGCGAAGGCGGTGGCCTCCATGGTCATGAAGGACTACAACATATTCTCTTAGAGGCCGCCCTTGAAACTCGTCTCAGAAAAGTCCAAGGTCAGGATAGAAGACCTGGGGATAACTCTCTATCCCGGAGCCCCTGTCTCGGTCGAGGACGGACTGGCGGAGTCCTCTGGTTGCCTGAAAGCCCTCCGTTCCATGGGGAAGGTGGAAGTGGTCCAGGAGGGTCCCATGAAACCAAGGGTTCACCCCCAGTTCAGCAACAGCCAAAGAGCCAACAGGGTCGCCAACAAGTACAAGAGACTGGGGCAGACCACTGCGCCGCCTCCTGTCCAAGAGAGGGAACAACCCCAGGCCCAGCCTCACCCACAGACAAAGGTCCGCCAGCCCCCAAAGGTCAAGGACACCCTGACGAGGTCTGAAGCCGAGGACATGGCCAGGTTGGCGGCGAAGGTGGCGGCGGAAGAGGCCACCAAGATGGTCATGGGCGTTATAGGGGAGATGGTGAACTCGATAGAGGACAAGATCGATTTGACCGTCTCGAACCTTTCGAGCGCACCACGCCAGGTCGGACCCACCGCAGCCCAGACCAGGTCGAAGGCGGTCTCCGGGGATGAAGTAAACGGCGAGGAGCCGGTCTTCATACCGAGGGGTATAGTGAGAGAAGATTCCGAGAGTCTGGTGGTAAACACCGCCTCTTCAGTTGGTTCGGATATGGATGACACCTTGTCCGCTCTGAAGTCACTGAAGTCACTGAAACCGAAGAAATAACAGTGAGGGTTCACCTGTATGTCCAAAGACCAGAATAAGCTTCAGGCAGTGAGGGGTGTGGGCCTCGACGTGGGGACCATGAACATAGTGTCCGCGAAGCGTGTTGGTGCTGAGGTCCAGACCAACCGAGTTAGGGACGCCTTCCTCGATCTCGAATCCGGCGCCAAGAGGATGCTGAAACTCTCCGGGGTCAACTACATAGACCGCGGGGATGAAGGTATCATAGTGATAGGGGACGCCGCCATGGAGATGGCGAACGTCTTCGGTCGGGAGGCGAGGCGCCCCCTCTCCCAGGGTCTGATATCGGCCGGGGAGATGGACGCCCTCGACGTTCTCGGCGTCATCATAAAGAGCGTTTTGGGAACCCCGTCGGAGCCCGGAGAGGTTTGTTACTTCTCGGTACCAGCGGCTCCCGTGGACGAGTCCAGGGACGTGGTGTACCATCGGGGCGTGTTCGACCGCATAGTCACCGAGTGCGGTTACACCGCCCACGCTGGCAACGAAGCCATGGCTATCATCTACGCCGAGACCGCCAGTGACGGGTTCTCCGGTCTCGGGATCTCGTTCGGGTCCGGCATGTGCAACCTGGCGCTGGCGGTGTCAGGCGTCGAGGGTATGTGCTTCTCGGTCGCAAGAGGTGGAGACTGGATAGACGCGGGCGCGGCCCGTGCTGTAGGTTCCACCCACAGCAGGATCTGCGCTCTGAAGGAACAGGGCTTCGATCTCATGGATCCCAAGGGCAGGGAACAGGAGGCTCTGGCGCTCTACTACAAGTCCCTCATCGAGTACTGCCTCGACCAGACCTCGAAGGAGTTCGCGAAGGTCAAGGACAGGTTCGCCCTCCCCAGGCCGATACCGATAGTGGTGAGCGGCGGAACCAGCCTGGCTGGGAACTTCCTCGAATTTTTCAAGCAGACCTTCGAGAAGAAGCGCAAGCGGTTCCCGATCCAAGTGAGTGGGATCAGACACGCCAGTGACCCCATGAACGCAGTCGCCAGGGGTCTCCTGATCCAGGCGATGCAAGAGAACGACTGAGCGTTCGAGATGGAAAGGGGGGTGGGGGATTTCGGCCCCCCACCCCCCTTGCCGTCTGTGGGGCGAGCGGCGATAGAAGGTTTATAGGTTACTCTGTTCAAGAGATGTTACAACCTCTGGAGACCGCATGAAAAGGGACTTCTGGGAGATGATCTTGGAGGGGTACAATTCGAGCTCCCCTTCTTCGGTTGACCAGCACATAGGCCACAGAACTCCGAGGTCGAAGAGAGCGAGCTCCTCTTTCGAGTCCGTCCGGGGTCTGACCGACGGCTTCAGAGCCGGAAACGCTCTGAAGCTCCCGGTCGCCAAAGGCACCAAGGTCATGTTCAAAGGCGCCATGGGGTCCTACCTGTCCTACGAAGACCCTCCGGAGGACGGCGAGATAGGAGAGGTCGTGGCGGTCAAGTCCGCCGGTTCGGAGATAACCTCCCACGAGGGATTGGTCTTCGTGAAGTGGAGCAGTGGGAAATTCCTCGGGGTCCACGCCGAATTCTTGAAATCCGCCGAGGGCGGTGACTCAGGTTCAGAGAGAGTGGCGTCCCCGAGAGGGAAGGAGATAAGGTACGCCAGCATAAAAGTCTCCAGCCTCGGCGACCTCACTGAGTTCCTGAAGGTGGCAGAGGATACTTTGGTTCATAAGAGCACCAAGGACCTCTGGAAGTATTCCAAAGATGCGGACGGGAACTTCCTGGTGGAACGTCTTTTCAACAGCAAAGGCGAACCCATAAAGGGATGAGACCATGAAGCGCGCGAATTCACAGGGCGAGTTCTACAGCCAGTTCGAACTCGCGGACAGACTCAGCCAGGTGGATCCACAGCTGGCTGAGATCATGTCTGTTTCTGGTCTGAACGACGGCCAGAAAAGGGACGACATGGTTTCAGTGAAAAGGAGCGGGTTCGAGGCCCACAAATTGGGACCCACCCAGACTTCCATGCGATTGGACCACGTCGTTGGGATGGCCATACAATTCATCCATGAGGGCGTGAAACCCCCAGTGGTGGTCGGAGCCATAGTGTCATCCGACGGCAGAATCATGGACGGACACCACAGATGGGCGGCTTCCATAGTGGCGTTCGGTGAGAAGGCGACCTTGAGAGCCTGGAAGGCTGACTTGCCAGGCGACAAACTCGTCAGGGTGTTGAACCTCCTCACCAAGGGGAAATTCAAAGTCAAATCCGGGAACGAGGGTTCTGCCTCCATAAACGACCTGAATCCCTCGAAAGTCAGGGAGAAGCTCGAAGAGTACGCCCTGATAGGGAGGTCGAACAAGGATTTCTCCTTCACCCCCGAAGAGTTCGTGGAGATCATGGAGAAGGAGTTCGGGGACCTCGAATCCGGCATGGAGGTCATCTCCTCGCGAGCCAACCTCATCAACAAGACCGTCCCTGGCTGGGCACCGGACAGAAAAGATATGCCGGTCATAAGATCCGAGCAGGTGCAGGTGGTTTCAGACATCCTTGGCGAGGGTCTGCTGGACTGGAGCGCCCCATTCTCGGACGACCAGAGTTCGGTCGATCCGAAGAGGGTAGCGGCCCTTTACATGGAGAAGAATTCGTCCCGTACCTCGAAAACCGCCGGTGTGGTCCAGCACATGAAGGACCAGTCTGGGTCCGGGGACAACTGGGCCTACGGTATGGTCTCGGGTCTGGAAAGGGACATAAGGCCGGCTTTCTTGTTCGACTTCGGGGAGTTGGAACCCCTCATGAAGTCCTTGAGGTCCTGTCTGATGGCTCTGGGACACGTGACCAGCGCCTACGACACCTTCGTGAACATAAAGTCGAGGAAGGTGAGTCCGGACGGCCAACTTGGTGGGAAGGGTTACGTCCAGAAGATACCGGACATGAGAAGGCAGCTCATGAACTGTGTGGAAGCTCTTTCCGCCTTCACCGATACGGTCTACGACGAGGTCAACGCCCCTCACTGGAAGAAGAAGCAGGACGAGGTGGACGGGAAAGACAAAGCCCAGATACTGGAAATATACGAGGACGTCAAAGAGATCAAAGAGGACCCGGAGAGCTGGGCGGAGTCTCAGTCTCTCGAACTCGACGAAGAGAACGAGACCGGGTTCGAGGAAGAGGAGGAGGCCGAGATCGAAGCCGAGATCGAGGCCGAAGAGTCCGAGAGTGGTCCCCAGCACCAGGACCCAGAATCGAGTTCGAAAGAGGCCGCGGACCTTATGGAAGCCTACCTCAAAATCAAGAGCCAGAGGGTGAATCATGCCTAAGAACATTGAAATAGAGATGACGGCGGATTCCCACATACCCTCCGATCTCCTGACTCCGAGCCTAGGCTCCAACTACGGCATGGACGGGTTCCCGGACATGGAGTACGGAATGGGGTCCATCAACCGTGTGATAGACCAGGAGTACCAGGACCCGCCGGCCCTCCCGAGCGGGCTGCAAAAAGGTTCCTCCCTGGATATGGGGTTCATGGAGGAGCAGGCTCTCCCCAATCTGGATTGGCTCGATCCCAGCCAGATACAGGACCCCATGAGGCTCCCTCACACCCCAGAGTCCATCCCGGAACTGGAGGAGGCCTGGAGCAAAAGCGGGAGCAACGAGACCGAACACCAACAGGACCTGTCCTACGCCAGGTCCAAGGCTGGGTTCGGGTTCGGGGTCGAGCCCAGCTCCAAAGACAAGAAAGCTGTGGCCAAGGCCCTGGAAAAAGTCGTCACCCATTCGATGCGCAGATCGATAGAGGGGCACGACATAAACAGCATCATCCGGGAGGCATCGAACGCGGCTGGGGAGGAGATTGGGAAGATCAGTTCCGTCCTTTCCAAGGTCGAATCAGAACATGGGCTGGCGGGGAACGTTTTCATACGGTCCTCAGCCTACCCTGGATGGGGGACCGGGAAGTGGAAGGACCACGCGAAGGCGCACGCCAAGGGTGCCAGGTACATACTGGTGTCCGACAGCGACATGAGGTCCGCCTCCTGGATAGAAGAAGGCAGGTGTGTTTACACCGGCAAGAAGGCAGTCCTGGAAGTGCCTTGGAGGGAAGCTCTGGCCCATTACAGGCCGAGACTCGAAGCCTCCGGAAGGAGGGTCGCGAGCGGAGACCCGGCCGAGTCCCTGAGGTCGGCGTTCCTATCAGTGCCCGAGAAGAAGAAGGCGAGGGGGGAGTCGCTCCCGACCCACAAGACCCCGGACCAGATGATTTCGAGGTCCTCTGCCCTGAAGCAGTGGAAGGATCACAAGCCGGAGACAGTGGTCATAGACAGGTCCAAGAACGACCTGAAGAGGCTTCAGACCAAAGCCGCCTCCATAATCTGTAGGATGGAGAGGGGGAACCTGATCCCGACCGGTGAGAGGGAGAGGATCCTCGGTTCGGGAATGGAGCCCGTGGAGATGGTGCGGGAGGCCACGAGGGTAGCCAATCAGGTGAAGAGCGGCAGCTACAAGGGGGACAACAGAACCCTGGCCGCCACCTCCGAGTTCCACAATGCCAACTCCGACAGAATCCAAGCCAGGCAAGATTCCAAGACGGAGATGTCCAAGGATTCCAAGAGGAAGAAGGAATCCGACCGCATAGCGGGTCTGGTGTTGGGGGAAGTCGAAAGGGGGGCAAGGGGCAAGCACCTCCAGGACTTCATGCTCAGGAACGTCCCAAGAGAGTACGCCAAAGAAGTGCTGGGGATCGTGGGTCCGACCCTCGCGAGGACCGGCGCCCTGAAGGAGACGAAGAGGGAGGTCAGGAACTTCGATGGTCCCACCTACAAATTGGCGCAGCGCAACGTCGGCGGGCCTGGAGATACCAAAGTCTGGGAGGCCCTCAAGTGGGCCAAGGATGTTCTGCAGGACAAGGAAGTCGAGGATGACGTCGCGGGGTCCGTGGTCCTCGCCGGGCAGATAAAGAAGGCCGTAAAGTGGGTCAGGAAGGTCATGACGGAGGGAACCGCCGGGAACGACCTCGACCACATGATAGGGGGTAGAATAGCAGTCTCGCTGCTGGAATCCTCTGACTCCTTGATAAAGAAGGCCAGGAAGGCCCACGAAGGTCTGTCCGGGTTCGTGTATGTGGACTCCGAGGTCTACGCCACCGAGTCCGGGACCAAGGGTTGCGAGGCCGGCGGGCTGAGGCACAGAGCGAACACCATCCCTTACGTGTTGGCTATGCCCAGGTGTGCGACCTGCACCATCGCCAGGAAACTGGAAGACGGAAGCAGGAAGTGCGGCGAGTACAACAAAATCCTCTTGAAGCCTGCGAAAGTCGCGGGTCCAGAGATGGAGAAGGTGAAGACCGCCAACATAAAGGCTTGCAACATGGACGACGCTGAGTCCACCGCGAGCCTGTTTTCCCCCTCCTACGACCCCGATGAGTTCGGTCTGTCGAATGACGTGCTTGAGGGCATAGAGCTCGAAGCCCCTGGAAACGAGAAGGTCATTGAGGTTACCTTCGGTGACTGGAAGATTTGGTAGAGAACCAGGGTCTGTATGGGACCCCCCACGATTTGGGGGGTCCCAGGTGGACACGCTGAAGGTTTACGACTTCGACGACACCTTGGCCGTGAGCCATGGTGTGATCAGGCTGGTCAGGGGCGGAGAAGAAAGGGTCTACAGGAGCCACGAGTTCGTGTCCTATGAACCCATGGTGGGAGACGAGCTGTGCTTCTCGGACCTCAACAACCTCTCTCGGGTCAGAACCATAAAGTCGAATTGGGAGAGACTCCTCGGTGACTCGAAATGTCCGTTGACTGACGTGGCCATAGTGACTTCCAGGCCCCCCGGCGCAGCTTCCGCCATCGGGAAGCTCCTGAAGTCATTCGGGGTGGAGAACGTCGATATCCGAGCAATCGGGTCTGGGAAGCCCAGGGACAAAGTGGAAGCCATCAGAAGCATGGTGGTCCCGAGGCGTTACAGGTTCCTGCATTTCGTCGACGACAACCCCATGATGGTCAAGGCCGTCGAGGATTACTTCTCGGAGGTCAGGCCGGTCGGATGGACCACAACCATCCAGCCACACCTCCCGGAGGAGGGTGACCACCTTTCCCACGTCATAGGGGATTTTCTGTCGGACGATTACCAGCTGTGCAGGCACCTGGTGCGTTAGGGTATCTATCGTTCTTTCCCTCCGAGTCACGGTTCTCAAGACCTACGACACGGAGGGCGGAAATTATGAAGGTCGTTGCCTCGAAGGTGGCCGCACTGTACTGGGCCAACAAAGGATTCAAATTCGCTGGCCCATTGAAGGACGTTTCCAAGCTCAGGAACCAGGCTGTCTTCATGATGGGGGCTGGTGGGTCCGGGAAGGGAACTGTTTCCAAAGGTTGGCTGAGGTACGCGCCCGGTGGTGGGGAGACTGGTCTTTCCAAGGAGCAGTTCGAAGCCCTCAAGGGCGGAGCCATGTCGGAGCAGGAACGCAGCCTCAGCAACCTGCAATTCGAAAAAGCCGTCGAAAACCTGGCCAAGTCCGGGGTCCAGATCGAGCTCGTCGGGGATGGCAGCAACGCCGAGGTGCCCTTCAAGCTCTACAGCTACGACCAGCGGGGCAGGCAGGTCGAGTTGAAATCTTCTGAGTGGTCCCAGAAGCTCCCTACCGACATTTACGACCAGGTGGTTGGGCTGCAGAACGTGGTCTTCAAGGCCCCGGTTCACGAACTCCCCTCCTATTGGAGGCAGGTGAACCCCGACATATACAAGGAGGAGCTGAAGGGCTACATGGAGGACCGCCCTGGGTACGTCCACGAGATGTCTTCCGTCATGAGCAAGGCGTACTTCCTGGCGGCCGTACAATCCGGCGACCCGCTGTTCGTGGACGGGACCGGGACCAACCTCAATAAGATGGCGGAGTGGATGAGCATCGCCCAGGAGTACGGCTACAGGGTGTCCCTGGTGCTCGTCATCGTCCCCCTGACCGTCAACCAGATCAGGAATGCCACCAGGAGAAGGAACGTCGATCCGGACGAGATCACCAGACAGTGGAAGATCATCAAGTCCAACTTCGGGAAGCTGAAGGACAAAGCGGACAAGTTCAAGGTCATAGACTCAAGGGACGATGAAGAAGACAAGAAGCGGTGGGAAGAGCAGCACACGAAGGTCAACAACTTCATCGAGCAGGGAACCGGTTTCCCCAACCTCTTCGAGTACATCAAATTCCACTCCCCCGAAGAACTCAACTCCTACGGCCCCATGCTCACCAAGCACAAAACCTGAAAAGGAGAATACATGGTAAACCCAAGTGCAAAGAGGGTGGCGACCCTCTTCATAGCGAGGAACCTCCCGAAGAACGTCGAAAGATACGTTCAGGAGGGGCTCGACTCTGGCATGGACGAGAGCAAAGCCTGGGCCATAGCCTGGTCACGCTACTGCAAGTACAAAGAGCCGGGCTCCCCCCACTGTCAGATGGAGACCTCCGAGTACCTACCCAACCAGGGCAAGAAGAAGACCTCCGGGGAACCCAAGGTCGGGATGGACCGTTTCCCTCCCACCAGGCCTCCAGGGGGTTGGAGGCCGCCCGAGGGTGATGGGGAGTGTCCCAAGGAGATCCTGAGAAGGAACCTCAAAGACTTCGAGGACAGCATCCGGCCGATCGTGGGGGCAGCCGAAAAAGCCCTGAGGGCGATCGGTTACGAGGTGCATAGGAGCGACACTGTCTCCGACATGCACCGGACCGATGGGTACGTCTTCCAAATCTTCGAGATCGAGAAAAGGGGGAAGAAGGTGGACTTCACCCTGAAATTCTCCGGGGAGTTCGAGGAGGAGGAAGTGGAGAAGTCCGAGCAGTTCGACGCCGACGACTCCGTCGAGTGGATCGAGACCGTGGTCTGCCCCCCGCGCAGGTTCGAGTCCGTCAGCGCCATCAACGACGAGAACGGAAGGGAGGTGGCCCTGAACAAGAGCAGGATAACCTCCTCGACGCTGGGCGGGGCCATCTGGAATCTCGGGCTCTCCTGACCTCATTAGTTCCCGGTTTGCGATTCGAGCCCACGGTGCTCCCCGTGGGCTCGAACTTGTCTGGGACCTCCCATTCGTTAGACCTTGTATGCAAACCCCACACTTCAAGAGTCTTGAACGCAGAGAGGACCTACCTATGAGCAGATTCGGCAGTGTCCCAAAGAAGTACGAACACATAGACTTCAAACCACCGAAGTCTGTCGCAGACGCCGCGAAGAAGGGGCTTGAGTACAGGGAGAAGGCCAGCCCCTCCAACAAAGGTGGCCTCACCCCTGCGGAAGCCGGAGAGCTCGGGATAGGCTCCGGGGTGCAGAGGGCCGTGAACCTCAAGAATAGGGACAACGTTTCCCCGGATGTTATAAAGCAGATGAGGGGATTCCTTTCGAGGTCTGAGAGTTCGAGCGGAATATCTCCGGAGCATAGGGACGAGCCCTGGAACGACAAGGGCTACGTGTCCTGGCTCCTGTGGGGCGGAGATCCGGGTAAATCTTGGGTTGAAGGGGTTTACGACCAGATGGAAAAGGCGGACGCCGAGACCTCGGAAGGAAAAGAAGCCAAAGCCCTGGTGTCCAGATACACCTCGGAATTGGAAGGCAGCATTTTCTGGGCCGAAACCGGGATGGGGACTGCCGCTGAAGCTCTCCTGTCCTACATAAATAGCAAAATCCCGAAGAAGTTCGTCCCCAAGCTGAAAGCTTTGTACCCAAGAGTGAAGAAGCTGCACCTCGAACTCGTGGCTATTTCCAATGCCACGAGAGACCAGATGAGGAGGGAATCCAGAGGGCAAAATCTGGAGGCAGAAGCGACTGCGAAACTCGAAACTGTTGATACCGGGATTAGGAGCTCCTTAGAAAATCTTACGCGGGCCAGGAGGTCGATGGGGGGAGACAGCCACAAGAGCGCCGAGCTGGAGAGAATCCTCAGGGACCTGCGGGGGATCTTGGGGGACTTCGAGACTCTCAAAAGCGAGATAGAGGCCTACCAGAGGGGTTTCCACCCCCTGGATTGGCTGAGTGACGTCAGTGAGGAGGCGCTCGGGGGGCTGAGATTCGCAAGTGAGACCGGGGACGGCTCGGAACACGTGGGGGTCTTCGCCCCCCTGCCTGAATTCTTGGCCTCGCAATTCCTGGAAAAGGAAGAGGACAAATCGCGCCCCCACGTGACTCTGTACTACATAGGGCCGGTTCCAGAGAAGAAGATGCAGAAGGTGCTGGTAGAGACTCTGAGGGATTTTTATGCCGGAGAACCGGGTCCCATAACCGCGAGACTATCGGGGGTGGACTATTTCAGGTCCCCCGGCGGTTGTGTGGCATATTCGAGCGTGGTCCTGTCTAGAGACATGGGGCAAATGAAAGACAGGATAAAGGCCAAACTGCTGGAAAGGGGTCTCGAATTCAAGGACGACTACCCTCTCGCCTTCAACCCCCACGTGACCCTCGCCTACTATGATGACCCCCACGCCGTGTGGGATGGGCCGGTCCCATCCGGGTCCTGGACGTTCAATGAGGTGGAAATCTGGGGGCTGAAGGAAGTCTTCAAATTCCGACTCGGTGGTTACTTGCCCATGGGAAGAGTCGGGGAGGCCAAGAAGGACGTGGGTCAGGGGGGCCTGGACGAGTGGTTCTCAGGGCACGGGGGAGACGAAGGCGAAGCAACCTGGGGCGACTGGGTCTCCATATCCCCGGTCAAGAGAAAGGTCGAGAAAGAGCTCTCCGATGGCACGGTGAAAGAAGAGACCGTCCAACCGGGAGACATAATCGGGCCCTGTGGTATATCGGAAGACCCGAACTGGGACGATTTGACGAACAACGGCAAAGACCCGCTGAAATGCATGCCTCGGCAGAAAGCATACGATATGCCGAAGAGTGAGAGGGCGGAGCTCGCCAGGGAGAAGATGCGGGCCGAGAAGAAGGACCGAGATGAGGGCAAGTCCACCACTGACACTCGGACCTTCGGGAAGGAATCGGCCATGGTACTGGCCGGGGAAAACGAACCAACGAATCCTAAGCTCTGGGAGAAGTCGAAGGAGGAGGCGAAGTCCCGCTACGACAAGTGGCCCTCGGCCTACGCGGTGGGTCACGCTCTGAAGCTGTACAAGGAAGAGGGCGGAGGCTGGCGAAAGAAAGCCGGGTGGTGGGAGTCCGAGTCCGGGAATCTGATCGGGGACGGACCCGCCGACGTGATGCATGGAGCAGTGGAAGAAGTCCGGGAGATGTACCGAAGCCACCCGGAGATAGACCGGGAGCCGACACTTGAGGAACTCTGGGGTACCGTGGACTTTGTGACCGGCCCGGCGAGGGACCGGGGGGAGATCGAGGGTATACCCGCACCATCCGGGCAGGGCATGAACCGCCGTGCTGATAGGGCTGCCGACTTCGTGGACGGGTTCTTCCTCCGCCATCCGAAATTATCCAAGTACCGGAGCCAACTTCGCTTCCGTGAGCGCGAACAGGGTGGGTCATCCGGTCACGGTGAGGCCCGCCAGCATGGGAACGAGGTGTGGCTGTTCCCGAAATTCTGGCAGCACTCCCGGGAGGTGCAAGATTTCGTGATAGCTCACGAGATAGGTCACTGGGTTAGGTCCGAGTTCGGTGGCAGGGAATTCGTCGCTCTGGCCGAAAGCAAGGGAACAGACCCGTGGGGTAGTTCCGGCCTGCCCTTCGGGCAGTTCAACATGTATGAGGCGTTCGCGGATGCCTTCGCGTCGTACTACACGGACGGTGATGTGAAACGTCGATACCCAGTGTGGGCACAGCTGGTCGAATCGGTGATAAGTAACGAATCGGTGGATAAAGGTCCAACAAAATTTGCGTCGGCGGGTAAACACAAGCTTCCGGAATTGCCCTACGCCTACGACGCCCTGGAGCCGTACATATCAGAGAAGACTCTTCGGTTCCACCACGACAAGCACCATAGGGCGTACGTGGACGGTCTGAACAAGGCCGAGAGGGACATACAGTTCGCCAGGGAGAGCGGGGATTTCGAAAGTATTCCGGCGCTGAACGCTTCACTCGCTTTCAATTCGAGTGGAGACACCCTCCACACCATGTACTGGGAGTCTTTGACCCCGGACTACGAAGCACCGTCACAGACCTTGGTGGCGATAATAGAGAGAGACTTCGGGTCTTGGAACGCCTTCCGGGCACAAATGGAAGAGAGCACCGTCAAAGTCCGGGGATCCGGATGGGGAGTCCTGGTCCGGACCCGGGAGGGTCTGAGGATCCTGACCGTCATGAATCACGAGAACGGCCTGATGTGGGAAGGAGATATGATCCTTCCCATAGACGCCTGGGAACACGCCTACTACCTCGACTACCAGAACGACCGCAAGTCCCATTTCGAGGCGGTTTTCGACCATCTCGTGAATTGGTCGGTGGTCGAGCGCAGGCTGACGGGGTCAGCATCTCCCACGACGAGAGGAGAGGTTATCACTAACAACAAAACCGGCGGCGGTGCTTTGACCGCTGCCACCGTGATCGTTGACAAGGCACACGTTGATGCCCTTCGCAAAGACGTGCTGATGATCGCCCGCGCCGCCGACAACGTGGCTTCGCTTGAAGACATTAGTCAGGTCACACAAGCCATCCGCTCGTGGCGCAAGCGGTGGGAAACGCTCGCGTACACTTTGCGACAAGACCTCGAAGCTCGGGTACGCGCCGCGAACAATCCATACGACACAAAGTACAAAGCGAGTCCCCCCATCAAAGAGGATGCGGAGTACTACCTGGAAAGTGCACTGTCCCCGATGTGGGACTTTGACACCGAACTGGGCCGCAACCCCCGCACCGACACCACGCTGAAAGATACCTATGGTAGCCCGTGGAAGCCACCCGAGGAGGCGTTCGAGGACACGGTTCAGTTCTACCTGGATCGCGGGTACTCCGCGACCCGCGAAGACGCCGTCCGTGAGGCCCAGCGGTACCACGACCGACGACCCCTTTCCACCAAGGCAGAGGCGGAAGCGATTGCCGTTTCCAAGTGGAAGGCCGAAGCCGTCAAGTGGACCCGCCGTCTGCGCGACAAGGCCCGCAAGGCGTGGGACACCCTGAACAGGTACGTGGACTGGCTGGAATCGTGGCGGGGAGGCAAGCTCCCGCTGGAGGTCGTCCACCCAGAGGAAGAAGTCGTTTCCCTTGCGGGGTTCCGCGTCATCTTTCGCGGGTTCGCCGAGTCCACGTACAAGAACGAGCTTGAATCCGTTCGGGTTGGTCTGGAACGGTACCGGAAGGCCGCAGCGGCGCGGGCCCCGCTGCTACTGAAGATGACTCCACCCATCTTCATTGAGTGGACGTTCGAGCCAACATCGAGCGGTGATGCCGCAGCGTATTACACCCTCAATCGGGTGAACGTCACACCTTGGGTCATCGGCAAAGACATTGACCGGTTCGTGAAGACGATGGCCCATGAAGTCGGCCACCACCTGTTCGCCGTTTACTTGGCCAAAGATGCCAAGGATGCTTGGGCGCAGTTCATCCGAAACGATTACCGCGATTTGGACCTCCGGGAAGCCCTCGCCGTCATGGACAAAGTAGGGGCCAGGTCCATCATCGACGAGACGTTGATGCGGGAAGACCCGATTCTCCACCTCCAGTTGTCGACGTTGATGAATGACCCAGGGTACAGCCGTGTCGCGGACTGGCTGTTCGCCAGCGGCATTCGCAAGTACCTGGAAGCTGGTGAGAACCCCATTATCCGGGTGCCCACAAACCCCATCACCGGGTACGCGGGTAAGAATTCCGACGAAGCATTCTGCGAGGCACTGGGAAACCTGGTTGGCTACGGGCCGAAGGCTGTGCCCGACGCTGTACTGAGGATGCTCCGTTCCGTCCTGGGTGATGGTGTGAGAGTTGCGAGTCGCGCCACCGCCGCGTGTTTGAACCGTACTGCCGTTACAAACACCGTACAGCGCCGACCCGAAACACAAGATGTCTCGGGTTTT
>VFQT010003175.1_pt1 | contig 15432 bp, 13 predicted proteins | sample 3512381 | NCBI WGS metagenome assembly VFQT01 (sample SAMN10412376, study PRJNA504923) | tailings metagenome | isolation source: Relicate 2 Philex TSF3 active mining site | place: Philippines: Tuba, Benguet | collected 2017-08-29 | reverse complement strand
GACGCCCAGGACCTGGGGGATGATCTCGCCCGCCTTCTGGATGCGGACGGTGTCGCCCTCGCGGATGTCCTTGCGGGCGATCTCGTCGGCGTTGTGCAGGGTGGCGCGGCTGACCGTCGAGCCCGCGAGCAGCACGGGCTCCAATTCCGCCACCGGGGTGATGACGCCGGTGCGGCCGACCTGCATGCTGATGGCGCGCAGGAGCGTCTCGGCCTGGTCGGGCGGGAACTTGAAGGCGACGGCCCAGTGCGGGAACTTGCTCGTCGACCCGGCCCGGGCCTGGAGGTCGAGCCGGTCGAGCTTCACCACGGCGCCATCGGTCGGGTAGGGCAGGTCGCGCCGCGCGGCGTCCAGCCGCTGGATGGCCTCCCACGCGCCGTCCTCGCCTTCCGCGAGGCGGAAGAGGTCGGACGTGGGGAAGCCCCAGGCCTTGAGGCGGGCGTTGAGGTCTTCGAGCGTCTCGAAGGCGGCAGGTCGGCACGCGCCCATGCCGTAGCAGACGAGGCTCAAGCGGCGGCGCGACGCCTCCTCGCGGTCGAGCAGCTTAAGGGTCCCGGCGGCGAGGTTCCGGGGGTTGGCGTAGAGGGGCTCGCCGGCGGCCTCGCGCTCGGCGTTGAGGCGGGCGAACTCCTCCATCCGCATGTAGATCTCGCCCCGCACCTCGAGCAGGGCGGGGGCGCCCCTAAGCTGGCGGGGCACCTCCGGGATGAGGGCCACGTTGGCGGTGACGTCGTCGCCGCGGAAGCCGTTGCCGCGGGTGACGGCGCGGACGAGGCGGCCGTCCTCGTAGGTCAGGGAGATGGCGACGCCGTCGACCTTGGGCTCGACCACGAAGCGCAGGTCGAGGCCGGGCAGCTTGCCCCTGAGGCGCTCGGCGAACGCGCCGAAGTCCTGCCGCTCATAGGTGTTGTCGAGCGAGAGCATGGGCTCCGCATGGTCGCGCTGCTCGAAGCCCTCGCTGCGGTCGTCGCCGATGCCCAGGTCGGGCCCGGCGAGCTCCGGGTGGGCGGCCTCGAGCTCCTGCAGCCTGTCGACGATGCGGTCGAACTCGAAGTCCGAGATCTCGGGGGCGTTCTTTCGCCGATAGAGCTCCTCGTGCCGCGCGACCTCGGCGCGCAGGCGCTGGATCTCCTCTCGGGGGGTCTCGGGCATGGGGTGGGGGAAGGGCGGGCCGGAAGGCTCGGACGAAAAAGGAAAAACGAAGAACGAAACGGAAGCAAGGGGTGGGTTGGCTTGGGGGCGAGCCGTGCTGAGCGGACTGGCACAGGTTGGGATTGCCAGCGGACGGGGTGTCGGGGATGCTTGGGACGCAATGACCTCCCGCATCCTGCCCTTGCTCGCGCTGTCACCCGCGCTGGCGTCCGCCGCCAACATCACCCTCGGTTTCGAGGAACTCACCGGCTACAACCCCCTCGTCGAGGTGCCCAACGCCTTCGTCGGCCAGCCTTATCCCGACTACATCAACCTCACGGTCAACCAGCCGTATTACGTCTACGACTTCGGCGGCTACGCCGTCGAGGGGACGCAGTTCATCTCGGGCGGCTTCGGGACTTCCTATGACGTCTCGGCCCTGAGCGGCGTCAGCCTGCTTGGCGTCTCCCTTCATGGCTTCGAGGGCAATGACGACGTCAACTTCCAGCCCCTGCCTTCCGGCACCGTGATGGCCACCATCAGCCTCTACACCTCGGGCAACCTGCTCGTCTCGACGATCAACGTCGTCTCCAACGTCGCCGCCGGGGTTCCCACGACCTACGTCTTCTCGGATTACACGCTTCTCAGCATCGACCGCTTCGTCATCGCGGAGAGCGTCACGCCCGACAGCGGCGGCTTCGCCGTCGACGCCATCGTGGTCAACGGCTCGGCCGTGCCTGAGCCCTCGACCTACGGCCTTATGATCGGCGGCCTCGCGCTCGCCGCGGTCGCCGCCCGTCGCCGTCGCACGGCGAAGGCGAAGGCCGACGCCGAGGCTACGAACTAAGCCGACATCGTGTTGTATCCCCCCAGGGCGGCCCATGGGCCGCCCTTGTTGTTGGTAGGGCTGGGTCTCCGACCCGGCCTCTCATCGAGCGGCCGGCTCGGCGAGCCAGCCCTACATGAAGTCCTCGGGTAGGGAGGTTGCTACGCAACCTCCGCGGAGATTCCGTAGGAATCTCCCTACCTAGGGCACCTCGGCTAGCCGGCCCTACCCGGCGCCTGAAGGCGCGGCCGTCACGTAAGCGTGGAATCGCGGAGGCAATGAGCCTCAGCGAATTCAATGCCCGCAGATACCGCAGTAACCGCTGAATCAGCCAGACAAGGTCATGGACGTAGCCATGACCCTACCCCGCGCATCTGCCCCCTGTGAAGGTGTGAAGCCGCCCTCCGTGCCTCCGGGATTCCGTGATTCTGTGCCCCTGCGAAGCTGTGCCCCCGTGAAGCCATCAAGCCGCCCCCACCTCCATCCCCCATGCCTCGCGCGCCAAGGCGATGAGGTCGGGGTGGCCGGAGTCCGGGTTGTCCGCCGCCAATTGCTCGAGCGAGTGGGTGCCGGTCGCGACGACGCGGGCCGCCGCCAGGCCGCCCTGGCGCGCCGTGGCGATGTCGTAGGGCGAGTCGCCCACCATCTCGGCGCCCGCGGCCGCGCGCCCGCCGAGCTTGCCCAGGGCGTAATGCGTGAAGGCCGCGTCGGGCTTGCGCCAAGGGACGGCGTTCGTGCCGAATATGCCGTCGAGGTCGCGGTCCATCCCGAGGTGCGCCAGCAGCCGCAGCGAGTTGGTGTGGTCCTTGTTGGTCAGGACGGCCACGACCGTGCCGCGGGCGCGCAGCGCCCGGATGATCTCGCGGGCGCCGGGGTAGACGCGGAGGCCCTCGAGCATCACCGACGGGAAATGCTCGAGGTAGAGGCGGGTGGCGGTCGGGGCGTTCTCCTTGCCCACGAGCCGGGCCATGGTGCCGAGGGCGCCGCCGCCGACGGAGTTGCAGATGACCTCGCGGGGCAGGGGAGCGAAGCCCATGACCTGGAGCACATGGTTGGCCGCCGTCGCGATGGCGTCGAAGTTGTCGACCAGCGTCCCGTCGAGGTCGAAGAGCACGGTCTCGGGTGGTCGGGCGGCGGGCATCCCCCCATCTCGGCGCCGCGCGCCCGCTTTCCAAGTTTGGATTTGCAGGAGGGGGTGCCGCTCCTACGTTCCGCCTACCCATGGCCACCTTCTCCCTCGACACGCGCAAGCCCCTCGGCCGCCTCGGCCTTGTCGTCCAGATCGCCTTCCTCGCGGTCGTCGGTCTCGGCCTCGGCTCCGTCAGCCATTACCTGATGGCGGAGAAGCTGCCGGCCGGGCACGCCCAGCACGACGGCGAGAAGGCCGCCCAGGCCGTGATCGCCGCCGAGGGCGCCGCCGCCACCACCGACGCCGCCAAGGCCGCCCTGCAGGCCAAGGCCGAGGAAGCCGGCAAGAAGGCCTTCGAGGAATCACGCGCGCATGGCCGCCAGACTTGGCTGCCCTTCGAGGCCTTCCTCTCCATCATCTGGGGCCTGCTCACCGCTGGCTACCTCTCGGTCGCCGTCCAGCGCCGCCTCAACGACGCCGGCCAGCACGGCGCGCTCGCGCTCGTCGCCGGTCACGTCGGCGGCTGGGCCCTGATGGTCTTCTGCGGCTTCGCCTTCCTCCTCGAGTCCTCGGGCCGTCTGGCCTCGGGCTCTTCCTGGTGGATCGTCCCCATCGTCGGCGGCGTCCTCCTCCTGCCCGCCCTCCTCGGTGGCAGCGGTCACGGCGAGGACGACCACGCTCACTGAGCGCGGAATTCAGCTTCACAGAGGGCAGCTTCGCGGCTTCACAGGGGTGCAGATGCGCGGGGTAGGGTCATGGCTACGTCCATGACCTCTCGGGCAGATCTGCGGTGCCTGCGGTATTTGCGGTGACTGCGGGAGAGAACTCGCCGAAGCTCGTTTTGCCGTGTTTCCGTGAAGCCGTGCTTCCCTGACTGCCGTGCCTTCGGCGCAAGGTAGGGCCGGCTCGCCAAGGTGCTCCAGGTAGGGAGATTCCTACGGAATCTCCGCTGAGGTTGCGTAGCAACCTCCCTACCCGAGGCATTCAGCTAGGGTCGGCTCGCCGAGCCGGCTACGGACGCCTCGGCGAGGCGCCCCTACCCGAGGCAACGAGCGAAGCGAGTTCTCCGCCGCGGTTCAGCTGTTCCGCCCATCAGCCGCTCAGCCCGGCGAAGCCGCTTCTCCCATTGCCGCCCTTTCGTTGTTCGTCTTTACTTGTCCGCGCCACCCACCGATGCCCCTCGCCCCGCGCTTTCTCCTGACGGCGGTCGCCCTCGCCGCGCTCCATCTTGTCGCGCTCCAGCTCGCGATGGCGCTGGTCGGCGCCGTCTCGCCGGCGGAGCTCCAGTGGGGTCTCAACGGCCCCCTCCAGGTCTTCCTCTGGTTGGCCATCCCGACCGCCCTCGCGCAAGCGGCCGTGCTCACGCTCCCCGCGCCGTCGCCTGGCGAGGCGCCCACGGGGTCCTCGCTTCGCGCCCGCGCCTTCGCCGGCGGGGTCGCGGTGACCCTCGCCTTCGCCCTCCCCGCGTTCGCCTTGGCCGACCTGCCTCAGTGGCTGGGAACCCCGCTCAATAAGACGGCCAGCCAGGCGACCTTCTGGACCCTGATTGTGGGAACCGGACTTTCTTGGGTCGTCCTCAGCCTGCTGCTCGCCCATCGCGCCAAGGGCGCGCCCGACCTCATCGAGCGCCGCGTGGCCCAGGCCACCGCCGGGACGCTCGTCGGGCTCGCCCTCGCCACGCCTTGGTACCTCGTCCTACGCCGCAAGCAGCAGTGCTTCTGCGCGCTGGGCACCTTCTGGGCGCTCATCGCCGGACTCTGGTCGCTCCTCCTGGTCGGCGGCCCCTTGCTGCTATGGCTCGCGCGGGAGCGCCGCCGCGCCGCGGTGCGATGAGCCCGTCGGTTTGACGGCGCGGCAAACCCCGTCTCCCTCATCCCCATGCGTACGGTCCTGCTCGCCAGCCTCGCGGCCCTCGCCGCCTGCGACCGCGCCGACGCGCCCTTGCCCTCCGCCATGCCTGCCCACGATCCCTCCGCCACCCATGTCACCGTCCGCCTCGCCGACGGCCAAGGAGGGCTGACCGAGCCCCGCAAGGTGGCCAAGGTCGTCAGGAGCGACGACGACTGGCGCGCCCGGCTCGGCGAGGAGGGCTTCCGCATCCTCCGCGCCAAGGGCACGGAGCGCCCCTTCTGCGGCACGCTCCTGGACAACAAGAAATCCGGCACCTACCACTGCGCCGGTTGCGACCTCCCGCTCTTCTCGTCGGACGCCAAGTTCAATTCCGGCACCGGCTGGCCGAGCTTCTTCCAGCCGGTCGCCAAGGAGAACGTCATCGGCGTGCTCGACCGCAGCCACGGCATGACGCGGGTCGAGATCCTCTGCGCCCTCTGCGACGGGCACCTCGGGCATGTCTTCGAGGACGGCCCGCCCCCGACCGGCCAGCGCCACTGCCTGAACTCGGAGTCCCTGGTGTTCAAGGAGAGGAAGTGAATGGAGTGCGGAGCAGCTGGTCGGCGGAACGGCTGATCAGCTGTGACGCAGTAGGGTCATGGCTACGTCCATGACCTGGGACGAAAGACGAAAAACGAAGAACGAAAACGTCGTCCGGCTGGCGAGTCCTTACCCGCAGGCACCGCAGATACCGCAGCCACCGCCAGACGAGGTCATGGGCGTAGCCATGACCCTACCTCGCGTTTCTGTGCCTCCGTGAAGCTGCGAAGCTGGGAAGCTGCCCCCCGTGCTTCCGGGATTCTGTGCCTCCGTGCTTCCGTACCTTTCCCCGCCTACCCCACCTCGAGCGTCAGCTGCACCTCGACCGCCGCGTTCAGCGGCAGGCCGTTGACCGATACCGCCGCGCGGGCGTGCTTGCCCGCGTCGCCGAGCACGGCGACGAGGAACTCCGAGCAGCCGTTCAGGACCTTGGGGCTGTCGGCGAAGCCGTCGACGCCGTTGACGAAACCCTGCACCATCACGACGCGCCGGATGGCATCGAGCGAACCGAGCGCCGCCTTGGCGTTGGCCAAGGCATTGAGCGCGCAGAGCCTCGCCCCCTCGGCGGCCGTCGGCACATCGAGGTCCTTGCCGACCTTGCCGGCGAAGACCACCTTGCCGTCCCGGACGGGCAGGGTGCCGGCGAGGACGAGCAGGTTGCCGGTGCGGACGGCGGCCACGTAGGCGCCGGCCGACGCCGGAGGGGCGGGGAGCTCGAGGCCGAGCTCGCGCAGGCGGGTCTCGGGCGACATCTCAGCGGCCCTTCGCCTTGGCCATGCCGTCCAGCAGCTCGGTCATCAGCTCCTTGGCCTTGGCCTTGATGTCGCGGGTGAGCTGGAGGTCGGAGGTGCCGAGGGCGGAGCGCTCGGAGCGGTAGGTCTCGGCGATGATCAGCTGGTTGTTGCGGCGGATGTTCGCCTCGTCGCGCACGGAGAGGCCGACGGCCGCGGCGTAGCGCCCGAGCCCGCGGTCGAAGCGGATCTCGATGACGAGCTGGGGGGCGTTGGCGTCGGGGTTGACCGTGGTCTGCTCGCGGGGCGAGACGCCGGCGCGGCGCATCTCGAGCTCCATGAGGTCGCGCAGCTCGTTGCGCAGGTCGGCGTCGTCGGGCCGGTTCTCGGAGGTGCGGACGTCGATGAAGAAGTAGGAGATGGACTTCAGGCGGGCGAAGGCCGGGTCGACCTCGCCGGGCTTGTTCACGACCCGGGGCTGGGCCGCGGGGGAGGAGGCGGGGGGCAGGGTCCCGCCGGTCGAGGGCGAGGGGTCCTCGAAGCCCTGGGCGGGAAGTCGGATGGCGGCGAGCAGGGCGAGGAGGGCGACGGCGGGGCGCATGGGCCGAATCTACGGCGGCCTTGCGCGCTGGCAATACCGGATGCCCGCCGGCGCCCCTTTCCGCTCGCCCCGAGCCGGGCCCGTGCCAGCATTCCCGCCGATGTTTTCCCTCGCGACCCTCCCTCTCCTGGCCTCGGACCGCGGGGCCATGTGGTTCTATGAGCAGATGGACGGCCCCGGCCGCGCCATCGCCGCCATCCTCCTCCTCTGCTCCTTCATCGGCTGGGGCGCGATGATCCAGAAGTGGAGCGACATCCAGGAGATCCGCCGCCGCAACCACGCCTTCGAGCGCCGCCTGCGCGACGAGGCCGCCGTGACGGCGCTCAACTTCCCCCGCAGCGCCGCGCTCTCGCCCTACGAGTTCCTCGTGGCCGAGTCGACGACCGCCTACCAGCGCCACCGCGGCAAGATGAGCGCGCGGCAGGACATCGCGCTGTGCATGGGCCATGTCGAGAACGCCATCCAGCGCGGCATCTCGCGCACGCAGGTGAAGTACGAGGAGAAGATGGTCCTCCTCAGCTCGCTCGTCTCCGGCGGCCCCTTCCTCGGCCTGCTCGGCACCGTCTGGGGCGTGATGATCACCTTCGGCGCGCTCACCGACAAGGCCACCATCTCCATGCTCGCGCCCGGCGTCTCGGGCGCCCTCGTCACGACGACGCTCGGCCTCATCGTCGCCATCCCCGCCACCTTCGGTTACAACTACCTGCTGACGCAGGTGAAGATCATGACCACCGAGCTGGAGAACTACGCGAGCTCCCTCGCCGACCGCATCGAGCTCGAGCTCGAGGCCGAGGTGCGCCGCAACCTCGAGTCCACCCGCGCCGCCGCGCCCTCGGCCGCCGCGCCCGCCCATCCCGCCGCTCCCGCGGCCCCCTCCGCCCCCGCCCCCATCCCGACCGACACCATCCCGGGCTGGGAGGACGCACGCTGAAACGCCATGGCGCGCAACTTCTCCAAGCCGCACCGGCTCCACGCGATGACGGAGCTCAACGTCACGCCGATGCTCGACCTGTGCTTCTGCCTCCTGATCATCTTCATGATCTCGACCCCCGTGCTCGAGCAGACCACCCAGGTCAACCTGCCCAAGGCGACCCAGGGCGCCGGGGCCCCGCCCGACGCCAAGGCCAAGTACCTCGTCGTGACGGTGCAGGCGGGCGGGCAGCTCCGCCTCGCCGACAAGCCCGTCACCGTCCGCGACCTCGAGGCCGAGTTCGCCCGCGTCGCGGCGCTGCCCGAGGGCGAGCAGCCCATCATCCGCGTCCGCGGCGAGGCGGTCGTCACCCTCCAGCAGCTGATGGACGTCTTCTCCGCCGCCAAGTCCAAGGGGCTCGGCAAGGTGGCCATCGACACCGAGGTGCGCTGAGGCCATGTCCGGCGAGTCGCGAGGCTGGGTCGGTTCGGTGCTCCTGCACCTCGCCGTGGTCGGCCTCTTCGTCGGCGCCTCCTGGTGGGCGAGCCGCGGCGGCGAGTCGCTCGAGGCCGTCGACCCCCTGATCGTCGACCTCAACGGCATCCCCGGCCGCCGTCCCGGCGAGGTCGGCAAGAAGGAGGGGGTCGCCAAGGGCTCCGAGTCGGGCAGCCGCCTCTTCAAGGGCCGGCCCATCGACCTCGACAAGATCCGGCGCCAGGAGCAGCAGGATCGTCCGCAGGCCGCCGCCACCGGTGGTTCATCCTCGTCCCGCCGCGGCTCCACCTCCGCCTCCAACCGCCGCGAGTCGCTCGACGATTTCATGAAGGGCAGGGGGGAAGGCCGCAGCCAGGGGGTCGCCACCGGCGGCGTCTCGGGCGTCGCGCTCGGCCGCTCCCACGGCACGGGCGAGAATGGTGGTGACGGCGGGACCGCCACCGCCCAGCAGATGTATGCCGGCGAGGTCCTTGCCCGCTTCCGCTCCGCCTGGATGGACCTGGTCGCCTCGGAAGGCGAGGACCTCGGGGAGGTCGTCTGCGGGGTGAAGGTGTCCGTCAGCGCCTCCGGTGCGGTCACCTTCGCCGGCTGGCTCGACGAGCCTCGCTCGTCCAAGGCCTCGGCGCTCGTTCGCCGGGCGGTGGCCAAGATCGGCAATTGCGGCAAGCCCCCCGACGGCAAGGCCTTCACCATCGAGTTCAGTAGGGTTACCGCGTCGGAATAGGCGTAAATTGCCTAAAAATAGGCATTTATGGCCTCTGGTGAGAGCCTGTCGTGAATTTGGTTAAAAATAGCGTGTAATTGGGATGAAAACGCTTCAACTTCTTGGCTCTTTTCTCCCATTCTCGACTGTCACAACTATGTCCCGCGCCAGCTTCCTTGCTCTCTGCCTCGCCGCCGCCGCTTCCCCGGCCTTGGCGCAGAACATCACCATCGGTGGCCAGACCGGCTCCCAGGTGTTCCTGCCCAACAACGAGATTCGTATCTACAACTTCGGCGTGACCGACACCGGCGCCGGCGAGACGGGTCTCCAGCTCTCGGCCCTCAACGTCCAGCTCAAGGGCGGCAATAGCGCCTCCAACGTCGACCCCGTCACCGTCAAGATCTACTCGGGCCTCGGCGGCACCGGCACCGTCCTCGCGACCTCGACCATCCTCGCCTCCCAGCTCAACAACCAGTTCTCGGTCATCAACGTCGGTTTCACGCCCATCAATCTCGCCGCCGGCGGCTACTCGGTCGTCCTCTCGACCACCAACGCCAACACCTACTACATCAAGCAGGGCGCGCTCTTCCTGAGCGACACCCAGGGCGTCACCCTGACCGCCGGCAACTGGGTCCAGGACAGCAACGACACCGGCACCGCCGGTACCACCCTGACCGCCGCCTCGAACGTCCTCGCCCAGGCCGCCGTCAGCACGAACACCGTGGCGTTCGGCAATTTCCGCGTCGGTTCCACCCGCAACCAGACGCTCACCCTTTCCAACACCGCCCTGGCGACCTCCAACAACGTCACCGAGGAGCTGACCATCACCTCCTCGGGCGCCAACGCCCCCGCGTCCGTCTCCGGTCTCCCCGGTAGCTCGCTCGCCCAGGGCGCCAGCTCGAACTTCACCGTCGCCCTCAACACCGCGACGGCCGGCGTCCGCAACGGCACCGTGACCCTCAACTACGGTTCCATCAAGGGCGCGAGCAACTCGACCACCACCACCACGACCAGCGTCGGTTCCGACACCATCAACGTCACCGGCACCGGCTACCGCGCCGCCGTCGGCTCCACCGCCTCCACGGTCAACCTCGGCAACTATCGCGTCGGCACCACCAACGTCACCGGCACGACCACCGTCAACAACACCGCCACGAACGACGGCTATAGCGAGGGCCTGACCCTGGCCGCCTCCGGCAACGCCGGCGGCGCCACGACCTCGGGTCTCGCGGGCCTCATCGCCGCGGGCGGCAACCAGTCGATCACCGTCGGCCTCGGCACCATCGTCGCCGGCGCCAACAACGGTTCCTTCACCCTCGGCTACACCACCGACGGCACCGGCACCTCCGGCCTCGCCTCGGCCGCCGCCGGCTCGCAGCTCGTCAACGTGACGGCCAACGGCTACCGTGCCGCCGCCGCCTCCGTGGCCTCGAACTCGGTCGACCTCGGCAAGTTCCACGTCGGCGCCAGCGGCCTCACCGGCTCGACCGGCGTGACCAACACCTCCGTCGCCGACGGCTACAGCGAGTCGCTCGCCCTCACCCAGTCCTCCGTCTCCGGCGGCGCCAGCGTCTCCAACCTCGGCACCGTCGCCGCCGGCGCCACCCGCAACGTCGGCGTGGGCCTCGCCTCCGTCTCCGCCGTCGGCGCCAACACCGGCGTGATCACCCTCGCCGTCGCCTCGACCGGCGCCGGCACCAGCGGCCTCGCCGACCTCAGCCTCGCCAACCAGGTCATCAACGTCTCCGCCACCGGCTACTCCGGCCAGTCCATCTGGAGCGTCGATGCCAACGGCACCTGGAACAGCTTCGACGGCTGGGACATCCCCGGCGGCAAGCCCGGCGTCGACGCCGGCCTGAGCGTGCAGGACAGCGCCACCTTCGGCGCCGCCGCCACCGCCGCCCGCACCATCACCCTCGGCGCCGCCATCCCCACCCTCCGCTCGCTGACCTTCGACAACAGCGGCGCCTCCTACTACATCACCGCCGGCGGCGCGGGCCGCCTCCAGCTCGGCACCGCGGGCGGTGACGGCACCGTCTCCGTCGTCTCCGGCACCCACACTGTCTCGTCCGGCATCGAGTTCGCGCAGTACACCACGGCCACCATCGCCACCGGCTCCCGCCTCCTGCTCTCCGGCGCTCTCACCGGCTCCGCCGCCCTCGTCAAGAACGGCGCCGGTCGCCTGGATGTCGACGGCACGGGCAGCTTCTCCGGTCTCACGTCCGTCGAGGACGGTCTCCTCAACGTGAACGGCTCGATCGCCTCCAGCGAGGTCACCGTCGGCAACGGCGGCACCCTCGGCGGCTCCGGCACCGTCGGCGGCACCACCATCGAGACGGGCGGCACCCTCGCCCCCGGCAACTCGCCCGGCACCCTGAACATCTCCGGCGACCTCACCTGGGCCTCCGGCGGCCAGTACAACTGGCAGGTCGTCAACGCCTCCGGCACCGCGGGCTCGTCCTGGGACCTGGTCGACATCTCCGGCGACCTCGACCTGACCTTCCTCTCCGCCGAGTCGCCCTTCTCGATCAACCTCTGGACGCTGGCCTCGACCGGTCCCGACGTCGATGGCGACGCCATCAACTTCAACAACCAGCAGTCCTACACCTGGACCATCGCCCGCGTCGCCGGCTCGATCCTCGGCTTCGACGCCTCGTACTTCACGATCAACCTCGGCGCCGCCAACGGCACCTCGGGCTGGTCCAATGACCTGGGCGGCGGCACCATCGGCATCGTCCAGAACGGTCAGGACCTCGACCTCGTGTTCACCCCGAGCACGCCGGTCCCCGAGCCCTCGACCTACGGCCTCCTCCTCGGCGCCGGCGCCCTCGCGCTCGCCGCGGCCCGCCGCCGCCGCAAGGCCTGAGGTCGGAAGCCTGCCACGAGACAGGGCCCCCTCGGGGGCCCTTTTTCGTCGCCGCTTGCCTCAACCCCGCCCCGCTGTTCCCCTCCCTGCGTGGAGATCATCGTCCTCGGCTGCGGCACCTCCCAGGGCGTCCCCCTGGTGGCCCATGACAACCCGGGATGGGACCGTGGGGAGCCGCGCAACTGGCGCACCCGCTCCAGCATCCACGTCGTCATCGAGGGTCACCACGTGCAGGTCGACACCGGCCCCGAGTTCCGGATGCAGTGCCTCTCGAATGACATCCGCGAGGTCGACACCGTCATCCTCACCCATGGGCATGCCGACCATATCCTCGGGATGGACGACCTCCGGCAGTTCTGCCACGCCCGCGGCGGCGCGGCCATCCCGGTCTATTCCACGGAGGAGGGCCTCGGGCGCATCCGCACGATCTTCCCCTACGCCATCGGCAAGACCAAGGTCGACGGCTACGTGAACCTCGACCTCCGCGACATGCCGGAGGCCCTCGAGCTCCCCGGCGGCGGCATCGTCCGATCCACGCTCCTGCCCCACGGGGTGGATGTCCTGGGCTTGGTCTTCGAGGAGCCCTCGACCGGATCGCGGTTCGCGTACTACACGGATTGCAAGCGCGTCCCGCCCGCGGCCCGCGAGCTCGCCCGGGGGGTCGACGTGGCCATCCTCGACGGCCTGCGCCCGGAGTGGCACCCCACCCACATGACGGTCGACGAGGCCTGCGAGGCGGCCGAGGCCATCGGGGCGGGGGTCACCTACCTGACGCACATGACCTACCAGGTGGATTACGCCACCTACACGCGCAAGCTCGGACGCTCGCATCCCCGCGTGCGCCTCGCGCACGACGGCCTCCGCATCCGGCTCGACCGGCGGGCGACCTGAGCCCTCGGGCAGCCGGGTCCCTCTCAGGCCAGCAGGGCGGAGTGGACCTTGCCCCGTGTGTCCGTGAGGCGGAAGTCGCGCCCCTGGAAGCGATGTGTCAGGCGCTCGTGATCCATTCCCAGCTGGTGCAGCAGCGTCGCCTGGAGGTCATGGACGTGCATCCTGCCCTCCACGATGTCCATGCCGATCTCGTCGGTCCGTCCGTAGGTGAGTCCCCCGCGGAACCCGCCTCCGGCGACGAGCATCGAGAACGCCGAGGGATGGTGGTCGCGGCCGAAGAACGCATTGTCGCTGCCGTTGCGGTTCTCCCACATCGGCGTGCGGCCGAACTCGCCGCCGATGACCACCATCGTCTCGCCGAGCATGCCCCGCTCCCGGAGGTCGGCGATCAGCGCGCCGCAGGCCTTGTCCATGTCATGGGTCTTCCGCGCGAAGGCCTTGGCCAGATCGGTCTGGGCCGCCTCCCCGTGCATGTCCCACCCCCAGTCGTAGAGCTGGATGAAGCGCACCCCGCGCTCGGCCATGCGCCTCGCCAGCAGCACGTTGTTGGCGAACGACTCCTTGCCCGGCTCGGCGCCATAGCGCGCCAAGGTGGCGGCGCTTTCCCGCGACAGGTCGACGGCGTCCGGCGCGGCCATCTGCATCCGGAAGGCCTGCTCGTACTGGCTGACCCGCGCCAATGTCTCGGGGTCGCCCGTCTCGCGATGCTCCGCCTCGTTGAGCGCGGCGATGGCGTCGAGCGCCCGCCTCCGGAGGTCGGGACTGGTGCCGGCGGGGCTCGCGAGGTAGGGGATCGGCTGGCCCGCCGCCTGGCACTGCACGCCTTGGTAGACGGACGGCAGGAACCCTGACGACCAGAGGGCCTTGCCCCCGTCCGGCTTTGTCCCGCCGGAAAGCAGCACGAGGAAGCCGGGCAGGTTCGCGTTCTCCGCGCCGAGGCCGTACATCACCCAGCTGCCCAACGAGGGACGTCCCGAGAGCTGGAAGCCGGTCTGCACGAGGAGCTGGGCCGGGGCATGGTTGAATTGCTCGGTCCAGAGGCTGCGGATCAGGGTGAGGTGGTCGGCCTGCCTGGACAATTCCGGCAGGCGGTCGCTCAGCTCCATCCCGCAGTCCCCATGGCGCGCGAATGGATAGAGCGGCCCGAGCAGCTTGGGTCGCCCCTTGATGAAGGCGAAGGTCCTGCCGGCCAGGAAGGAATCCGGGCATGGCTGTCCATGGAGCCTCCGGAGCTCGGGCTTGTGGTCGAAGAGCTCCAGCTGCGATGGCGCGCCCGCCAGGTGGATGTAGATGACGCGCTTGGCCCTGCCTGCCCGCATGGCTCCCGCGGCCCCGCGCGGCTCGCCGCCCGCCGCCTTGCCGGCGAGCATGGGAAGGGCGGCGGCGCCCAGGCATAGGCCGACGTTGCGGATGAATTGCCGGCGAGTCACCTGCCTCAGGTGCGCGCGAACCGCCTCCTCCGCCAATCGTTCCGGGTCGATCCTCATGGTGTCATCGGTTCATGGCGGCGTCGCTGTTGAGGAGGACCACGGCGACCTGCCACCAGGCCGCCTCCTCGGGGCTCAGCCCCGCCTTCCGGGCCAGTCCGGGATCCGCCCGGTAGTCGCGCCGCGCCTTCTCGAGGAGGTCGGCCAAGGTGCGTCGCGCCACCCCGCGCGTGTCGCCCGCGCCGAACATGGCGAGGCCCCTGTCCAGGCGCTCCCGGTCATCGGAACCCTCCCTGAGAAGCCGCTTGGCGAGCGCCTTCTGGGCCTCCACCAGGACGTCCTCGTTGAGGCCTGCCAGGGCCTGCAGGGGCGAATTGGTAAGGATCCTCCGCGTGGCGCAGGCATCCCGGTCGGGCGCATCGAATATGCCCAGCACCGCGAACGGTTCCAGGCGCTTCCAGAAACCATAGACCGAGCGGCGATAGCGGCCGTCTCCGGTCGTCTCGGAGACATGGCTCTTCCCCGTGAATGCATCGCGGAGATAGCCACCGGGCGAGGGTGGCACGAAGGGAGGACCCTCCGCGAGGTCCGCGCGGAGCAGACCCGAGGCCGCAAGGGCCTGGTCCCGCACCATCTCGCCCGAGAGCCGCTTGCGCGGGCCCGCCGCCAGCTTGCGGTTGCCCGGATCCTTCATCCGAAGCGCCTCGTCCCGGCGCGCGTCCTGCCGGTAGGTGGCCGATAGCACCATCTCGCGCGCGGCGCGCTTCATGCTCCAGCCCCAATCATGGACCAGGCGATGCGCCAGCGTGTCCAGGAGCTCCGGATGGCTCGGTCTCTCGCCCATCGTCCCGAAATCCTCGGAGGTCGCCACCAATCCGGTGCCGAAGAGTTCCTGCCACAGGTAATTCACGGCGACCCTCGCCACCAGGGGGTTCTCCGCCGAGGCGATCCATCGGGCGAACCCGAGCCTGTCCCGGGCCGCGCCCGCGGGGAACGGGTGCAGGGATGCCGGCGTGAACGCGCTCGCGAGGCGCTCGCCGCGGTTGTTCCAGGCTCCTCGGACCAGGATATGCGTGGGGCGCGCCTTGTCTGCCGGGAGCTCGGCCATGATGGGCATGCGCACCTTGGGCAGCTGCTCCAGCCTGCGCAGGAGGGCCTCCTTGCCCGGGCCATCCGCGGACTCCCCGATCGCCCGGCGGAGCCGGCGCTCCTCGGCCGGATCCTCGGGGTAGGGCATGGTCGGCTGGTCGTCCTGCCGGTCGTCATCCTGCGACTGGTTCAGGAAGGCGAAG
>VFQT010003174.1_pt1 | contig 15440 bp, 14 predicted proteins | sample 3512381 | NCBI WGS metagenome assembly VFQT01 (sample SAMN10412376, study PRJNA504923) | tailings metagenome | isolation source: Relicate 2 Philex TSF3 active mining site | place: Philippines: Tuba, Benguet | collected 2017-08-29 | reverse complement strand
CGGGTGGGCGTCCAGCACGATGTCGAACCCTTCGCGGTCGAGATCGACGGCGAGGATACTGTTCGCGCAGGCTCGAAAGCCACGAAGCCCACTTTCGCGTCGAGCACCTGCCCAGATTTTCTTAGCGATTTGATCGCCGACGAAACGCGGGGCGAGCACCCCGCCGAGCCTTGCCGCCTCCCGAGGAGCACCGGCTTCGACAGGCTGAGCGCAGCGGCCGCGGTCGCCCCAATCGCTGGCAATCAGCAAGGATCAGAACCCACGCCAGTCGACGCGGATGCTCTCGACATAGGGACGCCATGCACGAAAGGCGGGGGCATCCGACATGATGTGGGTGGAATCGACCAGGGCACGGTCGTGGCGAAAGGAGGGGTGATAGCTGCAGGTGATCGGTAGGTCCGCGCGGTCCCTGTCGAGGGCCGCGCCGCCGCCGGTGGTGACGCTATGGCGCCAGAAGGTGAACGGGGCGCCTACTGCCTTTTCCACGGCGGCCCCGGTGTCGCCCATGCCGACGCCATTCGGTAGCGCCCAGGTCGAGGCGGGGCTGTCGATGATGATCGCGTAGATGCGCCATTTGGGCCCATCTTCTTCCCACGACTGGAAACTGATCTTGAATGTGCGGCGCGGATCGTCCGGGAAAGCGGTCCACGTCTCTGGATCAACCTCGCGAAGATTCTGCGGACCGAGCACCTTGCGCAGATCGTCCGGCGACATGTCTTCTCGCAGGCGGGAGCAGATCTCTTCGAACGACCGCCGCGTTTCCACGGGAACCGGAGCGGGTAGCGGAAATCCGGTCGTGGGCGCAGGACGGTCGCGGCGCCAACGCAGGGAGAGGCCGCTCAGGATCCCGTATTTTGATGGGCTTGCGTCAGCGGGCATGTCCGGCGGCGTTTCAAATGTGGCCGAGTAGATGCAGCCGTCCCGATCAAGAGCGCCCTTGTTCCAGTCGATGCCGCCATCCACTTCGCGGAACGGATTCCCGTTCGCCTGCTGCACGGCCGACCAGCTGTCACCGAGACGTATGTCATACAGGCGCCATTTCCCGGGGTTGCCGGCGCCGCTGTTGATGTCGAAGCCGATGATCGCGTTATCGACGTGCTGGCTCCGCACCGGTCCAAGCTCAAGACCTTCTCCAGCGCTGACAAAGAGATTGCCCTCTTCGTCGAGGAAGGCGCCGTCGCCGAAAACTGCGCGAAGCTCATCGAAGGACGCGTCGGGGAGAAGCGCAGCGCACACCTCTTCGAGGCTGGTCAACTCCCGCGGCGGTGTAGCAGAAGCGGACTGGGGCGCAGCCAGACCCGGCGCTGGCGTCGGCTGTTCCAGTGCGGCGCCGGGCTCAGCGGCGGGCTGCGGGCCGGGCGCCTGAGGCGAGCAGCCCGGCGGCGCCAACATGGCCGCTCCAAGCATCGATGCCGCCAGCAGCCGCGCGAACTCTTGCATGCGTGTCGTCCCCATCCTGGCGCGCTGGTATGCTCCGGATGTATTCTGCCGCTGCGCCTGCAACGCGCAAGGCCAGACCGCATGACGCGTTTCGGCCGACCGCAACGGGCCCCACGTTCACGGGGCCTGATCCGGTCTTCCGGCCCTGCTCCACGCCCTTGCGGCACTCTTGCAGATGGCGGGGTCGCCCGTGAACCGCCGGTCTCTCATCCCAGGCGGCGAAGCGGGAGATCGCTCACTAACCGCCGTCCGGTTCATCCCCTTCTTCCTTGACCCAGCCAATTTCCAGACGCTGAAGAAAGGACAACGAAAGGCCCTTACCCTGCCGGCGCGAGAGAATCGCGCCTCTCATGTTTGCCCCGTCAAATCTGCAATTGGTGAAAGCAGAAAGACGCAGATCGGCGGACTGGAGATTGGAAGAACGGAAGGACACGTTCTCGAACTGTGAGGCACGAAGGTCGGAGCGGCTCAGATCTGCCTTGCCGAAATCTGCATCGACAACATCGTTCCAGCAGAGCGTTGATTCGTTCAGATCGGTATTGACGAAGGAGGCCCTCCTGATCTCGCAGTGCCCGAAGAAGGTGCGCGGGAGCGTTAGCCCCGAAAGATCACCCTCCACAAGCGTTCGGAAGAAGTTGACGCCCAGGGGTTCTTCGTCGTCGTGGCGTGGCCTGTGATCCGGGATTGGAGGAACGGGGGTCAAGTTCAACCGAAGGCAAGAGGCCTGATAGCCCAAGCGCTCGACCAACGTTCCGCCCTCTCAGTTGTTGAATGGACCGATAGATACCCGGCCGCGTGCGGTCAATTCAGCGGCTGATCGCGTGACCACTTGCCGCCGCGTGCTCGCCGATTCCTGAATGTGGTGATCTGCCAGGGTCCACCAGCTGTGACCGCTCGCCGCTTGAGGCGGCGAAGCGTTCTGCACGGTCCGCCTCCTCAGGGCGCCGGATACGCGGCCCCTCAGGAAGGTCTGTCTCAGGGTTTGGGGCTTCAGTCCCTGCGAGGGAGAATGTGGCGTTGAGGTCTCCGCTTCGCCTGGACCACCACGTGACGCGAGGCTGGACCCCGTTTCCCTCGCAATGGACGGCCCACTAGTTGGCGCTTGTGGACGCAAGGCCGTGTTCTGCAGCTCCGCTGTCGACGCAAGACCGCCCGGCCGCTTCAAACTTCACTGCATGAGCCCGCAAACAAAGCGGCTGCCCCGCCGCAGCGGGTGGAGTCTGCACCGGGCACAACAGGCAGCAAGGATCCGGGACGTCACAGGTTCAGGCTGGAAACAATTGGCGCGCAACGGCATAGATTCGACCCGTCTCAGCTGATGCACCTACCGGAGAACACTCATGCTGTTCATGATCATTGAGCGGTTTCGGGATGCAGACATGGTCCCGATCTACAAGCGCGTGCGTGAACACGGCAGAATGCTGCCTGAGGGTCTGACTTACATCGATTCATGGGTAGAACCGAATTTCAGCCGCTGCTTCCAGCTGATGGAGTGCGCCGACCTCAGATTGCTGCAGCAATGGATTCTGCAATGGCGCGGGACGGGCGCGACCTTTGAGATCATCCCCGTGGTCGGCAGTAAGGACACCGCTGAGGTTGTGACCCCACATCTCGACAAGTGCTGAATGAACCACCGCCCGGTGGCAGGAACAGGTCCCGGTGACGCTGGACCAGGCGATGTAATGACCGGGCCTGGGCGATCGATGGCTGCCGGCTGCCCGCGACCTGCTGATCAGGCTCCAGCTCGCACAAAGCGTGTCGTCTGAGCTATGCAGGCCTCGCAACGATCATCCGTGCCGCTCAGTTGTACTCCCACGACCACGGCATTGCGGTTTCGCCAAGAATGAAACCTACCATCGCGGGATAGATGAGCTCCGCGCGTACACTATTGGCGAGCAGCACGACGCAGCGCCGACGCGCCTCGTGGCAAACAGCCATGTTACCCGTCCAGTCATTGTGGCCTCCCTTGAAGAACATTTGCCAAGAGGCGTCGCTGAACGTGACCAAGCCCAAGCCCGCGGAGAGTTTGATTGCCCGGTATGAGGGTCGCAAGCGCAAGACACCCCAGCAAAACAAAACCAGCGGTCAGAAGGTCGTCCCTGCGCATGCCCCCCGGACTGGACGATACTTCTCGACGTTACCTGTCTGGACAGATTTGAACAGAGCAGCGTCGAGCCGCTACACGTTTCTCGGTGTCGGCTGCTGCACCGCCGAATGCCAACTCTGACGCTCGGGCTGAGTCGATCCAGAAAGGGTCAGTCAATGCAACAGGACCGCGCTCCCGGCGACTTCTGTCGCAAAACCTGCATGCCATTACCTTCTCGTCGTGAGAGATCCCGCTTGAGGGACGTCATCAACGACCCAATGCCCGCTACGGCCGCGGAAGTTCGCTCAACACCTGCTGGAAATCGCGTGCCAGCTGCGTACAGCCATACTGGTCCGCATCGATGAGATAGTTTTCCAGCCGCATTTTCACGCGCTCATAGGAATCGCGCGCCTTGCGGGGCGCATCTTCGTCATCGCCCGCGGCGAGTTCCGTCAGAGTCATGACATAGCTGTCCATGAGGCTGGTTGCGTCTGAATCAAGCTTGGCGCACCGGCTGTCGGCGTATGAGACAGACGGCGATGGCGATGGAAACATTGGAGCGCTTGGCGCGCTGGCTATCCTGCCATCGCCGGTTATGCGTGGCTTGTAGGCGCCGCTGGCGATGGCCTCCTGGCGCACTGCGAGACTGCCCCACTTCTCATCGCATGCGGCGATGGCGGCGGAATAATCGAACGCACCGCTGTCAGCTTTCGAACTGAGTTCGCGGAACCAGACACCATAGTCCTGGCCAAAGGCGTCTTCTCCCATCGCAGCTGTCGCGAAGGGATAGAAGTCTTCGTTTTTCCTGCGCGCGGCTGCACTCGCCTCGCCGGGCGCAGCCATCCCGTACTGGATCTCGTAAACGGCCAGGCAGTAATCGGGCGCGAGCTCTTCCGGGATCTGAGCCTCGGCGACGCCTGCGAACACGACCCCGGCGAGCACCGCCAGGATGACCCGAGCCTCAATCATGGGCAACAACCCCTCTGAAATGCTGCAAAGTCTAGCGGCGAGCCCGGCCTTGCGCCAAGCGGCAGTGTGGCCCTGCTCCCGCTTCACTGTTGAGCTTGTGGTCTGGGACTAGGGAGCATTGGTCTGACTGCGTCAGATTAGCCACCGGTTGCACTTCGGCCGGCTTGCCTGGCATCCTGCAGCGACAGGCGACATGAGCCACGCCATTCAGGGCTGCTCCTGGCGCCCCGGTCGCAGGCGCCGCTCCTTGTTCCCCGGCGCCCCGATGTCCGCATCTCGTTGCATGCTCGCTCTTGGCATTCTAACTTGGCGAGCTGTGCGACAAGCTGCAGAGATCTAGTTCGGTCGGAGTGCCTGTGACGCCTCAGCTTAAGCACCTGATGGACGTACGCGTGGATGTCGGCGCACCTTGCGTGATTTCTGAAGGAACGCCAGGTCGTCGGTTCATCCCGATTGTCGGTGGCGTGGTTGAGGGCACTCTGAGCGGCGTAGTTCTGCCAGGTGGCGGCGACTGGCAGAGCATCGGGCCCGACGGCATGCTCGATATAGATGCGCACTACACCCTTGATGTTCGCGACCACGGAACCGTCGAAGTGCAATCGCAGGGCGTTCGCTCTGCCAATCCTGCAATTCTGGCGGCTCTGGGACGCGGCGAGCCTGTTGATCCATCTCAGTACTACTTCCGCACGTTCATACGTCTGAGGACCGGCGCACCGGGTTTGGCGCGGCTCAACCACCACCTCTTCCTGGCGATGGGCGCGCGAGAGGCTGGCGCAGTACGTCTCAGTGTCCTTGAAATCGGCTGAGCGAAGGATCGCCGCTTGCTTCAGCTACGGCGTGTAGCTGGCTTTCGCATTGAGCGCCGCCGGATCAAACCCGGCCACTTTCTTGTAGTCTGCCGCGATCGCTGCTCGTTCTGACATTGGAAGGCGTGTATCGAGATCATCTTCTGGATTGGGGGCGCGCTCCTGAGCCAGATCCATGACCTTGTCAGGCCCCTGCGCCCTGTTCATGAGGACAATGCGCGAGGTTGCCTCCAGACGTTCTCCTTCATACGCGGCCAGCGCAGTATCCACACTGTTTGCCGTGCGCAGATGGTAGGCCAGCGCCCGGGCGTCGATCACTGCCTGCGTCGCGCCGTTCGACCCGATGGGATACATCGGGTGTGCAGCATCCCCGATCATGGTGACGCGACCAAAGGACCAGCGCGGGATCGGGTCGCGATCGACCATCGGGAACTCGTAGACTGAACCGGCGCTGCGGATGATCTCCGGCACATCGATGCCAGGCCAACGCCAGTCTGCGAACGGCGCCAGGATATCTTCAGGTTCGCCCCGCTTGTTCCAGTCTTCCTTGCCTGGCGTCTCACCGCTTTCAGCTTTGAGATCGCAGATCCAGTTGAGCAGTGTTTCGCCAGTCTCAGGGTCATGCCGGATCGGGTAAGCGACGAACTTCTGGCGCGAATGTCCGGCCCAGAGCATTGATGGTCCCATCGCAAAGTGCGCGAGCCGGGCCGTTGATCGCCAGAGCGTCACGCGATTCCATTTTGGCATGCCCTCGTCGGGATAGAATTTCCGGCGCACAGCAGAATGTATTCCGTCCGCAGCTATCAACAGGTCGGCGGTTTCCTGTCCGGCGGCCCCGCCAGTCCGGCTGGAGAAATGTGCGGTGACCGACCCATCGTTCAGTTCCAGATCGGCAAGCGAGCGATCGAACCTTACGGCATCGGACCCGAGCCGCTCGATCACCCTGGCGAGCAGCAGCATTTGCAGCTCGCCGCGATGAATCGCGATTTGTGGCCAGGCATATCCAGCAGCCATGCCACGCGGCTCGCGCCAGATTTCGCGGCCATATCGCGTGAGATACCGGAGTTCCTGGATGTCCACGCCAACGCGACGCATGTCGTCAAGCAGCCCGAGGGCCGTGAACTCTCGCATCGCGTGCGGGAGGACATTGATCCCCACGCCAAGCGGCGCTGGCTTGCTGACAGCCTCAAACACAATCGGCCTGAACCCGACAGCGTGCAGGCTCAGAGCGGCTGTGAGGCCAGCAATTCCAGCCCCTGCAATCAATATCCGCATGAAGCGAGCCCTCGCGTGGCGAAGCATGCCGGTGTCGATTGGTAGTTGCTATTGCAGGACTGACAAGACGATGCTCGCTTCTCTCAGCCCTTGCGTGCGACGACCGCAACGGTGAGGCGCGCGATGCAGGTCGGCCTGCCCTCGTCGTCCTTGAGCTCAATTCCCCAAACCTGGCTTGTCTTGCCGAGATGGAAGGGGCGCGCCACGCCCGTTACGAATCCGTCGCGCACCGAACGGAGGTGGTTCGCGTTCACTTCCTGACCAACGCAGAAAAATCTCTCTGCATCCACGCAGAGATTTGCGGCAACGCTGGCAAGAGTTTCGGCAAGAACGACAGAGGCGCCGCCGTGCAGGATGCCCATGGGCTGCCGCGTTCGTGCATCCACCGGCATGCGCCCTTCCAGCCAGTCGGGACCGCTCGCGGTGACCTCGATACCGAGATGGCCGTTTATGTCGGTCGCATGTCGTGCGTTGAGCGCCTCGAGGTCGACTCGGCGAAACCAGATCACGTTGCTCATGAACCCAATCAGCCAGGTTTAAGTGTCGCCTGCCCCTGCGCGGCGCCAGATGGCAGCTGGCTAGGGTGTTTCGCCCCGTTTTTCCAGATCGCGCGCTCCGGACAGGATGGACGTCATGGCGTAATTGCCCTCATGGCAAGCATACTCATAGACGACGCCCGCCAGAGGCTGGAATGTGTACTCACCGCCCCACGACCTGTCCCACATCTCGGGATCTTCGACTTCGAAGCGGTACAGGATTTTTCCTGGCGAAATCCGGGTGAACCACTCCGTCACCTTGAGGTTTCGCCAGGAGCCAAGGAAATTCTGAGCCTCAGGGAGGTTGATGGTCTCGACCACCAGAGAGTTCCCTTCGTAACGGCCGATGGAATCGCCATTCCAGGGCCGTAGCCCGTCCTTCCGGTGGACACCATTGAGGCGAACGATGCGGACGTCGTGGATATGTTCGACTTCGATCATGACGTGCTCGGCTGTCTGCACGATCTGATAGTTGTTGTTGTAGTAGCCGTTCGGGAGCATCGGCGGGGGAGCGTTGCGGGCAAAGCTGATGCAACGGTCGTTCAGCGGACGAACCTCGTAGCTGTCGTACTTGTCGCTGGCGATGCCCGCCACCTGTCCACCCGATCCCGCAGGCTTCTGGGGGTGCGCCTTTGGCGGCGGAAAGAGTCCATTCGGCGTCGTAAGGATCGAGGTGCGGTATTCTCCATTGATCTCGAGCATCTGAGTCCCGGGATCGAGCCAATAGGTATTGTAACCGCCCACGTCGCCGCCAGATTCTGCGAAATCGCCGCGAGCAGCGATGAGCTGGGCATCCTTGGCCTTGTCCTCGGCATTTCCTGGCAGAGAGTTGGTATCCGAAACGATGCTGTCGCGCGCCTCAAGTGCAGCCGCGAACGTCTGCTCCCTGCTCCTGGCCTCTTCCCGCGTCAGCGCTGCCTTGTCGCCAAACCTGGGATCGCGTGTCAGCGGGGTCAGCGTCACGTTTGTCCAGAAGCCGCCCAGATCGGGCTGACCAAATACGTTTTTTGAACCGACGGGGTCTGCCGAAATGGGTGCTGGCGTGAGGGGTGCGCCGGCGCCGGCATTCGCAGGCGTCTGGGCGACAGACTGCTCGCTTCCGATCGCGCAGAGCGTTGTTGCGGCCAAAAACAGGATAACCCGCTTCATTGGAGAGCCTCCTCAGGCCACTGGAACGTGTCCACTCCGAGCATCGGCGAGCGACACGAAAACAGGCTTCGCATAAAAAATGAGTGCACTCAACTATTTTGAATTGACGCGGGCGGAGAGGGGCAAGCACTGTCCGAGGAAGCGGGACAGATGCGCCGGAGGAAGGGATGGTCGAGGCAGCCCTGGGGCGTCGCGAACAGAACAAGCTGGACAAGCGAAGGCGTATCCTTGCGGCTGCTCGCACGCTGTTCATGCGCAAGGGCTTTGATGCGACCACGTCCCAGGAGATTGCGGATGCCTCCGGGGTGGCCGGGGGCACGGTCTTCACGTATGCACGGACAAAAGAAGACCTGCTGATCCTCGTTTTTCATGAGGAGATGGCGGCACTGGTTGAAACAGCCTTCAGATCGTCACGCCGTCGCAAGTCGCTCCTGAAGCAGGTGGCGACGTTCTTCGATGCAATCGTCGCCTACCATGAACAGGACATACCGCTCGCTCGGGTGCTGATGCGACAGCTGGGATACGTCGCAAGCCCGGAACAACGCGGACTGGTGTCGGACCTGATGGGTCGGTTGTTCGGGAGGCTCGAGCAGCTCTTTGCTGATGCAAGGGATCGGGGCGAACTTTCGGCAGATTTCGCCACAGCGCCCGCCGCTCGCGCAGCGTTTGCAATCTACTATCTCCACCTTGGCGCAATGCTGAACGGCTATATCGATCGGCCGCAGTTTGACCGCGTTCTGCGAAGCGATCTGGAATTCCTGCTCTCAGGAAGGCGACACGAACCCGTTCCTCGTGACCATGCATTGCGCCCTGCCCACAAATCGAGAAACCATCTGTCAGACCCCTAGTCGCACACCACGCCCCGGGCGCCACCTCGCAAGTCGCACCTACCTCCGTTGGACCTCATACGGCGTGCTCGCGCGACAGGCGGTCAAGTCCCGTGGCTGGGAAGCAAACCTCAGGTTATGGCTTGGGCACGCTCTGAAGCGCCTGGCTCTTGCGGTCCACCACGGACGCTCGAAACCGACGGCCTGGAGCCATTTTTGGGAACACATCCTGGAGCACCACCTTGTCCAGGTTCAGCTCCGCCCACCGGCAGGTCCAGCTCGACCTGCTTCAACGCCGCAGCAATCCGTTCCGCCGAAGATCGCTTCCGCTTCTCACCCGGCACTTCCTCCTCTGGACATCCATCGGGGAAACCAACGTACATGCGGACCACGTTCACCGGTTCATCTCACAATGAAAAATCCGAAGCGATATCGTCGCGAAGAACATCCGAAGGATGCGTCCTGGCGACGAGCTTGACAGCTCCCAACGACGCCATGATCTCTGGCCGCAGGCACAACTCAAGGACGAGACGGCGCGTGCACCATCTGGCGCAGATCAACATTGCCCGGTTTCGGACGCCGATCGAGCAGCCTGAGAATATCGGATTTGTCAGTCAGCTGGATCGCGTGAATGCCGAGGCAGAGAACCAGCCGGGCTTTGTCTGGCGGCTCACGGGTTCGGGCAACAATGCCCTGGACCTAAAGGCCTTCGACGACCCAAACGTTGCGGTCAACATGTCTGTCTGGGAGGATGTGTCCTCACTGCATGCATTCGTCTATCGGCACCCGGCCCATCTGGACATCATGCGCCGCAGGCGGGAATGGTTCGATGCGCTCGATTTCCACATGGCGCTCTGGTGGGTGAAAGCCGGCCATATTCCCACGATCACTGAGGGTCGCGCACGTCTGGACACGCTGGCCGCAAACGGGCCGTCGCAAGACGCCTTCCTCTTCAACTCCATCTTTCCCGCCCCGCGGTAGTCCAGCGATCAGCGCGGGAAGACTCCTCGTATTGGTCATGTCGATCTGGCGAATGATGGGCCTGCGACATGCAGATTCCACGCGTGCGCGTGAGGCGCGGATCGCGGCTCGACTCAGCAGGCGCCGGTGAACATTGAACGCGTTGTACACCGCAGCGTACGGATCAAGGAAACGCTGCGCAGAAAGCAGACTCCTGAAGTCCTGCATCTTTCACTTTCGTCTTCGGATACTGAGGTGCCGGTTCTCAGCACGGTGTTTTGGCGCAGACTTCCGAGTCGATGCAGGTGGCCGAGATCTAGGCGTTGCAGCGCTGCTCCGCAGGATCGCAATCTATCGGTGACGATGATCTCCAGCTCGAGATACTGGTTGTTCAATAGTCGTCGCACGAATCAAAGCGCTGCTCCAGGATCGCGCCGTCTTTGCGCGATCATGTCCACCACCTCCCCATCATCCTTGATGGCGCGCCAGATCCACACACGTTCACCGGCAATCGTCGAGACCGTTTCGTCGAGATGCCAGTGCAGCGAGGGCGGTTGTTTGCGATGGCCAAGGTCGTCAGCGATCTTGGGACCAAGCATCACAGTCTAGGCGCGGATGGTTTCGCAGCTCAGATCTGCGTCACGATAAGCAAGCATCTCTTCAATATCATGGAGACGCAGCGTGAAGCGAAAATAGAGACGCATCGCGCACTGAATGACAGCTGGCGGAGACAGGCTAACGAAGCTCTGACAACACCGATCTAGCTGGTAAGGCCTGCCGTCAGGAAGTCGATGAATGCGCGTGTTTTCGCCGGAAGCAGACGGGTCGTCGTCAGCGCATAGACATCCGGAGCAACGTGCGACCACTCAGGCAGAACGCGCACGAGTCGACCGCTTGCAACGTCTGCCTCCGCCATCCGTACAGCAGTCCAGAAGATCCCGGCGCCCTCGACCGCGAGATGACGAAGCACGCTGAGGTTGTTCGCAACGATGCGACCCGTCACCGCCACAGTCTCAATCTGGCCACCACAGATCGGCCGCGCCTGCCATTCCTTGTTGTGCATGCTGAGACATTCATGCTGGCCGAGATCGTGCGGCGTCTGCGGCGCGCCTCGCTCACTCAGGTAACTTGGCGCCGCATAGTACGCTCGCTCAAAGGGGCCCAGCCTCCGCGCCACGAGATTGGATTCCTTTGGTTCGCCAATTCTGATCGCGACATCGACGGAGCCGGCAATGAGATCGACGTGCTGTTGTGTCAGATCAAGGTCCACGCGCACCTGTGGGTAGCGCCGGATGAAATCGAGCAGAATCGGAGCGACGAAATGGACGCCAAAATCCGCCGTCGTCGAGACGCGAACCAGCCCGCTTGGCTCGGCCTGCAGATGGAGCATGGCGTCATGCGCAAGCTGGGTCTCGCGAATGATGCGGTCGCAGTACTCAAAATACAGCTTGCCCGCGTCCGTCAGTTCAACGCGGCGGGTCGTCCGATTGAACAGCGGCGTTCCGATGTCACGTTCCAGTTCCGCGATGCGGCGGGACACGGTGGCATGAGGAATACCGAGCGCTTCGCCGGCCCTGCGAAAGCTTGAGGCGCGCGCGACCTCAACAAAGAGCGGCATGTTCTTCAGGCTATTCATGGCCTCATTGTGCCATTTTTGGACCAGTATTTCCCATTTTGTCGACTTTATCTCATTCCGACGACGCTTACGAGTCGTTGCTCGACCAGCAGCCGGACACCACGGCGCCTGGCGGGGAGACGCACCATGACAATGACCAAGGCAATCGACCGGACGCCTACCGGATCCCGCCCCATCAGAGCCCTGCTACTTGCGGCCTCGAGCGGCATCGCCTTCGCGGCCGCCGGAGTCGTCAACGTCGCTGCGGCCCAGGAGACGGGCTCACAGACCGGCGAGGATGCGCTGACGCGGGGCGATATCGTCGTGGTGACGGCCCGGCATCGGGAAGAAGATGTCCAGGATGTGAGCGCGGCGGTGACCGTGCTGGGGGCCGAGTTTATCGCGCAGTCCGGAACAGACAGTATTGACGATGTGGCAAGGCTCGTCCCGAGCGTCCAGTTTGCGAACTACAATCCGCGCAATTCGCAGATAAACATCCGTGGCCTCGGGAGTGCTGCAAACCTTGCGAACGACGGACTTGAACCCGGTGTCGGCTTCTACGTCGATCAGGTCTACTATGCCCGTCCGGCGACCTCCACGTTTGACCTGATCGACATCGACAGCGTCCAGATTCTCAGAGGCCCGCAGGGCACGCTCTATGGAAAGAACACAACGGCTGGCGTCATCAGCGTCAGCACTGCAGCGCCGACCTTTGTCCCTGAAGCAGCCGCAGAACTCTCTGCCGGTGAAAACGGGTACGGACAGGTGAGACTCAGCTTGTCGGGGCCCATCCTCGGGGACACTCTGGCGGGACGTATTTCAGCGGCAACCACGACACGCGATGGCCTGGTGACCAATGTGTTCGACGGGCACAAGGACAACAACTACAGAAACAGCATGCTCCGCGGCCAGCTTCTCTGGCAGCCAGGCGACGACTTCGCACTTCGGATGATTGCCGACTACAGCGAGCAGCACACGAATTGCTGTACGCTGGTGCTTTCCGATATTGTGACACCCGCGAACGGCGTGAACTTTGTCACCTTCTCGCAGGCATCTGGCTTCACACCGGTCGCCGATCCTTTTGCGCGCCAGTCGAATACGAATGAGGAAATCTATGCCCGGCAGGAAGGTGGCGGGGTGTCGGCAATTGCCGAGTGGACGCTGCCCGGCGCTGTCGTCACGTCTGTTTCCGCCTGGCGGTTCTGGGACTGGTCACCCTCGAATGACCTGGATTCAAGCCCGCTCGACATCTTTCGAAAGGCGCAGGTGTCTGACGAACAGGATCAGTACAGCCAGGAATTGCGGATCGCCTCAACCGGCGACAATTCAATCGACTACGTCGCTGGTCTCTACTTCTTTCAGGAAGACCTCTCGAACCAATCGATTACAGAATACGGAAGCCTGGCGGTTCGCTCGCTTGTGAGCCCTGCCCTGCCTGGCCTCATTCTCACGGGTGTTCGTCAGACGGCTGCGGGCGAACTGCAGAGCAAGAGCTACGCTGCCTTTGGGCAGGCCACGTGGCACGCAACGCCGGAACTCTCGGTGACAGCCGGCCTGCGCTACACGCAGGACAACAAGAATGGCAGCTACGCAGCGGTTCAGACGGGTGGCTTGACGCTAGCCGGCCCCCTCGCGGCATTCCAGCCGCTTCGAAATGGCTTTGCGCCGAGCGGAACACTTCAGCGCGAAATCGAAGCCGGTCGACTGTCGGGGCAGATCGGCGTTGCCTATCAGGCAAGCAACGAGGTGCTGCTCTACGCAAACTACGCAGAAGGCAGCAAGGCACCCGGCCTGAACCTGACAATCCTTCCTCCTGGCGCCAGCCTCGAAGTCAGGACAGAAGCGATCGAGAGCGTCGAGGCGGGCGTCAAGACCCGCCTGTTCGACGACATGATAACACTCAACCTTGCCGCCTTCCGGGAGACCGCAACCGATTACCAGGCGAACACGGTCGACCCCGTATTGCTGCGAACCTACATTGCAAACGTTCCGGAAGTACGCTCGCAGGGAGTCGAGATTGATGCTCAGGCGCGACCGCTTGATGGCCTGACGCTCTATGGTTCGGTTGCTTACACCGACGCTGTCTATTCCTCGTTCCCAAGCGCGCCGTGCGGCCTCGAAGCGATCACCTCTCCTTCCTGCAATCTCAGCGGGCGTCGCGCTGCCGGGGTACCCCTCTGGTCGGCATCGGCTGGGGGCGAGTATGCCCACCCGTTCTCGATTGGCGGTTTGGAGACTGAGCTGTTTGGGGCACTCGATTATTCCTATCGCTCAGCCTTCGACAGCGTCGGCAACTCGCGCTACACCATTGTCGACGAGGTGGGGCTGCTCAACAGCAGGTTCGGCGTGCGCTCGCCTGGAGGCGATTGGTCAGCTCATCTCTGGGCAAGGAACCTTCTTGATGAAGAGTACCTCACGACCAAGACGCCACTGTTCAACAATGGCGGGATCTACTCCAATCTTGGCGATCCGCGCATGGTCGGCGCGACGTTGAGCCTGAGACAGTAGGAGGACAAGGGCTGGAGTGGCGCGCCGCTCCAGCTCATCTTCGCAGTCGACGGACGCGGATCGTAAGCCAGCCCTCATTCGCATGCTGCAAATCCATGCGCAGCAAGCAAGGTCAGCGCGAGCCCATGAAGAAACGCATCCTCCTGTCACTGGTTCTGACGCTCGGCGCCGCAGTTGGACTTGGCATCGTCTACACGGTGGTGACAGGGCAAACCCTGGCTGTTGTGTTTACGCTGACGGGTCCGCAAGGCGAATTCGATCCCACAGCACAAAGCCCCGCGCCCGACTACGCAGATATGTCCAACTGGGCCGCCCTGCCGCAGACGCAGGATCTTGCAGACATTACGCCTGCCGGTGTGTCTCCCCGGACAAGGGCAGCGCCAGTTGACGTCTTCTTCGTCCACCCGACCGGGTACATCAAGGCCTCGCAGTGGACGTCCCCGATGGATCCGGACTCCTCAACCGAGGACAATACCCGCTGGATGCTCGCCAACCAGGCCAGCGTCTTCAACTTCTGCTGCGAGGTCTATGCACCACGGTATCGCGAAGGCGCCCTGAAGATCTTCTTTGGCGACAGGCGCAGGAAGGACAGCGTTCTGGACTTTGTCTACGGAGATATCGACGCTGCCTTTACCTACTTTCTCGACAACTTCAGCAAGGGCCGTCCGTTCGTGATTGCAAGTCACAGCCAGGGATCCAGTCTTGCCATGCGCCTGATCGAACGACGCATCGATGGCACGCCCCTCCGCGAGAGAATGGTGGCCGCATATCTTGTCGGTTCGCCCGCAGGCGATGTCAGTGAACTGCGTGTCGCGCGCCTGAGATCCATCCGGGCGTGTGAAAGCGGAGCGGAGCTGCACTGCATCATTCACTTTGCAACGTACGCCAGGGGATCCCAGGCTGCTCTTGGCGTCCGAGTCCCCGAGCCAATGCTGTGCGTCAATCCGCTTAGCTGGACAAAAAATGGAAGCGCCTCCGCCGCTGACCACCTCGGCGCTGTCGCCAGCACGGGAACCTTTGACTTGAGTCCCTTTGGTGACGATACCTCAGCTGAAGTTGCGTTCGGGCCGTTGGGGCAGCCTGAGGTCGGGATTACGGACGCGGACTGCTGGGACGGGCTTTTGCTTGTCAGCGACATGTCGAACCAACCTGTCGGCAAGGACCTTGCCATGCCTGGGGGCAATTATCACGGCCTCGACTACCCGCTGTTCCACATGAACCTGCGAAGAAACGCACTTGAACGCGTATCGGCTTACATGAGGCAGACTC
>VFQT010003173.1_pt1 | contig 15440 bp, 11 predicted proteins | sample 3512381 | NCBI WGS metagenome assembly VFQT01 (sample SAMN10412376, study PRJNA504923) | tailings metagenome | isolation source: Relicate 2 Philex TSF3 active mining site | place: Philippines: Tuba, Benguet | collected 2017-08-29 | reverse complement strand
CCATGATGGACGCCATCAAGGAGGAGACGGTCGGCTACCTGTTCAACGTCGAGGTCGAGGTCAGGCAGCCGGTCGCCGAGGAGGCCGCCGAGGCCATCGAGGGGCTGGTCGATGCGACCGGTTCCGGTGCCGCTGCGGCGCTCGGCGCCGCCGTCGCAGAGGCTGAACAGGCCTCCGCGCCGACGGCCGAGCCGCAGATCGTCGCCCCCGGCCTTGGTCCGGCCCGACCCGCGCATCTGGAGTACACCGCACCCGGCGAGGACGGCGACATCGTGCACGGGGAGATGGACCTCGAGGACGGTGGCTTCGTCGAGGTCGACGCGAACGCCTCGCGGGCCGAGCGGCGGCGCGCGCAGCGCGCCAACCGCAAGTCCCGCCGCTGACGCGTCAGCCCAGCTCGACGGCGGTCGCGACCCAGTTCGACCCCACGGCCTCCAGCCGCAGGGCGATCGCCTGGGCCCGCTGGCCTCCGACGAGGACGGCCGACGCCTCGACGACACCGGGTGCCACGGAGCACACCCGCACCCCGCGGACGGAGCGCAGGCGCGTTGATCCCCGCTGGGCTGCGCTCGAGGGGTGGCGCAGGACTGCCTGACCCCGTCGCGACAGGTGCAGGAGCTGCTCACGCGAGACGTGCGGGGTGAGCTGCCCGGCGGGCCGCTCACCGTGGGCGACCTCGGCGATGGCCCGGGCCAACCGCATGGTCCACAGACCCGGCGGCGGCAGGGCCGGAGCGCCAACGTTCGCAGCGCCAACGTTCGCAGCGCCAACGTTCGCAGCGCCAACGTTCGCAGCGCCGTCGGGCGACGCACCGTCAGTGGACGTGCCATCCGTCGGCGCGTCGGCGAGCACCTCTTGGTGGGAGGAGCCCACCAGGTGCAGGTGCGTCGGCGTCGGCGGGATGGCCGGCACGCCCGGCGCGACCTCGTACTCCAGCGGCAGGCACAGCTGCCGGGCCCCAGAGCCCTCGCCCCGGATCAGGCTCAGGCGGCGAGGATCGCCCCCGTGCCCGGCCAAGCCCTCGGGATGGTCGACGGAACGGTCGGTCAGGTATTCAGGTGTGTGGTCGGCGGTCGACACGGCACTTCCCCTTCGCGGTGGACGCATGAGCGTTCGCGTCGGGGGCCGCGTTCCTCAAGGAGGCAATTCATGCGTTTGCTTGTGTTTGCTTTTGTACGATAGGGCTTGCTGCCCTGTCAAGGCCCGATCGGTGCCGGTGGATCACGCCTGGGGAAGGTGTGCCCCGCGGCTGCCGGTTCCAAACCTCACCGTTCCCGGTGGTTGCGGGGGTTTGGCCGGGTGGCCGCGTGGGCATCCTGCGGTCATGGATGCCGAGCGCACGTGGCAGGACGCCGCGGCCGTGGTCGAGGGCGAACTCCAGGTGGAGGCGGTCGAGGAGGCCTACGAGGTCTACGTCGCCGAGGCTGCTCGCACGCGGCTGACCGACCGCGAGGGTCCGGGGCTTCTGCGGCTGAGCACCGGATCCGTCATCGAGGGCGAAGTCGTCGTGGATGATCCGATCCACGACCACCTTCAGGTACGCCTCGCGACAGGCGATATCGCCGTGGTCCCGCTCACTGCCCTGATCTGCCTGCGTGGCACCCGACCCTCACTGCGGCGTGAGGCACGTGAGGAAACCCGGACGCTGACGTCGTGGCTGCGCTCGTGCTGGCTCGCCGGCGTGCGCATGCGTGCGGTCACCGTCGACGGCCTGGCGTGGTCGGGCACGATCAGCCACGTGGCGGCTGATCACGTCGCCCTCGTCGACGATGCGGACGACTGCTGGCTCATCGGTCTCGCGTCGGTCGAGCATTGGCTCGTCGCCCGCGATGCCGGGTGAGTGACCGTCGTCAGGAGTCGTCGGAGCCGAACGGGTGGGACTCCACGAACTCCCGGGTCTGCTCGTACTTGCGGGCGATGAACTCCTCGAGGGCGCTGGCCTCGACCCGCCACTGTCCGCGACCGCCGATCTTGATCGCCGGCAGGTCGCCGCTGCGCACCAGCGCGTAGGTCTGCGCCGCGGAGATGTTGAGAGTCTCCGCGACGTCCGCAAGGGTCAGGAACCGCGGGGCCACAGCCTGATCGTGCCAAATGCCGCGCCATGACCGCGACCGGGACTCCACCTGTGGATAGTCGTTCGCGATTTCCGCGTATTCGGGTGATCCTGTCCGGGTGCATCGCGCGAAGGAGCATCCATGGCACTGATCACGGTCCGACGGACGTCGCCTGCCGGCACCGACACGCCGTCGCGCAGCGTCGGGGGGCGTCAGTCCCGGGCCCGGGTACTCGACGTGCGGGTGTGGGGCGGGCTCATGCTGCTGCTCGTGGCCGCTGTGCTGGGTGCCGCCCTGCTCGGACGTGAGTCCGCCACGGTGCTCGTGCTGCAGGCCGGGCGCGACCTGTCGGTCGGGTCACTGCCCGGCGACACCGTTGCCGTTCCCGTGCCCGCCGACCTTGCGAGCGCGTATCTGCCGGCCGGCGAGCCGGTCGAGGGGCGGCTGCGCTGGCCGGTCGTCGCGGGCGAGCTCATCCCGCGGTCGGCGCTCGCGGCGCCGGTTGCGATCACCACCCGCACGGTCTCGGTGTCGGTGGAGCCCGGGCACGCGCCCGCCGGTCTGGCCGCGGGGGATCTCGTCGACGTGTGGTCCACACCTACCGATGTCGGGGGCCTTGTGCCTGACGGGGTCGGCCCTGCGCTCGTGCTCACCGACGTGGCGGTGGTCGGCGTCGATCCCGACGCCAGTGGATTCGGCGGGGGCATGGGAGTCGAGCTCGCCGTTGCATCCCACCGGGTGGGCGTGCTCGTCGCAGCCGCGCGCGGGGGAGCGTTGGATCTCGTCGCGGTTCCGGCGGACAGCCAGGAGGCCATCCCATGACGGGCGTGATTCTCGCGCTAGCGGGCCTGCCGCAGGAGCCCGAGCTGGTGAAGGCCGCATCGGGCGCCGGTCTCACCGTGGTGCGCCGCTGCGTCGATGCCGTCGACCTGCTCGGGGCCGCGGCCGTCGACTCGTCCTGCCCGGTGATCGTGTCGGCATCGCTGCCGCGCATCAGTGCCGACATCGTGACCCGGCTGGGCGACCGGGTCCGGATCGGGCTGGCGGCCGACGCGCTGAGCGGGGACCGTCTCACCCGACTGGGCATCGAGCCCGTGCTCAGTACCGCGCCGACACCCGAGTTGACGATGCAGCAGGTCGCCGATGTGTGTCGTGCCCTCGAGGCCCGCAGGACTCCGCTGGCCGCCGACGTGCCGGCGGACCCGCCTCGCGCGACTGAGCCCATCGACGTCCCCGGCCTGTCCGCCACCGCTGCCGCCGCGGGCGCAGGGGCGGTGATGGCGGTGTGGGGTCCGATGGGCGCACCCGGTCGCACCACGGTGGCGATCGGTGTGGCCGAGGCCCTCGCGCGCGACGGTGCACGAGTGTGCCTCGTCGATGCCGACACCTATGCGCCGTCGGTGACTCTGGCTCTCGGCCTGGTCGAGGAGACGAGCGGCCTGACGCTGGCATGCCGATCGGCGGAGGCGGGGTCGCTGAGCGTGTCGGGCCTGACGGCACTGACGATGTCGATGCCGGACGGCCGCTGGCGGGTGCTCGGTGGCATCGCGCGCATCGACCGCTGGGCCGACCTGCGTCCTGCAGGACTGGATCGACTGTGGCCCGTGGCTCGCTCCGCGTTCGACGTCGTCATCGTCGACACAGGCTTCTGCCTCGAGACCGACGAGTCACCGGGTGCCTGGGGTCGGCAGCGCAACGCTGCTGCCCGCAGCGCCCTGGCCGAGGCCGACCGCATCCTCGCCGTCGCCGACGACTCCGCACTGGGCGCCGCCCGACTCCTGTCGGCCTGGCCGCAGGTGGCAGCCGTGGCGGCGGGCACGCCGGTCACGGTCATCCGCAATCGGGCCGCGGGCGGGGGCGGGCAGTGGCGTGAGGTCGTCTCCTCGCGGGTCGAGGCCGACCGCATCCTCGACGTGCCCCACGATCCCCGGGCCCTGCGCGCCTGCTGGAGTTCGGGGCGCAGCCTCGGGGAGGCGGGGCGCCGCTCGCCGGTACGTCGGGCATTGGTCACCGTCGCGCGCACGTCCGTGTCAAGATGAGTACCTACTGACGAGTAGGAGTGCCCCGGCCGGGGTGCGGCCTCGTCCGGTCGAGGAGGTGGATGTGTCGAGTCGGATGTCCGCCTTCGATGCGTCCTTCCTGTTCATGGAGACGCCGACCACCCCCATGCACTCAGGCGGGGTCGCGGTGTTCGAGCCGCCGCCGGGAGGGTTCGACCACGAGCGGCTCGTCCGGCTGATCAGCCAGCGGCTGCCCTTCGTGCCCCGCTACCGGCAGCGGGTGCGGGAGGTGCCCTTCGGTGTGGCGCGACCGGTGTGGGTCGACGACGAGCGCTTCGACGTCACGTACCACGTCCGCCGGTCCGCGCTGCCCCGCCCGGGATCCCTGTCGCAGCTGCACGAGCTCGTGGCACGGATCATGAGCCGCCCGCTGGATCGCTCGCGACCGCTGTGGGAGATGTACCTGGTCGAGGGGCTCGCCGACGGGAACTTCGCGATCATCACCAAGAGCCACGAGGCCCTGATCGACGGCCTGTCGGCAGTCGACATCGCACAGGTCATGCTCGACGCCACCCCCGATGCCGTCCCCGGCCCCAGCGACAGCTGGCGGCCGCGCCCGGAGCCCACCAGCGTGGAGCTGCTGTCGGAGGCCTTCACCGAGCTCGGCACCCGGCCGGCCGCTGCTGTCGACGCACTTCGCGACACCGCGCAGGACATCTCGCATGCGATCACGTCGGTGGGCGGCAAGGTCGTCGGGATGGTGTCGGCCGCCCTGGCCATGGCGCGCGCCCCCGTGTCGAGCCCGCTGAACGTGCCGATCGGCGAGCAGCGCCGGTTCACAACGGTCGACGTCCCCCTGGCCGACATCAAGCAGGTGCGTCGCGCCCTCGGCGGCACGATCAACGACGTCATCGTGGCCGGCATCACCGGCGGCCTGAGGGGCTGGCTTCAGACGCGCGGGCTCCCGCCGACCCAGGGCGCAGTGCTGCGCGCGATGCTGCCGGTCAGCATCGCTGTTCCGGCCACGGGCTCCAACCATGCCGGTGGCAACCGGGTGTCGGCGACGCTGGTCGAGCTGCCGGTGGGTGAATCGGACCCGGCAGTGCGACTCCAGCAGGTCTGCTACCAGCTGGCCGTCCTGGATGAGAGCTCGCACTTCGTCGGGGCCGATGCGATCGTCGGGATCGCCGGGTTCGGTCCGCCCACCCTCCATGCCCTCGGTGCCCGCGTCGGCGCGACGGTGTCGAACCGCCTCTACAACCTCGTCATCACGAACGTGCCCGGACCCCAGCGGCCGCTGTACGCCGCCGGTTCGCGCATGGTGTCGGCGTATCCGGTCGTGCCGCTGACCCAGAACCAGGCACTCAGCATCGGGATCATCTCGTACGACGGTGGCGTCTACATCGGCCTGTATGCCGACCGCGATGCGATGGTCGACATCGACATCCTCGCGGGGTGCCTCGAGGACGCCATGGACGAGCTCATCGAGCGCTCGCGCTCATCGGTGCGCTCACTGCGCGTCGTCAGCGACGACGATGTCGTGCCGGGAGCGGAGACCTCGGCGTGACGCAGGACTCTGCTGCACCCCGCCGTCCACGTCGCGGCCTCGTCCTCGGCGGCGGAGGCGTGCTCGGTGGCACCTGGGCCATCGGCGCCCTCACGGCGATGGAGCAGGAGTTCGGCTTCGCGGCGGGCGAGGCCGACGTCATCGTCGGAACGTCGGCCGGCTCCGTGCTCGCGGCCCTGATCGGCGCGGGAGTGAGCGTCGACCAGCTGCGGCAGCACTACAACGAGGAGGCCGTGACGGAGGGGCCGCTCGCGGGCTACGACTTCGATCCGGTGCGGGCCACGGGCGGTCATCGCCCGGCGATGCCGAGATCGTTCGGTCCGGGTTCGCCCCGGCTGATCGGCTCCACTCTCCGGCGATTGGGCCAGTTGCCGGCCACGACGGTGCTGTCGGGCTTCCTGCCAGAAGGTGCACGCACCCTCGAGCGCGTCGGGCACCTCATCGATGCCGTGACCCCCATGGGCGAGTGGTCGCCGCATCCGGGCGTGTGGATCGTCGCGATGGACTACGCCGACGGCAAGCGCGTGGTGTTCGGGCGGCCCGGGTCACCCGTGGTGCCGCTGGCTGATGCCGTGATGGCCTCCTGCTCCATCCCCGGGTGGTTCGCGCCGGTGCCGATCCGCGGGCACACCTACATCGACGGGGGAGCGGTGTCGGCGACCTCGATCGATGTGGTGGCCCACGCCGGACTCGACGAGGTCTTCGTCGTCGCACCCATGGTGAGCTTCGCCATGGACCGTCCTGCCGGCGTTGCGCATCGACTCGAGCGTCGCTGGCGCGAGGAGGTCACCAAGGCTGCGGTGCGGGAGGCCGACCTCGTGCGGCGCACAGGAGCAACCGTGCGCATGGTCGGCCCGGGTCCGGAGGACCTCGTCGCGATCGGGACGAACCTCATGGACGGAGCCCGCATCCGTCTGGTGCTCGAGACGTCGCTGGGCACGAGCCACGCTGCCTGGCGCGCGGCCGACGATGTCGCCCGCGCGGGCTGACCTGGTTCGGTCTCCCGGGACTCGCGTCAGCGGGCCAGCCACTCCGTCGCGACGACGGTCTCCTTGGCGAGGTACTTCTGGGTCATCTCGGCGGCCACCTTCTCGACCTTGCCGCCGACGAAGGGCACACTCGCCTTGAACTCCCCCCGGTTGGCCAGGGTCGACGCTGGTCCGCTGCCGGACAGGTCGATCGTTCCGGTGTAGGCCAGCGGGGCATGGAAGTCCACCGAGACTCGTGCGGAGGACTCCCCGGACGGTCCCGGTGCGGACCATTCCTGGACCTCCGTCACCGTCAGGTGCTCACCCACGAACGCGGTCGCGTAGGACGGCACCTCGGCCGGCATCGATCTCGTGCAGGTGATCGTCACGCTGCCGTCCGGGCGCTCGTCGACCGCCACCGAGATGTCGAACGCCCCGGTGCGCTCGGCCTTGGCCCGAACGTACTCCGGGTCCTGCAGGACTGCTCTGATGCGCGCAGGGTCGGCCGGCAGGCTCTGGTCGTACGCGAGTCGGGTCGCCATCACGGGCCTCCTGGGTCCAGGTGCGGGTGCACACGCCGCAGGGTCATCCTGCCCGACCCTCCGCGGCCGTCCATCCCGGACACCCGTGGCAGGCGAAGGGGCCCCCGTGGAGTCACCAAGAGCACGGTATGCGGGCCGTGCGGTCGATAGCGTGGCCGTGTCGGCGCACAACGGGGTGCGCGGGCGGCCCTCGTCGGGTCCACAGGCGAACGACAGGCGGATGTCGTGGTGGGTCACTCGATCGCGGAACTGCGCGAGCAGATCGCGGGAATCTCCGATGAGCGCATCCGGGTCGTGGCGGACCTGCTCACCCGGCACCTGTGGGACGAGGACGACCTCTCGCTCGAGCGCATCGTCCGAACCGCCGGGGATCTGCTCTCCTGCGCCTCGGTGCGACCCCCCGCCCAGGCGATTGTTCGGATGGGCGGCAGCCACGCACCGGCGTCGGCCGCCCTCATGGTGGTGACCGACGACATGCCGTTCCTCGTCGACTCGGTCACCAACGCCGCTGCCGCTGCGGGTCGGTCGATCGGGCTCGTCCTGCATCCCAGGCTCCAGGTGCGCCGTGACGCCACCGGCGCGCTGACGGAGGTCCTCCCCGCAGAGGGCAGGGTTGCCCTCGAGCCCGGCTTCCTTGCGGAGTCGTGGATGTGGGTCGAGATGGAGCGCGAGTTCTCCGAGGCTGCGGACGATGCGCTCTGCACCGTCGTGGGCCACGTGCTCGGTGATGTGCGCAGCGCGGTCGATGACTGGGCTCCCATGAGGAGTCGCGTGCTGTCGATCGCCGACGAGCTCGCGGCTGCACCACCGGTCGGACTGCCGCCAGACGAGACCGACGAGTCCGTCGCCTACCTGCGGTGGCTGGCCGACGACAACTTCACCTTTCTCGGCTATCGGGAGTACGACCTGAAGTCGGTCGCAGGCGAGGACGTCCTGGTGCCGGTGGACGGCAGTGGCATGGGGATCCTGCGCATCTCGCCGTCGACCGATGCCCCGACCGTCATGTCCAAGAGCTTCGCTGTCCTGCCGGCGGCCGTGCGGGCCCTGGCGCGTCGACCCGAGCTTCTCGTGCTGAGCAAGGCCAATTCGCGATCGACGGTGCACCGTCGCGTCTATCTCGACTACGTGGGGATCAAGCGCTTCGACGCCCAGGGGGCGGTGACGGGAGAGCGGCGCTTCCTCGGCCTCTACGCCTCCCGGGCCTACACGCAGAGCGTGCTGGGCATCCCGCTGCTTCGCGCCAAGGCGCACATGCTCGAGCGGCAGCTCGACGTGGCACCGGACTCCCACGATCAGAAGGACCTCATGGCCTTCCTGGAGACCTATCCGCGCGACGAGCTCTTCCAGACGCGAGATGCGGACCTCCTGTCGGTGGCCGAGTCGGTCCTGCGCCTGCAGGAGCGTCGACGCACCCAGCTCTACCTTCGCGCGGACGACTACGGCAGGTTCATGTCGTGCATGGTGTACCTGCCGCGTGATCGATACACCACGGCCGTCCGGCTGCGCATCGAGCGACTGCTCGCCGAGGCGCTGGGGGGCACGAGCGTGGAGTTCACCGCACGTGTCACGGAATCAGTGCTCGCCCGACTCCACTTCGTCGTGCACGTGCCTCCCGGTCAGGGGCTGCCATCGGTGGATCCGCGTGACCTCGAGTCTCGGGTTGCGGTGGCGGCGCGCAGCTGGGAGGACGAGTTCGCCGCAGAACTGACCGGGCGGGTGGGTGATGCCGCGGCCGCGAGTCTGCTGCGCACCTACGGCCACGCCTTCCCCGAGTCGTACAAGGGCGACTTCTCGCCCGAGCGCGGGGTGATGGACGCGCTGCGGATCGAGGACCTGCAGCCGGGAGAGCTCTCGCTTGAGGTCTACCAGCCCAGCGATGCCGACCAGCACGAGATCCGCCTGAAGATCACCCGGATCGGCCCGTCGATCTCCCTGTCGACGGTGCTGCCCATCCTCGCGTCCATGGGAGTCGACGTCGTCGACGAGTACCCGTACGAGATCGCGCGGGCCCTGCACCAGCCGGCATGGATCCTCGACTTCGGCATGCGCCTGCCGGAGGGCGAGATCTCGGGTCGGCCGTCGCTGGCCGAGCGCCTCGACGAGGCCTTCGTCGCGATCTGGGACGACCGCGCGAGCATCGACGGGTTCAACGCGCTCATCGTGACCGGCGGCATGGGATGGCGGGACGTACTGATCCTGCGCGCGTACGCCCGCTACATGCGGCAGATCGGCTCACCGTTCAGCCAGTCGCTGATCGAGGAGGTGGTCACCGCCAATCACCGGGTCGCCACCATGCTCGTCGACCTCTTCCGTGTCCGCTTCGATCCCGCCTTCGACGGTGACCGGGCGACGCGTGAGCGTGACATCGTGGCCTCGATCAGTCGGGCCCTGGACGAAGTCGCCAGCCTGGACCAGGACCGCATCCTGAGGTCCTTCCTCGCGCTCATCCGCGCGACGCTGCGCACGAACTTCTTCCAGGCGGGGCCTGACGGGCGGGAGCGCTCCTCGATCGCCGTGAAGCTCGACCCCCAGCAGGTGCCGGACATGCCGCTGCCGCGCCCCACGTTCGAGATCTGGGTCTTCACCCCGCGGGTGGAGGGCGTGCACCTGCGCTTCGGCCCGGTCGCCCGAGGCGGACTCCGATGGAGCGACCGGCAGGAGGACTTCCGCACCGAGATCCTGGGCCTGGTCAAGGCGCAGGAGGTCAAGAACGCCGTCATCGTCCCGGTCGGGGCCAAGGGTGGCTTCTATGCCAAGCGGCTCCCGGACCCTGCCGTCGACCGTGATGCGTGGCTGGCGGAGGGCAAGGCGGCGTACCGCGAGTTCGTCTGCTCACTCCTCGACGTCACCGACAATCTCGTCGACGGGGTCGTGGTGCCACCCGCCGATGTGGTGCGCCACGATGGCGACGACACCTATCTCGTCGTCGCAGCCGACAAGGGAACGGCGACCTTCTCCGACATCGCCAATGGCATCGCGGCGGAGTACGGCTTCTGGCTGGGGGATGCCTTCGCCTCCGGCGGTTCGGTGGGCTACGACCACAAGGCCATGGGCATCACGGCGCGCGGCGCATGGGTGTCGGTGCAGCGGCACTTCCGAGATCTGGACCTCGACACGCAGACCGAGGACTTCACCGTCGTCGGCATCGGCGACATGAGCGGTGACGTGTTCGGCAACGGCATGCTGCTGAGCGAGCACATCCGGCTCGTGGTGGCCTTCGACCACCGGCATGTCTTCGTGGACCCGAACCCTGATGCGGCGACGTCCTTCGCAGAGCGGCGACGCCTCTTCGACCTGCCGCGCTCCTCCTGGGCCGACTACGACGCGACCCTGATCTCGGCGGGGGGAGGCGTGTTCGCCCGGTCGCTCAAGTCGATCACGGTGACTCCCGAGATGTCCGCCGCTCTCGGCATGGCACCCGGCCTTGAGACGGTGACGCCGGATGAGCTCATCCAGGCCGCGCTGAAGGCGCCCGTCGACCTGCTCTGGAACGGCGGCATCGGAACGTACGTCAAGGCCCAGACCGAGACCAGCCTGGACGTGGGCGACAAGTCCAACGACAGGATCCGCATCAACGGCCATGACCTCCGCTGCCGGGTCGTCGGCGAGGGAGGCAACCTCGGCTTCACGCAGCTCGGCCGCATCGAGGCGGCGCGGCACGGTGTGCGCCTGAACACCGATGCGATCGACAACTCGGCGGGCGTCGACACCTCCGATCACGAGGTGAACATCAAGATCCTCCTCGACGGGGCGATCCGCAGCGGTGCCCTCGACCTCGAGGCACGCAACCGCCTGCTGGCCGAGATGACCGATGACGTCGCACGCATGGTCCTCGCCGACAACTACGGCCAGAACGTCGTGCTCGGCAACTCCAGGGCGGGGGCACCTGCGCTCGTCACCGTCCAGCAGCGGATGATCCGCGAGCTGGAGCGCTCGGGCATGCTCGACCGCGCCCTGGAGTTCCTCCCGGACGACGAGGAGCTCCGCACCCGGGAACTGGCAGGGGAGGGACTGACCGGACCCGAGCTCTGCGTGCTCCTGGCCTACGCCAAGATCTCGCTCACCCAGGAGCTCAACGAGTCGACGCTCGCCCAGGACGAGTACTTCACGCGTGCCCTGGTGAACTACTTCCCGCCACTGCTGCGTGAGCGCTTCGCGAAGGAGATCAGCACCCACCCGCTGCGCGCGCAGATCATCTCGACGGTCACCGTGAACCAGCTGGTCAACATCGCGGGCATCACCTTCGTCTTCCGGGCCATGGAGGAGACGGGTGCCACGTCGGTGGAGGTCGTGCGCGCGGCGACGGCCGCGATGGACATCTTCCGCATCCCGGAGTTCTGGCAGCAGGTCAACGAGAACGACGGGCGGATCTCGACCAGCGCCCAGGTGGTCCTGCATCTGGAGACGCGCCGGCTCCTCGACCGCGCCACGCGGTGGTTCCTCCAGACGCGCGGCGGCGTCATCGACGTGCAGGCCGAGGTGGAGCGCTTCGCATCCGTCGTCGAGGATCACACGAGTGCCGTGCCGAGCAACCTGCTCGGCACGGAGCGCGAGCGCTTCGATCGCCTGATGCGCCGATTCGAGCAGGCCGGTGCGCCAGAGGAGCTCGCCCGCTACGCCGCGGGATCCCTCGACGTCTTCGCGCTCCTCGACATCGCCGACATCTGCCTGCGCACGGGCGAGCCCGCCGAGGCCGTCATCCCGCTCTACTACACGCTCTGCGACCGGTACGACATCGATGCGATCCTGGTCGAGATCTCCGACCTGCCCCGGGGGGACAGGTGGAGTGCGCTGGCACGGTTCGCGCTGCGAAGCGACATCTACACGGTCGTCGCCGGCCTCACCACGCGGGTGCTGCGCTCGACGTCGAGTCAGCTGCCGGCCCTCGAGCGGCTCTCCCAGTGGGAGTGGGACCACTCCGAGGGGGTCTCGCGTGCCCGCACGACCCTCGACGACATCGAGGCGGCGGACGAGCCGAACCTGGCGACCCTCTCGGTGGCGCTCCGGGCCCTGCGCAACCTCGTCACGCAGCAGGACTGAGGGCCCTGGGACGGCTTTCATCCGATCCGACGTCCTAGAAACCGAACATCGTTGCCGAAGTCGGCCGATCGTCGGTCACACTCCTGTCGTGAAGACCGAACGTCCGCCGGTCGTGCGGCGAGCCCTCCTGGTGGAGGACTCCACGCCGCTGCGGACCCTCCTCGCCGCCTCGCTCGAGGACGCCGGGTTCGAGGTGGTGTCCTGCGCGTCCTCGAACGAGGCGCTCAAGGCATTCGGGCGATGCGATCCGGACGTGCTCATCGCCGACATCGACCTGGGGGACCGACCGAACGGCGTCGAGCTCGCCACCATCCTGCGGGCGCGGGCGCCGTACCTCGGAGTCGTGTTCGTGTCGAACTTCGCGTCGCCCACGGCGTTCGAGCGCACGATCCCACCGCCATCGCACTACGCGTTCCTGCAGAAGGACATGCTCGACTCCGCTGATCGGCTGATCGAGGTGATCGACTCCGCGCTCGACGACTCGGTGAAGTCCGCCATCGTGGCGAACGATGTCGAGGACCGTCCGCTGGATCGGCTGACCACCGCGCAGCTGGAGATCCTGAGCCTGATTGCGTCGGGTCTCACCAATGCCGAGATCGCCCAGCGCCGGGGGAGTTCGCTCCGGGCGGTGGAGCGGCTCATCACACGGCTGTTCGAGGTGCTCGGGCTGAATGACGACCCGCAGCACAATCCTCGTGTCGTCGCGACGAACCTCTACACCCAGGCCTTCGGCTATCCCGTACGGGAGGCGGCGCGCTGATGGGGTGGGGCCATGTCCTGCAGCAGATCGGTGGGCGCAGCGCCATCTCGATCTGGTCGTGGGTCATCACGATCCCGCTCGCCATCGTGGTGAGCAGCGTCTACGAGCCCGATCCGTCGTGGGTCGATGTCCTCGCCTGGGTCGGGATCGTGCTCGCCGTCCACGTGCTTCTCGGCGGGTTCATGTGGGTGGCATCCCGGTCGTTCCTGGCGAACACTGACCGGCCCAGCCGACCTCTCGTCGCCGTCGCGTTCTTCGCCTCGCTCGGCCTGGTCCGAGCACTCCTGCTGCAGTTCGCCCAGGACAATGTCGGCATCGCCGCGGGAGTGTTCTCGGGCAGGCTCGCGGTGAACGTCATCGGCTCCGTGGTGGCGCTGTCGGCGATCGCGATCGTCGTCGACGACTACCGGACGGATGAGGGCATCGTCCGACGGCTCAGGATCGCACGTGACGCTCTCATGCGGATCCGCGACAACGAGGCGGCCACTCTCAGGTCGGCCGATCTCGAGGTCCTCGCGCAGGTCGAGAGGCGTGTGGCGGACGAACTCTCGCGAGTAGGGGCGGACCCGGTGGGTGTGCGGACCATCGCCAGCGACATCGTGCGCCCCGTCAGTCATGAGCTCGTCACGGCCCCGCCCGACGTCATCACCGGGGAGGTCGACGACGCGGCGCATCGCACCCGGCTCACGTTCTCGGACGCCTTCGGACGGTTACGGCCGCCATCGCCCCCGGCCGTGGCAATCGTGCTGGAGGCGACCATCCTCGCTGCCGTCGCCGTGCGATTCGGAGTGCCGATCGCCTTGGCCAACCTCGTGCTCGGCGGCGCGCTCATCTGTGTCGGCTGCTGGATCCTCGTCAGGCTCCTGCCCCTTCCGCGGGGGCCATGGGCGCGACTGCTCATCCTCGCCGCCGCCCTGGCGGCCGTCGGCGCGTGTGCGGCGGCAGTGACGGGCGCGATCCTCGACCCGATCGGCTCGACCTTCCCGGCCGGGCTCATCGGCGTCTCCGGCGGCGTCTGCGGCATCGGCGTGGCCGTGTCGCTGCGGGCGGCGGTGAACGCGGGTCGCCAGGCCAGGCAGGAGGCTCTCGCCGATGCGGTGGGAGAGCAGGCAGGCGAGATCGAGCGCCTTCGCGGGGCGATCGAGCAACGGCGCCTCCAGGCGGGGCGATTCCTCCACGGCACGATCCAGGGCGAGCTCATCGCCGCCGCCCTCCGGGGCGACACCCCGCAGCAGATCCGCAGCACCGTGGCGCAGCGATTCGCGGAGTACGGCATCACGGTGGAGCGCACGGCCGAAGATCAAGTGCGCGGTGTCATAGACGCGTGGGCCACGGTGCTCGACATCGACGACACCGTCGATCCCGGCTGCTGGTCGACGCTCGATGAGCACCCCGAGCGGCTCCACCTGCTCGTCGACGCCCTGTCCGAAGGTCTGACGAATGTGGTCCGCCACAGCTCGAGCAGGGCAGCGCTCGTGACCCTCGAGTCCACGAATCTCTCCCTCACCTTGAGGGTGAGGTCCAGGGGAACCCCCATCTCCCCGCGCGATCCGGGTGTCGGCCTCGAGCAACTTCGCGCTCGTGGCGCCCGAGTGGATCTCGCGGTGACACCGGAGGTCACCCAACTCGTGGTGGTCGTCTGACGACCTCCGGCACCGGGTGCTATTTCCCGAACATTGCGACATTCCTCGGACCGGGGGCATGCACGCTTGCGGCGTCGCCTGAGGAGGAGTGCCGTGCGTCGCGTCGTGATCCCGCTCGTCAGCGGCGCCTTGGTCACGTCTGGTCTCGTGGTCGTCACGACCGTGGAAGCACCACCCGCAGCCGCCGCGTTGACGTGCCCCAGTGTGTCGGGAGCCAGCATCTCGCAGAGCAGCAACGACTGCCAATACGGCTATACATCTGCTGGGAACTACACCCTTGCGCCCGGATTGACGCTTGGCTACACCATCATCATCATCGGCGGAGGTGGTGGTGGGGGAGGCGGTCAGGCCAGCGGTGGGAACATCTATGGGTCCGCTGGTGGCGTCGGCGGTGTGGTGACGGGTTCAGGGTCGTCATCGAGCATCAGCATCACCGCGATGGGAGCGGGCGGTACCGGGGGAACGAATGCCTCAACCTGCAGCTCGACGGATGCCACACCGGGGACTGCGGGCACCGACACCACCGTAAGCGGATATGCGACCGCAACCGGAGGAGCCCTCGGCGCGGTTGGTGGACTTCCTGTGCGACAGATCGGTCCGAATCCGGGTTATGGCTCCCCAGGATCAGGCGGCTCGGGGGGGGAGTGCGGGGCCGGATTCAGCGTTCCTGGCGGCGGTCCGGGCGCCGTTCTCGTGCGTCGCACTATGGCCACTGTCACGGCTAACGCCCCGTCGGTGACAGCCAACACGAATGCCACGCTGACGGTGACGGCCAGCGCTCCCACTGCCTTCCCCGCGGTCACCTCATACCAGGCGACCTGTACCAGCTCGGATGGCGGGGCCACCGCGTCGGGCACTTCGAGCTC